>ENA-ORXR01004429-ORXR01004429.1-marine-metagenome-genome-assembly--contig:-NODE-4429-length-11742-cov-4.243463_pt1 | contig 11742 bp, 8 predicted proteins | sample MGYA00237866_ERZ511479 | MGnify/ENA metagenome assembly ERZ511479 | reverse complement strand
CCATCGCGGCGGATTGGCCGCCTTGCAGCACCGTGCGGTTTTGCGGCACGCGGTTGCGCAGATAGCCTTGCGAGGTGATCTGTTTGAGCACTTCGAGGGACTTGGACGCTGCATTCTCGCTCAGCTCCGAGACGTTCGCGACGCCCTCTTCCTCACCACGGCCCAGCGTGTCGAACGTGGCCCCTTCGGGCTGCACATGCGCCAGATCGGTCCGGTCGAGATAGCTCACCGCCAGTTCGCGGAAGATGTAATCGAGGATCGAGGTCGCGGATTTGATGCTGTCGTTGCCCTGCACCATGCCCGCAGGCTCGAACTTGGTGAAGGTGAACGCATCGACGAATTCCTCCAGCGGCACGCCGTATTGCAGACCCACGGAGACGGCGATGGCAAAATTGTTCATCATCGCGCGAAAGCCTGCGCCCTCTTTGTGCATGTCGATGAACAGCTCGCCCAATGTGCCGTCCTCATACTCGCCCGTGCGCAGGTACACTTTGTGCCCGCCCACATTGGCCTTTTGGGTATAGCCCTTGCGGCGCTGCGGCATCTTTTCACGGTGCGATTTGATGATTTCCTTGACGATGACCTTCTCGACGATCTTTTCGGCCAGCACGGCTGCTTTTTCGTGGTTTGATCCGCTCTCGAGGATCTCTGCCGCCTCGTCGTCATCCTCGACCAGCGAGGCCGCCAGAGGTTGCGACAGTTTCGAGCCGTCGCGGTACAAGGCGTTGGCTTTGACACCCAGTGACCAGCTCAGCTCATAGGCCTTTTGGCAATCCTCGATCGTGGCATCGTTGGGCATGTTGATCGTTTTGGAGATCGCCCCCGAGATGAACGACTGCGCTGCGGCCATCATGTAGATGTGGCTGTTGACCGACAGATAGCGCGTGCCCTTCTTGCCGCAGGGGTTGGCGCAATCAAAGATGCTGTAATGCGCGGGCTTGAGGTGCGGCGCGCCTTCCAGCGTCATCGTTCCGCAAACGTGATCGTTGGCGGCATCGATGTCGCGCTTGGAAAAGCCCAGCGATTTGAGCAGGTCGAACGTCGGGTCGTTCAGCTTTTCCATCGGGATGCCAAGGACTTGGGTGCAGAACTCTTCGCCCAGCGTCCACTGGTTGAAGACAAAGCGGATGTCGAACGCCGCCTCCAGCGCTGCGTCTACTTTCGCCAGCTCGTTGGGGCCGAACCCGTGGCCCATCAGCGTGGTGTGGTTGATGCCCGGCGCGTTGCCGATGGTGCCGTGACCCACAGCGTAGCCGACGATCTCTTCGATCTGGGCAGAGCCATAGCCCAGCTTTTCGAGGGCCGCAGGCACCGACTGGTTGATGATCTTGAAATATCCGCCCCCCGCCAGCTTTTTGAACTTTACCAGCGCAAAATCAGGCTCGATCCCGGTGGTGTCGCAATCCATGACCAGACCGATGGTGCCGGTGGGCGCGATGACAGAGGTCTGCGCATTGCGAAACCCGTGCTCCTCGCCCAGTTTCAGCGCCTCGTCCCAAGTGGATTTCGCCACATCGACCAGACCCGCCTGCGGGCAGTTGGCATGGTCCAGCGGCAGGGGCTTGACGCTCAGCGCTTCATAGCCGTCGCTTGCCCCGTAGGCCGCATTGCGGTGGTTGCGAATGACGCGCAGCATGTGGGCCGAATTCTTGTGGTAGCCCGGAAAGGCGCCCAGCTCTGCGGCCATCTCGGCGGAGGTGGCATAGGACACGCCCGTCATGATCGCGGTCAGCGCGCCGCACATCGCACGCCCCTCGTCGCTGTCATAGGAATAGCCCATGTTCATCAGCAGCCCGCCGATGTTCGCATAGCCAAGGCCCAGCGTGCGGAAATCATAGGAGCGTTGCGCGATTTCCTTGGACGGGAACTGCGCCATCATCACCGAAATTTCCAGCGTCACGGTCCACAGGCGCGAGGCATGCATGTAGTCTTCGACCTGAAACACATCGTCCTTGAGGAAGGTCAGCAGGTTCATCGACGCAAGGTTACAGGCCGTATCGTCGAGGAACATGTATTCGGAGCACGGGTTGGAGCCGCGGATGGCGCCGTCTTCGGGGCAGGTGTGCCAGTCGTTGACCGTGTCGTGGTACTGGATGCCGGGATCGGCACAGGCCCATGCGGCATGGCCGACCTGATCCCACAAATCCCGCGCGCGGATCGTTTTCGATACCTTGCCGCTGGTGCGGTCGATCAGCTCCCAGTCGGCGTCTTTTTCGACGGCGGTCAGGAACCCGTTGGTCACGCGGATCGAGTTGTTGGAGTTCTGGCCCGAGACAGAATTATACGCCTCGGAATCCCAGTCGGTGTCGTAGGTCGGGAATTCGATGCTGGTGTGGCCCTGCTTGGCATAGTCCAGCACGCGCTTGACGTAGGTTTCGGGGATCATGGATTTTTTGGCCGCACGGATCGCGTCTTTGAGCTGTTCGTTCTTGGCCGGATCGTAGGCATCGGCCTCGGCGCCGTCCCACCCTTTGATCGCGGCAAAGATCAGGTTCAGCTTTTGCTCGTGCATCTTGGAACCTGCGACGATGCTGGCGACTTTCTGCTCCTCCAGAACCTTCCAGTTGATGAAGTCCTCGATGTCGGGGTGGTCGGCATCGACGATGACCATCTTGGCCGCGCGCCGCGTCGTGCCGCCAGATTTGATCGCCCCCGCCGCACGGTCCCCGATTTTCAAAAAGCCCATGAGCCCCGAGGATTTACCACCGCCCGACAGCTTTTCGCCTGCGCCGCGCAGCGACGAGAAGTTGGTCCCCGTACCGGAGCCGTATTTGAACAGGCGCGCCTCGCGCACCCACAGATCCATGATGCCGCCATCGCCCACCAGATCGTCCGCGACAGACTGGATGAAGCACGCGTGCGGCTGCGGATGCTCGTAGCTGGAGGTGGAGCGGGTCAGCTGGCCGGATTTGTAGTCCACATAATAGTGGCCCTGTGCCGGACCGTCGATGCCATAGGCCCAGTGCAGGCCGGTGTTGAACCACTGCGGCGAATTCGGTGCCGCGCGCTGTGAGGCCAGCATGTGACGCATTTCGTCGTAGTACGCGCGGGCATCCTGTTCAGAGCTGAAATAGCCCCCCTTCCAGCCCCAATAGGCCCATGCACCCGCCAGACGGTCGAACACTTGCTTGGAGGACGTCTCGCCGCCCATCTCGGCCCCCTCGGCAGGCACCGAGCGCCACAGGAACTCCGGCACGCCCTTTTCCTTGACGCGCTTTGTCTCGGACGGCACGCCCGCTTTGCGAAAATATTTCTGTGCGATGACGTCGGACGCAACCTGGCTCCAGGATTTTGGCACTTCGACATTGTCGAGATGAAAGACGATGGACCCGTCTGGGTTGCGGATCTCGGAGACTGTTTTCACAAAATCCAGATCCGCGTATGCGTCTTGCCCTTGAGTGGTAAAGTTGCGTTCAATTTTCATCGTACTGCCTCATTCTTCAGCGTGGTCATATCCGGGCGGCCTTCAAACCACCCCACTCAGTTGTGCACGGCAAAGTAGGACAAAATAACGCTACCAGTGTTTACCACCGGATGCGCACCCTCCGAACGTCATTAGAACCGTCTGCTCGTACTCTGCTGCCAGCCCGCCAATCGAGCGTTAAACCACTACATCTAGTGGCGTGACTGTTAGCTTCTACAATTTGACGTATGATCCACTACTGGGTCAACGCCTTTCTTATCCTAAAATTCATATTTTGTTGCTTGACGTATTTCGGGCGCTAGGGGCTGCATGCTGGCGCCCGATTCATCCACAGATCGACCCGCTGGGCCCCGACAAACGAGAACCGGAAAAACTGTTTGATTTGGCATGATTACAAGTTTTTGTTGATCTATATTGATCCGCGCACAACCCTAAGGCGGTCCGATATCCACGTTTATCCACAGGATAGAAAAGGTCACCTCAGATCGGTGATAACGGCCCGAAAATTAGAAAAACCGCCCGTTAAAGCAGCAGATCAGAGGGGAAAATCTACAAGCTGTATACATGTACATATGTCACCCACTCGCGCGTAGGTAGAGCATCTGACAGATGGCACCGGCGCGGATTCGGGTGCCCCCGCAGGTGATTCCATCGCAGTCGCGTCTTGTGGTCCCTCCGCGCTGCGGAAGGACCAGACAAGATGTTGGGATTTTTGTAGAAGTGGTCGGGGCGAGATGATTCGAACATCCGACCCCCTGTACCCAAAACAGGTGCGCTACCAGGCTGCGCCACGCCCCGACTGACGCTTCTTTAGCGAAGGCGCGCGTGATTGAAAAGGTAAAATGCACCACCCTTGCGATCTAATGCACTGCAACGGGCAACCCTAGTCCTGTGCCGCGCACACCCACGGATCATCGCGGCTGACAAAGGCAGGGTGGCGCAGCACATCGCCCACGCCCAGCCCCAGACGCCGCGCCAGCCCGCCGTTGATCTCCAGCACCCCTGTCAGCAAGGCAGGCCCCCCCGAAATCGGCGTCTCGTCATGCGGCTGCGCGCGGTGGTGGATGTGGCGGATGACGCCAAAGCCATCGAGGAACAGCATGTCCAGTTCGATCAATGTGTTGCGCATCCAAAAGCTCATGCGTTGCGGGCGCTGGTAGACGAACAACATGCCGCGGCTCAGGGCCATTTTCTCGACATGCATCAACCCTTGTGCACGGCTGGCCGCATCTGCCGCTACGTCGACGTTAAAGGCCGCCGTGCCAAAGCCACCGGTGATCGTCACACGGTCTGTCGGGCATGCAATCTTTGGTGTTTTGGCAGGCAGGGGTGCGGCAAGCACCAGCGCCCCTACCCCTGCGAGACAGCCTCGTCTGGAATATGTACGGTTTCCCACGCTTGCACCTCTGCGGCCATGCGGCCGCGCTTACCCTCGATCACGCGCATCGCGATCGCCTCGCCCGGACCAAGGTCGGACAGACCCGACAGGCGCAGCACATCCATATGCACGAACACATCCTCGCTGCGCCCGAACACATTGGCAAACCCGAACCCTTTTGCCTTGTCGAACCATTTGATCCGCGCGGCCATCAACGGGGCCGCGGCAATCGCCTCGCTGTTGAGGTCGGACAGATCGGGTAGACTGGTTTGCAGCCCCTCTGGCGCGCTGATCGACAGCACTTCTGCTGCCTGCACGCCGCGCTCTGTCACCTGCGCCATCAGATCGACACGCGATCCATCCGCAACCGAGCTTTGGCCGTAGTTGCGCAGGACGTTGACGTGCAGCAAAATATCCGCACCCCCCTCATCCGACACGACAAATCCGAAACCCTTGACCGGATCAAACCATTTGACGGTGCCCGCAACCTGGTGCGGTCCGGCATTTTGATCCTCTTGTTCCATTGTGGTGGCCTTATGTCGCGTCGTAAAATGAATGGTTCGTGTCGCATAGCAGAAAACGGGGGGGAGTGTCCAAACGTTTAAGGATTGAGGCGCGTTACAGTCCACGGCGCGTCAACCGTGGCGCGCGTCCACTGAAAACGGTTGTGCAATCGCGCATCCCCGTCCGCCCAGAATTCAATCTCCAGCGGGGTCAGGCGGTAGCCGCCCCAGAACGGCGGGCGCGCAGGGTCATCGCCGTGGGTCTGTGTCGCCTGCGCCAGCGCCTGTTCCAGCGTCGCACGGTTATCCAGCGGCGACGACTGGTCCGACGCCCACGCGCCCAACCTGCTTTTGAGCGAGCGCGAGTTGTAGTAGGCGTCCGCCTTTGCCCCGTCCTCCCGCGTGACAAGGCCGCGCGCGCGCACCTGACGGCGCAAGGATTTCCAGTGCATCACAAAGGCAGCCTTGCCCGACGCGTCCAGCTCTTGCGCCTTGGCGCTGGTGTAGTTGGTGTAGAAAACGAACGCCCCGTCCTCGATATCCTTGAGCAGGACAACACGCGCATTCGGCATACCGCCGGCGTCAACCGTGCTCAGCGCCATCGCGTTGGGATCGTTGATTTCGCTGCCCGTGGCCTCGTCCAGCCACGCGCGCGCAAGGGCAAAAGGATCCTCGCCCGCAAAAATACCCGAACGGTCCGTCATCGCAGGTCTCCTTGTCCGCGCGGCAATGCAACAGTGCAACAGCGCCCGACCGCGCCTGCCCTTGATCAGCCGCACAATTCGCTGATCCGCGCGCGCTGTGCAAGCCTAATCTGGGAAAGGGCGGCGCTCACTTGATGGTCTGCGGGCAATCGCGTAGACCAAAGTAAATTCGTTAATGATCGGAGTCAGGGCAATGTCGAACAATCTAATGGCAGGCAAGCGGGGGCTGATCATGGGATTGGCCAACGACAAATCTATCGCTTGGGGCATTGCCAAACAACTGGCCGATGCAGGGGCCGAACTGGCCTTTTCCTATCAGGGTGACGCGCTCAAGAAACGTGTCGATCCGCTGGCCGCCTCGCTGGGCAGCGATCTGGTGTTGCCGTGCGACGTGGGCGACGAGACCTCGATTGACGCACTGTTCGACGGGCTTGCCGCGCGCTGGGACACCCTCGACTTTATCGTACACGCCATCGGGTTTTCGGACAAAAACGAACTGCGCGGCCGCTACGTCGATACCAGCCGCGCCAATTTCACCCTGTCGATGGACATCTCCGTCTACTCCTTTACAGCCGTGGTGCAACGCGCTGAAAAGATGATGAAGAACGGCGGCTCCTGCCTGACCCTCACCTATTACGGCGCCGAAAAAGTCATGCCCCATTATAACGTCATGGGCGTGGCCAAAGCAGCACTTGAGGCATCGGTCAAATATCTGGCCGAGGATCTGGGCAAGGACGGCATCCGCGTCAATGCGATCTCTGCCGGTCCGATCAAAACGCTCGCCGCCTCCGGCATCGGCGATTTCCGCTACATCATGAAGTGGAATGAATACAACTCGCCCCTGCGCCGCAATGTGACCATCGACGAGGTCGGCAAATCCGCGCTCTTCCTGCTGTCCGATCTCGGCTCCGGCACCACGGGCGAGAACCTGCATGTCGACGCAGGCTATCATGTGGTCGGCATGAAGGCGGTAGACGCGCCGGACATGGCAAAAGACTGAGGCACGCGCAGCCATGACGCTCGAGCATCTCATCGCCTTCAATGCCGTGCTCCTCGTCTCGATCCTGAGCCCGGGCGCCGCTTTTCTCATGGCCGTGCGCAGCGCCATCGCCAATGGCAGGGCGGCGGGCATTGCCACGGGTCTGGGCCTCGGCCTGATGGCGAGCCTGTGGACCCTGGCGGCACTACTGGGCATGGATGCCCTGTTCGCGCTGTTTCCCTGGGCCTTTGTCACGCTCAAAATCACCGGCGCGCTCTATCTTCTTTATCTCGCGGTCAAGACATGGCGCAGCGCCACCACCCCGCTGGGTCAGGCGCCAAAGGCCAAAGGCCGCGCCTTTGTCGACGGCTTTGTGGTCAATATGGGCAACCCCAAATCGGTGCTCTTTGCCGCCGCAGTCCTAGTCGTGATTTTCCCGCCAGATCTGAGCGGCGCACAGATTGCACTGGTCACGCTGAACCACCTGATCCTTGAAATCGCATTCTACACTGCGTGTGCCTGCATCCTCACCGCACCTGCCGCCCGCGCGCGGTTTGTGCGCGCAAAACCCTACATCGACCGCACCGCCGCCCTGCTTCTCGGCGGGCTGGGCCTCAAACTCCTGCTGCAAAGGTAACACCAATGTCCGACACAAAAGACACCGGGCGCCTGCCCCATGAAAAAGGCTTCCACATCAGTTGGGACCAGATCCACCGCGACAGCCGCGCGCTGGCATGGCGTCTGGATGGCAAAGGCCCCGACGACGGCGCATGGCGCGCGGTGGTCGCCATCACACGCGGCGGCATGGCGCCTGCGATGATCGTCGCGCGTGAACTCGACATCCGTACCGTCGACACGATCTCGGTCGTCTCCTACCACTCGGGCGGCGGCGCCGCCGACCAGCGCCGCGAGGCAAAAGTCCTCAAATCGCCCGACGCCGCAATCATGGGCGACGGCACCGGCATCCTTGTCGTCGACGATCTGGTCGACAGCGGTAAAACCCTCGAACTGGTGCGCAAACTCTACCCTGCGGCCCATTTCGCCACCGTCTACGCCAAACCCGAAGGGGAGCCGATGGTCGACACCTTCATCACCGGCGTCAGTCAGGACACATGGATTTTCTTCCCTTGGGACATGGCCCTGCAATACGTCGAACCCTACCGCGGCAAGGACTAGCTTCGTGCTTCATTTTTCCCTTTAAACTCAAATACTGCCCTCTCCCACACAGGTACGCCCGCTATGACAGCCCCCCGCACCGCGACCACCTTTCCGCCCCCCGTGATGGAAGCGCGACGCTGGCTCGACGGCGTCACCTTTACCGCAGCCATGCCCCTGATGAACGTCAGCCAGGCCGCCCCGGTCGAGCCGCCCCACCCCGACCTGCGCCGCGCAATGGCGAAAACGGTGTTGGAGGACGACAGCGCGCATCTTTACGGCCCCGTGCTGGGCAACGCGCCCCTGCGCGCGCAACTCGCACAGCGCAGCGCGCGGATCTATGGCGGCACGGTCACGGCAGAACAGACCGCGATCACCTCGGGGTGCAATCAGGCCTTTGCCGCCGCCATTGCCACGCTGTGCAGTGAGGGGGACGAGGTCATCGTGCCGGTGCCCTTTTACTTTAACCATAAAATGTGGCTCGACATGGCGGGCGCGGTTTGTGTGCCACTGGACTGCGGGCCAGAGCTGCTGCCCGATCCTGCCGTCGCTGCCGCACAGATCACACCGCGCACGCGTGCCATCGTGCTGGTCACCCCCAACAACCCCACGGGGCAGGAATACCCCGACGGGCTGCTCGCGGCCTTCTTTGATCTGGCGAAATCGCAGGGCATCGCGCTGATCGTGGACGAAACCTACCGCGACTTTCACAGCGCGGCAGGCGCGCCCCACAGCCTGTTCCAGCGCCCCGACTGGGACCGGACGCTGATCCACCTCTATTCCTTTTCCAAGGCTTACCGCCTGACCGGCCACCGCGTGGGCGCGCTGATCGCTGCCCCCGAACGGCTGGCAGAGGTCGAAAAATTCCTCGATACCGTTGCGATCTGCCCCTCGCAGGTGGGCCAGCACGCAGCCCTCTGGGGGATGCAGAACCTCGATCAATGGCTGGCGGGCGAGCGCTGCGAAATCCTCGCCCGCCGCGCCGCCATCACCGCCAACATGCCCGCCCTGCACAAGGCCGGCTGGCGCCTGCTGGGACTGGGCGGGTATTTCGCCTACATGCAGCATCCCTTTTCCCTGAGCAGTGCCGATCTGGCCCCGCAACTGGTGCGCGACGCCGCAATTTTGTGCCTGCCCGGCACGATGTTCTATCCGCAGGGCGATCCGGCCGGCACCCGCCAGCTGCGCATCGCCTTTGCCAATCTCGACGCGGCGGGCATCGCCACGCTTTTCGACCGCCTGCACCAGCTTGATCTGCCCCGCGCCGATCCGCACCCTGCGCCTCTTGCCCCTCTGGGTCCAAGCCCTTAGACAGGCGCAAACGCTGCGCAAAGGGGCACCATCATGGCCAAGAAATCAGGCATCGGCAAAACCGCAATGTGGATCCTTATGGGTCTGCTGTTTCTGGGGCTGGGCGGCTTTGGCGCGGTGAACCTGTCGGGCAACATCCGCACGCTGGGCACGGTGGGCGAAAAACCCGTCGCCGTGGACACCTATTACCGCCAGATGCAGCAGGAATTGCGCGCGATCAGCCAGCAAACCGGCCGCGCCATGACCTTTCAGCAGGCGCAGGAACTGGGCCTTGACCGTGCCGTGCTGCAACGCATCCTGCGCGACCGCGCACTGGACCACGAGGCCAGCGCGATGGGCCTGTCCATCGGTGACGAGGTCCTGCGCGACCGCATCCTTGGCATCGCAGCATTTCAGGGCGTCGACGGGCAATTCGACCGCGAAGGCTATGCCCAGTCGCTGCGCTCTGCCGGTCTGAACGAGGGGGAGTTCGAGGTCAGCCTGCGCGAGGAAACCGCCCGCCAGCTGCTTCAGGGGGCCGTGCTCAGCGGCGTCGAGATGCCCGCCGCCTACGCCGAAACCCTTGTGGCCTACGTCAGCGAGCAGCGCAGCTTTGCCTGGGTTTTGCTGGACGAGACATCGCTGGCAGAGCCGGTCGAGACGCCGGACGCCGCCACGCTGGAGGCGTATTTTGACGCCAATGCCGAAGATTTCGTGCTGCCCGCCACCAAGAAAGTCACCTATGCCTGGCTGAACCCCACGGATCTGATTGATCAGGTCGAACTGCCCGAGGAAGAGCTGCGCGCCGAATACGAGGCCCGCGCCGCGCAGTATATTCAGGCCGAGCGGCGTCTGGTCGAACGGTTGGTCTTTTCCGATCAGGCCAGCGCGGATCAGGCGGCCGCCGCGCTCGAAGTGGGGGGCACGACATTCGAGGCTCTGGTGCAGGAGCGCGGGCTGGAGCTGACGGATATTGATCTGGGCGATGTGGACGAGGCCAGTCTGGGGGCCGCAGGCGCGCCGGTTTTTCTGGCCGATGTCGGCAGTGTCGTGGGCCCTGTGCCCAGCACGCTGGGCCCCGCCCTGTTTCGCGTGAACGCCGTGCTGCCCGCCCTCAACACCTCCTTTGAGCAGGCCGAGCCCGAGCTGCGCGATGTGCTGGCCACCGACCGCGCGATCCGCATGGTCGAGGCACAGGCCGAAGGGTTCGACGACCGTCTGGCCGGTGGTGCCACGCTGGAGCAACTGGCCGAGCAGACCGACATGGTGCTGGGCACGGTGGAATGGACCCCCGACAGCAGCGACGGCATCGCCGCCTACGCGGGCTTCCGCGAGATTGCGGCAACGGTCCAGCCGGGGGATTTCCCCCGCGTTGAGCAGCTGGAGGATGGCGGCGTCTTTGCCCTGCGTCTGGACGAGGCCCTGCCCGAACGCCCCGCCACATTCGCGGACGTCCCCGAACAGGTCGCAGAACGCTGGCGCGCCGATGCGATCGTCGCACAGCTCAATCAGCGCGCCACCCAGATCGAGGCCGCACTGGAGGCAGGCACCTCCCTTCCCGAGCAGGGGCTGACCGAGGTCGTCGAGATCGACCAGACCCGCGACGCCTTTATCACCGGCACCCCCGCCGGTTTCATGGGTCAGGTTTTCGAAATGGACGTGGGCGATGTGCGCACACTGGAGGGCGAGGAATCGGTCGTGCTGATCCGGCTGGATGCCATCACGGCGGGCGATGACACCCCCGAGGCGCGCACACTGGTCGCCCGCCTGCGCGAGCAGCAAAACGAGGCGCTGGCGCGGGGCCTGTTCGACATCTTCACCGAGGACACGCTGCTGCGCGCAGGCCAGAACATCGACCCGCGCGCGGTGAACGCCGTCAATGTGAACTTCCAGTAGGATGGCGCTGACACCGGATTTCGACACCTTCGCCGCACGCTATGGTGCGGGCGAACATCAGGTCGTCTATACCCGTCTGGCTGCCGATCTGGACACGCCTGTCTCGCTGATGCTCAAGCTGGGGGGCGCTGCGGAAAACGCCTTTATGCTTGAATCGGTCACCGGCGGCGAGGTGCGCGGGCGCTACAGCATCATCGGGATGAAACCCGATCTGATCTGGCGCTGCCGTGGCACCACCAGCGCGGTCAACCGTGCCGCGCGCTATGACCCCGATGCCTATACCGACATCGCGGGCGATCCGCTGGATGCGCTGCGGGGTCTCATCGCCGAAAGCCGCATCGACCTGCCCGCCGATCTGCCGCAATCCGCTGCCGGTCTGTTCGGCTATCTGGGGTATGACATGATCCGTCTGG
>ENA-ORXR01004428-ORXR01004428.1-marine-metagenome-genome-assembly--contig:-NODE-4428-length-11743-cov-8.591462_pt1 | contig 11743 bp, 7 predicted proteins | sample MGYA00237866_ERZ511479 | MGnify/ENA metagenome assembly ERZ511479 | reverse complement strand
GGGAGGGGTAGAGGGGGAGCGACGGAGGATGGCAGGTCAGGCAATGGGAATGGGGGGTGGGGCGGGGAGGGGGAGTCGGGAGGGTGGGGGGGGCGCCCGCCTGGCCCGATCCGACGCGGCGCGGCGCGAACAAGACGAGGCGCCGTGACGATCGCGTCTTGGCCGCGACGGCTTGTCCGTGGCTGATATAGTTGACAGAACTGATGTTCCAGTCTTTTTGTGGCCTCCCTACTGTCCGATTTGATAAACATCATGAGCTGAGCGGTAGATAGGCCTTGCATCCGACGGTGGCAGATTGACAGGCGAATCGGTCCTCGTCGGCATCCGCCCGTCCGTGGGCGGCGTGCTCGACACCCGTCCGCCCAAGTCTGCCGCCCTGCAGCGTGTTTCCCGGCGTGCAGTGCCCCCCCCAGCGGCACTGAAAGCACGCACGCGCTGCGACGTAGCTGTACTGCAGGGTTTCTCGCCCGCGCTGCCACCCACGCCGCCGACGCTGGCCGCGGTGCCGTAGCCGTCGGCCCCCGCCGCTCGACGCAGCGGGCGCCGCGGCGCCGCCGGCGTCGCCCGCCGTCAGTGGCGGAGCCGGCCGACGCTGTGACGCACTGAGCGTCGGGCGGGGGGTGTCAGGCGGCCACCGCCCGTCGTTGTGACCCCCGGCGGCAAGCGTGGACCGCTCCCGCCCACGGGTTGGATGCCCGCGCGTGTGCGGGCGCCCCCGACGCTGCCCCGCCTCGACCGCCCGCCACTGCTATCGGCGGTGGTGTTTGTCGCTCAAGCGCCGCATGGTTGGCGGGCGCCCCCCCTCTCGCCTCCCCTGACGTGCCGCGCGCTATCGCGGGTGGCACGCCGAGGCGGCACGCACCACACGGGTGCCGCCGATGCTCGTCAGTATTTGGCGTTTTCTTGTTCTGTTGGACGCGCTGGGTTGGCCCGCGGGGGTGTGGCCGCTTCTTGCGGTTGTGTCCCCGCACTGGTCGTGGCGGGTTGGATCGAAAGGTCGCGCCACCAAGCCGCCGCCACCGCCCGTGCGCCTCGCTGCTCGTGCCTTTCCGGGTTGGCCACATACCATCCAGCGGCCGGCACCCCCACCACAGAGATTATTCCTCCCGATGGCGCCAGCGAAGCACGAGTACAGTACTGTCATGGGCACCCTCCCGGCGCATCATCCTCTCACAATCACGTTCATATCAACAGTGCGCACTCAACGCAACGGCCCGGCCACCCACCCCACCCCTGCAGCTGCCACGGGGGTGACCGGGGACGACACTGGCGGGAGGGAGGCCGTCGGGGGGAGGGGTGGCAGAGCCCCAGGAGCCGCGACCGCCCACTGTGCGTCGGGCGGGGCGGCCGCCACAGTCGCATCGTCATTGCCTCCCCATCGCTCCGTCGGCACGGTCGGCGCTTCGACGGCCGCCGGCGCGGCTGGCCCGCTCCCGGACGGGAACCCCTCCCCCCCCCCCAGGGGTCCAACGCCGCCGCCGCCGTCGCCGTCGCCGCTGCGACTTGCACCGCCGCCGCGACCGCCGCGTACAGCAGCGCGTCGTCGGCATCCCCCGCCGGCGGCAAACGCAGCGCGGGACACTGCCCATCACCGCCACCGTCGCCACCGCCGCTGTCGCCTCCGCCCCCCCCCGCCGCCGCCACCGCCGTCAAATGCCGGTGCGTCGGCGACGAGCCCCGCGACGGGAAACCCCTCTGCCGTGGCCGCCACCGCCGTGCGGATGGCGGCCATGGCGGGTTCCGGCACACGCGGTGGAGCCGCCAACCGCCCGCCGTCGGTCGTTCATTGTCAGCGCCAGCGGCCGCGACGCAGCGGCCGCCACCGCATAGGCGACAGCCGCCCGCGCGGAGCGCAGCACCGCCCAGTCGGCCGCCGTCGCCACCGGCGCGAGCACGAGGGCGGGCGCGGCGGGGGCGCCAACGGCCAGCCCAGCGCTGCGGAGGGTGCCCCCAGAGCCCCACACAACACCGCGGAGTGTGGACCGCTCCATGAGGGGGGGGATGTGGGGGGGCGGCGCGGGTGCTGCCGCCGTGGGGTGGGGGTGCGGGTGGAGCGGGGGGGGGGGGGGGATGGCGCTCCTGGGCGCGTCGGCGAGTTGTGGCGGCCGGCGGAGCAACGCTGTCGCAGCGGGGCAGGGGCACCCGGGTCGGCTGCCGCCGCCGCGCGGGGTCGGCGCGCGCCTGCGCGGCGGCTGGCAGCTCGTCCGCGCAGGGAGCTGCAACAAGCAGCACGTTGGGTCTCATACCGAAACCGACCGCGCGGCCCTCGAGCTCCCGTGTGCAGGCCGGGTACAGTCGCTTCCATCCTTGTGCGGCGCGGCGAGCAAGCCGACCACGGTTTCTAGCATGCCCCAGCCGCCCGCTTGCACGCGCGGCTCGTTGGTCCGCGGCAGTAAATGGGCAGATCAGGGGGGGGTCGAGGTCTCGAGCTGCCCACATGCTGCGTCCGGGTGCCTCACCGGCCCCTGCCGGTGGCTCGCACCGCCCCTGCTGGACCCACAGACGCAGCCTGCCACAAGATTTTTCCAATCTTGGACCGCAACAGACTCTCAGTCGTCACCCCATGGCACTTTTGGGCCAAATCACGTGGCGTGCGGGATTCGCACTGCGTGCCCGGGGAGAGAGGACGCGCGGCAGCACGACGGCGAGGCCGCGGCTCCGCCACCGCCCCGCGGCTGCGCCGAGCGCCGGGAAGGGGCCATGTGCCCTACCGAGCTTCCCCGCCGTGACCGCCACGCAGCGGGGTATGCGCCGCCTGCGCCGACGTCGACCGGCGGTGGCGGTGGCGGCGGCGGCGGTGGCGGCGGCGGCAGCGGCGGCGACGGCGGCACGCGTGCACCGCGTCCCCCCCGCGTCGCGACGGTCAGCGACGTCTGCTCCACCACCGATCGTCCTGGCGGACGGCGCCCGTGCTCCCTCCGCCCCGTCCGCCATGCCGGCCGCTTGAATCGGACAGGCGGGGGGAGCGGCTCGGCGCGGCGAGTGCGCCACCCACATCACGCCCCGCCCACAATACATCCCACCCGACCGACTCTTTCGTGGTCGCCGCGTCAGACGGTCGGATGCCGCCCGCGTCGGGTGTAACAACTCCATGCGCAGCGGGAGGCAAGCAGAGTTGTGTCGCGTTGGACTGGGGACGAAAGCGGCCGCCGCTGCCGCCGTCGTGGCCTGCGGCGGGGGACGGAGTCGACCGGGCTGCCGCGGGCAGCCCCCCCAGCGGGGACCGCAGTCCATGGCCGGTGAAGCAGGACGCCGCGACGCCATGCGCCTGTTCAAACCTTTCATGGTGGTAGTACGCCACCGTATTTTTTTGCAAGGTACTTCGGAAGACGCGCTGGTTTTGCCAATCTGCCTCTGCTGCCACTGTGGGCAGCCTTCCATGCGTGTCGTGAAGGCGGATGCGGCACAGCGGCTTCGAAAGGCCATGAGACACATGCGATTGCTGTATTAATAGTTTCATATTGCGCACGTTGGCGGGCTCGTGGCGAACACGCGCAAGTCCCGCCGCTTTCCAGCTCTTTGGCATTAGTGCCATCGGACATTGGTTCGTAGCGGCGACTGCTGGCCAGCTGCCGGGGTCAGCTCCCGGCAGGGGACCAAACACTGCACCAACGATCCGCAGTTGTCGCGTCAGCCCTGTCGGACGGCCATCCCTTTTAGCTGGCACCAGTCCAGGCGCACAACAAACCCACAACAAGACGACTCGTGGGGGCGCCGAGCTGGGGACAGACATGAAAGGCCACGAATGCCATCGCGAGACTTGAAAATCTCCCATTGCTGAGCCTTGCACGAGGGCCATTCGTGGCGCCACGTCGACCGAACCGTCGCGAGATCGGCGCTAATGGCCATGCAGATGGGGGTCCAAAGGCAACCAATGAAAAGAGCTGTTTCCCAACCGTCTCCTTGCTCCCCGGTTTGCATGCAGCCGCCACACACCGGAACGGGCCGTCTTGGAGCGTGGGGCCCAGTGCAAGGAGATCTGCCATATTCGCCGCGAGACACACGCGTCCGTGGCTGTGCAATCTACTGGCTACGCGTTGGTTCCGGAGAGCCATGGGGTTGAGCCACTGGACCCCAGAATTCCCGTTGATCCCATCAACCATCAACGCCTCAGTCACGGTCAAACTGGTGGACCTTTCTTGGCCGAGGGTCTACAGTATCTGGTGGCGTGAACGAAGACAGCCTCGTCGGCCACAGTGTGGGGTTCAGGAGCTGCATGCCTCTTGTATGAAGAATTGCACTGGCCAATAAACGAAGAGAAGCATGTGTATCTGGCGATTGCGAGGTGCCGGTCCGTTTTCCTGTCCGTCTGGGAGGCTCTTTCTCTTACGCCACCTGCCCGTATTGGCCTGTTCCGGCATGGTCCCTGGCGGCTTTTCGACGGATTCGCCCAGATTTGGGCGGCGGTGCCCGGTCGCCGCCATCACCACAGCACGTCGGAACCCTCAGAGCTGGCGGTCGCAGATCCCTTCCTATTGCCTTCGAAGTGATGGCAACGGACCTTCCAGACCCGCCTCGCGCCCGCGGCCAATCGGGGGGAGGAACAGCTGACCGTCTCGGTGGCAGCCCCCCCCCAGTTTGGCTGAAACCTGTCTTTTTCTGTCTACCGGTTGTGGTCCTCGAGGCCTCACCACTAGTTAAAAACTGGGCGCGTGCTCTCATGCGATTCTGTGGCTGTGGTCTGTGTGCAGCGCTGCCAGGCGGGACCCTCGGCTCAAATCAGCCATGGACAGCCACACAGACGCCCCAGCACGGTCGGGCGGGGCTCGGAGGGCCAGTGCCTCCCTCCCGCCTACTTCCAGCGTCGGTCTGCAGGGCGGGGGCATCTGCGCCAGGGTTTTCACCCCCTCCCCCGCAGACAGCCGACGCGGGCCGGTGCCGCCGACGTGCGGCGTGTGCTGGTTTCGCCCTGTCTTGCCGCGGGGGAGCAGTTCGCGCGCTGGGGGGGGCGTGCATGAGTGAGAAATCTGGTCTCTTGAGAACAATTTGGCTCGGATGGTCGCTTCCCCGTGTGCCTGACGCCCCGCGGGCTGCGCAGTGGTGCTTATCGTGTGCTCACACGCAAGCGCGCTTTTCTTGTAAATAGCTCCGAAACCCCCTCCGTAAGGTCCCCCGCAAGGACGTCGATTTGTGGAAGAACTGCGGAGGAAATGCGGGCGAGGCCGCAAGAGTGTTGTGAGTGACCCACAAGCTGGCACAAAGAAAATCGCATGCTGTCAGGAGCCGCACGGAGCCAATTGCCACGACAGCCTAGGATCTTCTGACCCAATGGTCAATCAATGTCGACTGTGTCACCGTCTGTGTGGCTGTTGTTCGCCAGCTTCATGGCCTGCTGACTGGGGGGAGATTGTACACGCCGACCGCGTACGCGACATGACCGCTCTGTAGCTAGACTCCCTCCGCAAGAAGAGCGTGCCGCAACTTTTTATCAAGCGCAAGAAAGCAGGGACCGGTCTGAGGGAAGGCAATGGGCCTTGCTGAGCGCTGCGAGACTCTTCGGATGGTGTAAACTTGACAAAACGGAGGAAACGCAGTTCCGCTGCGCAAATTATTGTGGGCGAAATCTCTGTTTACGGCTACATGCAGGCCGGTCCGCAAGATTGTTACGGAGCTTTTTACAAGAAAAACGCGTTTGCGCGTGAACACACACGATAAGCACCACTGCGCTGGTGGTGCCGCGTGCCTGAGCCGTCTCTCTTCCGGTCCGCCGCGCTCCGCGTCCCCGTCGAGGGCCTCGCCCTTGCCCGAACCGGCCTGACTGCCAATCACGCGTCTGAGCGCGACCCAACAAGGTCCGCGGTGGCGCTCTTGGTCGGCCGCTGTGTCCAGCGCTTTCGTCCGAGCGGGCGCGGCGGCTGCGGCGGGCCACGCGTGCTGCGAGCGTGGTCGGCGTGAGGGCGGGCCCGCGTCGAGACACGGGTGGCCGCGGCGGGGCTGCGGACCGCGCCGCGCCGTCTGGTGGTGGCTCTGAGCCCGCCTTCTCTTTCGGGCTTGCCACCGACAGCCCAGTGGCGCCGTGTCACCAACACACCACGGCGCCCGCCTCGTGGGGGTGCGACCGAGCTTTCCACAGGTGCGCCGCCCATTCCACGAATCACCCCTCCCCTCAGGGGCCACCGCGGGTAACCACTCTAGCCGACCGGGCTGCTGCCATCCTCTGCGTGTGGGGGCGATCCCTCTTGTGCCCCACCGCGACCCCCCCACCGATTCCATTTTAGACGCTTTGGGCGTCGACGCCCACCATCCTACCTCCCTCGCCTCCGAGAGCTCCTCGTCGCCCCCCCGCTGCCATCCGTTGCTGCCAGACTGTGGCCACGCTGTGAGCCTGCGCCCGGCGCGTCGCTGCCAGGGGAGGAGTCGGGCGTGCGGGCGCTCGCGTGCAGCCGCGAGCGCGGACGCGTGTTGTTGACGGCTGAAGTGTCTCTGCACCGCGCGGCTGCACTCAGGCCACACAATTGTTAGGCCCCTTGGAGCGACACGCGCCGGCGCACGTGGCGTCCTCTGTCCGGTGGCGCGGTCTGTATCTCCAAGGAGGAGAACCCGCCCATCGTCGGTCGCTCCGGCCTGACGACGTCGCGGTGCGCCGGTCTGGCGGCCTGTGCGGGCGTGCAAAGTTCGCGCGGGGTGCGCGTGTGGCGGCAGCGCTCCCCAACCCCCCCGCGTGTGCCGCACATCGCCGTCGTGGCCGCCCCCACGTGCGCGGCCGCCGGCGCCCACTGAGCATTGAGCCCCACCACCCCGCCGCCGCCTTTTGTTCCTGTTTGCAACTTTGATCTCCGCTACTACCCCCACCGACTCTGGGCCATCCGTCCATATCTCTGTGTGTATCCCCCACTCGCACGCACGGCGTGCGCGGTCGGCAGCCGCTGCATTTGGTGCCCCACCGGCCGGGCAGAGTTGAGTGCGGCTGTGTGTTCTTTTACTCGCACGGAGAGGGGTGGAGTTGGGGGTGCTGGGTCGTGGGCGGGACGGTGAGAGTCGACCGAGCCACGTCGACCTCCCATCCGCTCCCACTTGTGTACCCACATCTGTGTCGCGGGAGGTCAGCAGAGTCCGCCGCTCTGCCCCGCGTGGCCCGCAGCTCCTCGGCACGTCGGCGGCGGTTGTTGGTCAAGGAGCCGCTCGCGGGGACACGCGGGGGGGTGGGTGGCGACCATCAAGGCGGTCGGGCAGGACATGGCCGCATCCTCCCCGGCCGTCGTTTCTGAACGTAAGTCACATCGCCCGCTGCGGTCGCATCCAGTCGGGTCCACGACCGACTCGATCATGACGGGCTCGACGCTGGACCTGGTTGCTCTGCTGCGCAACTCGGAGCACCCGCACGGGGTGGACAAGAGCGGCTGCTGTGGCGGCACAACGGCAGGGGCGGAGGACCATCCTGCCGCACCGATGGGGGTATCGTCACGGCCGTCTCGCCCGCCACCGGCTGGCACCAAGGAGGTCAAACCGCAGGCGCCGACCGACGTTGAGGACGACGAGCGGATATTTAGCTACTTGATCCAGGAGCTGCCGGCGGCTAAGAGCCCGGGCCCCCATGGTGCGGCTGACGCTGATGGCGTAGCGGACGACCACAGCGACGTTCCTACGCTCTCTGCATCTGTTACGGAAAGTATTGGGGACCCGCTCGGTCCCGACAGCCCCAACTTGGGTGACGCCGCCCCGGCCGTGGTGCGGTCACCGTCGCCGCCGTCCCGGCGTGGTGTCCTCTCGATGGCCGTCGCGTCCAACCAGCAGAACTCATGCCTCCTGCGCCCGCCGCAGCCGTGCGGGGCATCCATGGGTGGCATCACGAAGGCCGTCGCCATCTGCGTGCCGTTTGCCATGGACGACGATTGGCGTTCTGAGGATTCAGAGCCCTCCTCGCCCGCCCCGGCCGACGCCGACTGTGGCGACAATGATGGCGGGGAACGGATGGACGTTGTCGATGCGGCCGACGTTCACTGTCGCCGCAACGCGGCTGGCAACTGCCGCGCCGTCCGTACGCACGCTGGCGGTGGCGCGCCCGTAGCGGCGCTGCGGAGCACCGGCCCATCTTCTATGAGCGCAACGAGCAGCAGCGACGCGTCGTCGGAGCGGAGCCGCCCACCGGGGGCGTTCGGCGCGGGAAAGGGCGTTCCCGCTGCTAAACGACCACCGACTCCATGCCTGTCGACGTCACCCGCGGCTTCGGCTGCCACGGTACGACTCGCCGCGGAAACTATGGTGGCGGCGTTGGCGGCAGCGGCGCACCCGCTGCCCCCGTCGCCGGAACCGCCAGTGACACCAGCCGCTTCCCCGACGGCAGGCACCCAGCCGACTTCTTCCCCTGCTCCCTCGCCGTCGCTGCCAACCCACCCGGCTGCAGGTCTGCTGCTTCGGGGTTTGGAAGCCCCAACGGCGGCGCCACCACCTGTCGCGGCGGCAGCCAAGGCGCCGGCTGCTAAGCGCCCCGCTGGTCGGTCTTATTGTGACGCGTCGGCTGTGCTGCCGCCCGTGCCGACGACACCCGTGCGACCGCGTGGCGGCAGGCCATCGGCTGTTCGCGCTGGTAACGCCTCTTCGGTGTTCGTTGCCCCCGCGGGGGCGGCGGTGGCAGCGGCGCCAACGGCGGTGCCCGGCGATCTCAACCGCCGCGCCCTTGCCCGCTCCACAAGCAGCGGCACTGTGGAAGGTGACGCTGCGGGCACGCTGACCGACGTACCGGGCATGGCCACCGACGTCTGCTTTTCCCCGATGCCGAGCCTGTGCCTCTCTCCGCCCCTCGGGCTCTCCCTTTCGCCCACCCCGGACGTGTCGCTGTCGTCTCTGGTGCCAATTCTCTGCCTCGCCGCCGCGCCTGGTGGCAAGGTCAGTGGGGTGGCGGCGGCCGCCAGCGCGACGGCGACGGCGACCAAGATGATCGTCCGCCCGACGTCAGCGGCTGTGGCCAACGACGGGAATTGCCGTCGCACGAGCCCGGTCGGCGGCATTTCGATCCCGCCCGCTCCCGAGGTACGGCGGGCCACCGCGGCCGCGGCCGCGGTAGCGGCAGCGACAGCGGCAGCCGGGACTGCGAGCACTGCGCCTCGCGGCGGTGCTTCGTCGGGCCCAACGTCATCGACCTCTCTGGCGCCCGCCTCGGTCGAGTCGCGTCCGTTTGCGCCCGTCTCGACTTCTCCGTTTGCGAGCACCAGCTCGATGCACAGTCTCCCAGTTGGCGCCAATGCCGGCGGCACTGGCGTCTCTGGCACCGGTGCTGGCGCCGCCGTCGCTGCGGCTGCCCCGGTGGTGGGCCCCCGCCCCGGCCCCGCGGGCCCTCCGGGCATGGTCGCCTCGCCCCCAACGTACGTGCCGCACCCCGGAGTGCACCCCGGGGCGGGCCCCTCTGGACCCGTTGACCCTCGTTATGGCCCCATGTACACGGCGCACGGCGGGCGGTCGGCCTACCACGCGCCGCCCCCCGGCGCGTACGCCATGGGCCCGATGGGTCCGCCGTACGGGGTTCCCCCGGGCGCGCACTATTGGGTGCCCCACCCGAGTGGTGGGGCGGTCGTCTACCCCGGTACCCCGCACGGGGCGCCGGGGGCTTACCCGGGCGCTCCTGCGCCGGTAGCGGAGGCCGCTCGCAATGCCCGTAGCGACCGCGACAAGGTGTACGTCCGGTGCGTGTGTGGGCAAGACAACCACATCCGGCGGTTGGCTTGCTCCCGCTGCGCACGCCGCAAGGAGGCCAAGCCGGTCATTAAGAAGCAGTCGCGGGCGATAGCACGCAAGGAGCGGGCAGCGGCCGCGGCCGCGGCTGCCGCCGCTGGGCCGCCACGGGCATCGACGATCCTCCCCCGCTCATTTGCGCCCCGCTCCCCGCACACCCCGGGCGCGCGGCCGGCGGTTGGGGTACACGGGCTGGCGCCGGCGCCGCCCCCGGGGGGGGTGCCGGTCGTGTCGGGCGGTGCTCCCCCGGCTGGCGGATGGTGGGTGCCGCCCCCAGGCGCGCATGGGAACTACCCGATGGCGTCGGGCGCGCCGCCGTCGGCGAGTCACCCGCACGCCCACCCGCACCCGCCGCCGCCGCCACACGCCCACGCCGCTGTGTCTGGCCCGACACCTGCGGCAGCCGGCTCGCCGCATGCGGCGCACCCCGTCATGGTGCCCGGCGGCGGTAACTCGGAGGTGCACTCGCACCCTTCGGGCCCAATGAACGGGTGGGGCAACCACGCCTACCCGCACCCGGCGGCGCTCGCCGACATCTCGGCGGCGGTCGTTGCGTCGGTGGCCGCGTCTGGTGGGGGGTCCCCGCCGCCACCGGGCATGGGCAACACGCCCTTTTGAACGGCCCTTCTCAGCTTGTGAATAGTCGCTTCGTTTTGTCTTTTTACTTTTTCTCTGTTTTGTTTCCTTTGCTTTGCTGGTGGTGGATGCGGTACGATGGTGTCGCACAGTACGCTGATAGTACGCTGCAGTGCACGCGCACATGGGATGGTGTGCGACTGCTCTGCGGCGCAGGGGAGGCGGCAGTGGCCGCCCCCCTCTCATTTCTTTCTCTCTTGGTCTGTCTCACTGCTCATTTTTTTTCGCGTTGCATTGGTGGAGGTGGTGTGCGTGGTCGTTCCGCGTCCGTGCTCGGCCTATTTCTTTCTTCTCTCCTGCTCTTGTTTCTCGTCTTTTTCCCCTTACTCTTTGATCTCTTTCAATCTTTAATGTCTGGGGCGTAGGGGCGAGCGGCCTCGGCTTACCTCCGTTTGAACCTTGACACGCGCTTGACGAGTAGTATGGAACGCATGCTGCTTGTGTAGTTGACTTTTGCCGTGGACGCCCCCCGCCGCGCCCTGTGCCTGGGAGAACAGCTAGGCGCCCGCGCATCGCTCCAGGGTGGCTGCAGCGGCATGACGGCAGGACCATCGGGGGGGCCCTCTTGCCTGCGTTGCGTTTCTGGCCAGACGCCCGCCCAGCGAGATCTGTCTGCCATGGTGCGCGGGCGCGGGGTGTTGGCCCGACCGGCACGCGTGGGGCGGACCGGATTCCACGTGCCCGCGTCTCTTCTCAGCATACAGCACACCCAGTCTGATCGTGTGGCTGTCTGCCGCCCACCGCGCTGCAGGCTGCTTCTCCACGTGGCAACGGCAGCCGCGACGCGCAGCGACGGCCGCAGGGGGGGCTTCTTTTGCGCTCGTCGTGGCTCGACCGATCCGTCGGCTTTGGCCGCCCACCGCGTTTCCGTTTCAGCGCCCCCCAAATGGGGGAGGGGACCGCGCATCATCACAGACACCCGCCGCGCCGCCCGCCGTCATCCGTCCGCGTTCCCCGGACCGCCCCGCGGCGCGCGGCGGTGCGGGCGCGCTGGCCCCGCCGACGGCCGCCGCCGGCCGCCGCCGCCGCGCGCCCCCCGTTGGCGCGGCTGGCACCGACGCGGACGCGGCGGCCACCCGCCGTGGGTGTGTGTGTGTGTGTGTTTTGTTTCCTTGTGTCGGGTGGTGCCCCCCGCCGCCCCGCGGCCGCGCGGCCCGGCGGGGGCGGGGCGTCGGCCCCGGCCGACGCGCGGCGGCGGCGGCGGCCGCCCATGGACTTTTTCTTTGACGAGGAGCCGGCGGCGGCGCCGGCGGCGGCGCCGCCGGCTGCCCCGATGCCGGCGGCGCCACCACCACTGGCGGCGTCGGTGGCGCCCGCGGACCTGCCGGCGCGGCCACCCGCCGCGGCGGCGGCGGCGGCTGCGGCGGCGGCCGCCGCCGCCGCCGCCGCCGTCCCCCCCGCCGCCACCGCCGCGGTCGCGCCGCCGTCGCCCCCCCCC
>ENA-ORXR01004427-ORXR01004427.1-marine-metagenome-genome-assembly--contig:-NODE-4427-length-11745-cov-4.313764_pt1 | contig 11745 bp, 13 predicted proteins | sample MGYA00237866_ERZ511479 | MGnify/ENA metagenome assembly ERZ511479 | reverse complement strand
TTTATCCACCACAGGAATGGCATGGAAAAGATTTTCTCTAAAAATACCAGCAGCTACTTTTATACTATAGTTCTCGCCTAGAGTGGCCACGTCTTTGGTCATAATATCAGAGGCGAGTAACGATTTGAAAAAACGATCGTTCTGTGATTTTTGTTTGTCTTTCTGTAACCGGGTCATACTGTTGCAAAGCACGAGATAATCAGATTTGCTAATAATACCCTGCAATTTGCCATTGTCATCTACCACCGGAATATGATGAAATTTATTGTTTTCAAAAATCTCAGCAATCTTAACTCCTAGCGTATCAGGAGTGACCGTTATTAGATCGGTTGTCATTATTTCTGCTAAAGTGGTCATGATTATTATTTTTTTTGTTTACGAATTTTATTTACCATAAAACTACAGGAATTGGGGGTTTATGACTATGACCTAAGTCATCGGTGTTGATGATTTTTGTCACTCTACCAGTTTCTTAGAGCGAAATAGGTTTCTGTTGCCTCAAAATTTCCAAGCGGAATGACTAAGTTTAAATAAGCGGGCTCTAGATTTAAAGCAGCTTCGGCGAATTGACACCGGTCAGCGCTTTCAACCGCAGTCATTAATTCATCGATCTGGTTGTTTAAAATCCTTTTTCTATAATTAAAATCAATCACTTGGTTGGGGTTGAGTTGGAATAAGTCAGCGTCAATTTGCTGCTTCACTATACGTTGCCAGGTAACTTCCAAATCAGTGCATAGCTCCTTAAATTGATTCCATTCCAGGAGGTCAATCATGGGATCGTTAGAAGTTTGTATGATGACATCAATACTGCTCTCCAATTCCCAGATATCATCCAGATAGTAGTTGGTGATACCCTCTTTCCATCGAATTTCTGATAATTCGTATCTGGCATGATCGAGAAAAATAAGCGCTTGATCTGCATCTTTTTCTCTGATGGTACTATTGGCAAATTCTAACCAATTATTAACCATGTGGATGGTTTCGTCCCATTCGGTGTTACCATAACTGTGCTTGTTATAGTGTTGTTTAAATTTTTGCCATTTGGCATTGACCGGATACATCGCTGTTTCAGCTTTTTGCATATCTCCAATGTAAGTATAGTAAAACGCAGGAATGAAGGCTCGGTCAAAGTCGACCATTTGTTGCTTGACTTCATTGTCATTACAAGAACCAAAAGTGAATAAAAGAAGCAAGGCGAATAGGATGCGTTGAATATTATTTTTCATAATGATGGATATTTCAAATTTACTCTAAGTTATTTAAATTAATTCTGACCTGGCATTTACTATCTCTAGAGTGGATCATGGAGAACAAGTAAGGGGACAGGGCTGTTGTAAGCTTCCTTATTGGTGATACTGCTGTGGAATAAATTGGCGAGAGGACTTCTTTGTCGGTGAATCATGCAAAGTATATTGGGGTTTGTCTGTTCAACGTGTTTGTTGATTCCATTGATTACGCTGTTGTCCTGAATGAGTTGGAAAGAGTGATCGATTTCAGATAAGTAGACATCAATTCCCGCGTCTACTACAGCCATCTGCTTTTGTTTTTCCACGTGAATGACTTCAACTTTTGCATTGTATTCTTTACTCAATTGAACCAATGGTCGAATAATATCTCCTGTATTTACAATCAGGCTATCAACTGCAAATGCAATCTTCTTGATATCTCTATAGGTAGCATTTGCAGGAATAGCTAATACCGGTATCGTTGACTTATTGATGACTCCCGCCGTGTTACTTCCCATGAAAAATTCTTTCAGACCACTCGCTCCCTGGGTACCCATAATGATCAGGTCGGCTTTGACGCTGTTGGCATATTTTACAATTGTGGTCATGGTGTAACCTTCAATTGCAGTAGCCTTCATACTCGTGGATCTTAATATTCTATTTTTATTTTCTTTTACCAATTTACTAAGCCCTTCTTCAGCATCTTTTTTCATGAAATCCCGCATAGAAACGAATGTTCCAGTACTGGTTCTTACTTCATAAGTATTGATCAAATGAATTTTACTTTCAAATTTATTAGCCATATGAATGGCATATTGTAAGGCATTGTTGGCATTCGCTGAAAAGTCTGTTGGTACTACTATGTTTTTCATAATTGAAATAGGTTTTACTTTTTTAATTATTGAAGCTGTCAGAATAACTTAAAACAACTTCATTGTATTTATTAGCAAGTTGGCTATTCTACGGGAAGAGAAAACTGATTTTTGTTAGATAGGATAATGATTTTTATCAAATGCACCGATAAGCTGAAAACTGATTGGTTATGGTATGATAAAAGTCATTGTGATGGTTGACGATTATCAACCTTTAGATATAGATATTCCCTCAACTTTGACTTGTAAAAACACGCTTATTTTTAATGTCAATAATACTAATTCAATAATGAATACATCAATAAAAGTTAAAGAGATCATGACCCAGTCAGTGATTTCCTTAAAGCCAGACTCTACTTTAATTGAGATTCGACGACTTTTCAAACAAAATAATTTTCACCATATCCCTGTCCTTAATGATCAGCAAAGTCTGCTGGGGATTATTAGCGATAGAGACTTGCTAAGAGAAATTGAAAGTTTATCTCGGGAAACGTCTGGTTCTATCTGGACTCGTAAAAAGTTGGCGGGTTTAACTGCTAAAGATTTCATGACAACTTTTCCAATAGTCCTGGACCCTGAAGACGAGATTGGTTTAGCAGCAGATATTTTTCTTTCGAATCAGTTTCACGCCTTACCAGTCGTGGATGACCATGAACTTAAAGGAATTGTCACGACACATGATATTTTAAATTTCGCTTTTGGAGCCATTGATCCGGTTTTTGATGAGTTAGATTCTGGGATCAACTAGAAAGGTATTTTGAATTCACTAAAATCAACTTTCAAAAAAAATAAATCATGAAAAAAAGAAAAACGATACTATTCCCAACCGACTTTTCTGAATCTGCGGCATCCGCTTTTCGATATGCCCTTTTATTGGCCGATAAAATTAATGCTGACATTCAATTGCTACACGTGATTTATCCAGGAGGAGACCCGCTCGACTATCCAGTTTTGATCGCTTCATCTACTCAGATACAAATCGAAGCAGCTAAGGAACGAATGGCTAAAGTTGTCGAAAATGGAGTCACACAAGTATTGGAACAATTAAAAAATGCACCAGTCCTTAATCGATCAGTAGAAATAGGAACGCCGGTTCAATCAATCATAAGCCTGGCTCGGCTAAAGGATATTGACTTAATCGTGATGGGTAGCAAGGGAGAGAACCGATCAAGGGTTGAAAAATGGTTTGGAAGCGTTGCTGAAGGTGTTGTCCGAAAGACAACCTGCCCCGTTCTGATTGTCCCTCAAAAGCAAGAATTTCAATCAATCAATTTTATGGCCTATGCAACGAATACCTCTGATGCAGACCCCATGATATTGTGGAGAACAACTCAGTTGTTAAATGGATTTAATCCAATGATACATATTGTTCACTTTTTCGAAGAAGGGAAAGAAGATTTAAAAGCAGAAGCCAAACTAGAAGAAATGCATCGATACTTTGAAGAAAGAACACCCGGAATTGCATTTAAAATGCATAAACTGAAAGGTGTATCTTTAAAGAAAGAATTGAGTAGCTTTCTTGAGGCTAATGATGTCAACCTTCTGGTTATGTTTCGACCTCATCACACATTGTGGGATAGATTCTTTATAAGTTCTACAAAAGAGATGGCGTATTATACTCAGCAACCCTTGTTGGTGATGCCTGAAAAATAAACTTTTTAGCAACTATTCAACTCCAAAAGGAAGCAATGTCTTTTTTGCCTTTAGGAGAAAGACTTAGTACACGGTGTACTTAGTACACCGTGTAATAAATTCATTTACATTTTTGAATGCTTCTTTTTTGCGATTACTTCGCCAATTTTTCTTCAAATAGCTAAGGCTATTCTCAAAAAAATTGACTCGTACTCACAAAAAATAACCTATTCAAAATGTAAAGCAACTTAATACACAGTGTACTTAGGAAGTCTCACCAAACTTAATTTCCAAGCCTGTCCGGTCTATCTGGCTAGCTAGACAGGCTGGCCAGACGGGTACTTACAACCAAGCTCGCCACAAAACTTAAAACAGCTTCAATAACCCTTTTATAAAAAATAAAATAATTATGGACTTTCAAGAAAGAGTAAGAACAATGATGACGGAGGAGTTGACCACCGTCACCTCAAATGAAAAAGTTGAAAACTTTAAAAATCTGTTTACCCGACGAGGTTTTCATCATCTTCCGGTAGAGGACGAGAGGGGTAAATTAGTTGGGATTATTTCAACGGAAGATATCAATAAGATTGACCAACTAAGAATTGTCCCCGATTTGCTAGCAAAGCATATTATGACAGCAGCTCCGGTAGTTATTTCCGAAGATAAAACGCTAGAAGATGTGGTTAGTTTGTTTTTAGAAAAACGCTTTCGTGCCCTTCCAGTTATAGACGGAACAGGTGACTTTGTGGGCCTGATTACGATTTACGATTTGGTGAAAGAAATGTATCGATCAATTCAGATTGAAAAGAAATTGCAAGATACGGAAGATATTGTTTGAGGAAGCTTGGCTAGGGGAGGTATATATTAATCATCTTATCTATTAAGCAAAATGGATTCCTACTCATTTGATATTTGGGAGTTTCTGGCAGGTCTAGGAATATTCCTGTTAGGGATGATCATGATAGAAAGAGCACTTTCGATTTTGGCTGGCCGTCCCTTTAAAAAAATGCTGCGCAAGTTTACCAATCGACCAGTCAAGGCTATCCTGAGTGGTACGGTTGTGACGGCAATATTGCAGAGTAGCTCTGTGGTGAGCCTGATGGTCCTGGCTTTAGTCGGATCGGGGATTATTGAATTGTCAAATGCAATAGGTGTTGTTCTGGGATCCAACCTAGGGACTACTTTTACAGGCTGGATTGTTGCCTTTTTTGGATTTCAAATTGATATAGAATCTTTTGCTTTGCCATTTATAGCAGGGGGTGTTTTTATCATGGTTTTTTTTACTGGTAAAGAGAAAATATATAACATTGGAAATTTGGCAGGTGGCTTTGGTTTTTTATTCCTGGGACTTGAATATATGAAATCAAGTATCGCACTTTTGGGGCAGAATTTTGATCTCACGCCTTATGTCGACTTTAGTCCTTATTTACTTTTTTTCGTTGGTTTTGTCCTCGCTGCAATCGTGCAGTCCAGTTCTGCAGTAATGGTGATTGCATTGAGTGCTTTGAACGCGGGGATGATTCCGCTTGCTGCTGCTGCCGCGATGGTGATTGGTAGCGATTTGGGGACTACCATCACCGTGATTTTTGGAAGTATAAAAGGGACTGCCGATAAGAAAAGAGTTGCGCTGGGGCAATTTGTGTTTAATTTTATTGTGGATGTTCTGGCCTTGATTTTCTTGTATCCATTACTTCGCTTGATTACAGAAGGTTTTGGTTTTTCCAATCCGTTGCTCTCTCTGGTCGCTTTTCATAGTTGTTTCAATTTATTGGGAATTATACTTTTCTTGCCCTTTTTAAAATTGTTTGCTCGGTTGCTAAAAAACAGGTTTAAAAAAGAGTCAACTATGATTGGGCGATTTATCGTAAATACCCCCACAGGTCTTCCTGAAATCGCCATTGAAAGCCTTCAAAAAGAAGTCCGACATTTAATTGAGCGGGTTTTTGCTCTCCATATTTCTATTTTAAATATTAACCCTCATATTTTCGCTTTGGGTAATGGTATCGGTTTTGAAAATTATTATGATGAAGCCATCACTGACCAATATCTGAAGATTAAAGAATTAGAAGGAGAGTTGGTCGAGTTTTATGTAAATATCCAAAACGAACAACTCGAACGAACTGACTCTGTTCGATTAAAGCAACTCATACTCGCCATAAGATATGTTATGACTTCTGCGAAAAGTGTGAAAGATATTCACCACAATATTAAAGACTATCACCGGTCTATTAACGACCACTTGATTGGACTGTTTGGACGGTTGAAAATCCAACAGGAATCCTTCTATTTGGATCTATTCAAATTATATCAATCCAGTATTTCAATCGGCTACTTTGAAGGGCTGGCAGATCTAAAACAAACGAGTAGAACGAATTATAATAAACTCCTGGATGCAGCCTATTCTAAGATCGCTGAGCAACAATTGTCAGAGGTAGAAATATCGACCATCTTCAACGTCAATCGTGAGTTTTACAACAGCAACAAGATGTTGATCCTGGCGATTAAAGAAGTGTTATTACCAGAAGCGAAGGCGATTGATTTTGATGGAATTCAGGAAGTTGCCTGAGAAGCAAATGAAAAATAGTTAACTGAAAATTCTAAACCAATTCTAAATAAATAATTTATGGATACTTTTTTCAAACGAATTTTATTAGCACTCGATCTCACAGAAATGGACGACAAGATACTGTCATTTGCTGAGTATATAATTAGAGGGAAAGAGGTCAATAAAATGTATGTAATACATATTGTTCCTCATTTATTTAATACCAATTTTGACATTAGCTCTGGCTTTTACCAAAAGTTTGGTGTTGGGCAATCCCTTAGTGAAAAGGTGTTGAAAAGCTGTGAAAGTAAGTTGAATAATTATTTTAAAGATAGAAACTTGAATCTTGAGATAATTGTACTTGAAGGTCAGCCCTACCAACAATTACTGGATTGGCAAGAGAATAACCCAATGGAATTGATCGTACTTGGAAATAAAAATAAAAGTAAGGGAAGTGGAATTACCGCCAGACGTTTTGCACATAAGTCGAAGTCAAATCTTCTGTTCGTTTCTGATGCAGCTGTAAATAAGATAGAAGACATATTGGTTCCAGTTGATTTTTCTGAACATTCTACTAAAGCAATTAATAGTGCTTTGAGTATAAAGCGAAAAGCAGCTAATGAAGTCAATATTCATCTACTCTATATTGAAGATTTATTGTCCTTAGCACGTTTTTATGGATTGAATTTAGATGAGATTGTTTTAGAGGAGGTAGTTCGTGAGACTAAGAATACGCTTGATGAATTTTTGGAATCCACAGGGTTCGATAAGGATTTGTTTAGTCGGGAGGTAATTGCAAACACTGACACTAGTGTAAGCAAGCAGCTTTGCCGTTTTGTTCAGGACAAGGAGGTGCAATTAGTGGTGATGGGGGCGCAAGGTCACTCTGGATACGATCGATTTGTTTTTGGATCGGTTGCCGAAAAGTTTGTCGATCAATGTAAGGAAGCCTCGGTCTTAGTGGTACGATAGAACAGGACCCGAAGTGATTGTTTTTATAGAAGAAAAGGAGGGAGGGGAATTGATAAACCTGGACCATATAAAATAGAAAACCGACACCATGTAGATGGATGCCGGTTAAACAACTTCATTGCATATTTTCAGCTGAAAAATTTCCCGTTCTATTTTTTTTAAAGAACATTAAGTAAGAATATCTTGTTAAAAGAACTAAGAAGATACTTGCCAGGAAAAATTCATAGTTTTTTACAAATGCTGGAAAATTAGCCCCGATGATTAGTCCGAAAAGAAATCCATAAAATTTCAGAAAGCTATAATCCCAGAGGGTGAAATTTTCTTTCATTCGATCAAACATGGTTTGAATAATGGTTTTCATAATTTTCTAATTTATAAAGGTTACTTGAAACAACTTTAACTATTGCTTATGACTTGTTTTAAAAAATTGTCAACTTCAAAGCAAAGATCGTTTTGTTCTTTTAAGGTGTATATTTCCCGTGGTACATTCTCTAATGAAGACTTACCAGACCGACTGATGATTTTTGCGTTCAACCCGAAAAGGATAGATAGCATTTTTTCGAAATCAACAACATTTATTTCTTCGTGAATGGGGAAAAAACCACCGTAGGGCAAATTCTTTATATCCCCAACGGTTAATGTTAGATCAAGAATGTTTTCATCCTTAAGCACTTCATCCGCTGATATTGGTGTGCGATAAAATACGAGTTTCAAACTGGGGAAGAGGCTTTCGAATCGCTCTTGAATTTCATTTAATTTGGTATCTTTAGATATTCTCATGACCTTTTTTATTTCAAAGTTATAGGTATATGAATAGATTAATTATGATTTTGATCAACTTATGAAATGATTAAAATCAAAGCTCTTTGAAGTATTTTGGAGCACTTACTTTTTTAACAAAATTACTTATGGTTTTCTTTAAAACGTTAATCTCCTTCTTAAAAGACGAGGATTATAGAGATTTACTCCTGACTACCACTTTTATCATTATTGTAGGATCGATGGTTTACCATTACCTCGAAGGTTGGAACTGGGTCGATTCGGTTTATTTCTCTGTGATTACACTTACTACGGTTGGATATGGAGATTTTTCTCCTCAAACAGATGGCGGCAAATTATTCACTATTTTTTATATTGTCATTGGGATTGGGATTATCCTCACCTTTGTCAACACGATTTATAATCACTATGCAGATATAAAATCTCAGAACAAAAAAGGCGAGTAGTCTTGCAAAATATTATGCGTATTAAGACTACCTACCTTCTTTGATAGAGCTTTGTTCAGGCTTTGTTATCTCTCACTACTATTTTTCAAAATGAAAAACTAAGAGCGGACGATTGATATTTAGAGCCATTTGTCTAGTCAAACTCAAGCCCAACAGATTATCAATAAACTTTCGTTGATGATTGACCAAAACCATTAAGTCGATATGGTTTTCCTCTGCATATTGGTTGAGTTCTTGCATGACCGATTTACCTTTTAGATTTACTATATTGAAGGAATAACCAGGTGCCTCCTCCTCAAAAACGGTATCGAAAACCGTTGTCTCTATCTCTTCATATTCATCACTTCCTTCTACATGTACAAAGTGCATTGCTGCCTCAAACAGTTTCCCAAAGTCAATAATCTGCTTGAGGTTATCGGTTTGTATGGATTGGTAATTACTAGCATACATGATATTTCCTATAGATCGGAATCTGGTTTTTCTGGGAATCAATAATACAGGGCATTTAGCTCTTTGTGCAACTGCAGAAGATACACTTCCTAGCATTTTATCCAAACTGTTGCCAGCACCATTCGTACCCATTACCACCATTATTGTGTCAGGGGCTGTCGTTAGTTTTAATAGTTTCAAAGTTATGCTAAATGCAAGAATGGCTTCTGTTTCGACTCTGACCTTGGTAAGGGTATTGTCGGTGTCTTGATTGCCACTTTCCCGCTCCACAAATTCTTGTAAAAGAAGTTCCATCGACTCGTGCTTTGTTTTCCCAGGCCGTAAAACTAGGCTTTCACTGGCGTTTAAGTTTCCGGTATAAATATGGACAACTTTTAGGGAAACCCCCAACTCCTGAGCAATTTCACGTGCATATAAAAATGCATTGATAGAACAAGGCGAAAAATCAATGGGTACTAATATATTTTTCATAATTGAATGGATTTTGTAGTTTTTTGATTAAGCAGATTGTCAACATTTTGGTTAAAATGTTTAAGCTTTTACTACTTCAAAATTAGAGGTATATTAAGTGGATAATGTTGAGTTTGATCATTTCTAAGGGTGATTTATATCATTGATGAAAATAACTTCTATCAATTTTATCCCGACAGGAATGAACGATATTGCAGAAAAAATAAAGATTATGAATTATTCAAAATTATCATTGATCACCGTTTTTTTAGTATTGGTAATAGGATGTGAACCTCCTGTTGTCTTTACAGAAATCCAACCGCATGGTTTTAAACCATTAAATTCTTTCTCCGTTTTATATCAGGGAGCTTATCGATGTGAGTCTGATAGTTCTATTGTCCATATTAATCGCAATACAGTTTATAAGGAAAAAGAGTATCCCTTTACTTTGAATCGTTTTGCAATTGACACCATGCCGGATGTTGTATTAGAAGACGATGAATTATTCATCCCTTCAAAGCAGTTGAGACTATCTGCCACTTTTGAAGGAGATTCTATTTATTCTAAAATGATTTTAAGAGATACTATTTTTACTATAAGTGAAGATCAGGTATTGACCCGATTTAAAGGTCACCATATTCTGAATTTTAAAATGAAAGAAAATAAATGGGAAATAGCAATATTGAGTCTTGATGACAATGCAAATATAATCCTTTCTATAACGGCACTTCCTGAAGACCTTGAAAGACTTAAAGAGATAACTCCCGTAAAAGACATCTCAAGAGGGGATACTATTCAGTATGAACTTTCACCAACCATTTATGAATTTCATCAGATTTTAAAAGAGGAATTGATTTTTCAATCTTGTGATTACTATGAAAGGGTTTATCCTTCTATTATTTGATATGATACCTGTCTTGAAACATAGCCCCTACTTCTCCACCACCTCCTCAATTGTCGGAGCAGTCCACTTCTCATACCCAACAGGGAGATTGCTTGCCTTCCGTTTAGCAGTCCCAGTACGCTGCTTATCTGCAATCATAGCGAAGGTCATGATCAAGCTAGTACCAATGATGATAAACAATAAGATGCCCGGTTCGAAGCCTGCAACCATTGCGTTTTCTGGAATGGCGTAGAATAATAGTACGGTAATCAAACCACGAGGTGCAATATAGAGCTGCGGCAAAATATCTTTTCCAATGAATAGCGCTAAAATAGCGTAGCGAATTATATAAATGGATGCAATAATCAAAATACTAATCAGGGCAACTTTCAAACTGAGTAAGGAAGATAAAACAATGGTGATTCCAAAAATAACAAAGAAGAACGTTCGTACTACAAACGCAGTTTCCATAGTAATGACATGCAGCCCATCATAGATATGTTTTGCTTCTTTATAATTTAAAAACTTTTTCATAGGGCCTTTGAAAAAGAGATTCATATTTGCAATCAATAAACCAAAAACCAAAATGATGATCAGGGATGATAAATGCATTTTTTTACCTAAAGCATAGAAAAGTAAGAGTACTGCAATTAACAGAAAGAGTTTAGTATGGCTTTTTATTTTTTGAAAAATCAAAACAATCATATAACTCGCAAGGAGTGATAATATGATGGTCAGCACGACATTGCCTGCAAAACCTCCAAGACCGGAAGCGTGTTCGGCTGCGTCCAACTGTCCCGTGAGAAAATAGAAAAGCATGATCCCAATAATATCAGAGAAGGTACTTTCGTAAATATGAAATTCTTTTTTATCTTCTCTCAAGCCACTTACGCTGGGGATGATGATCGCCGAAGATAAGATGGACAATGGTGTGGCATATAGCCATGCTTTTTCCATCGTCATTCCATCGATGAAGTAATTTAGAATAAGAGCGGCAACCCAGGCCGAAAACATCAGACCGATCAAAGCTATCGAAAATGCTTTGATGATAGGTATCATCTTTTCCTTTTTGAGCTCTAACTCTAAAGCTGCCTCTAATACAATCATAATCAGGCCTACAATTCCGAGGACTTCCAGAATCGGTAGAAAATTCAATTCTGCTCCGCCTCCTGCATCTATACCAAATTTTAATAGTATTCCTAAAATAATTAGCATTAGCACCGAAGGAATATTGGTCTTCTTCGATATTTCACCAAAAATAAAAGAGAAGATCAATATGACACTGGCTGCAATTATAAGGTTGTAAGAACTTAAAATTTCCATACTATTATTGTTGTTGTTATTTCTTAAATTAAAAGTGATTAACTATTAAGACGGAAGACCGGAGACCGGAGACGGAAGACCGGAGACGGAAGTTTCCCTCTACCGTAAATCCACTACCGTTTGTTTGGTGCTTCGAAACCGCGTTAGAAGGAAACTCCGGTCTTCC
>ENA-ORXR01004423-ORXR01004423.1-marine-metagenome-genome-assembly--contig:-NODE-4423-length-11751-cov-11.141682_pt1 | contig 11751 bp, 16 predicted proteins | sample MGYA00237866_ERZ511479 | MGnify/ENA metagenome assembly ERZ511479 | reverse complement strand
CGTAGCGATCCGCATCCTGTGCTGGGTTTTCTGACGGGGTTATACCCCGTTGGCTTTGAGGGCAGGATCCACTACACTTTTGTCTGGCCGAACGGAAACAGGGCATGGAACGGCTCCTCCAGCCCTGCTGGCACCTAGACGCAGCAGTGCGGCAAGCACATGGCTGACCTCGTTGGGCCCGACGCATGCTGCCCAGAAGTCCGCCATGTGCATCAGGAGGTTCTGCCGGTTACGGTTGTGCGGTCCACGATTTTTGCGAAGAGCGTCGACGACTCATTCTCCGTCATCATCTTCTCATTGATGCAGTGACGCACACCAAACGAGTCGCGTGGATTTATGAAGCGGACGCAAACAGCTTGACCACCGTCACGGACAGACCTACCAATCTGCTGCGCGTACTCCACATCACTGCAAGCACCTCCCTGCTCGTCAGAAGAGTAGGAAACAAGCGGCCGTAGAAAGTAAGGTACCAAACTCAGGAACGCAGTGATTACAAGTAAGCATGATAGATAAAGCGAAGCGCACAATAAGATCTAGGAACCTCTTTCCGTCGAAAGGACGATGGTCAGCGTCGACACACTGACAATCAGGGCCCGTTGGACGAAATGCAATCACACATGGTTGGAAGCAGGTGAGTGTCAGAAGTAGGACATGCGTAAAAGGTACAAAGTGCAGAACTGCTCTCACACGGGCAAACTGCACGGCCATTCCAAACATAATTATGGCCACGACAACGATCCCTGTCTTTGAAGCGAACAGCTGCTCAGTCGCGGCCCGGTTGTCGAGCCCAGCGTGGTATATGACAACTTGAAGAGGCTCCATCTGACAGCGATAAAGGCGCGCTAACGACTCGGACAAGCTCTTAAGCTCCGTGCCGACACGAGCCGCCTCGGACCGAGACGGAGTGAAGAGGATTATGTTTCCATCAACGTCTCGACAGGCAGTGGCGATTTGTAAAGCGTACCCAACGCGTTGCGCATGCTAGAGGTCGGCATGGCAATTGTCTATGCCACAGGAGCCGCCACCGCCGTAAGCAGTGTCACGGCGAATGACTCGGATGACAAGGCTGCGGCGCAGGAAGGGACCGCGGGGAACGACCAGAAGCTCCTCGAATTTTAATGCCGCTTGTATGACGGACGTCTTCCCAATCGGCACAGTCGCCGACAGCGCTACGCGTCGGCCGCAATCCAAACGTGAGGCAGCGAGGGTGAGACTGGGACGCCAGTGGCTCCAAGATTCGAAAACGTGGGCCTCATCACGGGCGAATAGTCCGAGTAGCTCTGCTTTGATCTTGCTGACCAGGGTAGCGTTGTTGACAGTGGCCTCAGGAGACGCAACAAGGACTAAAAGAGTACGGGAGGCAACAGCTTCGGTAAGGTTCAAGCGCTCCATCTCGATTGTGCTGCCCCAAAGCCCGCGACTCTCGTTGCCAGCTTCACATAATGGACAGAGCGCTGACGTTAGGAACGTCCATGTCGACCTCCACTTTGACGGCCTTGAGTTGGCCACCTCTGAAGTTCTTGTGCATGAAACGGTTGCGGAGGATGCCCTCCGCAGCCGCTCGGATCGGCGTCTTTTCCATCATGGGCCCGCTTGGTGGTCGCACGTCCTTGAGGAAGGAGACAGCCGCGCTGCTCCTACATGCGCGGCCGTCGGTCGGTATCGGACAAAGAGCGTTCCATCTCACGAGTACTTCTGTATGGTGCGACAGACGGAGTTCCGTGCGCTACTGTTGGTTGCAACATGCCCAAGTCCTTTTGTAGATGTTGCCCTTTGCATGAACAATTACCGATGTTAGAAAACTCTCACCCTAAGACTATATGTTCAATAACAATCAATGTCGGTGACGATGTGGCGGCAATGCACCCGAGCCTCTCGGAGACGGCAGCGGTTGCGCGGGCACCCCGCGGCTGCACCGCCCTGTGTGACAGTTGGTGCCGGCGCCGACTGGCGGCAGTGCTGACGGGGCCCGCGCCAACGACAGGAATGCTGGCAGCGCGAAAGCCTCATCACCGGATGCGACGCTGGCGCTGAGATCAACTACGCTTGTCGCGAGGACGGCATGGCCGGAGAGGGACATCGCGGTGTTCGGGACCGGGAGTCGGAGCGTTGAGGAGCAGGAAACTATTGCGGCTGCCTTGGAGGCCGCCTCTGTGGCAGTTGCGTGTGCGGCGCTTGGGTATGTTCTATCTGAGGTAACAGCGGCGGCGGTCGGTGCCACGTCGGCAGACGCAGCGACCGCAGCTGTTGCTGGTCGTGCGGGGCTCCCACAGCCTCCAGTTCAAGGCGCAGCAAGGTTCGGTTCTGGCGTTGAAGCACCAGCGTTTCCGAGATCAACCCCCGTCGCGGCACCAACTTCCGCAGCTACGGCTCACCCGCAGACGCAGATTGCGCCACAAGTTCCGTCTCTCACGCAAAGGGAAACCGCGATGCCGTCGAACTCCGGACCCGATGTCTCCCTAATGGACGAGGACTGCCAGGTCGGTCCAAACACGCCTGCGCTTTCTCCAGTCGGCGCTTTTAGGGATGCATCTGCAGTCTACGAGCGTCCTCTGTTTCTTGGCTCGAAGGTTTAGTAGGACGGCGCATCGGGAGGTGGTGGTGACACATGGGTTGCACCTTTGCGCCCAAGCGGTGGTGGAGCTGCTTCGGCGGGCCTGGGGCCTGTTCTCCATTTTCCTGTGGAAGCTCCACCAGAGCTTTCGCCTGTTCAACACATTTCTTTGCATTGCAAGTACGTCGCGGAGCTCCAGGTATGGCGCAAGCACGTTTCAGAGTGGGTTGTGTCTTGGGGGGATGACATGCAGGCCTTGATGGTGGACCTGTTCACCACGGCTCAGGACATCAAGCCATCGTACAACATCCACATCGACTGGTCAAAATCGAAATGTGCCGCACCAGCCACCCGGAATGGCGTCCAAGAATGGTTCTCCCTCTGTTTTAACGCAGCAATGCGGGGGGCTCCTGCGGCGGTGGCGCAGCCTCTGTGCCGTGTACGCACAGCACACGTTCTCACGGTCATCACGGCGGCGTACGCTCAGTACGGACTCAGACTTTCTGAGTCCGTCAATACCCGACAGACTGCGCTTCCTTGTGGCCGTCAACTGGCAAACAACAATGTCATGTCTGCACCGCAAGACGGCCCTTGCCTGCCATCCTCAACTCCTGCGCGTCGCGGAGGCAAGAAACGGGCTGGTCTTGCTGTCTTCGAGGACGACGACGTCGTGCACTGCCGGTCACCAAAGCGCAAGTCGGTCGCCAAATTTGAAGACGTTGGCGCTTCGGACTGTTAGGGACGGAAAGACCGGAATATGGCCCGCATGATGACAGCTGTTCGAATCATGCGGAAGTACTACAGCCCTGATACCAAGAAGTGGCCATCCGTCCATAACGTATTCATACGCATGCCGCCTGACATCTTGAAGGGGATGTTGGAGCCTTCGATCGGCCTGATGTTGTCGTGCTGGCGGTGGGCCCGCCGAGGTAGCAAGGGCTGCGGGGAGCGGACCTACGACCGGCATCAAACTCTGGCTCCGACAAAGCCGGGCGGGACCACGGCGACTGACGCGCTGCAGTACGGGCTAGAGCGCCACGAGGTCATGATGAGCGACCCTTTCTGGCCGTACAAGCATGTGAAGCGGACTACCGGATCTGGTGCCCTTCCTTTTCAGAAGTGGCTAGCAGAGGCGGAGACATGCGTACCGCCGCTCGACGCCGACCGCGCTGGCAAGACAAGCCCTTCGCCTCCAGCGCATGAGCGCGACGCCGAGCTGTGTGCGCTGGGTTCTGAGGAGGGGGACCCTGCCGGGCCGGCGGCAGGCTCCATGGATTTTATGTACTTGTCTCATGAGTAGTATGCTTCTCTCTTGTCAGTTTTCATGCCTGTGCTCCTTTTGTGCTGCGGCACGAAACCCGCCGTGGCTCTCTTCCGGTGTATCCGGAGTACGTCTGGATTCATTTTGCCTGTTCGTGAGTGTTGCTGGTCGTAACACAGCCTTGACCCGTCGCAAGCGAGTGACAGCCTTCCGGAACCCGCCGGCGTGGCGCCCGAGTGTCGTAGCCCGAGTGACGTAGATGATGTAGCTGACGGACTCGAACATGCCCTCCGTGGCGACAAACATGCGCCGCGGAAGCATCCAACAGGTCTCCTAGTGCGCCGATGACAGCGAACCTCCAGACAGCACCTCTACAGAAGTGCTCCTGATACTGTAAAAAGTGTCATTGCTTGTCCCTGTTCCTGCTCCTTCTACTTTTACTGCTGTCCATGCTCTCGCAACTAGGGCACCTACCGCCTCCCGCCACCCAACCCCACGTCCGCTTCCGACAAGAGCGCAGATAAATCAGTGTACCCCAGCGCAGGAACGTCGGCCGCTCCCATGCCATTTTCTATGCGGGCGGCCACGCGACTGTCAGCAGCTGGGTGGCTGGAGCCACAACTGCCACCAGCCAAGGCGCAACATATACAATGGTCGTACACAGCACTGAAAACAGAGACAACACTGGTCACGTCACGGCCTGCCTCGCCGCTGCCGCGTCCGCCGGCGCCGGTGACACTACCCCCCCCGCCGCCGCTGCCATGGCCATGGCGATATCCGAATCTCGCGCGGGACGCGACGTTGCGGCAGACTCGGGCGCCTACAGGTCATTCCAGAGCCACAGTGCCTGCGCGCAGCGCCTGCGATGTAGAACAGTGCTTCCTCCTGGCCCCACCCCCGCGGCACGACACCAACTCCAACACATCAGTGGACCGTCTCATTCACCTGTTCCCACGCATGAGTTCACATGTCAATGGGATTGATTGGCAACGGAAGGGGCTATTTCCGCGAAATGCTGGAACTGCAGCCAATGTCCTTGTCGATGGAGCGCGTAGCCATCATGCCCACACACAGAACACCCATGTCTGCGTTCGAAGGAGCTCGAAGCCGCTCAAAAAAGCGAATGGCAAACTCTTGGGACAAGCATCGACCGGCACCATCCACGTGAAGTAGAGCTCGCGGCATTCAGCACTCAGTCACAGGGCGCTCAAGCAGTCGGACAAGATTCACAGAAAAAACAGGGAAGAGCCCGAAGCAAGAGCGCAAAAATTAGGCAGTCTCCCCCGCGGACGCACAGGGCGCCGTTTCCGGCGCCGTTGGCGGTCCGCACCAACACAGAGGCCGGACGCTCAGGAAACCGTTGCGGGTGCCGTCGGCAGTCCTCCTCGCGGACGCGCAGAGCGCCGTTTCCGGCGCCGTTGGCAGTCCACACAAGCACAGTGTCCGGACGCACAGAGCACCGTCGCCGGTGCTGTCGGCAGTCCCCCCCGCGGACGCACAGTTGTGGAAATTCTGAGACAGGAAGCGCAGATACGAAAGCGGGAGACGTAACCCACAGCCAAGCAGGCACGCTTAACCCGGGTGTAGTGACTTTACGATGTCTATTATTATGAGCAGGAGGCCGCCGCCCGCTAGCCGGTGCCGGCGGACCCTCTTATCCGCCCTGCGCGACCACCCCCCTTCGGTCCCCACGCGCCCTCCAGGCGTCCCCAAAGGTGCGGGAGAAGGTCCCAGACGGGTGCCTACGAGGCCTCCACAAGGGCGCACGCGTCTGCATGCCCGGAGGCCAACAACAAAGCGATGGTCCGCCGCCAAAACAGCGGCCAGGGCCCTCCGACGCCACTACAAAGGCGCCGGGTCAAACATCAAGACGAGAACGGGTCCTACCAGTCATGGATGGCCCGTAAGAACACGCCACAATCGCAACATGGCGCCACACAGTTCACCACCTGTGGCGCCCATCCCGCCAAGCAGACGACGCGAGTGGTCCCAACCCACCACCGCGACACGTCATTGGCCAACTCCAAGGCTCCCCCCATCACGCCGTGCGCGAGGTTGACACTAAGGCGGACAGTGCCGCATGTGTTGATTCACAACAGGGCGCCGTTTTGGGCGCCGCCGCCTGTCTGCACCCGGAAAGACCCCTGACTCACAGGGCACCGTTGCAGGTGCCATTGGCAGCCCCCCCCCGTGGACTCACAGGGCGCCGTTACCGGCGCCGTCGGCCGTCCTTACCAGCACAGAGACCGAACTCACAGGGCACCGTGGTCGGTGCGGGGGTAGGGGGACGAGCGAGTTCTTGCTGCACGCTACGACAGTGTGATGGCGCAGGAGGTGCGAGTGCCTCAGGTGGCTCTAATCGACGATTTTCTCACCATCCAATGGAGCCATGGGCCAAGAAAATCGCACTTTCCGTAAAGCCTGCCTGGATGTGGAGGTCTCACCCGTTCAGTCAATTCCTGGTTGGGTCTCGCCCGTGTCCGTATCTCCAGAGGCCCTGTTCCTGCCCAACACGCTGAGGCTTCCCACCCCCCCGTCCAGCTGCCCCGCTGTAGCGTCCCCTCCACCGGCCGTCGCCTCCGCCGCCGGAAAACTTTTACCGCACGGGCTCCGCTCCCGCCGCCTGCCGGCGCAGATGCCGCTGGCCGCCTCGATCCCTACGGGCGCCGCCCTCGCCAACGGTCGCCTTTTCTGCCAAGTCCGCCGCTCCCGTCGCCTGTTGCTGCCGACCCCCCATGCTCGCGACGCCGCCTGCCGCCGCCACCGCTTCTTGCCGCCGCCCCCGCCGCCGGCCGTCACAATCGCCGCAGGTCCCCATCCCCGCCGCCGGCCGCCGCCCCCTCTTCCTGTCGCTGTACCCGCCGCTGCTCACCGTCCCCGCTGTCTTCCATCCGACCCCGCTCTCTGCCAACCGCCCCTGCGGTTTACCGAGCGCCCCCGCTGCCTGCCGCCCGCCTCTTCTTCTGGCGCCGCCGCCACCGCCGCCCCTTCAGTCTTCCGCTGACCCCGATTCCGGCCGCTGCCCGCGCTTCTGGCCGCCTCTCTCCCTACGGGCAAGACCCCAGCCGCTGGCTTCCGCCTCCGCCGCCGGACACCGCACCCGCTGCCGGCCACCCCCCCCGGCGCATCGTCTTGGCCTCCTCCCATGCTGGCGCCGCCGCTGGCGGCCACCCACTGCGTCACTCCGAATCCCCCACTGCTCTGCGCCGCCACGGCTGCCGGCCGCTGCGCGTCCTTCTTGGCACCACCCACGCCACTGGCGGCCGCCCCTGCTGGCCGCCACGCTCGCCGCCGGCCGCCTCCTTAGCCGCATGTTGTTATTCGCCCTCTCTTTTGGCGCCGCCGCTTGGGGTCGCCCCCGCGAGTGGACGCCGCCCCCGCCGCTGGCCGCCGCTCCCGCGGCCGGCCGCCACCCCCCCTGCCGGCGCGGGCGCCCGCGCCGACCCCGCTGCCGGCCTGTGTCCCCGTTATGTGCCGCCACCCCCGCCACTGGCCGCCGGCCCCGCCCCTGACGGCTTCCCCCGCCGCCTGTCGCCGCCCCTGCCACTGGAGCCGCCCCTGCCGGCGATCGGTGGCGGCTACGACCCCGGAGCGTGTGCGTCCGGTAGGAAAACGGGCTGTCGGTGACGCGTTGCGGGTAGCGGGTGCTGGCGTGGGCGGTCGGCAGCCGTCGGGTGTGGGGGGGGCGGGCAGTGTTCGTGGCTGGCCGTGCGAGCCGCCGGTGGCGGTAGCTGTGGTCGTTTTTGAGGTACCCTTAGTGGTTTACTCTGCCATGTCCTGTCGAGGGGCACGGATACATGTGTACCGGCAGCGTACGGGCATTCCGAAGAGGGTCTAAAGCGCTCAAGCTTCATGCCGCCTCCGCGGGCGACGCATAAGCGCGGTAAGGAGGTGGGTGGGTTTTCTGAGTTCCTCGTGCGCACATTGAGCATCCTACGACATTCCCGGGGCTTCTTCGTTACCTTTGTTGAGTGTATGGGTTTCACAACAGCCAGTGCACATACCAAATTGGCCAGCAGACAGACAGTGTACGATAGGGCGGTAGCCGCACGTCTGATCCTAGAGAACTTGGAAGGGCGAGGAAAGTACGAAGGAGACGTCTGTATGAGTAGGGGCAAACGTTTCCGCTCCCAGGACCCTTCGAGCAACCAGGAACGGTTCTCTATGAAACAGTGATGTTTTGGTCGAGTTCACCCCAGACGTGGCACATTCTTTTCTGCTTGTTGAACCAGATGGAAGCAGGAAACACGGCGGTGAGTAGACCATACTTTCTGACACAAAAGTTGCACGTACTCGGCAAAGGGTACTCTGGGAGGTTTGTAGGACTCTCATTTCTTGCAAGAAAACATACAGAGCTTTTATAGGTAGCAAAAACAGCGCAGAATCGCAACCCACTGAATTGAACAGTGTCAGAGAAAGAATATGATCCACTGGACAGGACAGTGTCAACTTCGAGCTGCTGAGTGTACTGGGTCTGAGGTTTTCTCAGAGGGGGTCCATTAAACCTGCTTAGTGGAGCCATATCCAGTATCTTCTGCCTCCGTGCCCGCCTCAGCAGTTTGGCGGCACCGCTACAACTGCCGTCGTCAGTGCCGACGCTCGCTGTCCTGCCCCACCCGCTTTTTCTCCACGCACCGCTAATGTCTGCCCCCACCGCTGGTGCCTCCCCACCCGCTGGTGCCTCCCTCCACCGCTGTTGCCTCCTATCTCCGACGCGGCCTCCTCCTCAACTGCACAATCACTTTGAGCTGCGTCATCCCTTCCCGCTACTACGTCCCCCGACAGCACGTGCCCCCTGCCAACGCAGCTGATCCACCTGACCGCCTCGGGAAAGCGCTACCGCCAATGGTGTTCACAACTGACGCAGGCCTCTTCGGCCGGCAGCGGCTAGTACGGCCAGCCACGAGCACTGCCCGCCCCACCCACACCCAACGGCCACCGACCGCTCGCCCCAACACCTGCTGCCCACCGCTCGTCACCGACAGCCCGTTTTCCTACCGGACGCACACGCTCCGGGGTCGTAGCCGCCACCGATCGCCGGCAGGGGCTGCCCCAGCGGCAGGGGCGGCGACCTGCGGCGGGGGAAGCCGTCAAGGGCGGGGCCGGCGGCCCGTGGCGGGGGCTGCGGCACATATCGGGGGCACAGGCCGGCAGCGGGGTCGGCGCCGGCGCCCGCGCCGGCAGGGGGGGTGGCGGCCGGCCGCGGGAGCGGCGGCCAGCGGCGGGAGCGGCGGCAACGCGCGGGGACGGAGACAGCTGGCGGCGCCAAAATGGAGGGCGGGCATCAACGTGCGGCCAAGGAGACGGCCGGCGGCGGGAGTGGCGGCCAGCAGGGGCGGCGGCCGGCGGCGGGGTTGGTGCCTAGAGGCACGCGCGGCGGCCGGTGGCGGGGGTGGCGCCTCTAAGGGTCGAGGCAGCCGGCGGTCGGGGTGGCGTCTGGTGGCGGGGGCGCTGCCACCGGTCAGGTGGCCATGGGGGTGGAACGCCCCACCGCGTGGAGAGCGAATACGGCCGCTGGATGTAAGCGCACTGGCGACACCCGACCGGCATGTACAGCAGGTGACAGATTCCAAACCAGAAAAGCTCTCGGGAGTGGGCATTGCGTGAACCGACGACCCCATCACAGGGAAAAAATATCGTCGATTTGGGCCAGCTGAGGTACTTGCACTTCCCCCGCCTTCACACTGTCGAAACATGGGGCCAGAAGTTTGTCAGGACGGAATGCCTTTCTAAATATGTACTCGGTGCCGTCGGCAGTTCGCGATGCGGACGCACGCACAGCCTTCGCCTGCGCTGTCGGAAGTCCGCATGGAGGACGCACAGGGTCAGGGCGCCGTTGCGGGAAAATGAGCGTCGTCCGTGTGTGCATTGTGTACCCGGATTCATCTTTCCTTTTTGGAACAGTTCTTTGAATATGCAACTGCACTGTCGAATTGCACATGATTTGTTCAATTGGAGATGCTGTTTGCTGAAAAGCAGCGCTCGCCAACTTACACGCCACTGAGAATGACAATACTACAAGACCAGATGCGGCCGACACTGTGCAGTGGTGCATCGTGGCCGCCTCGTCGCAGAAAAGACAGTGGACAGCGCCTGCCGGCCCGCGGGGCGTCCCACGACTTTAAAGCACGGGCTTCCACGCGTGCGTACGTCGCGTATTTGTGAGGGCCAGTGCTACGGCCCCCGGTGCCAGCGCTGCAAGATTTCTACGCGACCGTTTTTGGTGGTTTTCTTTCTCGATATTGCTTAGGAATATCGTCCGTGCTTTCAGAAACGATCAGTGTCAACATTAATGTGCACGATCAAGAGTGTCTGTCAGCCTCGTACATCTAAATGGCTACGTTCGCATCCTTATGGCGAGCGCGATGCCTACGCTACGGGACAGGCGCCCGACGTTGCGTCGCCACACGGCCACCATGTCGCTCACCTCGCGGCAGGGCGGTTGCCGTACGTTTTTACGTACGTGTCCGGAATGGCAACAGCTGAAGACCATAGACTGCGACGACCCGACCAGTCGCAGCACATGAACAAGGGCAGCGCCAACGTCTCTACCTGAGGCACGAACAGTTGCTCGTCTGATCTCCGGCTGCGCGTGTTCGTTAACGGTGCTGGTGGCCTGTCAGCGTCGCTGCCGCCGGTGAAGTCCTCACAAGCGAGAGGGGCCTGGGACTAGTCCGTTCTGGTAAACGTATCCCCACAACAATCTCATCCCTGCCCCCCCCCCCGAGCCCCTGGCCTCCCTCCCGCCCTCACCTGCACTCACCCCCCCGACCCTTCTGCATGTCTGCGCTGACCACGGCAGCGTAGTCTGCGGCGCCTGCTGGCACCTCTTCTTCGCTTGTACTGCAGTGGGCGCCCTTGCTCGTCTGGTGCGGCCGCGATCCCCACGTTCGCCGTGCAGCCGGCTCTGCCGCCCTTTTATCGTGCCCGTGTTCTGACCCACGCTGCCCTGCGCTCCCGCCCCCCCGGGCCTACTTAAGTCCCCCCCGTTACCCGATGAGCCCCTGTCGGCTCGCCCCCCACCTCTGAAGGCCAGTGGTGTGGTCGGGCAGGCACCTCCTCGCTGCGCCGCGCCGCCACTGCGCCGCGCCCCCTTCTGTGGCAGCTCCACACCCGTCGCCGCGCTCGCCCCCCCATCTCCCCTTACCTTCCAGACCTTCAGCGAGGAAGGCTTAATCACCCACTGCTGCCTGAGGCCGGGCAAGGCGGCGGCATTGGCACTGCCGCCACCTTGCGGTGGCGGCGGCGGATGGCGGTGGCACCGCAGCGGAAGCCCGCCGGGCGCTGCCGTGGCGTGCCGCTGCCGCCCGTGCAGCGAACCGACGCGCAGCTGCTGCCGCCGCACGACCCTCAGCTGTCGCGCGGGGCCGGCGGCCGCCGGCGGAACCCCATCCGCCGCAGATGCTCGCCCAGATTGTCGCTCGCTGCGTGGACGGCGCCGACGCCGCCGCCGACGGCCTCCGCTCTGACGGGCAGGCGTCGGCATCCGACGTGGCGGGCGCACGGTCGCCCACGGCGTCGGCGCCACAGGCGGCGTGGACGGGGGAGGCAGCAGACGCGCCCAAACCGGCCCATATGTGCCCTTTAGAGCCTTCCTATGTACCGTCTTGAGCTCATTGTGCCCGCCGGCGCCCAGCCGTCAACCGACAGCAGGTTGCAGCCAGAGGAGAAGAGAGGAGGGGGGGGTGTACATTGTGGTGGGACATGCGTCCATTTTTTAACTTTTGCTGTGATTGCTGTTGTTTTCGCGCCTTCTTGATAGCTCTCCATGTGAAGGGGGTGCTGCTTCTGTCGTATAAAACGCCGTGTCACCCCAACCCACAGAAATAGATAGGGACACCTGCCCAGCTGGGGGAACTCACCCGCACACCCTTGCTCTACTCTCGCCCGGTGACACGGTCACCTAGGAAAACACCCGAAGGCGCAAAGAGGGAGG
>ENA-ORXR01004420-ORXR01004420.1-marine-metagenome-genome-assembly--contig:-NODE-4420-length-11759-cov-2.965502_pt1 | contig 11759 bp, 11 predicted proteins | sample MGYA00237866_ERZ511479 | MGnify/ENA metagenome assembly ERZ511479 | reverse complement strand
CAATTCCTGTGCAAGGTTCATTCGATCCTGCGCCCAACACCGCGCAACCGCCGCCAAGTCAGATGGGAAGCAGTGTCATGCAAATGTCTGAGCTTGTGACCATTGGGCAGGATAAATTGCTCGCCGGAGACTTCTCGGGCGCGCAGCTCGCTTTTCGCCAATATATCGATTTGAACCCTAATGCGCCTGACATTGCCAATGCTTATTATTGGTTAGGCGAGACACATTTGGTACAAAATGGATTTCCGGATGCGGCGGACGCTTATATTAAATCCATGAAGGCTAATGCCCAAGGACAGTTCGCTCCGCGCGCTTTGGTCGGGCTGGCCGGCGCATTGCGCGGTATGGATAATAATGAGGGCGCATGTCAGGCTCTGGACACCTTTGCCGTTGAATATCCCGACGCGGAGGCCAGCGTGAAAACCAAAGTTCGCACAGAGCGTGCCCGCGCGGGCTGCTAGGTCTTGAGCGAAGCTCAATTCGCGTCATGGCTGCGCGAGGCATATCCTAATCCCGCCCTGCCGATTGCCATCGCCTTTTCCGGCGGCGGGGATAGTCTTGCGCTTCTCCTTTTAACTTTGCGTCATGCGGGCGCGCGGCCTGTTTACGCGTTAAGTGTCGATCATGCTTTGCAAGAGGGCAGCGCGGGTCAGATCGCTAAAGCCGCACAGCAGGCCGAGGCGCTCGGAGCTATTTCTCATCAATTTTATTGGCATCACGGACAGATTACATCCGGCGTTCAAGAGGCGGCCCGCAAAGCCCGTTATGGATTAATGGGCGCGTTTTGCCGCGAGCATGAAATCTCTTCCCTATTATTGGCCCATAGCCGCGATGACCAAGCCGAGACACTTTGGATGCGAAAGCAGTGCGGCGGGGGATGGCGCGCTATGGCGGGAATGAGCGCAGAGAGCTACGCGCCCGTCTGGCCGCAGCTTCGGGATATCAGCTTACTGCGCCCCTTACTGAGTTGGTCACGAGAGAGTTTAAGGGATGTGTGCCGACAAGCAGGACAGCTGTGGCACGACGATCCGTCTAATCAAAATCTAAATTATCTACGGGTCCAAGCGCGGCAAGCCCTGGCCGGCGATACTGTTCTCGCCGGTAGTTTGTTAGAAGAGGGCGCCGCCATGCGTGCGCGCCGCGAAGCCGAGCAGGCCGAGGCGCTTACTCAACTCCGGGAGTTAACATTATCCGGCTGCGGCTCCGCTCATATTTCAGGTGATGCAATACTAAACGAAGTGGCGATGGCGCGGCTCTTAATGTGTGTTTCGGGTCATTCGCAAATGGCCGATATGGCCCGCGTCAGAGCCTTACAAGACGCGATGGGGGAGCCCGGTTATGTTTCTCAAACATTGGGCGGCTGCGTTATTGAGCAGATGGACGGCGGTTTCAAAGTCGCGCGAGAAACAGGGCGCTGGCTAAAGCAGCAACAACCGGAGCCTTTGCCCGCTCATAGTCCATCTGTTTTTGATGGGCGGTTTGAAATTACGGCCATTGATAAAGGTCTCACCATCGCGCCTCTATGGCTCGCACGCGATCAATTAGATACATCTGAAAAGTCGGCTTTGCACCGTTATGGCGCGCAAGCCCGGCGGGGATTATTTGGCATTTTCAAGGGCGAAACTCTTATTGCCGCACCGCAAATTGGGCGCGGCGAAACGAAGTGGCGCTGTCTTGTCTCATCACGATTATATCAGGAGCGGCGCGGAACTGGCGTAAACCCTGCATAACACAGGGACATGCGACAGTGTGGCGGCAACTTTATACACCTTTATGGGGTTTCCATCAGGGGGCCACGTCCCATATGATACACGAGCCGTATATATAATTAGCGGTCTGACAGCGGAGCCATGAAGAATGCAAAAACGTAACCTTATGATCTGGGTGATGATTATCGGTCTGGCCCTCTTTATGGTCATTTCGACGCAAAATACGACTGCAGGGTCTGCGAGTAAAATGACCTTCAATGAAATTGAAGAGATGGCCGAGGCCGGGCAAATTGAGTCTATCACTTTGGTTGACGACAATATTTACCGGGCCAAGGGTAAAGATGGTAAAACATACACCGCGCCCGGGCCCCGCCAGATTAATGGTTTTGAGGTCGAAGAGAAATTCGAGCCGATGGGCGTCAAAGTCGACTACGCCCAAGGCTCCAAAGCTGCCGGATGGATTGCCAATATCCTCGTCGGTATTCTGCCTATTTTGCTGCTGGTCGGTCTCTACGTCTATTTCATGCGCAATATGCAGGGCGGCGGCGGTGGCCGCGGCGGCGCAATGGGCTTTGGGAAGTCCCGCGCAAAAATGCTAACCGAAGAATCCGGTGGCCGTAAGACATTTGATGATGTGGCCGGCGTCGAAGAAGCCAAAGCTGATCTGACCGAGGTCGTCGAGTTCCTGCAAGACCCGACAAAATTCCAGCGCCTTGGCGCGAAAATTCCAAAGGGCGCGCTTTTGATCGGCCCTCCGGGTACGGGTAAAACCTTGCTGGCACGCGCTGTTGCGGGCGAGGCAGGCGTCCCGTTCTTTACGATCTCTGGTTCTGATTTTGTTGAAATGTTTGTCGGCGTTGGCGCGTCGCGCGTTCGCGATATGTTTGAGCAGGCCAAGAAAAATGCGCCTTGTATTATCTTTATTGACGAGATTGATGCGGTGGGTCGCCATCGCGGCGTCGGAACTTCCGGCGGCCACGAAGAGCGCGAGCAAACCCTGAACCAGCTCCTCGTTGAGATGGACGGTTTTGAAGGCAATGCCGGGATTATTCTCATAGCCGCCACCAACCGCCCTGATGTTTTGGATAAAGCGCTTCTGCGTCCCGGCCGTTTTGACCGCCAGATCGAAGTCCCACTGCCGGATATCGCCGGACGCGAAAAAATCCTCAACGTCCACATGCGCGACGTTCCTGTCTCCAAAGACGTGGATAGCAGCGTTGTTGCGCGCGGCACGCCCGGTTTCTCCGGGGCGGATTTGGCAAACCTTGTGAACGAAGCCGCCTTGCTGGCCGCGCGCCGCAACAAGCGCAAAGTCACAGCCCGTGAATTTGATGATGCCCGCGACAAAGTCCTCATGGGGGCTGAGCGCCGCACATTGTCAATGACCGAAGAAGAGAAAGCCAATACGGCTTATCACGAAGCCGGACACGCCATTGTTGGCCTGAATATGCCGGGTAGCCTGCCGATTCACAAGGCGACCATTATTCCGCGTGGACGGGCTTTGGGTATGGTTCAATATTTGCCTGAGCGTGACCAAATCAGTCAGTCGCGTGAAGAGATGATTGCGCGCATGGCCATGGCCATGGGCGGACGCGCGGCTGAGGAGCTTAAATTTGGATATGACAAAGTTACATCCGGCGCGAGCTCTGATATTGAGCAAGTGACCCGTATTGCGACTGCAATGGTCACGGAGTGGGGTCTATCCGATGAGATCGGTCCAATAGCTTATCGCCATAAAGACCAGAACAGCTTCGTTCCGGGAATTGGTCGCGGCTCTTCAATTTCGCCGGAAACCGCGAGTAAGATTGAAAACGAAATCAAGCGCCTGATTACGGATGCACATGAAACGGCTTTGTCGATTTTGAAGAAAAAGAAAAAGCAGTGGGTCGCATTGGCCGAAGCATTGCTGGAATATGAAACCCTGACAGGAGATGAAATTGCGGCCCTTATGGATGGAGAGCCGCCCAAGCGTCCGCCGTCAAGCGGTGCAAAGCCAAGTGTTTCGGCCTTGCCAACAATGCCCAAACCAAGGCGCAAGCCCAAAGGCGGCGGCGATCCCGCTCCGGCATAGATTACGACTTTAAACGCCGTCTCAAAGATTTTGAGGCGGCGTTTTTGTGGGTTCTAAATTGCCTTCATATTTCACAAGCCGCCCAATAAGTGGGGCGACAATATCGACATGAAACATAAATTCCCCGTCTTTGACATATTCAAACATATCGCCGCGTGGGAATGTGAATTTGGGTAGGGGGATGCCGAAAACCCGAAAAGCTGTGGGCGTCAGATTTAAGCGTCCATCGCTAAGGGTGACGTTGAGCCGCGCAGATACCGGGCCAAATCGCTCTATGATTTGAAAGGCGTCTTTGCCCCTGCCGGCGTCTTGGGTGCTAAACATTCTCTTCCCGTCAAAATGGCGTACCCAATGCTCGATGTCTTTGTGGCGGGTCAGCGAAACAGTTACAGGGACGTCATCGCCGCCTCTCGGAAATCGGAAAATATTTGCAACACTATTGGCCAGAATATTATTGCCGCGCGTAATATTGGCGTGGCCCTTAAATATCTTGCCTTGCCCGATATCATGAAGCGCGCGGATGGGCGCGGGTAGAGTGTCATAGGCTGGCCCAAGAACGCGGTGATACAAATTTTCCGTGCGCGGCATCGGGCTTCGAAATCCATGAATTATATCCAGATTGGCAAACCTGACGTCAAAGTCTGATAGCTCAAGCAGATCGCTACCATATTGGGCCCCGGGCGGCAGCGACCCGCCGCGCAATAATGTCTCGATCAGTATTACGGCGGGCAGGGCGGGGATATGTGGTCCGCTCTCGCCGCGAGCGATTAGATGCCAACTGCGCGTCTGCGGCGCGCCTTCAAGGTCTCTGCCGTGAATATAGACGCACATTGCGCCGCGATCATCACGCGCGGGCAGCGCGTTTTGAACGCGGTGCATGAGCCCTGAAAAAAGATCAATATTGGGGAGAAGTTTCATCGCTCGCATTTTGGCCATCAAAATGAAAAGCCGATGCAGCCATGCCGGGCGCGGACCTGCGCCGCACCATATATCTTCCAGATCGGGGAAGAGGCGCGGCAGGGCATCCGTCTCAGGGGCGTCCGCGCAGCTAAATAAGACGTTTCCGATGATCGACGCGCCGGGCGCCGCCATCCCAAGTCTGCGAGTTTGGGTCATCGCAGCAACTGATTTTATCTCTCCACCCTCCAGCGCAGTCATGGGTTGCCCCGCCTTGCTGGCCACCGCTTCCACAACGCTGCGTCCCATATCTGTCGCAGGCGCAGGCGATATCCCGGCTTCTATTTTAGTCATTATGGAAAAGTGCTCTGCCGCAGCCTTTGCCGCGGCTGCGGTGAGGACGGGGTAGGTTGAGAGCCCGGTGATCAGCGGCGCGCTCGATGTTTTTGTCATAATTCTCGCGCAAAACGCCCGGTCATCGGAGATGTCAAAATAAGCAATATTATGGGCGATGCAGTAATCAGCGATGGCCTCATCCGTATAACTTTGGAAAGGACCTGAGGCATCGATAATCACGTCAAAGTGCTGCTTCACTTGGGGCGCAATTGCGCGTGTGCGATCAAATCTAAGAGGGCTTAGCGTTATGGCTTTGTGCTGTAGGTCTGCGCAAATTTCCTTCGCTTTACGCAAATTTCGACCCGCGACCACAATGTGCAAATCCGGCTCGGTGGCGAGTCGCGTCACAATGCGCCGCCCAAATGTGCCATATCCGCCGATGAGTAAAACCGTCAACATTAAGGGAAACTAGCGTTAGCGGGGGCGTTGTCGATGCGTAAAATGCGGATTATGTGGATAGTTCCCATATTCAGCGGTGTGACCGTTTTTAAGATTCGCCTTGCGCCCCTAAATTGGCTAATAGCTATAAAAGTCTAAAGAACAGATTCTTTACGGCGCGGAGCATCAAGCTTTGCGCCGCTTTTATGTGAGAAATTGCTATGTCCAATGTTGTCGTTGTCGGGTCTCAATGGGGTGATGAAGGGAAAGGCAAGATCGTCGATTGGCTCTCCAGCCGCGCCGAAGTTGTCGTCCGTTTCCAAGGGGGGCATAATGCGGGGCATACGCTCGTCGTTGATGGCAAAGTCTATAAATTATCCTTGCTGCCCAGCGGAATTGTGCGCGGCGGCAAATTATCCGTTATCGGCAATGGCGTGGTTATTGACCCTTGGGCGCTGGAAGCCGAGATTAAACGTATCCGCGACCAAGGCGTACATATCGGAACGGATGCGCTGCTTATTTCTGACACGGCGCCGCTGATCCTGCCGATCCACGGCGAGCTTGACGCGATCCGCGAAAACCGCGCTGACGGGATTAAAATTGGCACGACGCGCCGGGGCATTGGCCCGGCATATGAGGATAAGGTCGCGCGCCGTGCCATTCGCGTTTGTGATCTGGCTGATACAGAGCATCTGCGCGCGCGAATTGATAATCTTTTGCACCACCACAACGCGCTTCGCGTTGGTCTGGGGCATGACCCCGTTGACGCGGCAGAGCTTACGCAAAAACTTCTCGATATTGCGCCAACGCTTCTAAAATATGCCGGCCCGGTTTGGCATCATTTGGATGAGGCCAGTCGCGCAGAAAAGAAGATACTATTCGAAGGTGCTCAGGGTGCAATGCTCGATGTCGATCACGGGACTTATCCTTTTGTGACAAGCTCTAACACGATTGCCGGCCAAGCTGCCGCTGGCTCGGGCATGGGGCCGCGCGCTTTAAATTATGTTTTAGGGATTACAAAAGCCTATACGACGCGCGTCGGCGAGGGGCCTTTCCCGACCGAACTGGAAGATGAAATCGGCCAGCGCCTTGGCGAAAAGGGCCATGAATTTGGAACGGTCACAGGGCGTAAACGCCGCTGTGGTTGGTTTGACGCCGTGATGGTGCGTCAAGCCATCGTGACGGGCGGCATTGACGGAATTGCATTGACCAAGCTCGATGTTTTGGATGGCATGGCAGAGCTTAAAATCTGCACAGGTTATAAATTGGGCGACAAGATTCTACGCCGCTTCCCTGCAGGTATGTCTGATCAAGCGGCCGTGACGCCGATATATGAAACGCTGCCCGGATGGAGCGGCTCCACACAAGGTGCGCGCAGCTGGGCGGATTTACCCGCAGAGGCCGTTAAGTATGTGCGCCGATTAGAAGAAGCTATTGGGTGTCCCGTCTCCATGGTTTCAACATCGCCGGAGCGCGAAGATGTGATCCTCATACGTGACCCGTTTAAAAACTAGGTTGCGCCGCGTATTTCCAGCACGTCATCTGCTGCCTGACACAGTAGAAAATACAAGCGGGTAACTCGCGTCTCACAATCGTGTTAGGCGCAGCCCTGCGGACTTGCGCGGCAAATATGGCCTGATATGCTTTACAAAATTTACGATCACCAAGGGGTTCAATCATGGACGGATTAAACGATACAATTGCTACAAATGCCGATGTGCGCAGTGACGTACAGGAACGCTATGCCGCGGGCGCGAATGAATTTGAGGCGGCTTTGTGCTGCCCAATTGATTATGATCCGCAATATCTGAAAATCATCCCCGAAGAAGTCATTGAACGCGATTATGGCTGCGGTGATCCCTCCCGTTATGTCCGCGAAGGTGATGTCGTTTTAGATTTGGGCTCAGGCGGCGGTAAAATCTGCTTCATCGCCAGCCAGATTGTCGGGCCAAAGGGTAAGGTTATCGGCATCGATATGACCGATGACATGTTAGAGCTTTCGCGCCGCACTGCGCCCGTCATTGCTGAGCGCGTGGGTTACGCCAATGTAGAATTTAGACGCGGCCATATTGAAGATTTGAAGACCGATCTCGACGCGCTCAATAAATGGCTTGAAAAAAATCCGGTAAAGTCCGCCGGCGACATGGAGCGCATGGAAGAAGAAATTTTGCGCCTAGGCAAAGACCTGACCATGGTTCCCGATAATAGTGTTGACGTGATTGTTTCTAACTGCGTTCTGAACCTCGTTTCTGACTCTAAGAAAAAGCAGATGTTTGCCGAGATGTTCCGCGTTCTTAAAGTTGGCGGACGTGTTGCGGTCTCGGACATCGTATCTGATGAAGACAGTCCTGAAGCGCTTAAGAATGACGCCCGTCTTTGGTCAGGCTGTATCTCGGGCGCGCTGCGCGAAGACGAGTTCTGCACCGATCTTGAAAAAGCAGGCTTCCACGGTATCTTTGTTGATAAATTCGAATACGAGCCGTGGCAAATCGTTGAGGGTATCGAATATCGCAGCGCAACTTACCTCGCCTATAAGGGCAAGCAGGGGCCATGCTACGAGAAGAACCAAGCCGTGATCTACAAAGGTCCATTCCGTCAAATTCAGGACGATGATGGTCACACTTTCCTGCGCGGGGAGCGTAGCGCGGTTTGCGAAAAGACATATAATTTACTAAAGCGCGAACCCTATTCAGAGCTGTTCTATTTTATCGATCCAGCTAGTGAGGTCACTGAGCAGATAGATTTCCCGCAAGATTGCGCCGTGCGTCGCCGCGATCCCCAGGAAACCAAATTAGGTAAGGCCAAAATTACGTCTGATCCAACACAGCGCGAAAGCTGCTGTTAAGCGTTTGCATAGTTTTGAAAAAGCCCCGATTTGCTCGGGGCTTTTTTGTGACTGTCAGGTGAATAATATCTTCACTGTTAAATCTCATTCCAGTCATAGTTTAGCCATGTGTTTTAGGTTATTAGGGTGCAAACATATCTGAAAGGATAGATTATGACCTTGCGACATCTTTTATTGGCTTCATCCATCGCCGCTTTCATGGCGACATCGGCATGCCGCACGATACCAGAGCCTGAGCCAGAACCCGAGCCAGAGCCGGTTAAGATTGAAACCGAAGTTCTAACCTGCATTCCGCCGGAGCAATTAGAGCGAATAGTTATTCCCGCTGTGATTAAGCGTGGTACCTATTCGACAGGGATTGTTGATGAGCCGCAATATGTCACAGACCCGGAGACGGGCGAAGTTCGCGAAATTCCCGTCGGCGTACAGAACGAAGTGGAATACGAAACTGTGATTGAGCCGGAGAAAATCATCTGGGTCAATGAGCAAGGCGTCGAAGTTACTGATATTTGCTTGCCCGAAGGCGAGACGCCAGACAGCTATATTCCTGGATAGTCATTTTTCGTAATTTCGCTTTGCGGTGTGTCGTGTTACAGTTATATGTAATATTATAACCGCGAAGAGAGACTCCATGGATATTATTCTGACAAACACATCAACCTTGCCCGGACGCGAGGTGATTAAGCATATTGGTTTGGTTCAAGGCAATACAGTTCGCACAAAGCATTTAGGCCGCGATATCGCTGCCGGTTTTAAAAACCTTGTTGGCGGCGAATTGCGCGGATATACTGAGCTTCTTGGAGAAGCCCGAGAAGAGTGCACAGCTCGCATGGTTGAAGAGGCCAAGACAAGCGGAGCAAATGCGATCATCAACATTCGGTACGGGACATCGTCTGTCGCCAATGGCGCCTCAGAGCTCTTCGTTTACGGCACAGCTGTCGTGGTCAGCTAATGGACTTATTTCAGAAAGCTCAAATCGTACTTTTCTTTTGGCCTGTTCTTTTGCTTGTCTTGGGTTTTTTCACCGGGCGTCTGATTTCGAAACGACATCTAAAGCGTATTGAGCAGGCTGAGCAAGAGTTAGAGCATATTCGGCTTTGGACGACGGGCGCATTCCCCGAAAGTTTAAATGTAGTGCCGACCGGTGAAAATACACTCGTCAACGGCAATGTGACACTGTCTTTGGATGTCTTTCGGACGATGCTAAATGCCTTTTCAAACATATTTGGTCGTAACCTCAAATCCTCTGAACAGCTCTGTGAGCGCGGTCGCCGCGAGGCGATTATTCGAATGAAACGCCAAGCCCAAAATTTTGGAGCGGATCAAATTTTACATGTTCGATTCGAGGGATATTCCGTTCTCGGCAAAAGTGGCCGTGCATCGGGTCTTGAATTTCTGACATATGGAACAGCCGTAAAATCAAAAAATGGAGGCCAAAATGCGCCAATCAATGTTTAAATTAATTGCTTTGTCTGCAGGTGTTTTGGCTGTTGGTTTAGCGTCCTGTAAAGCTCCGCCCTCGGTGCAGAAAATGATTGAGGAAAAAGAAGCTGAAATCGAAGCTGCGAAGCCAAGATTGCAAAACCCCGCCCAAATTGCGGCTCAGCAATCGGGACGGGAGTTTTATAATGTCTTCGTCAAAGGCCACTGGGCATCACAAGGCACTTGCGCCAATGATGAGGCGGCAAAATGGGTGTTTGAAGCGGATCAATTTACAATGTCGCGCGGCCGTATTTGCCGCCTTGCTGTGATCGAAGAGCTGACCGATGGCCGCATTGCTGTTGCAGGCTATTGCCCGCGTATCAAACTGGATGAAGAAGCGGTAGTGATGACGATTGGCCGTACGGGAAAAGACAAAATTGTCGTTAATAGCGAATTTGGCGGCGGTCCTCTGGAAAAATGCGGCGACTAACTTATTCTGCGGGCTCAAGGTTCAATGCAGGCTCAACGATCGCAGCAGGCAGGGCGGGCGCGTCGTTTGAAACGCCATTATGGGTGACTGGGGAAAAGAGTAACTCCCATCGCCCGTCATGATGCTCGACAAGCGCGCTGCAACTTTCCACCCAGTCGCCATCATTCATATAGGTGATGCCATCAATATCTTTGATTTCTGCGACGTGAATATGTCCGCATATGGCGCCATCAAATCCCTTGCGTTTACAATATCCCGCAACGTGCTCTTCAAAGCGGTGAACAAATGCAACGGCTTTTTTCGTTTTTGTTTTAAGCCATTTAGACAGAGACCAATAATCCAGCCCAAGAATTCTGCGAACCGAATTCAGGCGAACATTTACCCATACTGCAAAATCATAGGCATAATCCCCGAGGCGCATAATCCACTTACCATCACTACGCATCAGACGGTCAAACATATCGCCATGCGTGACTAAATATCGTTTTCCATCGACGCCTGTGTAGACATGGCGGTTGGACACTTTCACGCGCCCAAATGTCAGACGGAACCTTAAAAACGCCCTGAAGAACTCGTCATGATTACCCAAAATGTAATGTACATAGGTCCCGCGTTTAGCGGCGGTTAAGATGCGGCGAAGCACGTTGCTGTGCGATTGCGGCCAGTACCACTTACTCTTTAAACGCCAGCCGTCAACGATATCACCGACCAAAAAGAGATTCTCTGATGTGTTCTCTTTCAAGAATTTAGCTAAGGCCTCAGCTTGACATCCCCGGCTGCCAAGATGGACATCTGATATAAATATGGAACGATATTTTTTCATGGCTGTGACCGTAATACAAATATGTGACAGGCCTATGACAGTTTAAGGCAATGACAAGAACGCTATGTCTTGATGATCTAAAGTTTTGATCAGTGCAGTTTGTCTTTTTTGTCTCTCATCACGCGTAAGTGCGATCAGCGGCGCGTGTCCCCAGACGGCGCCCGGCCAAGCCGGATCGCCCGCGCGGCGCACAATGTGATGCACGTGGAGTTGGGGCGTCATATTGCCGAGCGCTGCGACATTCATTTTATCGCCTTTGAATGCCGCCATCATGGCCCGGCACAGGGCGCGGCTCTCTGCCACCATTTGCGCGTGCTCGCCTTCACTGAGCTGGTAAGCGTCTTTAATATCGGCGACGCGCGGAACAAGAACGCACCATGGATAGGCGGCGTCATTGATCATCAACAGGCGGCTCAGAGCGAAATCGCCTATGGGGATACCATCGCGGTTTAGGTCAGGGTGCAGCTTAAATTGCGTCATTACGCCAACCCAAAAAAGCTCATCACGACCATACCGATGAGGCACAATGTCGAGACCGTGAAAAGGCTGAAACGTAGCATTACTTTCCCGGCTTGGATTTGAACAAGGCTGTGAAAGATACGCAAAACAACATATGCGCAAGCAAGATAGAATATGACTATGCCCGTATTGTCTGTCACATAGAGATAAAACATCAACGCGTAAAATAGCGTCGGCTGCTCCATTAAATGATTATAATTATGCGCGGC
>ENA-ORXR01004419-ORXR01004419.1-marine-metagenome-genome-assembly--contig:-NODE-4419-length-11759-cov-3.152200_pt1 | contig 11759 bp, 8 predicted proteins | sample MGYA00237866_ERZ511479 | MGnify/ENA metagenome assembly ERZ511479 | reverse complement strand
GTCTTTGCAAGCGTCCCCCTTTGGCCCCCTGGCCCGGTTTACGTGCCTTGGTACACAGCTCTTACCCCCCCGCAGAATGACAAACTTCCCCCCACCAAACACGCGACGTATGGGCCAAGATCATCCGCTTAACGGTTCCCCAGATTGCCCCGGAGTGAGACCCCAGGCGCAACCGTTGGGCCAACCCCAGGAACCATCCGTTTTGTGATCCGGATACAGGCATTGCACAGCCCCAGATCAGCGCCGGTCAGCTGGCCCTGCGGCGACTTTAGGGGGCCAAATCAGCCCCCCCAAGGACCACAAGGGACCAAGCCCGCCCTAGTCAGTCGTGGTCATGGGTAAGGGCCAGGATAAGGGCCGGGGTAAGGGGCTGGTATGGGCAAAGGGCTGGCGCATACAGGGGGCTGTCAGACCCCACATCACCCCCACAGCTGTGCACCGGCCAAGCGCCCACACAAAAACAGCCCACCCCCAAAGGGGGCAGGCTGTCGTTTTCAGTTTTGCCAGGTTTCTTAGCCTTCAAAAGCGGACGTCAGCAACAGCCCTTCGTGGGATTTCAGCGACATACGCGCCGCGGGGCCAAAGCTTTGGATGTCATCGCGCAATTCTGGGAACAAGGTCAGAAGTTCTTCGAATTGTTCGGGGTCCACGGCCTGTGCGCCTTCTTCGCCGGGGTGGAAACTTTCCGACGGAATGCCCTCGGCAAAGACGATTTCATGGGTGTCAAACAGGATGTGGAAATATTCCACCGTGTCGCCTTCTTGGACAAAGATCGTGTCGCCGTTCACAAAGTTTTTGGCGGCCGACAGGACCTCTGGTTCGCCGAACAGAAGTTCCGCCCGCCAGTTGTTCACAAGCATGCGGTGTTGCGGCGATACCCGCAAATCGCGCGTGTTGCCCAGCGCCCCCGCCTTGAACACCACGGGGGCAATTTTGCCCGTCGCTGGAACCGTGCGTTTCCCAATCCAACGGATCGGCTGCAACCCGTGGTCCATGGTCAAAACCATATCCCCGGTCTGCAAGTGCTGGATTTCCACGTCGCCGTCGGCAGTGGTGATCTGCGTGCCCCGGGTAAAGCAGATGATCTTTTCGATGTCAGAAAACACCAGGACATCACCAGTTTGATTGCCGCCCGCGTCTTCCATGAAGACAGACCCGTCTTCATCATCACCACCCGCGTATTGAATGTCGTACTGGTGGTTCAGGTCCGACAAATCCAACAGGTCGATGTCATCGTTGTTGGCGTCTTCATTGCCCACGATTGTATCACTGTCTTGGGTGTCGATATCGAACGTGTCGTTGCCGAAACCGCCCAAGGCCAAGTCATCGCCAGATCCAGTGTTGATGTAGTCTTCACCCACGTCACCAGATATTTCATCGTTGGACGCACCGCCATAGATACTGTCATCGCCGGAGGCCCCTTTGAGGGCGTCATTGTCGGCACCGCCATAGATCAGATCTTTGCCAGTGCCCCCATTCAGTTCGTCGCTGCCTTGACCCCCGAAAAGCGTATCGTTGCCGCCTTCGCCCGCAACTTCGTCATTGCAAGACCCGCCATAGACAAGATCGTTGCTGGTTCCGGCTTCGACAGTGTCATTGCCCGTGCCCCCGAACAGGGTGTCGGCCCCCCCGTCGCTTAGCAAGGAATCGTCCCCGCTTTCGCCGTACAGCGTATCCGCGCCGCCGTGGGAATTCAGCGTATCGTCACCGATGCCGCCGTACAGAATGTCCAACCCAGAACCACCGCCAACGCTGTCTTCGCCAGACCCGCCGTACAGGGTGTCGTTGCCTGGATTAAACGCATCATCGACCGTGTCGTTACCGGCCCCGCCATAGGCAATGTCGTCGCCCTGTTGGGCATCGATGTCATCGTCGCCGATGCCACCGAAGATCGTGTCGTCGCCCGACCCAGAATTGATAGCGTCGTCGCCGCTGTCGCCTTGGATGTAATCGTCACCTGTCCCAGCTTTGATTTTGTCGTCGCCCGCAGCCCCAAGGATGATGTCATTGTCATCGCCATCACCATCCCCGATGATGTCGCCGTTGGCATTGTTGACCGTGTCATCATAGCCATCGCCCATGTTGTCATTCAGGTTTGACCCGTGGACTGTTCCGTCAGGGGCCGCTGTGGCAACCGTGAATTCGGCAATGACATTTTCAATGTTGGTAAAGGCCAGGGTATCGCCATTGGCGAATACAATGGTGCCCGCTTCGCTGTCCGATGCGTTGTAGGAGACCGATGAATCGCCCGACACATCCGTGACATCCAAAACATCGACGTCAGAATTTTGGCCTTTGTCATCCAGTTCGCCGCCGTCGACCGTTGTTTGGCCTGCGATTTTGATCTGGATTGTATCGGATCCGGTGCCCCCAAAGATCAGGTCGTCGCCACTGTCGGGGCCCAAGTAATCTTCGCCAGAGTTGCCATAAAGCGTGTCGTTGCCCGACCCGCCAAACATCTGGTCTGCGCCCTGGCCGCCATAGACAACGTCTTCGCCGCTGCCGGACGAAATCGTATCGTTGCCGCCCAGGCCCAAGATAATGTCATTGTCGTTCCCATCAGCGTCACCGATGATATCGCCGTTCGCGCCGTTGACCGCGTCATCATAGCCATCCGTCATAACCTGGGCTTTGCCACTGCCGTGCACGGTGCCGTCTGGGCCTGAAATCGTAACAGACTTTTCTGCGACGACGTTTTCGAAGTTTTCAAATGACATCGTGTCGCCGTTGGCGAATTCAACGGTGCCGTCTTCATTGTCACCGCCTGAATACATCACGGTGGCATCGCCCGTGGCCCCGGTGACGTTCAAGATATCAACGTCCGAATTGGACCCGTCATCGGCCAGTTCGCCGCCGTCTGCATGGTTCTTGGCGGCGTAGTTCACGCGAACGGAATCGCTGCCGGTGCCCCCAAATGCGGTGTCGTCCCCTTGGGACAGGTTGATGGTATCTTCGCCCGAACCACCGTAGTGAAGATCGTCGCCAAGGCCGCCCCAGGATGGGTGGTCGATGAAGTCATCGCCTTGGCCACCGAAGTATGTGTCGTTGCCAGAACTGCCGCGCATGTTGTCATCGCCACTGCCGCCTTCGCCGTAGGCAGACCCGGTGTATCCAAACAGGGAATCATCGCCTGCGCCGCCGAACATCGTGTCGTCCCCGGAATAGGCATGGATGGAATCTTCGCCAGACCCGCCATACATCAGATCGTCGCCGTACCGTCCCGCAATCGTGTCCCGGCCCGCGCCCGCATAGATGGTGTCTTGGCCAGTGGTTTTGGTGCCGTTCAGGTTGTCGCCGATGAGATTGTCGTTGCCGGACCCCGCATAGATCAGGTCATCGCCAGAGCCCGCGTAAAGACTGTCTTCGCCGCTGCCCAAGGTGCCTGTGCCGCCATAAAGCGTATCAGCGCCCGCCCCGGACGACGCATAGTCGTTGCCTGTGCCCCCGTAGTACAGATCGGTTCCGGACGTGGAATACCCGCCATCAAGCCGGTCGTTGCCTGCGCCACCAAAGTAGGTGTCGTTGCCAAAATGATCCAAGACCCGGTCGTCGCCGGATCCCATTTCGTAGTAGTCATCGCCGGTGCCCATGGTGCCGGAAATGCCGCCGCCGCCCCAAACGGTGTCGCCACCGGCCCCGCCATAGATGGAATCGTCGCCGTCTTGCCCGTGCAGCGAATCCGCACCGTCGCCGCCATAGATTATGTCGTTGCCGAGGCCGCCGTGGACACGGTCATTACCGCCCATCGCTTCGACGATATCGTTGTCGTCGCCGTCGCCATTCCCGATGATGTCGCCAGTGGCACCGTTCAACGTGTCATCATACCCGTCCAGCATGATTTCGCCGTTGTCGTTGCCTTGCACCGTGCCGTCGGGCAAGCCGCCCAGGGTCGTCGCCAGTTCTGAATATTCAATGCCCGCATTTTGAAGCCGCCCGCCACTGCCCGTGGCCGCCAACTGGGCGGCTGTCGCAGATTCAGGGATGATGAACGTATAGGTCACCCCCGGTTGCGGGGCTTCGGTGAACGCGTACCAATGTTCCGTCAGTTCCAGCGGCGCAGTGGTGGCGTTTTCTGTCGTCATCCAAAACGCAAGAAAGGTCGATCCATCGCTGCCTGACACGATGTAATGCGACGTGTTATAGATCGCTTCCCCGGCCCCGGCCCCTTGGATATCTGTGGCAAGGGATTGATCCGCATCGCCTTCGGGATCGTCTTCTACCAGTACAACGCTATCGGTATAGTGCCCGCCGGAATTATCGTGAAACATTGAATCATTTGTATCGTCCACCGTTGCCGTCGCCCAGTTTGTCGACGTCGTGGGTGTCCATTGGGATGACCCAAAAGACGGGTTAATGCCTGTTTCGAACACTGCAAATGAATGCGTTGCCATTGAACTATTCCCTTGTTTCACCGCCGGTGGCGGCACTGCCCTAAGTTCCGATCAATAAAGCCCGAGGGCGTTTTGATCGGTTTTTTGCAAGGTCTCTTTGGCAAAGCCCGGACCTCTTTTTTATCATTTGGGATCATGTTGGACACTGATGGGTATTGGCGACGGCGTTGTTCGCTGTCGTCAAGCCCGTTCGTGATATCTCGTTTTCGTGGCCTGAACCGAATGGGTCGCCGTATTTACCGCCGAAATCGGGATTGATTGATCCCTTATTGTTTTCAGGAATATGTGACAACCCAGGGTTTAAATCAATAAAAATTTCGCCAAAAATACCATTTTTTGGAATTGTGTCAAAATCAAGGCAAATGCGGTTGCGCGTGCCTAACTGTTGACACCTTGAATGCTAAATCTTGCTGGAATGGCGGGGTAATTACCCGATTGCAGGGTTTCTGCCACATTTTTGACAACTTCCATGCGTGGCTGATTTGTCAACGAAGACCCGACGCGCAGGGCACCAGAGAAGCTTCCGAAACCGCTTAGGGGCACAATAATTGATTTGTTCAACAAATCTTCCCCGAACCCTTGGGACCCGATGGATTTGATCTTGGTGTTGATTTCACCGCTGCGGATCATTTCTTTTTGTTCGGGCGACGCGCTGTCCATGGCCGCTTTCAAAACCATCATGCGCATGCGCGGGTCTTCTGCGGCCAGGGCCACCATCACAAACGGGCTGTCGAAAAACCCTGACGGGTCTTTGATGCGTTTGCGGCGCGTGCTTTCCACAACGCGCGGCACCACCAGGTCTTCCAACACTGCGATGTCGAAATGCACTTTGTGTTCTTTGGACATCCCCTTGAGGATCGGCAAAAGATTATCGATTTCTTCGTATGTTTTGTTGGCCCGGCGCAGTTTGCCCACAAAGCCCGCCGTCACCGCATAGGCACCCGTGCCCATCTGCGGGCGGATCCAGCTGCGTTCTTCCAACACTTTTAACGCGCGAAACACAGCGGTACGGGAAATGCCCGTCGCTTCTGTCACTTCGTCAAGATTAAGGGGGCCCTTTTCGGCCACGGTTTCTAGGACCAGCAAAATCCGAAAAAACCCACGGTTTGTGTCTTGGGTTGCAGTCAAAGTGCACCTATTCATTTCACGGCCAGGCGCAATGCTGGCGCGTCAGTATCCATCCGCCCCCTTCTTCACCCCCAAAGATGGCAAAAAAGGGGCAGCCAAGGGGAAGTTACCACGAAACCGGGATTTTTTACTAAACCTGGTGGTTTTTGTTGAACCGTCCGCTAAACAAGGCCCGTGCGGAGGATTTGATGAATAAACCAGTTGTTTTGTGTATCTTAGATGGGTGGGGTCTGTCCGATTCAGACGTGGGAAATGCGCCCAAGTTGGCGCGAACGCCCACAATGGACCATCTTTATGCCACATTCCCCCATGCCAAGCTGATTACCCATGGCCCCGATGCGGGTCTGCCCCAGGGGCAAATGGGCAATTCGGAAGTGGGCCACACCAATATCGGCGCAGGCCGGGTGGTGGCCATGGACTTGGGGCAAATCGATCTGGCCATTGAAGATGGCAGTTATAAAACCAACGCGCATCTGTTGGCATTTGCGGACACGTTGAAAACCAGCGGTGGGTCGGCCCATATCTTTGCGGTGCTGTCAGACGGCGGCGTGCATGGGCATTTGAACCACGTGTTCGCGACATTGGACGCCCTGGCCGATTTGGGTGTGCCGACCATCGTGCATGTGATCACAGATGGCCGCGATGTGGCCCCTGTTTCGGCGATTGGATATCTGGACCAACTGCTGGCGCGTTTGCCCGCGACCGCCACGTTGGGCACGATTTCAGGGCGATATTACGCCATGGACCGCGACAATCGTTGGGAACGGGTGAAAACATCTTATGACGCAATGATATTGGGGGCGGGGCCGCGTGGGACATCCGCCAAGGGCGTGATCGATGCCGCTTATGCCGACGATAAGACGGATGAATTCATTCCCGCCACCGTGCTGGGGGATTACGCCGGGGTGACGCCCCAGGATGGATTTTTCTGCCTGAACTTTCGCGCCGACCGCGCGCGCCAGATCATGGCTGCGGTGGCGCAACCTGATTTTGATGCTTTTGACACGGGCGCGCGCCCTGGGTTGGCGGCGGTGTTGGGCATGGTCAGTTATTCGGACAGCCACGACACATATATGGCCACAGCGTTCCCCAAACGCGATCTAAAGAACACCTTGGGGGCCTGGGTCGCGGCGCAAAAGAAGACACAATACCGCCTTGCAGAGACTGAAAAGTACCCGCACGTAACGTTCTTTTTGAACGGTGGCGTGGAAACGCCCACGGCGGGGGAAGATCGGTTTATGCCCGCCTCCCCCAAGGTGGCGACCTATGATTTGCAGCCAGAAATGTCTTGCGGTGAAGTCACGACAAAGTTCGTGGCGGCGGTCAATGCAGGGTACGATCTGATCGTCACCAACTATGCCAACCCAGACATGGTGGGGCACACGGGCGATTTGGACGCCGCCATCGCCGCGTGTGAAGCCGTGGACACGGGCCTTGGCCAAGTGGTGCAAGCGGTGTTGGATGCGGGCGGGGCGATGATCGTGACGGCGGATCACGGGAATTGCGAAATGATGATTAACCCCGATACGGGTGAACCACATACGGCGCATACGACCAATCTGGTGCCTGTGATCTTGGTGGGCGGGCCCAAGGGTGCCACGCTGCACGACGGGCGGCTGGCGGATTTGGCCCCTACACTTTTGGAATTGATGGGCTTACCGCAGCCTGACGAAATGACCGGGGTTACGTTGATCACATGAAACGTTTTATCTTTGCCGCCGCTTTAGCGCTTTGCGCCGCACCGTTGCTGGCCACCCCCGCCGAAGACGCAGCCGCCGCGGCCAGTGCGTTGCGCACGGCGACCACCAATCTAAAGGCCGCCAATGATCGGTCTGATCGTATGGCAGCGTTGTCTGAAACGATCTTTGCCATCGAAGGGGGCATGGCGGCGTTGCGGGGCAACATGCGCGAAGTCGCGGTGCAAGAAGCCACGATCCAGCGCCGTCTGTCCGCACGCCAAGATGAGATCGCCACCCTGTTTGAGACACTGTTGTTGATCGAACGATCCCCGGAACCGACCCTGTTGTTGCATCCCATGGGCCCCATGGGCACGGCGCGGTCGGCGATGTTGATGTCGGGACTGACGCCTGGGATCACGGAACAGGTGGACCGGCTGCGGCTGGATCTAGAAGATTTGAAATCCCTGAAGTTTTTGCAAACAGACGCCCAGGACATCATGGGCAATGCCTTGCAAGCGGTGCAGCTGGCGCGGATTGATTTGGCCCAGGCCATTTCGGACCGCACTGAAACACCCCGGCGATTTGTCGAAGACCCCACCAAGACAGCGCTTTTGTTGGCCACCACAGAAACCTTGGACAGCTTTGCCCAAGGGTTGGGGGAAATACCCCTGGAAGAAGAAGTGGCGATTGCCATCGATCCCGCCAACTTGTTTGGGGAATTGCCCCTGCCCGTGGTGGGGCGTTTGCTGCGCAAGTTCAACGAATTGGACGCAGCAGGCATTCAACGCCCCGGCATGGTTTTTGTGACCGAACCCGGCGCGTTGGTCACCAGCCCCGCGGCGGCGACTGTGCGATATCAAGGCCCCCTGCTGGATTACGGCCAAGTGGTGATTTTGGAACCCGCGCAGAACTTGCTGCTGGTTTTCGCTGGATTGGGACAGATTTTCGCCCAAACTGGTGAAGTTGTGAACAAAGGTGCGCCAATTGGACTTATGTCTGACTCGATTGGGGGTAGTGCCTTGGCGCAAGACACGATCTATATTGAAGTGCGTGAGGCCCAGACACCAGTGGACCCCACCGAATGGTTTAAAGCGGAGTAAGTTCACCATGCCCAGATTTATACTTGCAGCAATTACCGGTGCAGCAATCGGCATGGGTGGGGCGGCCTATCTGTCCGGCCCCTTGATGGCGCAGACCAGCACGGATGAAGAACACTATCGCCAGCTGGAATTGTTCGGCGACGTGTTGGACCGTATCCGCACCGGATATGTGGAAGACGTGGATTCCAAAGAACTGGTGGAAGCGGCCATCAACGGCATGCTGACATCGCTGGACCCGCATTCCAGTTTCTTGTCCGCCGATGCCGCCGCCGACATGCGCGTGGAAACACGCGGGGCATTTGGCGGATTGGGCATCGAAGTGACCCAAGAAGAAGGGTTCATCAAAGTTGTCACCCCCATGGACGGCACGCCTGCGTTTGAAGCGGGCATGCAGCCGGGCGATTTCATCACCCACGTGGACGGTGTTGGCCTGTTGGGATTAACCCTGAACGACGCCGTGGATTTGATGCGCGGCCCAATCGATTCAGAAATTGTGATCACAGTGGTGCGCGAAGGCACCGCCGAACCGTTTGACGTGACCATCATCCGCGCAGAAATCAAAGTGCCCGCTGTGCGGACGTCCTTGGTCAGCGACATTGTGGTGCAACGGATCGCCACGTTTAACGAACAGACCCTGCCCGGTGTGGAAGAAGGCATCGAAAACACCTTGGACGAAGCGGGCGGCATCGAAGGCGTCGACGGCTTTATCTTGGACCTGCGCAACAACCCAGGCGGTTTGCTGAACCAAGCGATTTACGTCTCAGACGCGTTCTTGGAACAGGGTGAAATCGTATCCACCCGCGGACGCGGCACCCGCGACAACAGCCGCACCATGGCGCGGGCCGGTGATTTGGCCCAAGGCAAACCCATCGTGGTGTTGATCAACGGCGGGTCCGCATCCGCATCAGAAATCGTGGCGGGCGCGTTGCAAGATCACCGCCGCGCGATCATCGTGGGCACCAAGTCATTCGGCAAAGGATCAGTACAGACCCTGTTGAACGTGCCCGGCGGTGGGGCCATGCGCCTGACCACGGCGCGGTATTACACCCCATCGGGTCGGTCGATCCAAGCGTTGGGTGTGGCCCCAGACATTATCGTCGAACAGCCCCCCCGCGCCCCCGTTGTTGAAGGCGAAGACGGGGACGAAGATCGTCCAGAACGCACAGAGCGGTCGTTGCGCGGGTCGTTGGAAAATGACAGCCTGACCGAAGAACAGCGTTTGCAAATCGAAGCGGAACGCGAACAGGCGGAAAAAGCGGCTGAGTTGCGCGACGATGATTATCAGCTGGCCTATGCCATTGATATTCTCAAAGGGTTGGCGGCCATCGCCACGGAAGAATAACCCTGTGACGCCAGAAGAAATCGCCCGCCTGCCTTATCGCCCCAATGTGGGGATCATGGTGATGAATGGGGACGGGCGGGTCTTTGTGGCCCAGCGCAAAGATCGATATTCCCACGCCTGGCAAATGCCCCAAGGTGGCATCGACAAGGGCGAAGACCCCCAGGCGGCGGCGTTGCGCGAATTGGAAGAAGAAACGGGCATTACCCCTGATTTAGTGACTGTTACGGCCCGCACCAAAGGGTGGGTGCCGTACGAACTTCCCCATGATCTGATCCCGCAATTGTGGCATGGTAAGTACCGTGGGCAAGAACAGCTTTGGTTTTTGATGGCGTTTCACGGCACAGATGCCGACATCAACATCGACACCGAAGAACCAGAATTCTCTGCCTGGAAATGGTTGGAACCGGATCAAATCGCGGACGCCATCGTGCCGTTCAAACGCGATGTATACGCCCAGGTTCTGGCAGAATTTGAGGAACACTTGGTATGAAAATCCTGATCGTTTTGGCCATGGTTACCCTGGCCGGTCCTGTACAGGCCCTAAGCTGTATGCGGCTGACGCCGGAAAATCTGTTTGTGTGGGCGGATCAAGCCAAGGAAAGTTACGTGCCGGTCTATGGCAGCTTTACCGCGCCGATTATCAAACAACCCAAACAACAGCCGAACGAGAACCCCAAGGGGTACATGGTGCACGGCAGTTTTGAGGGAAAGTTCGTGACCCGCACGGGGCTGTCTAAACGGGTGACGCTGCCTGTGACATTTGCTGTCAGCTGTGTGGCCAGTTGGTGTGGCAGCCCGCCCGCGCCCCAAGTCAGCGTGGCGGTGTTGGAAAAGCGCGGCGATGAATACATTTATCACGCGGCTGCGTGCCCGTCTTCGTCTTTGGCCGATCCTGATCGCACCCAATTGCGGGCGTTTCGTCAGTGTTTGCGCGGGGCAGATTGCACAGGCGCGAACCGGTAAGACCCGGTTATTCCGGCAGCCATTGGTTCGGGGTGTTCAGTCCAGGACCAAAGAACCCCTTCATGCGCCCATTGGGTGCCATGGGTCTGGGGGCCGGGGTGACAAATGCCTTGCGCAAGCCAAACATCGCCATTTCACGCGCACGCGTCATTCTGGATGGTCGGGCTTGGGGCATTTGAATCGTCCTTAACTTTTTACAACTTCCTTACCATCGGCGAAGAATCAGACATCTTTGTGGTTTGGTCGTGGTGGTTTAAGGTTTTCTTTACCCAAGACGCAGGCCCTAGGTTGTGGGCAAAAGCGGCGTTCTGCCGGGCGCATCCAACGTGAACACCCGTCCCCCGTCGAAAACCCCAACCGTCAACGCTTTGCCGTACCCCGCGCCCGTGTCCAGGTTGACCCGATTGCCGTAATGCAGCGCCGTTTTGATCGGGGTATGACCGTGCACCACCAGCTTGGGGTGGGGGTTTGGATGGTCGTGAAATTCCTGTCGGATCCACAACAGATCTTCTTCATCTTGGCCATCCAGCGCCAGCCCTGGCCGGATCCCCGCGTGGGCAAAGAACAGGTCAGGCGTTTCGTGGGTCAGCTGTAGCCCCCGCAGAAACGCGATGTGGTCCGCTGGCACAGCATCCAACGCGGCGGCGTGCAAATCTATGTACCGCCACCGGATCGACATATCGATCCCGTAAGACGCCAGGGTGGTGTCGCCCCCCAAGCGGGCATCCACCCAGGACAGGTCGATCAACAAGAAATCATCGCGGCGGGACGGGGTTTGCAAAAACCATTCGAACATCCGGTCGTGATTGCCCTTAATGAACACCCAATCTTTCCCGGCCGCTTGCCCTTGGATCAACCGATCCAGCACGCCGCGGCTGTCTGGGCCACGGTCGGTGTAATCCCCCAGGAAAACAACGGTGGCCTCTGCGCCACCGTCCTTTTCAATGTGATCTAAGGCGGTATCCAACATGGCCAATTGGCCGTGGATATCCCCGATGGCATAGATGGGCTTGGTCACGAAACATCAAACTCCAACGCGTTGATTTGCCCGAACATACCCGTCGCGTTCAGCGCGTCCAACACGTTACCCGGCACTGCCGTGTCCACGTACAAAAGCGCAATCGCTTCGCCGCCCACATCGTTCCGACCCAAGGTA
>ENA-ORXR01004418-ORXR01004418.1-marine-metagenome-genome-assembly--contig:-NODE-4418-length-11765-cov-2.877567_pt1 | contig 11765 bp, 8 predicted proteins | sample MGYA00237866_ERZ511479 | MGnify/ENA metagenome assembly ERZ511479 | reverse complement strand
AGACCAGCGAGGTCGCCAGGTTTTTCCAGGACAGGACCAGAAGTGAGTTTCAATTCAGCGCCCAATTCATTGGCTATAATATGCGAAAGTGTCGTTTTACCTAATCCGGGAGGACCATGTAAAAGCACATGATCGAGGGCCTCACCTCTGAGTTTGGCAGCACCAATGAAAACTTTTAGGTTTTCTACAATCTTAGGTTGACCACTAAACTCCGCCAGGTCTTTAGGACGTAATGCCTTTTCAACTTTGTGATCATCATCGTTGAGTTGATCGTCGGAAGGATCTAGATTTGGGTTTTGCATTTTTATTGAAATATGTTTTTAATTAGTAGCTATTCAGTCGAGATGTTGTTTAGTTCGAAGTCCGAAGTCCGAAGTCCGAAGTCCGAAGTCCGAAGACCGAAGACCGAAGTCCGAAGTCCGAAGTCCGAAGACCGAAGTTTCCTTCTAACGCGGTCTTGAACGATCAAATAGACGTTAGTGGGTTTACGGTAGTGGGAAACTTCGGTCTTCGGTCTTCCGACTTCCAGCTCCAAGTTGTTCACAACTTGGATTAATTATTGGTCACCCAAAGAACCTTACCATCTGTAAGAGCTTCAAATCTTTTGGAGCAATCATTGGTATCTCCGGTATTTATGTCGCAAAGTAGTATTCCTTTACAGTTGTAAAGATAGCTTTTTGTATTTGTTTTAAAACAGTATAGATAGGTTCCTTCTTGTTGGTACTGTATAATGCGTTTGATTTTTTGCTGGTTGATTAGTTTGGCCATCCAGTCGATTTCCAAAAGTTTTGGTGAGTCGACGCAAGCGGGCGGGGTATCCTGTGCGGAAGATACTTCTTCGATGCAGCTAATATTGACGCCTTTGTTTTCAGCCATGCAAATGCTTATATAGTCATCAACCTCTTCATAATCGAATCGAACGACTTGATCTTTATGGAATTTAAAACCACCTTCTGGCATTTTTAGTGGTAACCATTTTTCTCCATTTTTTACTTTAAGTAAAAAACGACATCCGTCTAGATTGGTCATATCTATAATGGTGGCGGTGGTTTTGCAGCTTGGGCCTTTTGCTTGCTCTGTGACTGCTGCTGGTTTATTGGTTTTGCAGGCCAGAATTAAGAGTAAAGGGAGTAGAAAAAATGCTTTTTTCATGCTATTTGTCTTTGTTGTAAGGTGTCACGAATTAATGAAACTTGTGTACTTAACTTGCGTTTTGCGTAATGTGTAGTAAGTCACAAATGGATTTCTAATTCAAAAATAGCTTGCTATCTTTTAGTAATTACTTACATTTGTGCGAATTTTTTCAAAACCATCCATTTTTTGGGTTTTTATTAAATGAAGTTATTTAAACAACTTCAAAAGTTTTTAAACAAATATATAAAATATGTCGTCTAAGATTTATTATACATATACTGATGAAGCACCTGCTTTGGCTACAAGATCCCTTCTACCAATTGTACAGGCATTTACCAAGCAATGTGGAGTTGATGTAGAAACAAAGGATATTTCCCTTGCAGGTAGAATCCTTGCCAGCTTTCCTAGTTACTTAAAGCCAGAACAACAAGTAGCTGATGCATTGGCAGAGTTGGGTGAATTGGTGAAGAAGCCAGAGGCAAATATCATTAAATTGCCGAATATTTCCGCTTCTATTCCTCAACTTAAAAAGACTATTGAAGAGTTGCAAGGAGATGGATTTGCTATACCCAATTTTCCTGACGACCCTACATCCGATGAAGAAAAAAGTATAAGAGCAACTTACGACAAAATAAAAGGGAGTGCAGTAAACCCTGTCTTAAGAGAAGGTAACTCAGACAGAAGAGCTCCTAAGCCAGTAAAGGCTTATGCCAGACAAAACCCGCACCGAATGGGTAAATGGTCTGCGGACTCTGCGTCTCATGTTTCTACAATGGGAACAGGAGATTTTGCATCCAATGAAAAGTCAGTTACCATCGCTAAAACGGGTAGTGTGAAAATACAATTAGTGGGTGCAAGCGGTACAACAGTCTTAAAAGAATCTGTACCTGTTCTTGAAGGAGAGGTTATCGATGGTACATTTATGAGTAAAAAAGCATTGCTTTCTTTCTTTGAAGCACAAATCGCAGATGCGAAAGCTAAAGGAGTGTTATTCTCTCTACACATGAAAGCAACGATGATGAAGGTTTCTGACCCGATCATCTTTGGTCATGCTGTGAAAGTGTTCTTCAAACCTGTTTTCGAAAAATATGGAAAAGAACTGGACGAAGCGGGTGTTGATGTAAATAATGGACTTGGTAATTTATTGGGTAACTTAGATAAGCTTACTCCTGGGCTAAGGGCAGAGGTTGAAATTGAAATAGAAAAATGTCTTGCTGAAGGCCCGGATTTAGCCATGGTTAATTCTGACAATGGGATTACAAACCTTCATGTACCAAGTGATGTGATTATTGATGCTTCGATGCCTGCTATGATCAGAAACTCTGGTCAAATGTGGAACAAAGAAGGTAAGTCTCAAGATACTAAAGCGGTTATTCCAGATAGTTCTTACGCAGGTATCTATCAGGCGACTATCGACTTCTGTAAAGAAAATGGTGCTTTTGATCCTACTACTATGGGTACTGTTCCTAATGTTGGTTTGATGGCTCAAAAAGCAGAGGAATATGGTTCACATGACAAGACATTCGAAATTTCTTCGTCGGGTAAAGTACAGGTGATTGATAATGCAGGTTCCGTAGTGATGGAGCATGAAGTAGAAGAAGGTGATATCTGGAGAATGTGTCAGGTAAAAGATTTGCCTATTCAGGACTGGGTTAAGCTGGCTGTCAACAGAGCAAGAGCAACTAGTGTTCCTGCTATCTTTTGGTTGGATGAAAACAGAGCGCATGATGCGCAGTTAATTCAAAAAGTAAACACTTACTTACCAAATCATGATACGTCTGGTCTAGACATCAGAATCCTTTCTCCTGTAGAAGCGACTAAAGTTTCTATCCAGCGAATGAAAGATGGAGAAGATACTATCTCTGTTACAGGAAATGTTTTGAGAGATTATAACACAGACCTTTTTCCGATTTTAGAATTAGGAACTAGTGCAAAAATGTTGTCGATTGTTCCTTTGATGAATGGTGGTGGTTTGTTTGAGACTGGTGCTGGTGGTTCTGCTCCTAAGCACGTACAACAGTTCAATCAGGAGAATCACTTAAGATGGGATTCTTTAGGCGAGTTTTTGGCATTAGCTGTTTCTTTGGAACACGAAGCCAAGACGAATAATAATACTAAAGCACAAATCATAGCCGACGCATTAGATAACGCAACTGTTGCTTTACTTCAGAATGGAAAGTCTCCGTCAAGAATAGTAAATGAGTTAGACAATAGAGGTAGTCATTTCTATCTGGCTTTATACTGGGCAAAAGAGTTGGCCAATCAAACAGCTGATACTGAATTAAAAGCTAAGTTTGGTCCTATTGCAGAAACCTTGGCTAGCAACGAAGCAAAAATTGTGGAGGAGTTAATCACTGTGCAAGGAGTGCCTATGGACATTGAAGGTTACTATTCTCCTAGCCCGTCAAAAGCTACAGAGTCTATGCGACCGAGTGCTACTTTAAATGCTATTATTGATGCGATTTAAAGTTTTGAAAATCGAAATTGCAATTTTCCTTCTAAGTGAATTGCTTTTAGATATAAAAAATCCCGAACCTTGAAAACAAGATTCGGGATTTTTAGCGAAAGCGAAATCAACCAACTAAGCAGAGAAGGAAGTTCCACAGCCACAAGTGTCAGTTGCATTAGGATTGGTAAAGGTAAAACCGCGATTTTGAAGACCTTCAACCCAATCAACCTCCATGCCCATCAAATAAATTGCATGGGCGCGCTGCATCAAGACCTTCATCCCCTGAATCTCAAAGGCATCGTCATTCTCTTTAGGCATATCAAAACCCAGGATATAACTAAATCCGGAGCAACCGCCTCCTTTCACACCTACACGAACGCCATGTCCTTCTGGTATATTCTGCTCGGTCATGATGCGCTTCAACTGGGTGACCGCTGTCGCTGACAAAGTGATGGGTTGGGTTGCTGTATCTTTTACGTTACTCATTGTTTATTTTATTTAACCACAAAAATACGTAAAAAAACAACGCAGTGAAAGGCCAAATGTTTATTTCAGAGTTAATTTTTTTGTATAAATTATTCAAAAAACCCGTGTCTAAGTCTAAATAGGGGCGTTATGAAATGGCGTGAATGCAGCTAATATAAGTAGGGAATTCATATTTCTTTCGTATTTTGTTACGTAGAGCGAGTAATTTTGTAGAGATTTGCGGCTGTTTTCAGGGTAGGGAGCAATGAAGTCTCCAAACATTTAAGGAAACAGAATTTATTCAACATGCTCGCACAAATTGAAAGTTGTCGAAGCATTCGGATTATTTGAACTAAAGTAACTGTTTAGCCCTTAACTCTTAACTTCCACCTAACGTACACGGTAGAGAGAAGTCAAAGGTTAACAGTCAACTGCCAAGAGTATCTAAACAGTTACAAACTAAATTATTATCTATGCCAGCTTGGTTAGAATTTATTCTCGATATTTTTAAAATTGCTATCCCAGCAGGGATCGTAGGCTTTACTGTTTACTATCTGGTCAAAAAGCATCTGGACAATGAATACCGAATGCGGCAACTAGAGCTCCGTCAATCGCAGCAAAAATCAACCGTTCCACTTCGCCTCCAGGCGTATGAGCGTTTGTCACTTTTTTGTGAACGAATCTCTATTCCGAGTCTGATGCTTCGCGTGAGAGGAGAGGGGATGACTGCCGTGCAGTTGCGGTTGGCGATGATGATTGCTATCCAAAAAGAATTTGAGCACAACATTACTCAGCAGGTTTATGTTTCAGACAACCTTTGGAAGATCGTAAAAATTGCGAGAGACGATACCTTATATGTTATCAATAAGGTGTATAGTGAGATGGATCCTGAATCAACTAGCAGCAGAGAGTTTAGTCAACGGCTTTTGGAAGAGTCGGCTGGCCGTGAGGTAGAGCCGCTTGATAAGGCGCTGGAGGCGGTGAAGACGGAGGCGAGTTTGTTGCTTTCGTAGTTCCGCAATTTAATTCTAATTTTATTTGTATTTATTCAACTGCCTTTACTTTAAGAGCTGAATTCTAAGTTTGGCGAGACATCCGTCCCGCGCTTCGCGGGACGGATGTCTTTTCCCTAAAGGCAAAAAAACATAGTTTCCATTTTAGGCTGCAATTCAAACGTTACTTCTCAAACACATCCTTAATCAAACCCTCCGCCACAAGCCGATGGCCTTTTTCATTCCAATGATATTTGTCACTTGAGTTGACAACCTGGTTACTCCACTGAGCGTTCTTGATCATTTCTGCTGATTGAATGGAATACTCAAATCCCTCGTCTTCAAAGATAGATTTGAAATCAGACATTTGCGGATCGTAGGTGTCTGCTGAATATCCCACGACTCGAAGGTCTGAAGGCAAGGTAGCCTTAGCACGTTTCATAATCAATTGGGTCAACTGGATAGCCCTGGAGTAAGGGGCATACTTTTCTTTCTCAGTAGAGATATAGTGCTCCGCTATCTCCCTATCTTTTTGGAGGGTGTTATAACTAAAGTTGCTCCACTTGTCATCGATGAATTTAAAGAAGGATGAATATTCACCCCAACTGCTTAATTTTTCAACGGGTTGAATATATTCTATTTCGCCATTGGGTGTAATATAAGGTCGTCGTTCTCCAACCTTGTATCCGCTAAGCATTTCTAATTCGTGTGAATTATCTATAAAGTCATTGGCGCAGGTTTGCCAGAGTACTAAGTCCGGTTTTATGATCGGTAAATATTGTTCCAGTACCAGTAATTCCTGCAAGGTCCCAAAGCCTGCCTGACCATAGGCAAACACTTCGATGTCTAAGCTATCTTTAATAATATTGAAAAAGGATTTATCATTAGAGACTTCAATGGAAGCGGTATAAGAATCTCCGATGAATAAAACCTTTGGTTTACTACTATTGACATCGCCATAAGATTTGAATCCATTTTCGTCATAGTTCAACTGGACCGGATAGGAGTTGCCTCTAACGTCTTCCATCTCTCCGGTGTACGAATAATTGGGCGTCATTTTCCACCCCAATGTCTGATCTTTTTGGGCAGTGTTGTAAGGAGGTTTTGGAATTTCTTTTCCATAAGGTTTGACTCCTAATACGACTCTGGTTACAAACTCACCCATCAAGAGCATTAAGACAAGCGTAATCAGAAGCATTTTTGTAAATGATACGATCTTGTTGGGTTTTGAATTTTTGGTATCTGACATTTTTTTTATTTTAAAAGTACTTCATTCAGTATGATTGACTTATGGTAGTCCTACAGGCTGATATAAGCTATATACTGAACACTCACTCTCCAACTTTAAAATCCGCCCAAACCAGCAAATGATCCGAAGCATTCTTGTCTTTCACAGTCTCATATAAGGATTCATCCACTCCCGGCCAAAAGACTCCGGCATCAATGACATTCAAATAGGCAGAAGGAAAAACATAATCGATTCTTTTTCCAAAAAAAGAGGTGTCAAATGCAGGATCAGCTTCATCTTCCTTTGCTTTGTTGTGTGCTTTACCTCCAAGGCTGGCTGGGATCATGTCGCCCATGCCGGTTGCAGGGTTCAGTCGTTTTGACTCAAGGAGTTGTTGAATCGCTCCGGGAGCACTATCACCATCAACTGGATCGGCATTGAGATCTCCCATGATGACAAAACTTTCCGTTTGATTGAGGCCTCCTCTTTTTCCATTATCGTCTACCAGATAGGCGGCATTATTTACATAATCGGCGAGTAGTCGGATCTCGTCGTAGTTGCGGAGTCCGTTTCGATCTTCAGGTCCGTCAAAAACGGGCGGAGTTGGGTGTGCAAGTATGGTGTGTATGGTCTGACCGTTGGGAAGTTGTATGGGGATGTCCGCATGATTTTTAGATGATATTCTAAAATTGTCCCAGGCGGCAGTTGAGTAATAGGGACTGGAGTCGGTATTAACAGGTGTTTTATGATTGGGCATTTGCTTCCAAAGTAACTTTTGGAAAGTACGAATTTGAGCAGAGTCGATTGGATATTTGGATAAAAGTGCAAAAGCATATTGTCCTTCATATCGTCCAAAGCCAAAAGCATCATTGGGTAGTTCAACCTTACCGTCCCCGTTGTAATCTACCCGGCTGGGAATTCCTGTGTTGGAAGGAATCTGAATGGCGTATGGGTAGGAGAGTGGTGACTGACCTTGCTGACTTTTACCTAAGTAGTTGTCTTGAAAACTGCGTAGCATCTGACCACTAGGATCATAATCAAATTCGAATAAGCCAATCACATCAGGTCTGACGTGTTGAATAACTGCGGCAACGTTTTGAATTTGAGAATCAGTACCTGAGCTAAGATCTTTTGCAAGTTGACTAGCTTCCGATCGATAGAGTGCTACATTATAGGAAGCAAAACGTACAACGGCAGGTACCGTTTTATTCTTTTGTTGATCAACTGTACAAGAATAAGTGACAGATAATAAAAAGAGTAGAAAGAAAAGTTTGTAGGAGCTGAAATGAGTCATGGTATTTTATATAATTGAAGTTGTGGATATACATCCAAAAACTGGTGATTAATAAGACCGGAGACCGGAGAAGGAAGACCGAGGCGCGGAGTTCACTCGTCTAACTCTTCCGTCTTCGGTCTTCAATCTCCAAGTTGTTCGCAACTTGGATTAACTAAGTGATCAAGAATAACTTTAAACAACTTCTCAGTGTATTAAGATAAATTTTAGCGGAAAAGATTTGTTCATTTATAAAATGTATTGCGATTGCAGCATAAAATTTAGTGAATAAAAGTTGATAATCGGTAAAGAAAAATTTTTTAAAAAATAAAGTTACATTTTTTTTTCACTCAATTGAATATTTTTTTAGACTTAAAAGACGGTTGTTTTTCGTGGATCATTTTACGTTTCAATTACTTAATAATTTGATTTTCAATGGGGTGGTGTTTTTACAAAATGTTCCACGCATCCAAACACGAAATTGATATATCTGGTAAAAGCATAATTGACTGGAGGTTATTTTAGTTGATAAGGTAATTTCATTTTGTAGTTCTATTTATTTTCCCCATTTTTGTAGTCCTCGATTAAGAAGGGTAATCAACACAAGCTAACCTGTAAGTTCAGAAAAAATTTAGCTTTTTAAATTTTACGTTCTTTGATAAATTGTGTGGGAAATTAAAATTTAGCTCTAAAGGAGTGATTCACGACTGTGAGATGAATTTTCACTTTCCTCAAAAACACAATTTTTGTCAAAGAATCATAATAAGGATTGCTGATCGAATTTTTTCTGACTACTAATACTTGAGAACTACACATATCTTACTTTACATATAATGTATTAATCTCGTCCAATATATCATGAGAGGGTAACTATTATTGGACATAAATAATCTGACGAATGATAAAAGATTGCGTTACCGTATGGGATAACTGTCTCCAGACTATAGGCAGAAATGTAAATCCCCAAAGTTTCAAAACTTGGTTTGAACCAATTAAGCCCATCCGGCTTGATAGTGATGCTTTGACGATACAGGTACCGAACAAATTCTTTTATGAATGGTTGGAGGAGCATTATGTAGCCCTTCTCAAAATGACTATTCGCCAGGAGTTAGGTGCCTCTGGTCGCCTTGAGTACCAGATCCTAATGGGATCTCCTGTTGAATCTAATCAAAATAAATTTAGTTCAACTGCTGCAAAAGGAACACATAAAATAGATATTACTGCGCCTGGTGGAATTGATTCTGATAGTATTAAAAACCCGTTCATTATTCCGGGGATCAAAAAGTTGAAGATTGACTCTCAACTGAACCCCAATTATGTATTTGATAACTTCATCGAAGGTGATTGTAACAAGCTGGCTCGATCAGCTGGACAGGCTATTGCCAAAAATCCGGGTGGAACGGCTTTCAACCCTCTAGTCATCTTTGGTGATGTGGGTTTGGGAAAGACCCATCTCGGACAGGCGATTGGTAACGATGTGCTATCCAATGATCCCTCAAAGACGGTCTTATATGTATCGTCTGAAAAGTTTACTAACCAAATCATCGACTCTATTCGTAACAATGCCGTGAATGATTTCGTCAACTTCTATCAATTAATTGATGTATTGATCGTCGATGACATTCAGTTCCTTGCCAATAAGGTAAAGACACAGGAAATTTTCTTCCACATCTTCAACCAGTTGCATCAGGGTGGTAAGCAGATCATTTTGACTTCTGACCGGGCACCCAAAGATTTGGATGGAATGGAAGAGCGGTTGATCTCTCGTTTCAAATGGGGACTTTCAGCCGACTTGCAGGCACCTGACCTGGAAACAAGAATGGCGATCCTTGAGGAAAAGATGAACCAGGAAGGTTTGGAATTGCCTCAGGATGTAGTTGAATTTATCTGCTACAATATCAAAAACAATATTCGTGAGTTGGAAGGCGTGCTTATTTCTTTAGTCGCACAGTCTTCACTCAACCGAAGAGATATAGATATTGACCTGGCTAAAGAGGTGATTAAGAACTTCGTTTCTCAAATGTCAAAGGAGATCACCGTTGATTTTATTCAAAATCTCGTTGCCGATCATTTCGAAGTACCCGTTGAAAAACTCAAAGGAGCTACTCGAAAGCGTGGCATCGTTATCGCTCGCCAATTGTCGATGTACCTGGCAAAGAACTTAACCAATAAGTCGCTTAAAGCAATCGGTGAAAACTTTGGTGGTCGCGATCACAGTACCGTTATTTATTCCTGTAAAGCAGTTCAGGATTTGTTGGACACGGATGTGATTTTTAAAGACACCGTTGCTGATTTGGAAAAGAAGATGCGATTGAGCTTGAATGAGAAGTAACTTTACGGTGGACGGACGCCCTACGGGCTTAACGGACGGCAGCTGCGCTGACGGTCGCTTCGCTTGACGGTTTCGCTCTAACGTAGAAACTCGCGAAAGGAAATATTTTCTTATAAAGATGTAGAATCGACAAAGGGTCGCTGAGCTAATTGCCAGCGACCCTTTGTTGTTGCTGTAGTCGAGCCATCACGCTTTTGGCGTGACCAACCTCTTGGCGAATATGAAGAGACACAGAAGGACTCTGCCTTCTGGTCAGGCGGTTAAAAACCTTCCTCTCGATCTCAGGTCAATGTCGGTAGTTGTGTACGGTCGAGCCAAAGGTTTCCAACCTCTTGGCGAATATGAGGAGAGGTTAAAAACCTTCCTCTCGATCTCACGTCAATGTCGGTAGTCGTTTTTTGTCGAGCCATCACGCTTTTGGCGTGACCAACCTCTTGGCGTCTGTAGCCATCCGTCCTCAAACAACCGCCGCTTCCCGCAACACCTCCTCCTTTGCCAATCGTTCCTCCTTATCAATTCGACCTTTCACCACAAAAAACAAACAGACTGAAAGTGTTGAAATACCGCCACATAACGTCCACAGCATCTTGAAGCCATACTCCTCGGCTACATACATGCCCACAATAGGAGCAATAATAAAGGCAATTGAAAAAGCCATACTGTATAAGCCCATAAATTCACCTCGTCGATCTTCACCAGACCGACTTAGGGCAAAGGCATTACTAAACGGGAAACCAATAATCTCACCTAGGCTAATAGCCAGGATAAAGAAAACCAGTGTTGCTATCCAGAACCCACTAATCGTCAGTACAAAATAACCAAGCGCAAATAAGCCATAGCCAAAGATGACCAGCGGTAGCCGTTGGAAACGCTTTTCAAGCAGGTATACCATTGGCATCTCCAGAACAACAATCAATAGGCCATTGATTAGCATCAGCAAACCAAACTGGTCTTCACTGAAAAGTAACTCCTCTTTGACGAATACTGGGAATGCTGAAAATAACTGCATAAAAGCAATGGCTGCCAGGCCTTTGATCGCAATGAAATATAGAAAATTCTTATCGCGATAAGCTGAACGACTTTCAGATGGCGCTACTTTTTTAACTGGCTCCTCTTTTTTAGTTGCTACTTTCTTCTCTTTTAGTACAACTCGCAGGGCAAACGCTGCGGTAATACAAGTCAAACCATCAATAGCAAATAGCCAGTCATAACCAAAGTACACCGAAATAAATCCAGTTGCCGCAGCTCCTGCTGCAAAACCCAGATTGATGGCCAATCGAATCAAAGATAGACTTCGATTATGGTTTTCAGGTTTACTGTATGTACCAATAGAAGCCATACTCGCCGGTCGGAAAGTATCTACAATCGTACTCACCATTAGGACCCCAATACAAAAACCAATAAATGAGGTAATCTGCATCAAGCCAAAAAAACTAAATCCACCAATCAACAAAGACCAAAACATGGTAGGGTAGTAACCAACCCGGTCGGTCAGCCAGCCACCAATATAAGAGCCTGCCACCGAACCTATGCCATAGCAACTCATGGCAATACCTGCCTGCGTGTAAGTAAAATCCAATTCTGTTGTAAGATATAAGGTCAGAAAAACAATGACCATTGACCCAGTTCTATTGATCAATGTAATCAAGGCGAGCATCCATACATCTTTTGACAGACCATCATAAGAATTTCGCATCAAATCTGTAAAAGAGGTTAGCATATCTATTGACTTTAAGGGATGACTGATTTGAAAGCTTTAGAACATGATTGTGAGATAGTTGGTTCCAGAACAATTGAATATTATTGCTTCAACGTTTACTAAATACACCGTGTACTAAATTCATTTACATTTTTGAATGCTTCTTTTTTGCGATTACTTCGCCAATTTTTCT
>ENA-ORXR01004417-ORXR01004417.1-marine-metagenome-genome-assembly--contig:-NODE-4417-length-11766-cov-3.363162_pt1 | contig 11766 bp, 9 predicted proteins | sample MGYA00237866_ERZ511479 | MGnify/ENA metagenome assembly ERZ511479 | reverse complement strand
AGAAAGGACGAAAACCCCGCTTTACTGATCGGAGGTAAGCATTACTGGGAAACAGGAGCATTGGACAAAGATGGAGCACAAAGCCACATGCGTAGATTCAAAAAGCGATTCGAGGGCAAAATCAAACATACCCTTGGTTTTCATAAAATTCGTCGTACACATTGTACCTTCCAGTTGCGAAATGGTATTGATATTGTTTCTGTTCAATTAAATGTTGGACATGCCAGTCCAACAACAACCATGGCTCATTATCTTGCAATTCAAGTAGAGGAGGCACAAGCTCACAAAGACAAACTATTTCGCACTATCGAACTGCCGATGGTTAACTTCCATGCCCTAGTGAACTAATGACGCAAGTATTGGAACTTTTCATCAAAATCTGCTATAATCAATCCTACCAAATCAGGAAGTAATTCTGGTTGGAGAAAACAATAAAATATCCTTTGTTTGTCCACCAAGACTTGTTTCCCTGGCCCAGACTACTTGGTCTGAACCACGGTCTCATAAGTCTGGTGCTTGCAGCCATCTGAGAAGCCCCGATTACAATTTAATGCCGGGATAGCTCAGTCGGTTAGAGCGCAACACTCATAAAGTTGAGGTCGAGAGTTCAATTCTCTCTCCCGGCACAAACAAACGATCTTGTTGGTTTCGAAAGAGGTCGAAATCATTAACAGCATAAAGAGCAACTGCCTGGCAGTTACCGCCGGAGATCAATCGGGATTGGTCATTATTTACATTTAATCTATTAAATTAAATTATGTCGAATCCTAAAGAATATTGGGACGTCCAAACATGTAAAACATATATAACCGATCAAGGTGAAGAAAAAGTGGTCTGGTTCACAGCTGGAAATATAAAAGTATTGCCAAACGGTAAAAAATTTCTGACGCTTTATCAACAACCAGATACTGATTTTTTTGTCTTTGAACAACGGGAGGAAGTTTTACCTGTGATTCAATAGTGAATATAGTTAGTCCCATATATTATGAAACTATTCACCACTCCAGTTCCAAACCTCTTGTTTGACAGCTGTTTGAGTAATCTTACTTATGCCGAATTAAAAGTTCTTCTGGTCATCGTTCGACAGACTTTTGGCTGGCAACAATCTAAATCACAGCGCAAACAAAGAGATTGGATCAACGGAAGTCAGTTTGTCAAAAAGACTGGATTATCAAGAAAAGCAATATCTACTGCAGTAAATAATCTAGTCAACCGACAACTTATCAAAGTAACTGATTACGCAGGATTTTCACTAAAGACTCCTGAAGAAAGACGGGGGATCCCAAGGTTATATTATCAGGCATTTCCTTCACCATTAGATGGAAATGCAACAAAATTATTAGCCGCCTCCAAAACACTATGGAAAAAAGAACTCATGTAGAAAACCCTGTGGATATTCAAAAAGTTATCCCCAACTCATGGTACTTGAATAGCAAAACATGCGTCTTCAGTTCCATGAACATGCGTCCTGAAAACGCATAACAAAATAAAATTTTACAAAAAAAAATTACAAAAGCAAAAGTAGTTGAAAACTGTCAAATGCCTGGTCAAACGTAAAAGGGTTGTAGAAAGCGATGAGAAAAGGTCGCAAAGCAACCTTTTAACGATGATCAGGCATTTTGCGTTTACCGAAAGTATCGGTAGGAGTCATCAAATAAGTAGTTAAGTGTCATAAGAGATTATTCGATTAATCTAAAATCTTTATGCACAATCCAGATATCACTTATTTCGCAGAGTCTAACTTTCGAAGTTGTAAAAAACCGATTGGTATTTATCAAGCAGATCGTTTGTTCCACACATATATTATAGGGAAGACAGGAACGGGAAAGACAACCATGCTTCGTAATATGATCCTTCAAGATGTTAACAATAATAGGGGAATGGCATTACTCGACCCACATGGTGACTTGGTAGAGTCTGTCTATCAATCTATCCCAGAGTATCAAAGGGACAGAGTGATTTACATCAATGCAACTGATCTAAACCAACCGTATGGTTATAATCCTATCAGGCGCGTTGCAGAGGATAAACGCCCATTACTAGCTGCTGGTATCCTTTCCGTCTTTGAGCACCTGTTTAAGGACGCCTGGGGGAGCCGTATAGAGCATATCCTAAGATACGTTGTCCTTACTTTGCTGGATCAGCCAAAAGCTTCGTTTCGGGATATTCCACGAATCTTAAATGACAAGATATATCGGAAGCAATGCCAGCGGAACATCAAAAGTGAGGATGTGTTGAACTTCTGGAAGAAAGAGTTTTATCGGTATCGGGATGATGCTTTGGCTCCGATTCTATCAAAGACAGGGGCGTTCCTGTCCTATCCTACGGTCAAGCAGATTTTTGTTGAGCCTCCTAAAATCAGTCTTTCCTTAAGGACATTGATGGATGAAGGGAAGATACTGTTAATCAATCTTTCTAAGGGAATCATCGGGGAAGATGCTGCGCGGATTATTGGTTCACTCTTTATCACTTCGCTTGGACTGGCTGCGTTTTCCAGGGCTAATATACCAGAATCCGAGCGTAAACAATTCATGGTCTATATTGACGAATTTCAGAATTTTAGTGGCGGGAATAGTATGGATACTCTGTTGTCTGAGCTCAGGAAATATAAGGTCGGGCTGGTTCTAGCGCATCAATACATGGATCAGCTGGATACTGATGTTCGTAATGCTATTTTGGGGAATGTTGGGACTTTGATCTCGTTTCGGTTGGGGCCGCGTGATGCGGGGTTTGTGGCGAAGGAGTTTGCTCCGGATTTTGAGGTGATTGATTTGGTTAAATTAGCGAACTACTCTGTTTTATTGAAGTTGATGATTGGAGGGCGAGTAAGTAATGGATTTTCCTGTAAAACTTTATCATAAAACTTTTCAATTCAAACTTTATTTATCATTAGGATAAAGGACTCACTATACAATGTACATTACAGAAACGTTAGCACTCATTCAAGGAATTTGCTGGAATAAGTAAAGTAAACGGATTACTAGGGAAAAACACTGAACCATGTGGGAAAATGTTCGCTTGATTGGATTTGGAAAAATTAGATTAAGTGAAAAATGTTCTAGATTTGAAATGTTTAAATTGGATAGAAGTTGCCTTGTGAAAAATCTACTAATAGTAAAAGGAAATGACAAGTATCTTCTTTCGACAAAGGATATGATGTCATCACTATTGAAGTTGATATAATTTATGTAGTTTCGATTGATTTTTATGTCCTCCAGAATTAAATTTTAGATGAACGAAGCAAATACAAAAGATATCAAAGAAAGCGTTATTGAGTTGATTCATCAGGCTGATGAAAAAGGACTCCATGATTTGTTTGAAGTTGTTGGAAATAGAGATATCATCCACCTCATCAGTCATTTGAATCGCACTCAACAACTACAGCTATTTACGATTTTGAGCCCAGAAGATGCAGCGGATGTAATGGTGGATATTCCAGAAATACAGGCTGCCGATATCATAGAAGACATGGAGGTTGAAGATGCTGCAGCGATTATCAGCGAAATGGAAAGTGACGATCAGGCTGATCTCCTACAGGAACTAGTTGACGAAAATGCAACGGCAATTTTGGAGGAAATGGAGCCAAGCCAAGCTGCTTCTGCACGCAAACTGTTGTCTTATGATGAAGATACTGCTGGTGGCATGATGCAAACTGAATATTTAGTTTTCAATAACGAAAAGACCATTGCAGAAGTTATTGATGAATTGCGGAGTAACGCGGAAGTTTATAAGGAGTATCCTCTAAAAAAGATATTTGCAACCGACGCAAAGGGGACATTGACAGGTGTTGTTGGAATGCGGAGCCTGATATTGGGTAAGCCCGAATTGAAACTTGGTGCCATTTCGAATACTAATTTTATTTCAGTTAATCATTTGGATGTTTTCGAGGCTTTATCCGAACATTTCTACAAGCATGATCTTTTTGGAGTTCCTGTCCTCGACGACGACCATGTCCTCGTTGGCATCTTGTTGCGTAGGGATGTTTTGGAGGAAGAGACCTACCGAGTGTCCCTCGAACACTTAGAAAGCCAAGGTATTATAGGAGGGGAAGAGTTACGAACAATGCCGATTTTCTTACGGGCCAAGCGACGGTTGTCTTGGTTGTCCGTCAATATCCTGCTAAATATACTTGCAGCAAGTGTCATCGCTTATCACCAAGATGTTCTTACCTCGGTTATTGCACTTGCCGTATTTCTGCCTATCATTTCAGATATGAGTGGCTGCTCGGGGAATCAGGCAGTAGCCGTAAGTATGCGAGAATTGTCCATTGGTGTTGTTGCGCCCAGGGAAGTCTTTCGAGTATGGTGGCAGGAAGCATCTGTTGGTTTGATCAACGGATTGGTTCTCGGAATACTTATCGGTCTAGCTGCAATTCTATGGAAAGGAAATATTTATTTAGGAATAGTTGTAGGAAGCGCTTTAATGCTCAATACTCTTTTGGCGGTCTCTCTCGGAGGCACAATTCCGCTTATCCTTAAGGGATTTGGAATTGACCCTGCATTGGCCTCAGGCCCGATACTTACAACAATTACAGACATGATGGGTTTCTTCCTTACTTTAACTTTCGCCTCAATGATGATAGCTCATTTGGGTGATTTTTAGGCTGAATCATATTTTAATAAAATACAACGAATTTTAAATGCATTTTTAATAGTGAATACGCCTATTCAAGTTTATAGAAAATTTGAAAAATTCTCCTCTAATACGCCGTCCTATAAAGAATGTTTAGAAAACTGGTTTCAAAATCAGACTTGATCACTATTGATTGAATGATGATAAACAAACAACCAACAAAACTAATTACCTTCCTCCTCCTCCCATATTTCCGCAAAATGATCCTGTAATATCTTGTGTCGAAATCGCCAGGTTTCACCATCATCTGATTCCATGAAATAATTTGTTGTAAGGACATTTAAGAAATCGGGCAGCCAGAATGGTAATAAATCTTTTTTATACAAGAGATATCGAAGATAAAAATGTTGAAGAAATGAAAAGTACAGATTTTTTGCAGATGCTAAGAATCTTTGATAAGGGCTGTTTATTTTAAGATAAGTGTAATTTTCATAGTGTAATGTATTTATTGTGCCTAAGGTCATGCCCAAAACGCCGCCCCAAAATATTCCTCCAAATAATCCAGCTAACACTCCTATTGTTAAACGAATGAAAGGGTCAAGATTAGGGTACATGATATGAGCAGCTATTGGTCCTAAAATAAGACAGGAAACAAGACTAATTGGTATATATTTCCTGAATGAAGATTTTACTTCAGTGTTTGTTAAAGACCATGAAATTCTGTCCCTACTTGATATTTTGGGAGGATTATATTTTCTGTTTAATCCCAGAAACCCACCAAACAAAGTAAAGGCAATTAAAGGTGTAAAAAAGCCAACTATAAAGGGTGTTAGAAAGAACCCATTAAGAATGTAAATCGAAAAACCTAAAACAGTTCCTACAGCAAGACTATATATTGTTCCGATCATTAAGCCATAGATCAATCCAGATATTAATTTTTGCAATCTAGATAATTTAACCCATGAATACTGTAAGTCAACAAGTTCAAAAACAACTATGTTGTTTTGATTCATTCGATGAGCTAAAAAAGAAAGCCATTGCTTTACTGAATTTTCATCATAATGTTCATTTCTAACTGATTGAAGTACATGCTCAATATACTTTTCCTTAATTTCAACCTGTCTTTCTAACGCATCTTCTGAAGAAAAATCTAGATCATTTAATAATTTCCCATTGGCAAACAATAATTGAAGTAAGTTAAAGTATAATGTAGTTTTAACAGCATCTCTAAGTACTGGATCCGCTTTAATTGCTATAAGTAGAAAAGGAGCTTCTCTAAACTCGTTAATATCTGCGTTTTCTAATTGAGATTCTATTTGACGAATCGATAGCGGTCCAACCTCAATCTGTGAATAAACAATTGGATCTTTTGAAACTTCCTCATATTCTTTTATACGTGAAGTAATTACAAATCGGTGCTTTTTTTCAGAGGCGTATGCCCCGATTGCCACAAGACAGCCTTTTCTTTCCTCTTTACGGATCTCATCAAAACCATCTAATAATAAAATTAATGGAAATGTTTTAAGAATTTTCTGGGTGTTAGCCCTATACTTGCCAAATTCTGCTGGAAGAATATTCTCTAGCCAGTCCTCTAATTTGAGAAAATCAGTATTCCAGGTTGCGAGATCCAAAATAATCGGAAGCGAATTAGACTCATTCTTCAAAATACTTAACCCCAATTTTAATAGCAGCGTAGATTTACCTGAACCTGGCTCCCCAACAACTAATAAACGTTCATAGGCGTCTTTAAATATTTTTAAAATTTCATCCGTTATTTCTTTTCCACTTTCTACTTTAAAGGCTTTACTGATATTTTCACTAGACCCCTTGGTAGAAGAGAGTATTCTTAGACTCAATGGTTCTCTACCTGCAAGTTTTTGGTTCCAACGTTTTGTGTAGCGTCTTTTTAAGTGTTCCCTAAGCCTTAGTTTAAATGAAGGACTTTCCTCTTTTGGATGATCAAGTTCCTTGTCGGTAGTGCTTACTTCACTTTCTGGTATTTCCTCCAATTCACTCTGTTGAGAAAAAATCTTATCTACAAAAGCCTCAGCTTTAGACATATTATTTTCCTCTAAGTATTGATGGTAATCATTATATCCTAAATAGATAGCGAATAAATCTCGAGTTCGAACGTTTCCCCATCCTTCATCAACTTGAAAAATTTTTCTGAATGTATGGTAACCTGTACTGTATGATCTTCCAAGAATTTGGTTTAATTTTTTATTCGACTTGCATCTATTCTCTACAACTTCCTCTAGATGAGCTAGGAAGATTAGTATATCTTTCTTTTTCCATTCAATACAAGGTATCCCAAGTGGCTTGTATTTCGCTTGAATATCCTCAGCAATTTTCCTCCAAAAAGGTGAGCTATTTGGCACATTAGGCATATCAATTTTGTATAGGTTATAATTGAAGATAAATGAAAATAATTGATATCTCATAGTTGCAGCCCAGTTGATTTTTAGTTGATCAACTAAAAATCAACCCTTCACATCAAATTCTGCCGCACCTTTAACTCGACAACGAAATCTATTATTTAACCGTTGTGGAGGCCTTCATGACATTTAATGAGAATGTTATGATTCATATCAGAATGTTTTTGGTTGCAACTTTGGTTGTAATCACCTTGGATGCACAAACGAGTGTTCCATTAGTAATCAAGCCAGCTAACAAAGTCTTCGTCTTATATGGTGGAGGTGGCATCAGTATGGTTGATGTTATGACTGTTCATGCAAGCACAGGAGATGAAACATCAAAAATTCAATCCTTCGAAGTTTTCGATCTAGAAGGAAGGAGGGTGTTTTACCAAAGCGGGTGTAATGGACATGATTGTTTCTATGATTTAGGAGATCTCGACTCTGGAACTTACTATGCGGTTGCACATCTAGGGGAAGAGGAAACTATTGAAAACTTCATATTCAAGAAGTAAGTTAAGCCTTGGGTTTAAACTATTCGAAGGAGTAGCCCTCTTGGGCTACTCTCTTTTTAAATGATTTAAACCAAGCTGTATCTAGTGGGGAACAGCCTGCTATTTTCATTTCTTTTGCTATTATTTTTTCTCTTTGCCTAGTGCTATTGGCCTTAAGTAGTTCTTCTACTAAGAAATCAGTAGAATTGAGGAAATTCTTAATGTACGTTTTTCTGCCTTCAGGAATTAAATTTTCTCTTGATAACCGTTGTTTCAAGATATTAATTTTATTTGTTACTACTTGTCCAAGTTCTTTACGCTCAATATAGTTTTTAATATAGAGGGATTCTACAACATAATGATCATATGATTCATAATGTGATTGTTCTGTTAATTTTTCTTGAATTTTTCCAAATTTGTTTTCATGTAGGTATAAAATTGCTTTGATTAGGACTAGAGTTTTTTTCTGATTACCAATAATCAACTTTTCGAACTTATTGAAATAGAACCTCGCTTTTCTTAAGTCCTCTGCTACGATACTAATGACTATAATATTCTGTAGGTATCTAACATTGATCTTGCCACTTTGTGTTAGTAAATCTTTTTGTTCTAATTCATCAATATGAGTTAAAAAGGAATTCGCAAATTCTAGATACCCGGCTCTAATTTCTCTACTACAAAAATTTAATAGATGATTATATATTTCTCGGAAAAAATCAGGTGTGAGTAACTTGCTTTTTTTAGTATTAAGCATAGTGGTATGAATTTGTTCATACCATACTAATCGACTTTTACGAGTTGTCTCTTTGTACATCTGAAAAAGCAGGAAATAAAGTCTTCCACCAATAGAAGACTCAATACGTTGATCAATATCCTCTGGAAGTTTTAAGGTCTCTGGGGAATCCCATGAAGCTATGATTTCTTTTCTATTAAGTTTTTCGGTTTTACAAAGTAGTTTATTCTGAATGAAGTACAGATCTAACTGTTTTTCCATCTCAAGCAGGAATTCCGTCCGGTGGAAGTTGTCTTTTGTATTCATCAAGTTGACCCTAGCAATATGATAATTTACAAGATGAGTGTTAAAATCTATACCGCCCTTTTGAGGTTTGCTAATTTTAGTTACCGCCTTATTCATATTCCTAGTAAGTTTCATACTTGCATAGTACTCTATTAGCGTAATACTATTTGAAAAACTAGATTCCTCTGCCATAACTACAAATAAATATCGACGAATGACTTCTATCAGACTCCCTTTTACTAGATTCCAAGAAGATTTGCCTACTGGATATTTTTTTAAAATTTCTGGACCATCACCTTGTTTAAAGCTGGAATTCTTAAGAATTGCAGTTAAAAGAACTTCCCTCTCCTTAGAAAAGTTAATTCCTGGAGTTTGGATGAAATGTATCAAAGCTTTTTTCTGCTTATTTGTAAGTGAGGATAGCAATTCGAAAAAAAGAGATGGCGCTTTCATTGTATTTAATATTTTAAAATTATGTTAATATAATTATATACAACTCCTATTAGCAATAAATTACTCTTGACGTATACAGGTTTAGCTTAATGCACTACGGTTGAATATTTGTTATTTTCTTAAAAAAAGGAATTTTCTACCAATTAGACAAGGCATTACCTTGCAATGTCAATTAATTATTTATTAATATCATTTAAACATTTCAATTATGTTAAAGAAAATGTCAATAGCAATACTAATGGTAGTTGCTCTTTTATTTATCTATTCATGCCAGAAAGACGAATCTTTAATCGGTCATGACAATTTCCTTACTGAGGATTACACAAGCCTTGAGGACGATATTTCAGAATACTTTGATTTGAAGTACAAAACGTTTACCGGACAAGAGGTTTTACAGCAAGTTCCAGAATCATTGCATGAAATCAAAGAAGAAGTATTGATGGAATCAAAAGAAGAACGAAAAAAACTTCTTGGGTATGGAGTCGAATATGATAGATTTAAAACTAAAATATCGGTTGAAAAACCCAAAGTACGAATGAATGGAAACGTATTAGAAGTTCCAATCATTGAATTTACAGAAATGAATCTTCTTGGAGATTCAGAAGAATTTACTACAGCTTTAAAGGATAAGTATGTTTTTTCATTTCAGAAAAAAAATGACAAATGGTTTATTACTGACGTGGATATATTAACATTAGAAGAAATTTATTCTGATGATATATTACCTGATTCCACTGAGAAGGTAGTACCGAGGTACGAATTGGAACATGGTTCATTAAATGTCACCGATTGTAATGAGTCCTACAGAGGACTGAATGGGAATGCTGCTGCTACTTATGCCCGGACACATGCCTATAATTACAATCCCAATTACACTACCTACAACCAAGATTGTACGAACTTTATTTCTCAGGCATTAAAAGCAGGTGGCTGGAAAGAGAAACTCGGATGGTATAGGTCAGTTAATGTATGGTGGTATGGGGGCGGAGGATCACCTACAAACTCTTTCACTTGGTCAGCTGCTCATAATTTCTATTGGTTCACTTCTAATTCTGGACGTGGTACTGCTGCTCAATATTTTAGTCAAGCGTCGGTTGGAGATATTCTCCAATTTGACTTCACAAGAGATGGAAAGATTGATCACGCCATGATAGTCACAAGAATTATTAATGGGAAAATCTATGTTAGTGGACACACCAAGGATAGAAGAGATTACCTTGTAAATAATTATTTTGGTAATAATTACGCTTTTTACCTTTGGCGCATGTAACAAGGTTATAGTTCTTGCTAATTTGAGGCTGTCTAATAACTTAGGCAGCCTTTTTTTGTTTCAAACTCTAGGAAATTAATGGAGAAATCTTTGTACGATCGAGTGATGAAATTATAGCTTGATCCTATCGTGATACTCATCCATCATCTCTGTTGGTAGTGTTGCTAAATAGATTTGTGTTGTCGAGAGTTTTGAGTGTCCGAGCATGGCTGATATCGCTTGCAGTGGAATATCGTTCATCATTGCCTGAGTTGCGAATGAATGACGCGCTACGTAGCTAGTTAGGCGCTCAGTGATACCGCAGTGCTCAGCAATATCTTTTAATCCCTTGTTATATCTTCCTCGCATCCATAGAACGTCTTTGTATTGATCAATAGGGGTTTTTCGTTTGATAATAGGAAAAATGAATTCACTCTCCATAGCAGCGAGATAATAATCCAAAATGTGTGCGAGTTGGTCATTGATCTTGATATTATATTGCTTGGCAGTTTTCTTACGTTGATATTTTATACGCCCATCAATGATATTTTCTTTTTTCAAAAACGCCATATCCATAAAATTCATTCCAAACAAAAAATACGATGCGATAAAGTAATTACGATAATGAAAAAGGTTCGTTTCTGATTCGAATGATGCATTGAGGATTTTTTGCATGTTCTCTACACTAATAGCTCGCTTGTCAGTTGGGGTACTTTTTAGTTGGTAATCATTGAATGGATATACTTCTTTATCAACTAATCCTGCCTTTATTCCTCGGTTGTAGATCGCGCGAATTGTTCTCATGTATGAAGTGAATCCATTAATTGCATTGCCACGCGCTAAATGATCTGCTTCCCAGCGTACTATGAATTCGTAATTAAGTTCTTCGAATGACAGCTTCTTCGTGCCGCTATATGATTCCAATACACCGAGAACAGCTCTATAAGAGCGGGCATTACCAATACGCTTGGATTGTGTCATCTCTTCGGCGAGTTCATAACCATATTCAATAAAAGACGATTGATGATGCTGGTTCACAATCTTTTCTTTAACTTGTTTGAGGGACATGAGATGGAGCAGGTTCTTTTCTTCAAGACCAGCAATAACTTGCATGGCATAAGATCGCTTCTTACTCAGCTGATTATTCAGCCGTGTAATTGAGTCAACGCCCTTATAAGCATTACGAACCCTTCTCTTCTTCTCATCCCAAAAGGACTTAGGTATAGAAATTCCTGTGGTAATGCTGGTTGTCTTCCGCTTGTGCGTAATGCGCAAGACGATAGAATATGAGCCGTCTTTGCGTGCTCTTCGTTTATCTAACGACAATACTATGTGAGAGTTCATCATAATCACAAGATACACAATGTGCACGCATTGTGCACGCGTTTTAACTATTTTATTGTTTTTTAACCATTCTTTCTGATTTATAACAATTTGATTACTAGTACATATAGCAACAATTGAGCACAATTAAAACCAAACCATATTCTGACTGGCAGTCAAGAGGTCACGGGTTCGACTCCCGTAGGCTCCACAAATGATAATCAAGCAGTTACGATCAACTAT
>ENA-ORXR01004416-ORXR01004416.1-marine-metagenome-genome-assembly--contig:-NODE-4416-length-11767-cov-8.775620_pt1 | contig 11767 bp, 3 predicted proteins | sample MGYA00237866_ERZ511479 | MGnify/ENA metagenome assembly ERZ511479 | reverse complement strand
CGCCGGCACGGGCAGCACGAAGCCGATGCGCGAGACCGTCGTCGGCGTCAGGCGGGCGGCCGCCTCGAGCGCCATGACCAGCACCCAGCGGGCGAGATCGGCGCCGCCGTCGGCCTGCGCGGCCGCGTCGTCGAGGAGCTCGCGCATCGACATGCCGGGGGAGGCGGCGCTGCCGACTTAGCGCTCAACGGCCGCGGCAGCCGCCCCAAACTCGGCCGGCAGCGTCGCGCGGAAGCGCCACTGGATGGGGAAAAACGACACGACCGGCGTGCGGTAGAACTCGCGCACGAGTCCGTCTTTTCCGTCCACGTCCTCGTCGTCCTCGGGCGGGTCGGCCTCGGTTTTGATGGACGTCCCCGCGCCGCCGTCGAGCATGTACTTCCACAGCTTGGCCGGGAGGGTGCGGGCGCCGCCGCGGCCGGCCGCCCCCTCGCTGTGCTCCGCGTACACGTCGGTAGAGCGGCGCACACGCGGGGTCCGCCACCCCCCCACCACTCCGTGGTGGCTTTCAAACAGCCCCCGCCGTCTGCCTCACCGTCGACCGCGGTGCACTGGTGGCGGCGGGTGTGGCGCAGGCCGCGCTCCCACCCGTCGACGTCGAGGGAGGTTGCGCGGTGCAACCTGATGACCGCCACGTTTACGTCGAGGAGGGGCTCCCCGCCGCGCCCGCAACCGGCAGCGACCGACGCCAAGCCCGCCAGCAGCTGACACGCCGCCCGGTCGGCGCCGCGTCTGTCGAGGATGTGTGTGCACTTTGCTGTGCAGGCACGAAAAAACATGCTTCCCGCCACCCCCATGAACGCACAAGAAAAAGACGTACAGAAAAAAACAGAGAAGAAAGAGGGAGGGCAAAAAAAAAGGACGACCACCCGTCCGCGCCGCAGACGCGGCAGGCCGGCCCACCGGCCCACCACCGCCCCGCGCCCGCCTCACAACCAGATGGACTTTTTGCGCGAGCGGCGGCGCGCCTTGCGCGCGCTGGAGCGCCCCCCATTGTCGCCATCGGCCGCCGCACCGGCGGCCGCGGCGGCCGGCGACTCGCCCGCCGACGCTGGCCCATCGTCAGCTGCCGCCGCAGACGCGGTCGCCGCCGCCGAGGACGAGGGCGGCAGCGCCGCCGCCGCCGCCGCGCCGCCGCTGCCCCGCCCACGCCCACCGCGGCCGGCCGCCGGCCGCCCGTCGGCGGCCGCCGGCGCGGGCGACGGCGTGGCGGCGGCGGCGCTGCTCGCGCCCGACGAGCGCCGCGACGTGCGGCGGGGCGGGCGGGCGGGGGAGGCGCCGCCGCGCGGGGGCGGGGAGCGCCGCCGCCCGCGGCCGTCCCCACCCCCGCGCGCCCCGTCGCTGTCCCCGTCGCTGGACGAGGCGCGGCCACCGACCGACGGCGGGCGGGGCACGGCGGTGCCGCCCCGCGCGCCGCCGCCGCCACGACCACCGGCGCTGTTGTGGCCGCCGCGGACCGCGGCGCCGCGCCCCGACCGCCCGTCATTGGCCGACGGGGGTCGCGCCCGGGCGGGCAGCCCGGCGTCCCGGGCGGCCACCCCGGCGCCGGTGGGCCCCCCACGGTGGCCACCCGCGTGGCCAAAGCCGCCACCCGCCGCACCCGTGCCGGGGCCGCCGCCCAAACTCGGTGGCGGCCCATCCGGCACCTCCCCCTCGCTGGCCTCGCTGCTACTGTTGCCAGCCGCCGGGCCGCCACCACCGCCCGCCGTGTCGGCCCACCCCGGCGTCACCTCGCCGTCGCTGACAGACGACAAGCTTCGCCGCCGCGGCCGCCGGACGGGGATCGGCTCCTCGTCCTCGTCATCGGCGGCAGCAGGTGCAGGGGCGGCGGCGGCGGCTCCCAGCTGCGGTACCGGCCCGTCGGCAAATCCCCGGCTGGTCGACGTGGCGCCCACGCCCGCGCCCGCACCAGCACGCCCACCATGGTCGGGCGGGCCGTCTTCGGCAATCTCCCCGCTCTCAACCGAGGACACCTCGCCTTCGCTCAGAGGGGCGCCGCCCCGCGAGGGAGCGCGACCGAAAACGGTCGACGCAGCGGCGGCGCCACCCTGGACGTCAGCCACGGTGGTGGCACCGGGGCGGCTCGCGAGCGCGTCATTTTCGTCTGCGCTTTGGGATTGGGTGGAGGTCACCTCGCCCTCGCTCGCCGAGGCGCGGCGTGCCGCCGGTCGTCGAGCCGCTGCGCCACCCTCTTCCTGCTTCCCGCCGTCCTGCGCGCCCAGGGCGTCGGAGGCCGAGGCGTCGGCCATCGCCACATCACCGTCGCCAGCTGTGCTCCCGTCAGCTAACTCGACTTCCGCACCAGTGCCGCTGCAGCCCGTGCTCCCACGCCGGCGTCCGGTGCCAGCCGGTCCGCCACCCGCCCGCGCACCAGCCCGTTCAGCGGCAGGCACCACGCCGCTCATGCCACTCTCACCATTCTCATCCTCGGTGCCGCTGCGAGGAGCGGACCGCCGCCGGCTGCGGCTATGGCTGGGCACCCGCCGTGGCGAGCGAGCGTCCTTGCCCGGGCCCTGGGAGCGCGGGCGCCCCCGCCGGCGCTTGGCGCCAACACGCACCGCCTCCCCGCCCGAGCCGCTGCCGCCGCCGCCCGGGTCCGCGTCCAGCTCGGCTTCTCCTTCCCGCTCACCCTCACCCAGACCGTAATCGCGAAGGCGGATGGCCGCCGCTATCGCCGCCTGTGTCGAGTCGTCCATCCCTGGGGGGGCCCTGACAGCGTCCTTGGCACGCCGGTCACCCACCTCCTCGGCCCGGTTGGCGGCAGCAGCACCCGTGCCGGAAGCAACAGCCACAGAGCCGGCGGCAGGCACGGCCTTGCGGCCACGGCCATCCACCTTGTCACCAGCACTCCGACGAGAGCGGTCCTTGAAGTCGAGATCCCGCTCGTCGTCCACCGGCTCGTCGCTCGACGACAGGTCAGCGCGCGCCCGGAGTCCAGCGTGTACGTCTCGCTCCGACTCGCTTGCCGTCTGCGACCGAGACGGTGACGGGCTCTGCTCATACCGCAGCCGCCGCGCCTTGGCACGCCGCTGCTTGCGGGCCGAAACCTCAGCGGGGTCCCCACCCTGCTCGATGGCCGACGTCCACTCCCGCTCGGTGACGCCATCTGAGTAGACGACGGGCTTGCGCTTGCGGCGGCCCCGTCCGTGAGATTGCATGAATTGGTCATCCAACTCGCTGGCCGACTTGCGCACCGTATCGGGGGCCATGACCCACTCAGGGAGCTCGCTCTCGTCCCGCATCAGGCGAGTGGTCGACGCGGTGGACTTGCCCGCCGCGACAGCAGCGGCGGCGGCGGCAGCCCGCTCGGCCAGGTCCTCCTCGTCCATCTTTTGGAAGAGCGTATACTCCTCTTCAGACCGGCATAGCAGCCGGTTAATGTCCTCATCGTCGGGCACATCTCCAGCGTCGTTGACATCGTCATCGGCGTCGCGGGGAGCTCGCAGCACCTCCTTGAGCATCTTGGTGCGGTCAGTCTCGGAGCTCTTGTTGTTAAACTGGCCCGCCTGGATAATCTGCGAGTCCATCTGCAGCTTGCGGTTGGCTGCCTCCAGGATCTTGACCTCGATGGTCCCCGAACAGATAAGGCGAAAGACGCGCACGACCTTGGTCTGCCCAATCCGATGGGCGCGGTCTTGTGCTTGCAGGTCCATCTACAAAGTAGCAATTCATGCCAATGCCACAAGAACCAGAACGTACGAACGGAGACAAAAGTTACAGTACTTGCCAACGAGAAACTGCGTGGTGAGTATCAGAGTGCCCACAGAGCAGAGGCAAGGCGGTGCCCACGGAGTAGACCAGCAGAATGAGCCGAGCAACGTACCTGCGGGTTCCAGTCGCTGTCAAAGATGACGACGGTGTCTGCGGTCTGCAGGTTGAGCCCGAGCCCCCCCGCCCGCGTGGACAGCAGAAAGCACGAGTAGGGCGAGGTCGCCGCGTTGAACTCCTCGAGCATCTCTTGTCGGTCGTCGCACTTGGTCATCCCGTCCAGACGAAGGTAGCGAATACCAACCGACTCGAGGAAGGTCTCCAGATAGTCGAGCGCAGACGTCATCTGAGAAAAGATGAGCGTCCGGTGCCCCGTCGCCTGCAGCTTGCGGAGAATGCGGTGCAGGAGCTCAAACTTGCCTGAAGCCCGAATGAGCGCCTCGTCCGGCAACGCCAGCAGCGACTCCTCGTCATAGAAGAGGAACGGGTGGTTGCAAATCTTCTTGAGCTGCATGACCGTGTTGTTGAACGACCGCACGGCGACGCCCTCGCCGCCGGCAATGCCGAGCCGGCCGAGCACCTGCCGGTAGAGCACCTTTTGCCAGACGGAAATCTCGCAGCGGAGCACAGACTCAACCTTCTCCGGCAGCTGCTTCTCCACATCCGTCTTGAGCCGCCGCAGCAGGAAGGGGCGAAGCACCTGGTGCAGGCGGTTGATGACGAGCAGCGTCTCCTCCTCGTTGAGCTCCGCGTTGCTGCCGAGAGACGACGCCTGGAAGGGGGCAGAGAACCACGTCTCAAAGTTCTCCGACGACGAGAAGATAGTGGGCAGGAGAAAGTTGAGCAGCGCCCACAGCTCCGTCAGGTTGTTTTGAAGCGGCGTGCCCGTCAGCAACAACCGCTGGCGGGAAGTGTACTTGACCCCAAGGGTCATGGCCAGCTTACATTCTGCATTCTTCATCCGGTGGCCTTCGTCGATGATGATGTACCGCCAATGGATGCGGCCGAGTACGTTCTTGTCTCGTACCACGAACTCGTACGTTGTCAGCAACACTTGGAAAGAGCCCGCCGCCATCTCTGTGGCAGCCTTGCGCCGCCGCGTCGCCGGATCCCCCCGATAGACGACCTTTTGCAGGGTCGGCGCCCACCGCTCCAGCTCCCGCACCCAGTTGGACATCGTCGACAGCGGTACGATGATCAGGTAGGGCCCGTTGATGCGCTTGACCTCCACCAGGTAAGTGATGAGTGCGAGCGTCTGGATGGTCTTGCCGAGCCCCATCTCGTCGGCCAGGATGCCGTTGAGGTTGTTATTGAAAAGCGACACGAGCCAAGAGAGCCCCTCTAGCTGGTACGGCTTGAGCTTCCCCCCGATGAGGCACTGAGGCTGGTGCACCGCCTCCTTGATCGAATGAGATATGGTGTAGTAGCGCTCACGACGGCGTTTAAGCGCCCCAAGCGAGTCGTCCTCATTGTCCGCGTCGCCGTCGCCGTCGAGGCCCTCATCATCATCGTCCCCGCCGAGCGCTCCGTCCTCTTCCAACGCGGTCCGCTTCTGGCGCTCTACCTGCGCGCCAATATTCTGTAGGTACTCGTCCGTCTGCCGCATCAGCTGCATCAGACGAGTGTTCTTAGTGTCCTGCAGCAGCTGCAGGTATTCGTCCTCGTCGTTGTTGCGTAGAGCGCGCAAGCGCTCCTGCTGCATACGCTTACGACGGCGCTCTTCCTCTCGAGCCCTGTCCCGATGCCATCGCTCTAGGTCCTTGAGCAGCCGGCGCTGGTGAGCGCGCTTGGCATCTTGGTGCTCCCGGAAGGTGACGTAGTGCTCGCCAACCAGTCGAGAGAAGAAGCCGTTGAGCTGCTGTCGGTGGGTGACCTGGTGCTCCCGTCGCAGCCGCTGGTGGGGCTCATTCCCCGACGCTAGCTGGCGGCCGCCAAATGCCACCTCGTGTGAGTGGTGAGATGGGGGCCCTAGGGACGGGCCATAATGATGCGGCTCCGAGTGGTGGATGTTGCCTACTCCGGGAGGCACATGGCCGTTGACCCATAGGTTGGTCGGGGACACAAGCACCGAAACGGCGGGCGCGACGGCCGCGAGCAGCTTCGCAGGTGTAAACGATGACGTCTGGGACAGGACCAGCCGGCGCGCCTGGGCGGTCACCGAAGCCCTCACGGAACGCTGCAGACGAATCAGTTGCAGCTGCTTCAACTCCATCACCGCCCGCCGGCGGATGTGTTCGGGCAGCTCCACCGAGAGCTGCTGTAGTTCTGCCATACGCAGGTAGATTCGTTCAAGGACCCGACGCTCCCGCTCAGCGACGAGTAGACGGAAGTCGGGGGCCTTCTCCGCCTCAGCGATGAGCGCCGCGACTAGGGAGTTCGACAGATGCGGCTGCAGCAGTCGAGGGTCCTTGCGCGGGTCCACGACGGCATGCGCTAGGGCGCCGGCGGGGTCCTTGCCGCGGACCAGCGGTGGCGGAGGTGGTGGCACACCAGCCTCGACGACCGCTTCAGGTCGAGGCCGTCCGAGCACGGCTGTACCGGGGCACGGCGAGCCCGATGGCAGTTGCCCTCCGGCAGCTTGCCCAAGGCGGTCCACAGGAGGACGTGGCGGCACCCCACCGCCGCGCTTCTTAGACTGTACATTCTGGGGGAACGGCCCACGGCCGAGGCCTCCTGGACCAGCACTTGGCGGCCGAGCAGCAGATGGTGGCCGAGCTCCTCCTGCTATGGGCGGCGCTAGCGACGGAGGCTGGGGCGCGCCCCCAAAGCTCCCGACTTGCGCCGGGTACGGCTTGACGCCCGCCGATGGAGGCACTTGCCTGTCCCATTGCGGCGCGTCAGGCAGCGCCACACCCCCCGCCTGCGCACGAGCGGCCCGCAACGCTGTCATAGCCGCCAGCCGCCGCTCCTCCTCCTGCATCCGGAGTTGCTCCTGCTCTTGCCGCCGCTTACGCTCCGTTTCACCCTGCGCGTGCTCCTCGGCAAGCATGCGCGTTCGCTCCTCGTCATGTCGCCCGCGCTGCTGAGCATACAACATCTGCTGATGTTGCCGAGCCTGGCGCTGTGCTTCGAGATGACGGTGACGAGTCTCCACCTCCTCCTGCGTCATGTTGGTACCCGCACCGCCGGCAACGTCTTGGGCTCCAGGGTGTCCCCGTTGCGGAAACTGCATTCCCGTAGAGAGCCCAAGCTGATGCATCTGGTACGCCTGCTGCTGCACTGGGTCCACCCACTCGCGTGCTGGTGCGGAAGTCGCAGGTGACGGCTGCCCGGCGAGGCCCGCATGCGTCGCCAACGCGCCCTGGGACGTGGCCGCCAGCTGCGCGAGCTGCCCAGGCGGTGCGTCCGAGGCGGTGGACGGTGCCCCCCCGCCGCGGCTCAGCGCCGCTGGCCGCTCCTGCAGCTGCCGATGCTGCAGCAGCAGCTGTTGCAGCTGCAATTGGCGGACCATGGCCAACTGCTGCTGCCGCAGGCGTTGCAGCTGCTCAGGACCCCCAGAGGCACCGGGCGGTGTCCACCCGCGCGCCTCAGGTTGTGCAGTCGCTGGTGCACCGGGAACGTTCGCTCCGTCTGGCCGCGCAGCCTGTACACCCGCCATGGCCAGCTGCGCCGCAATCTGGTCCACCGAGAGATGAGGCTGCTCCATCGTCTGTGACGTCAGACCGGGTTGCTGCTGCTCCTGGGACTGTGCCAATTGTTGCCGGCGGTGCATCGCGTACTGCTGCGCCAGGTACAACTGCCTCAGCTGCTGCGGGTCAAGGGATGGCCCTCCCACGGACGGAAGCACCGAGGCTTGGGGTGGCGCTACCCCAAGCGTACCACGCTCTCCCGGCCGCTGCGTGCCTGCGAGCCCGGAGCCCGCCCCAAACGCCGCTGTGCCCGGCACCATGCCGGCGGACGACGTCGTTGACACAATCGGCGGTGCCACACCCGGCTGCGACCCGTACGAATGAGCAGCAGCGGCGTGCGACGGCAACTCCTCAGCTCCTGGTGCCACACCCGCCGATGGGGCCGGTGCCAGCTGTCGCAGGCCGCTGGGCTGCGAGGGCGGGTGCCTCGCCGCGCCACGCTGCGGCGACGGCAACGCCTTGGCGGCTCCCACGACCGGCTTGGATACTTTGGGAGACGCCTTGCCTGCCGGCGACTGCTTGGCCGGTGGTCTCGCTTTCTTGGTCGCCTTGGTCCCCTTGATGCCCTTGGCCTTGGACGGCGGTGATGGCTTGGCATCTGGTGATTGCTTAGCATCCTTGAGCGATGGTCCTGCTTTCTGAGACGCGGCCTTGCTGCCTTTGGTCGTCTTTGTCGTTCTAGCGGGCCTGGCCGCCGCCACCACGAGGGGTGGCTGCGGCGGTTGCGACGGCGAAGTGGAAGCCCCCGGCAATGACGCAGAGCTGCTTTGAATGGCACCATCAAACGGCGGCTGGCCGGGGTACCCCGTCCCAAACGGAGCTCGCTCGCCCTGATGCGTGATGGCCGGCCGCGCTTGTAACCGCGGGGCTACCGGAGTCGGCTGCTGCTGCTGCTGCCGTGGCGCCGGCCCCTGGCCAGCCTGCTCGCCGCCCTGGTACTGCACGAAGGCCGACTCTAGTGACGGCTGCTGAGGTTGCCACTGTGGCTGCTGCGAGCTCTGCTCCATCAGCTGCAGTGAGTCGGATAGTTGCAGCCCCATGCTCGAAGGGGAAGCCTGCGACGCAGCAGGTTGAAGCATGACCTGTGGCGCCGCCTGTTGCTTTTGTTGTTGTTGTTGCTGCTGCTGCTGCTGCCGCTCTTGTTGTTGTTGTTGTTGCTGCTGCTGCTGCTGTTGTTGTTGTCGTTGTTGTTGCTGTTGCTGTTGTTGGTGCTGCAACAAGTCCTCTTGTTGTCCCGACGCGCCTCCTTGAACCGGGTGATAGGGCTGCTGCAAGCCTTGTTGCCATCCGGAGAATGACCCACTGCCAAAGCCCGGCGGCTGCCCCGACCTTGGTAGTGCTTGTGACACTTGACCGTCACGAGGCGGGTCCCCGTACGAACCAGAGGGAGGTGACAGCTGCCCCGCAGGACCGGCATGGAAGATACCCTCAGCAGCACTTGGCGGCTGCGGTAGGTGGCCACTGCCGGCATCGAACTCCCCGCCCACCGTCGGCGCAATGTCCGCTCGCCCCCCACCAACGACCCCCGCATCGGGCCCGTCCACTGGCCCCTGTTGCAGCGGCTGCTGCTGCTGGCCCGCTTCAGCCTGCTTTGCAGCCGTCCGCACGCGACTCGCGCGCAGCCGCCTCGCGCGGGAGAGCAGCGCCGACCGCGAAACGTCCGCCGCCGTCTCGCCGTCACGGAGGATCTCGCTGATGTGAATGCCGCCAAACGAGACGGCCGTGTTGGGGGGCAGCCCGGATTTCGTCACCGCCGCCGACGGTGGTGGTGGCGGCGCGCCGCTGCCGCCACTGGCGCCCGACGGACTGCCGGGGACTGGCGGTGGTCGAGCGGCCGACGCGCCGGCCGAGGACGGGCGGGTCCCGGCCCCGCCGCCGCCGGCGCCACCGATGCCGTTGCCGCTCCCACTTGTCGCCCGCCCGGGGAGGCTAGCGCGCAAGGACGGACTCTCCCCGTCGTGGCCACGGGAAGCCGCCGAGGGGGTCGCCGACCGCGGAGTGTCAGAGTGCCGCACGGAGGGGGTGCTGTGCTGAGAGCGTTGCGGGGGGAGTGCCGTCGCGGGCGGACCGAACGAGCCATCAAAACCGGGCTGCCACTGCCCATCGTACGCAGAGTTCATCGCGGGCGGCGCCGATGAGACGAACGGCTGCGACCACTGCTGCATGTCTCCTGGTGGTGGCTGCTCCTGCGGCAACTGCCCTTGCCGCTGCTGTTGGAAATGCTGTTGGTGTTGGTGTTGTTGCGATTGCGGTTGGTGTTGGTGTTGTTGACCTTGATGCGGCGGCGGCGGCTGTTGCTGCTGCTGCTGCTGGTGCTGGTGCTGCTGGTGCTGGTGCTGCTGGTGCTGCTGCTGTTGCTGCTGCTGCTGCTGCTGTTGCTGCTGCTGCTGCTGCTGCTGCTGCTGCTGCTGCTGCTGCTGTTGATGCAGTTGGTAGCGCTGTTGTTGTTGATAGAGCTGACCCTCCTGCTGCTGCTGTTCTTGCCGTTGCTGCTGGTGTTGCAGTTGTTGTTGCTGTTGTTGTAGCTCATGGTGCCGGCGCTGCTGCACATCCGCTTGCTGCTGCAGTAGTCGTCGCTGCAGCTGCAGTTGTGTCTGGCGCTCTTGTTCCTGCTGGTTCTGCACGTTCTGCTGCTGCAGTGGTTGTCCTAATTGCTGCTGCTGCTGCTGCTGGTTCACGTGCTGCTGTGCATACGAAGCGGGCGTCGGAGTGGGTGTGCGGGAGCCCGGCGGCGCGCTGGGAAACCCAGTACGCCCGCCAGTATCGTAGCCCGCAGACTGCTGAGGCGCGGAACCCGCCGGCGGCCCCGAATAGTCGCCGCCCTGCGAAGTGGAGTACCGCCCGTCGGGGTAGTCCGGGTACATGTTGAGGCCCGACGAGGAGGTAGGGGGGAGGAAGTCAGGGGCCGGCGACGGTTGTCGCCGCATCGCTGGATGCTGCTGCGCTTGCTGCTGCTGCGGTGGTGGCTGCGGCTGCGGCTGCGGCTGCGGCTGCGGCTGCGGCTGCGGCTGCCGCTGCGGTGACCAACCATAGGAAGGGTCACTAACCCCAAAGCTACCTCCGCCGCTCGACGCTGCCGCGTCCGCGCCAAACCCAGACCCCGCCTGGGACACGCCGCCGCCACCACTCCCACCAGGAGGCCCTCCCCCCAGTGGTCCCGACGATGGGTAGGCCTGTCCAGCCGCCGCGTAGCCGCCACCGCCAGCGTCGCCGCCACCACCATACTGGCCAGGTGCGCCGTAGCTGCCGCGCCCGTCGGCTCCGCCGCCAGCGACCATTGCCGCCGAGTGGGTCGTCACGGGCGCAAGGAAGGTGGCTGCGTCTGGCGGCGGCCCCGCTTGGGAGACTGCGCCCCAAAAGTCGGCGCCCAGGCCGGTGCCGCCCCCATCGTCTGGCGGGGCGCTGCCACCGCGGCTGCCACCCCCGGCAGCGCCTCCGCTGCCACTGCCATCTCGCTCCCCGCCACCGCCATAGTAGACTTGGGCGCCGTAGCCGAGCGACGGGTCCCGCGGTGGAAAGCCGACAGGGGGCTGCTGCGCGTGCGGCAAGAACAGGGGGTGGGAGGAAGACGGCTGCTGCTGCTGCTGCTGCTGCTGCTGTTGCTGCTGCTGTTGCTGCTGTAGCTGCTGCTGCTGCTGCTGCTGCTGCTGCTGCTGCTGCTGCTGCTGCTGCTGCTGCTGCAGTTGTTGTTGTTGTGACGGCGTGGCGGTGGCCACCGACGGGGACACTCCCCGCAGATACTGGAGCAGTTGCGCGCACCGGGGGTCGTTCACGGGCACGCCGGCTGAGAGGAGCTCCTGAATCCGGCGGGTAGCCTCCTGCGGCCCCGAGCTCATGGTAGCGACGCCAGGGTGAACACAAAGTGTGGGGGAAGACGCGGGAGCAGAAGGTGCGCCGTCGGGGGCCCCCACGCACAGCGGGGACGCAGGGCCACGGGGCAGCAGCAAGGCAGGGGAGACTCGTGTCGACCAAAAAAAAAAACAGGATACGAAAGAGTGACGGCCGCCGCCAGTCAATGCGGCGCTGCAGACGGCGTGGCGCGAGTGTGGGGTGGCGCCGCTGGCGCGGCGGGCGCGGGGTGAAGGGTGACGTGGCCGCACAGACGAGCACGGACGGGGCGGCCACTGGGAATGGCAGGCCGGGAGGAGGGGTGCTGTCAACCTTGCCGTGGTGTGCCGTTTGGCGTTTGGCGCGCCCGCGTCCAGCACGAGGACCCTTGCGGAACCCGTCAGGGAGGACTTCTTACCAAAATTGAGGTAGCAAGTTGTGATGACTCATGAATTCACCTCAAGTATTTCTGTAGTGTCTGGTCTTTGTCAACAAGTCGGCGGTCCCGCAGCTGGCGCAGATTCTGGCCCCGGTACCATGCACGTAGGAAGTTCGGATACCGAGACGAATCCCTGTCCAGTCGTTACAACTCGAAAATTGTA
>ENA-ORXR01004415-ORXR01004415.1-marine-metagenome-genome-assembly--contig:-NODE-4415-length-11768-cov-3.131725_pt1 | contig 11768 bp, 7 predicted proteins | sample MGYA00237866_ERZ511479 | MGnify/ENA metagenome assembly ERZ511479 | reverse complement strand
ACAAGCGGTAATGCTATAATTGATTTTATGTTATTGAGAATTGTCATGTTATTCTACCCTAAAAATAGGGAATGATTAACATAAAATCAATACAAAGTTTACATTAAGTTAACATTGGGTGGGATTTACCTTTAAACGATGTCTTTTCAAAATCGAAAAATGGATTTAATAGTAGACAAAAAAGAAACCTTGATTCAAAACGAATCAAGGTTCTCTCGTTAGGGTTAACCTAATTAATAAAATTGCATTTTTCGCAGATTTAACTGCTATATCTTAAACTGTCTTATAAGTTGTAACCAATACTCATCGAGATGGTACGCCCAGGCTGATAAAGTTCAAACAACTGATCGGCTGCACCATAGGATTGATAAACACGTTTTCTTTCAGCCCCCAAAATATTACCAATACCAATTCCTGCTTTCCAGTGATCGCCAAATCGCTTCGACAATTTGAAGTTCAAACTATTAAATGGATTTTCATAAACATCAGGAACCTGGCCGATACCTGCAATGGATAAACGCTTACCTTGTGTATTAAACGATAAGTTGGCTTCCCAACCCGCCTCAAATTCTATATAACTGATACCTGCATTAATAAGGTATGGAGATTGACCCATCATATTTCTGGTCGTTCCGATCTCTTCACCAACTCTTGCAGAACTTTCTCGTCCAGCAATTTCTTCATCCGTCATTTTTACTTCAGAGTTAACTACTGTAGTATTTAATGTGAAGCTGAAAGGCGATAGAGCAGGGGCGATGAAGCTAAGGTTTTTTCTCAATTCGAATTCTATACCATATACATTGGCGTTACCAACGTTACGAGGAATGAAGTTGTCAGGAGAAGTTGCATCAAAAGCCGTCAACTCGATTGGCTTGTCGAAGTTTTTGTAAAAACCACTTAAGGATACAATCTGACCTTTAGGCAAGAAATATTCCCATCGTAAATCTACATTGGTAACATGCGTTGCCTCCAAATCAATATTACCTATAAATGTTCGACCTGTGATTCGGTCTTCAATTTGCGAAATGGACTTTTCTTTAAATGAAGGACGTGCAACCGTTTGGCTATACGAAGCTCTTAGATTCATCGTTTTACCAGCATCAGAATCTTCCCTTAAAGTATACACCAAATTGGCAGCAGGTAAAATATCCAGATCATCCAACACCTTTCGGTCGTTATAAAAATCTCTATCAATGTCAGCAATGATCTGTCGCTGGCCCGTATACCAGTTATCTGCTTTTTCTACACGAACACCATAGATGAATTTTAATTTGTTGCTCACTGGTAATTCATTCATGATGTAACCAGCCATAATGTTCTGACGTGCATTATATGTCTTAGAAGGTTCGTTGTTGAATACAACATAAATACCTTTGTCATTTTCAGGGCTCCAGATTAAGTCTTCTGTAAACAACTCAGAAGGATCTCCCGTAAAGTCGATCGTTCCTCTTTTTCTTACAGGAAGTATATAGTCAAGGATTTGAAAATCTCTTTCTTTAATCACGCCATTGAAACCTGCTTTCAACTTAGAATCCAATCCTTTGATTCCTTTAAAGGTGTATTGTACATCCAAAGCACCACCATAGTTAGACTCACTTAGCGAACGCCAGATTCGAGTTACCCCACCACCTGTACTTGGGTTCAATTCGTAAATACCATTAGTCGTTTCATAAGCAGTTGTTCGAATGTCAGGTTCTGACATTTCAGTAAATGTAGGAGACAATTTCCAGTTCACTTCCAATTGACCTTTCATGAAGGTATGCTTGGCAGCTAAAAGAAAGTTGGTTACTGAACGCTCTGTGTATTCAAGGTTGTGTTTTTCTAAAGTTGCCTGACCAAACTCAACTCGTTCCTGATCAATACGTGCAGCTTTGGTTGCACCGTTTTGGCTGTGCAATGCGCTAATAGAAATTTTATGATTTTCTGTTTTGACAGCAGCTCCTGCTTGTGTACTCCAAAGTATGTTGTTGATTCCTATTTCACCTACTCCTGACACATCTCTCAATAATTCGTTCGTGTCTAATTCAGGATCTTTGAAGTAATTATTGAACTGGTAGTTGTCGTAATATTCGGTTTCATTTCTGTAGTTGGCAGAAAGGGTGTACCCAATGTCGAATTTTTTCAAGTTGATTTGATCACCATAAGAACCGGACAAGTTGTAATTCATCCCACTCTTTTCACGCATTGAAGCCATGGTAGGGTTCAACAAGTTGGTTAAATAGTTCAGTTCTTTTGATTGAACCGTTACACTTGGGAAAGGAGTACCAGTAGTGTAAGGATTACTTCGAGTTCCATCGTCATAGCCCAGGAAGTCAGTGCTACCTCCTTCGTAAGTGATGAAGTTATCATTGAAATGCATAGCTGGGTTGTACGTTCCACCTGCAGAAAGTGAAAGCGTTTTCGCTCCAGGAAAATCTTTGGTAACGATATTGACCATACCTCCGGTGAAATCACCTGGAAGATCTGGAGTGAATGATTTGTATACAATGATGTTATCTACCAGATTGGTAGGGAAGATGTCGAGTTGAACAGAGTTACGATCAGGATCAAGACCTGGAACACTCATACCGTTTAAGATGGTCTTAGAATATCGGTCACCCAATCCTCTTACAATTACGTGCTTACCATCTTCAACAGATACACCTGTTACTCTTTTTATGGCTGATCCTACATCGTTGTCACCTGCTCGTTTGATAGATTGAGTTGAAATACCATCCAACAAACCGGGGGCTCTACGCTGAATAGCCAGTAGTGCCGTCTCTGTATTTTTGATCTCTGTTGCAGTTACGATAATCTCTTCGAGTACAGCAGAGTTTTCGGTCATTTGAACATTTAGCTCCGTGTCCTTTCCTTCTTCGATTTGAACTTCAGTAACAGAAAGTTCATTGTAACCGACATAGCTAAACTGCAAGGTATAAGTACCAGCAGGAAGGCTTAAGCTAAAATTACCGTCTAGGTCAGAAGTGTTACCAGTTGCAGTTTCTTGTACAAGTATGTTGGCAAACATAATCGCTTCACCAGATTTAGCATCGGTGATTTTACCGCGAACGGTCCCGTCTTGGGCGCTAAGTGCAAACCCGAATAGACATAGGAAGATAGTGGAGAATAGAATTCTTGAAGTCATTGCAATTTTATTTAAAAAAGGTTGTTTTGAAATTTTTTAAGTCGGAAGTCCGAGGTCCGAGGTCCGAAGATTCACGCGATATTGGGAAACTTCGGACTTCGGACTCCGGACTTCGGACTCAATTATAGTTTACTGTTAACTGATACCCATGACCAGTCAGCAAAAGGAGCAGGATCAGCACCAATAGTAGCTGCACTATTGATTGCGTTACTAGCACCAGAAAGAATATTAGTGATATCGTCATTGTATGAACCAGGAACGGCGCAAGGCATTTCATTGTCATCCTCACTTCCGGTATATACTGTCGTCCAGCCAGAGAAAGTAGTGGTTCCTACCCATTCGCTGTTCGTGATGACCAACAAACCATCTTTGTAGTTGGTGTAAGCGTCTGTTTTATCATCAGCACAGTTGTTTTCGAAAGAAGCTCTGATTAATACAGGATCAGAATTGTTGTAACCTCTCCATGAAGCACCGTTGATCGTACCCTGAGCTCTTGCTTTTAAATCGGCAGCTTGATCAGCACCACTATCTTCGTCGATTAGTGTTACGTTGTTGATCGTGAATAATCCGTCCGTATAAGTAGAACCTTCAGGTCCGTCAATTTCCAAAGCGTTGTCACCTGCAGTTGCTCCTGATTGGATAACAAATGCATTGGTGATCGTGCCAGAGTAGTTTTGATCGATATCTATACCGTCATCTTCTCCAAATGCAACGACTACGTTAGTTACGTTTACGGTTCCACCGAAAAATTCAACACCATCGTCAAGGTTCGCAACGACTTCGATGTTTTCAACAACAGTTCCGTTACCTACACCACCGAAAGTGATGCCGTTGATTTCGTTGTCGGCACCGATCAATGCACCTCCGTGTCGAACAGAAACATACTTGATCACACCAGAGTTGTCAGAAGCATCGGCTCCACCGTATCGTCCAAATAAATCATCTGCAGGAATTCCCTCAATTTGAGCTTCAGTATCACCATCTCCTGCTGAAATAGGCGCATTACCAAGTATAATCAAACCACCCCAAAGCTGATTGTCAGCTTCAGTTAAGTTAGGGCTGTTAATTTGACCAGAAGTAATGTTGTCACTTACAGAGGTAAAGATGATCGGCATGTCAGCAGTACCTTCCGCCATCAATGTACCGCCACGTGCTACTATAAGAGCTGAAGCTAAAGACCCTGTACCAGGCTTTGATTTGATTACAGTACCAGGCTCAATCGTTAAAGTAGCGCCTGTTTCAACAACTGCCTTACCACTAATTTCATATACGTTATCTCTTGTCCAGGTAGAGCCGTCGGCGATGGAACCTGAGACCGCAACCGTACTTGTTCCACCAGTACCGTTTTCGATACAATCACAAACGTCTCCATTGGTGGTTGCTGTAAAGCCTTCAGGACAAACTACATTATCGCAAGGGTTGTCGGGATCGTCGTCGTTGCCACAGGAAAAGAGAAGTGTAACACAGAGGGCTGTAAATATTAGTTGCTTAAGATTCATTGTTTTTTAATTGTTATGTTTTTTTAATTGATTACTAATTGCAGTACAAAAGTAGCTCTATCCTGTGATTAGAACCTTAAGTGGGGTTTATCTTAATGTTAACTATGGGGCTTCTGAGTTAACATCAGATTAACATGGAAATGGGAGGAGGGAGGTCACATTATTTGACCCTTGAGTAGAGTAAATTGGAAGGAATGAGCTTTTATTCAGGGGGTTTATGTATTGAGTATTTTGTTATGTTTTGTGAAAACATAGTTGGTGTAGGTGAATTGTTGAGAATTTTCACCCTTTTGATTAAAGGAAAGCCTGTGAAATGAAATATACAAGGAGATGAAGAACCAAAAAAAATATAGTAAAAGAGGAGATTTTAACTAAAAGAAGTTGATTAGAAATTTATAAGATTATAGTCTGGTCTATGTCCGTAATCAAAAAAGCGGTTGTAAGTTACCCTGATAAGAAATTGAAAATCACATCCTTTTTTTTCTTATGCAGTTTAACCTACAACCACTATAGTTTACCTATTTGTAATTAGTTTACACTTTCTTTCCTTCTGCGTTGTATTCATCTTCTACGTTTTCTTTAATCCATTTAAGACATGACTTAAAGTTAGAAAAAATCTGATCTTCAGGAACCAAGTCTGGAATAATGTCAATTCGTTCCATCATATATCTAGGTTGTTTGATGATATTGACCAGGAGTATTTTTTTGCCCTGACTGACTAACTCGATTAATACATCTTCCAGAGCATACAATCCCGATTGGTCAATATACTGCATCCTACCCATTCTGATTATGACAGCAGAAGCGGTGTCTGGAATCTGTTTGGCTAATTGTTGGAAATCACTGGTTGAACCAAAAAATAATGGTCCTTTGATATGCTTGATGAAAACTTCCTCTTTTAGATTTTCTGGAAAGTCAACTTCATCAGCCCATTTCTCTTCTTTGAGTGATTTGACGTCAGAACGTTGAGCAGTAAGGTCTCCCATTTTTTTCATAAACATGAGTGAGGCGAAAACCAAACCGATACCTACCGCATAGACCAAATTCCAAACGGATGATAAAACCAATACCGTCAGCATGATGGCGATTTCAGGTTTGGGCATATTTGGAATGGCCTTGAGTCCTTTGTAATCCATCACACCAATACCAACGGTAATCAATATACCTGCTAAAACAGCAGCAGGTATCTGAGAGGCTACCGGACCTAAAGACATTAAGATGATAAATAAAAGAACACCAGCGACCATACCGGAGAGGCGCGTCTTACCTCCTGCCTGAATGTTGACCACCGTTCGAATGGTTGCACCTGCTCCAGGAATACCTCCAAAGACTGCTGCAATACTATTACCAATTCCCTGTCCCACCAATTCTCTGTTGGGAAGATGCTTGGTCTTGGTCATGTTATCTGCCACAACTGAAGTAAGCAATGAATCAATAGCTCCAAGTAATGCCAATGTTAGTGCGGTGAAAATATATGGAGACAAAGCAGTGAAAGAGAAGTCGGTAAATATGCCGAGGTTGGGAATCGGAAGCCCACTTGGTATTTCTTCTATAGGTCGATAGTTCAAGCCAAAGCCATAGGCGATAGCTGACATGACCACCAGGGCGACCAATGTACTGGGAACTTTTTTGGTGATTCGTTTAAAGCCATAAATAATTATAATGGTTCCCAGCGCCAGTAGAAATTCTAGCCAGTTGATGTTTTTAATCGCTCTTGGAAAAACTTTAATCGCACCAATCACACCTGAGGCTTCGTCGCCAGCAAGGGTTTGCATTTCTTTTTTGATCTGTGCTTGAGGAATTTCACCCGCTCGCTTAATGGTTTCTTTAAAATGCTCTAATACCAAAATTCCTTCTTTGGCTTCGTCCTTCAAAATGTTTTCAAGAATCAGTTCTTCTGCTTGTGGTTTAAACTGTTCAACATACTGAGTATCTTCTTTTGGGTAATAGCCCAAAGAAGGTAGAATTTGTGTCAGAAGTATAATCACTCCAATGGCAGTCATAAATCCAGATACCACAGGGTAGGGGATATACTTGATGTATTTACCAAGTCCCATGAGTCCCAATCCTATCTGCATCAAACCAGCCAATAAGAAGACCATAAGAATGATGGGCAATGCTTTGCTTACGTCGCCACCAAAAGAGGCAATGATACTTCCAATCACGACCATACTTACGGCAGTCATTGGTGCCGTTGGACCCGAAATTTGTGTGTTGGTGCCCCCAAAAAGGGCAGCAAAAAAGCTAATGAAAATAGCTCCATACAATCCGGCACTCGGACCTAAGCCCGAACTTACCCCAAACGCGAGCGCTAAGGGTAAGGCAACCACACCTGCGGTTATTCCACCAAATAAATCTCCTTTCCAATGTTTAAAGTCGAACAAGTTTTTCATTGATATATATTAACTGGTGTAATGATTGAAAGATGAGAGACAGGTAGATGAATACCTGACGAGCATTTACAGATTTCAAAAAATAAGAGTGAGTTACAAGGGTATAAGTAGAGATCAAAATAAAGTGCCGACATAAAAGAGTATGCTGTAAAACGGTCTTAAACCAATTCGGGAGGTGGGCTATGAATCTCTAGATATGGAGTAAGTCGAAGAATTATAGATGAATTGATTGAACTCAGTTGGTATGAACCATATAACTCAAAGCCTGATTTTTTCTCATTCAGCTGCTCAATCTTTGATTCATCCTCTACCTGATCCTGGCTTTCTTTCTCCGACGACTGTTCCGTAGGGTTCTCACATAAACTGAAGTTGGCATCGTCATAACAAAGTATGCCAATTACCAATTCATTGGAGAGTACAGCTGAAAGAAACAAAAGAACAAACAGGATTCTCATTTACAAGGGCTTAATTTTGACCAAATATAAGATTTTTTTCCTTAAATGATAGTAATACTGTTATGCTAGGTGTGTTATCTTGTCGGTTGATAGATTGCTTGATTGTTTCTGTGTGGTAAGCTGTTGAAGAATTTGAGTTGGAAGTGGGGAGTGGGGAGTTTCCGAATATCGTGTGAAGCCTCCCACTCCCCACTTCCAACTCCCAACTTCCTCCTAATCCACAGAAAAGAACTTATTCCCAAACTCCGTCCCAATTCCAATCCGTATCCCCCAGTTCTCATACTTGAAATCCCGATAAGAAGTAACAAACTCCAATCGGAAAAACCGGAAGATGTAATCGAGACTATAACCGAGTTCGGTATAGTTTTCCGACATATCGGTATTGAGGTAGTTCACAAATATATTTTCTTTGATTCCCAAAAATCGAATTTCCATAAACTGTGTTGCCAGAAATTTTCGGAATTGATAATGGGTGTGCCCAACAAAGTAGGTATTGTCTGTACTGAAATCATAGTAATCCATCAACCGGAATGTCTCCACAGGATCGGTCGTGACAAAGGGTGTGCGGTTACCCATAAAATGTTTGTAGTCGGGGAAGGTGACATTTTCGTTGTTGAGGAAGAAACCGGCCTTTGCATTAAAGCCAAGGAAGCCTCTCACTCCAATTGCAAATTTGTATTTGAATCCCAATTCTAAGTGATCAAAATCAGTAACGCTAGACGCAATATCAGGAATACCTTTTCGGTAGTTTAGTGAAAAGAGTGGCGTGTTGTCCTCATTTATAATTCTACGTTTGCCATTTCTGATCGAGTAACGCAACCAGGGTTTGTATTCAACACCGAGATGGACCGTGAATGCTTTGTGTGTCGCAAAGAAGGTGGTGTCCAGTTCCAGGTTTTCCGGAGAATTGGAAGTGAAGTCGCGTTTGTAATTGATCCAGGGTTTTACATCTTGATTTTCTAAGTGTTGACGTTTTGACCATTCTACATCGGTGATGACTCGGAAATTAGGTTTGAAATACTTGTCATTTTTTATCAACAGATAATCCTTCTGCAAAAGCTTCATGTAATTCTCTTCAAACAAGAGTGTCATAAAGGAGTTGATGATCGGAGACATCGGGTTGTCGGGATTGATTTGAAAAACGTATTGACCTCCTTCGATTAAGAAGTTGCCTTGTTGCAATTTTGGACCATATCTATATTTGAGATATCCTTTTTCTGTCAACTTATTTCGAGCCAGACTGTAAGCTACTCTTCCACCAACTCGGAGTTCGTTTTTATTTTTGAACCGTTTGGAAATGTTGACATCGTAATCCGTTCGCCAGCCTTCTACCGTGTTGAAGTGCAACCGTTCGAAAGGTGAGCCCAAATTAAGATAAGTATCTTCTGCGAGCTTAAACGAATGGTTAAACAAAATATCCCAGGGCTTGTAATTACCTTTTTTTGCTGCGCGGGTAGAGTCCGGATTCTCTTTGGATTTTTCCACAGCCACTAAACTATCGCGGTACTGATATCCGGCAACCTCATATTGCGTCAAGGGAACAGGACGAATCGTTGCCCAATAAGCGGTGTCTCTTTTTGCAGCCAACGAATCGACTGTAAAAGTTCGATTGCTTTCCACCATGGGTTCTGGTGCCTCTTTCAATTCCTGCTTCTCATAATCTTTCATCATCTTCTTCAATTCCTTTCGACTAATTTCTTCGCCATCAGTTAGCTTCTCCTGAATTTCACTTAGTTCTTCATCACGTTTGATTTGTTTTTTAGTTCTATTTTTCAAAGCCTCTGCTCGTTCTTTTTCAATAGTCTCATCGATGACGACCATCTCGACTTCAAGGTCAGGGTTGAGTTCTATTTCATAGTTGCTCACCGTAGCCAGGTAGTTATAGACAAAAGAAAACCCCAGAAATTTTCCAGTCATTTCAAAAGTATGACTGACAGGCAACCAGGCTTTGTCTTCAATGGGTTTGTAGATTTGACTTAAACTAAAGGTAATTCCATATTGATTGGTCTTCATGGCAAGACTGTGAAGGCTCCATTCTTCATCAACGATATTGAGAATGCCTTCAAAAACTTTATCGCCACGACTTCTCGGAACCACTCGGATTTTATTAATCAACCTCCCCTGATCATAAAATGTACCTTCCAAAGCAAATTTATAATAGCCAAACGCCTTGGGCGACAACGGCGAAATAGAACCTGCAACTTCCGGTTCGTAAAAACTTCCATTGATATAAGCCATTGGACTGGTAGAATTGTCGTCACCGTTAGAATAAACGGAGATGACTCGTTCGTCATAGGTATTCGGTCTTGTATAAGATATTTCACTGACCGATTCGGAAGCATAAGCTTTGGATGGATCAATCCCTTCTTTCTTCAGTTTTTTGCGCAACCAAAAAGGTGCTTTCTTCAATCGACCTGATCCTTTGATGTATACCGTTGCATTATAACTATCGAGCTGCTGCAAATGGAACTTACTTTTTGCAATCGTCTTTCGCATAATGGTATAGGCCGGATTTTCTTCACCAGCCGTGACTTCCACCATTTGCAAATTCAGTACTTCCTGTTTTAAGGTGACATGCTTTTCGGTATAACCACTCGATTTTACAGTGACGGTTTTTAATACGGATTGATAACCCAGGTATTGAAATAATAATTCGTAAGTACCGGGCGTCAGGGCGATGGAATAATTACCTTCCACGTTGGTCGTCGTTCCAGTTGCTTCACTTTTGATATAGATAGTGGCAAAGGGTAGCGGTTCCCCCTGGTCGTTTTTGATGCTACCTCTGATCCCTCCTGCGAATAGTTGGGTAGTGAAGAGACTGAGTATGAAAAAGAAGAGTAGTTTATTGAAATTCATAGCGTAATTTTAAGGGCTTTGATACTTTTTGAATACGAAGATGTTTTTTTGAGCAAACGAACGACGTTCCTCGAAGGAACGTCGTTCGTGACCACAAACTTCCAGAGAAATTAAAAACAAGCAATCTGAATATCTGCTAAAGAGTTACCAATAAAAACGAATTCAAACTCAAATTGTTTTTACAGGTAATTCTTTAATACAGCGTAATGTAAATTATTTAATATTTTGTGGATTCAAAAAAGAATCCATAATATGAAAAAGCAACACATTGAATTAACAAAATCAGATTTAAATTATCTAGAAAATTTGTTATCAAAAGGAACACTGAAAGTTCGTAAACAAAAACGTTCTCAAGGCTTGTTAGAACTTCATCGAGGAAAAACCTACGGAGAAGTATCCAAGCAATTGAACGTTAGTTATCAGACCGTATCAACTTGGTCTACCAAATATAACTCGGAAGGTCTGACCTTTTTAGACGATAAACCCCGTAGTGGGCGACCCATAGGAATTACTGGAGAAGAAAGAGCAAAGATAACTTCCATCGCCTGTAGTGAACCGCCAAAAGGATATGCCAGATGGAGTTTACGTTTATTAGCTGATCGAGTAATTGAATTAGGAATATGTGATACGATATCCCATAATCATGTTGGTGAAATTCTAAAAAAAATGAATTACAGCCTCACCGAAAAAGACAATGGTGCATTAGAAAAATAACTGCTCAATTTTTAGCTAGGCTCGAAATCGTTCTTCGTTTATATTGTAAACCTTATGACCAAGAATATCCAGTAATCTGCTTTGATGAGCGTCCTTGTTTTCTTATTGGAGATACAATTGAAGGTCTTGATATGGAACCAGGAAAAGTAGCCAAAGAAAATTATGCTTATTCAAAACATGGTTCTTGTTGTGTTTTAGCAGCTATTGAACCTTTGACAGGAAAAAGGTTTGCGCATGTAAGGGTAGAACGAAAGAAAAAACAATTCGCTCTTTTCATGAAAGAACTTTGTAAAAAATATCCAAAAGCTAAAAAAATAATCATAGTGTTGGATAATTTAAATACTCATGGATATAGTGCTTTTTATCAGGAATTTGATGCAGAATTAGCAGCACAGCTTACTGAAAAAATAGAATTTGTTTTTACTCCTAAAAGTTCTTCTTGGCTCAATATGATCGAAATAGAATTTTCTGCGTTGTCAAGACAATGTTTAAACAGAAGAATTCCTTGCATGAAGAAACTCGAATCTGAAGTGTTGCAATTTTTCAAAGAACGTACCTTAAAGGGCATTAAAATTAATTGGCAATTTACTCAAGAAAATGCCCGTGAAAAACTAAACAGAAGATACACGGAAGTAAATAAAGCCAACTTAAAATATAATAAAACTTAAATTACAGTGTATTTAATACACTGTAATATAAATTCATTGACATTTTGAATGCTTCTTTT
>ENA-ORXR01004414-ORXR01004414.1-marine-metagenome-genome-assembly--contig:-NODE-4414-length-11770-cov-21.562559_pt1 | contig 11770 bp, 9 predicted proteins | sample MGYA00237866_ERZ511479 | MGnify/ENA metagenome assembly ERZ511479 | reverse complement strand
ACGGCAAAAATTGCGGATAATTTGGTGGAAGCGATTGGGAAGTAGAGTTAGTTTTATGGGCTTGTGGCGGGTTCTTTTGGTGGAGAAGCCGCTTGCTTTTTTTGTCGGGTAGGTTTGGGGTCTTCTATGTTGGAGAATTTTATGCGGGAAAGTTTCATCTCTATGATAGATTTTCGCATGATGCTTACACCCATTTTAGGGAGGGATTCTTGAAAAGGATGTATCATATTGAGTAGTTTTCTTAAAATTGAAGATTCTCGTTTTATTTTATCATCAATTGAAATATGTTCTTTCCATAAAATATATGTGTAGCACAATAAAATACATAGAACTGTTATTGCAGTACCCATAGACAGGACGGAGAGGCTGTCTCGTACTGTACTTATCATCGCTATTAAAAGAAAAAAGCTAACAGGAGGGAGTATCATAAATAACTTGATGCGATTACGGCGTTTCACCAAAGCATCAATATTATTGGACACTTTTTCTGCTAAGTCAATCAAATCTTCCAACTCTACTATATGTCTATCTAATGGATTCATATTAAAAATTAGATATTGTTTTAAAGAAATTCATCGCCAATGCCTTACGGTTTTCTTCTCCTTTTATCCCAGTGTGAATGGTCTCACCGTTCCATTCCATATCTTTCTCGTAGGAAGATAAAGGTAACGAAGCGCATTTAATTCGCTGTTCGCCCACCTCACTTACGAATTCTTGGATAGCTCGACTAAATTCACTTGTACCCTTTGGATGATAATAAGCTTGTGCAGCGTCAAGTTCATTTTTATCAAAAAATAAGTCTACTTTATTTACTACAATAAGCAGCCATTTCGGAGCAGTTCCCAGAGCGAATGTTTCAACTATTTTTCTACAAATGTATTTGAAGTCGTCCAGTTCTCTGGTCAAATTCAAATCTCGTAGTTTATTTAAAGAATCAGTACCTTCCGCAATAATTCGACTTTTTGAGGTAGCATCTTTTACATCTGTATATCCCCAGTCTACAACATAAATAATACCTTCTAACTTTTTATTTTTACGAAGTGTCTCATCAAGCCCTTTATGCCGTTCATCTACATTTTGTCCCGGAATCACTCGAATCAACTTCGTCCAATCCCCAAGCGTTAAAGCTCCGACTTCCACATCCTTGGAAGCCAAAGGCAATTTCCAAGACATATCATTGGACTCACCATACAAATAAGCCATCATCACAGATTTACCAACACTAGGGCGACCAAGCACCACCACATTCGTGTCACCGCGATTAGCATAGGCTAAAGCTTTCTTCCACCACTTCTGTATCGTGGTGCGATATTTATACGCCGTAATCGGCACTCTGATGAACGACGGGGCAATATCACTCCATTTTTCAAATTCCATATTGGGTATCCTTTTGGTTGACAAGGGAATGGGTTTGCGTATTCAAAGATAAGAAAAAACCGTTGGATATACAATTTTTAGCGTTATGACTACTGATGTGTTTTCCCAAAAATGTTGATATGAGTAGTATTTTTTGCGGACATAATATTTATCTTTGCCTAATATTAATTTCAAATCACCGCACAAGCTCGTGCATAAAACATTCAGAAAGATGGCTGACATCAATATTTTAGACACAGAAACCACTCAAGAACTTTCGCTCACTTCGCAAGCTGTCGATTATATCAAGACGATGGCAAAATGGGGAACTTTTCTCTCTATTGTTGGCTTTGTATCTATCGGATTGCTCGTGTTAATTGCTTTATTCTTAGGCACGTTTATGAATGGAATAGCAGGTGACGTGCCGGGTTGGGATAACAGCATGGGCACAATGCTAACGGTCGTATATTTGCTTTTTGCTGCAATTTACATCTATCCTACATGGAAATTATTCCAATTTTCAAAAAGAGCTAAATCAGCAATTGCCCGAAATAATACGATAGAATTGACTGAATCATTGGGTAACCTGAAATCCGTATTCTCATTCATCGGCATATTTACGGCAATTATTCTCGGTTTATATGCTTTAATGATTGTAATTGGTATGTTGGGCGGACTTGCGGCATTAGCAGGTTAGGGAAGATCACATCTCCACCAAGCCCGTCTCTGTAATCACCGTCGATTCCTGATAGGTGTCGTAATCCGTATTAATATCCCAAAGGTCGGGCTGAGTACTATTGATGATGCCTTCGGCGGCAAGCAAGCCCATCAAGATGCTATGGTCTTGATTATTGTATTTGAACGCGCCATAACGCCCGATAACGGATAGCTTTTTGACGGTTTTGAGGTAATTTTCGATAGGTTCGAGAATGTTTTTATAACCGCGTTTGTAAACAGGATAACAGCGCGGAATGCGATACACATGCCCATCCAAAATCGGCGTATCACCAATCACACCCGTTTCGCGGATTTCTTTTTTGGCTAAATTAATTAAGTAATTATCGTCTTTTTTCCACAAATCATCTTCAAAATTACACCAATATTCGAGTACAAGAATGGAAGACTTTTCATCGCCATAGAGGTCGGGCGTCCAATTTCGGAAATTGGTGATGCGTCCCATTTCCAAGTCGGGCGCGTGGATGTAGAGCCAATTATCAGGAAAAAGATTCGGGCTGTCGATATTGAGATAAACGAGAATCGTATTTCGAAATTGAAGCTGCAAAGCCGCCTCTCGCACTTCTTCCGAAACTTCGGGTAATCGACTGACCATCAGCGACAAAGGCATTGACGAAATAATATGGTCGTATTCGTGATAATCGCCGTTTTCGAGCGTGAGTCCGCGTGCGATGTGGTTTTCAGTATGAATTTTTTGAACAGGTGTATTCATAAAAATGCCGCCGCCATAGTCGCGGGTACGCTGCGCCATGCGCTCGTATATCATGCCCGTGCCGCCTGTGGGATAAGCAAATTGGTCAACGAGCGTTTTGTGTTCATTGCCGCTACCGCCGAGTAGGGCGTTTTTGATGGCTTCAAAAAGGGAAAGTTTTTTAATTCGCTGTGCGGCAAAGTCGGCGTCGAGTTCCTTGCAACTAATCCCCCAAAGTTTTTCGCTATACGTTTTAAAGAAAATTTCAAATAATCGCTTCCCAAAACGATTGGACACCCAATGCTCAAACGAACCGTCGTCCGGCAGCGGATTCATGCGCCCTTTTCCATAACTCAATAAGCAACTTGCTGCCTCAATCGGACCGAGATTAAAAAAAGCATTAAAGGCTTTGAGCGGATAATGAAAGAGCTTTTTATTATAATAAATTCGCGTGAGCCTATCTACCATATGATAGTCGTTCTCTGCTAGTTCAAGCCACAATTCATTGACTCTCTTGTCATTAGAAAAAAAACGATGCGGACCTATATCGACCCGCTGATTCCATAATTCGATGGTGCGCGACATGCCTCCCACGCGGTCACTCGCCTCGTACAAATCGACTTTTACGCCGTTTTTTGCCAACACATAAGCCGCCGTCATACCTGCCGGTCCCGCACCGATTACTGCTATTTTCATTTACTGTTGAATTGACGAGTTGTTGAGTTGACGAATTGACGAGTTGATGAACTGTTGAGTTGTTGAATTGTTGAATTGTCGAGTTATCGCATTATACTTTCGCCAATTCGTCAACTCATTAACTCATCAATTCATCAACTCGTCAACACAAAATTACCTATTTTTGTGGATGATGAAGGGAAAACGCACATTTAATAACGAATTAGTCCTTGTAGGTATTTTGCTATTGGGGGCAGTCGTGCGTTTTTGGGGCATTGATTTTGGGATGCCGCATGACTTGGCGCGTCCTGATGAGCAACATTATATTGGTATCGCATTCCAACTCCTGAATGGCGGACCTACGACCGAATATTTTTACGAATATCCATCCTTGTTCTTTTACGTGATGGCGGCTGGTTTGGTTGGGTATTACGCGCTTGGGCGATTGGTGGGCGTGTATAGCGGTGTGGATGATTTTATTTTTCAATATGCCAATGACCCGGGAAGTCTGCATCTAATGTCGCGCGGATTTTCGGTGATTGTGGGTGTGCTGACCATTTACGGAGTGTATAAAACGACGCGACGACTATTCAAAAGTGAAAAAACGGGCTTGGTCGGTGCTTTGTTTATGGCACTGTGCTACCTGCATGTGCGCGACTCGCATTTCGGTACGATGGATGTGCCGATGACTTGCCTGATTGTAGCGTCTTTTCATTTTATTGTAAAAAGTAATGATGAGTGGAGTCTGAAAAATTATCTGCTGGCGGGATTGCTCGCAGGACTTGCCACAAGCACCAAATATGCAGGTGCATTTCTGGTTTTTCCCATATGCCTTTTGCACCTATTCAAAATTTTAGAACATCAATTACCGTATTCACGTATTGTTTTTGACCGACGGATATGGGGCTTCGCAGGGGCGATGATTTTGGGCTTTTTGGCAGGTACGCCATATTTTTTGACGGAATATCCTAAGTACTTGTATTACATCGTCAATCGGGTCGATTTGATGGATTCGCAGAGTCCGAAAATTGCGATTGGTTGGTGGTATCACCTCAAGTTTTCGCTGTGGCACGGATTAGGTTGGGGGATGTACTTGGCGGCTTTTACGGGATTGTTGATATATTTTATTCGAGATTGGAAAAAAACCCTAATCTTATTGGCTTTTCCGCTGACTTATTATCTTTTTGTGGGAAAAGGATATGTTGTTTTTCTGCGATATATCGTACCGATTACGCCTTTTATGTGTATTGCTGCGGCATATCCTGTGTATGAATTGTACCATTTTCTAAAGAAAAAACTGGAGTATCAATACGTGGTGGCATTGACGGGCGTTTTTATCGGTTTAATTTTGTTTCAATCGTGTTATAATTCACTGAATTTCAACTACTTTATCGCCAAAGAAGATACCCGAAACATCGCCCGCGAATGGTCGGAAAAACACCTGCGCCCGGGCAGCTCGGTCTATCAATTTACCAATGGTTCTGATTTTTGTCGGGTACAATTGCGCCCTGATTTGGCGAGTTTGGAACGTACCTACGAGTCTGCTCTCAATCAAGGTGAAAAAGGACGCTTGCAAAAAGCCAGAATTGACGAGTGGAAAAAATCTGACGCACTAGGATTCAAAAGATATACCTTCAAAGATTCGCTCAATCATTTTGTTTGTAATGGTGAAATGACGGACGATATTCCCGATTATATCATCATTCATTATTACCCCTTAATTGAATTTGAACAGCCTCCAAAATACATTCAAGATTTGATTTATGCGAGATACGATACCCTCAAAGTTATCCAAAGTGTCAACCCCACACATCCCGACAACCGCTACGACCAACACGATGCCTTTTTCCTGCCTTTTGCCGGATTTCACGAAACCGAACGTATGGGGAATAATATGGTGATTTATCAACGTACCATAATTCATTGATTTCTGAAAAACGATACTGCGCCGCATTGTAGGGACATGGCATGCCATGTCCCTACAATGCGAAATTTTTATTGCACCATTATTTTCCGTACAATATTTTTATTATTTATTTGAAAATCAATAAAATACAAACCCGAACTCAAGCCCTGCAAATTCCCTGTGAATTGATGATGACCGCTTGCCTGTGATTCATCCAAAAATGTGTGGACTTCCTTTCCGAGCGTATTTATTATGCGAATTTTTATATTAGAAAATTCCGATAATTCATAGTCAATTAAAATAAAATCTGATGTAGGATTGGGTATTATTTGCAGATGAATGTTCGGAATATCACCAACGTAATTTACGCTCGTCGTAATATCAGGTGTGCCAATTTTTTTATCGGTATAAAGTCGATATTCGCCCGCTTCAAGTGATACAATTTCTGTCAAATCATCCACCATCAAACTATCCCCCGAAAAATATTCATACCACGTACCCATCTCTTGAAAAAAGACATTCAAATCACCCGGTTCTACATCAAAATTACCCAATACCACCACATTCATTTCATCGTCATTCAGATAAATACGTTTGTGTGAAGTATTTACATTTAATTGATAATCAGTGGTTTCAAAGGTTGCATAATTTTTCTTCAAATCAATCAATGCCTTATACACATCATGCACACGTCGGCGATTCGTCATCTCAAAATAATCCCAGCGAATGGGTTTTGGGTCGAGTCGGCAATTCTCATTCACAGTACCATTTACACAATAATTTATCGAATAATCGTAGCCCAATTCGCCAAATTGCCACAACATTTTCGGTCCCGGAACGGTAAAGAAAAACGCTGCCGCCAACTCTTGCCGTGCCAGTGCTGTCGGCAATTCTTGTACGTCATAATCACCGCTCGAATTGCCATAAAGCAGGTTTTTATACATCAATCGTTCCTCATCATGGCTTTCCATATAGCCTATCAAATGTGGGTCATTCCAGCCACGATTTTGATACGAAATATTCGTCAAATTGGAACTATAACCCATCGTGGCTTCATTATAATTATAATTTTCATTGCCCCACAACATACAGCCATAATCAGCGAGTTCGACTTCCTCGTTATTTGCGGCAAAATGCTCCAAAATCACATAAAAATCCTCGTCTTCTGCCCAACAAACATCCGCCATACGCTTCAGCAGCGCAATTCGCGACGCATCATACGCCGACCACGCGCCTACATCCGTATTAAAATTTTGGGTAATGCCTTTCGACAAATCAAAACGAAAACCATCTACCCGAAACTCGCGTATCCAATGCTCCATCACTCTATCTACCCATGCTTGTGTAGCCGTACTTTCATGGTCAAAATCGTAACCAACATTGAAGGGATGTCGAGCCGTCACATTCAAATAAGGATTCTCCGGTAAGGGTTGAAAATTTGCCTGATTCCAATACAATTGACACAACGGACTCTGACTAAAGGCATGATTAAACACCACATCCAAAATCACCGCAATTCCACGCACATGTGCCTCATCTACAAAGCGTTTGAAACTTTCTTCATTGCCATAAAATTTATCCAATGCCATATGAAATGACGGATTATACCCCCAACTTTGATTGCCTTCAAATTCGCTGACGGGCATCAATTCAATCGCATTTATCCCCAAATTTTCCAAATAATTCAGCGTATCAATGAGCGTATTATAATCGTGTTTAATGAGAAAATCGCGCATCAATAATTCGTAAATCACGAGGTCGGTTTTAGCGGGTTTTTCAAAATTATCAATTTGCCAATCGTAGGCTTCCCCTCCCAATGTGAAAGCTGTCACTGCGTTCACCGTTTCCCCTGTCGGATAAGGTTTTAAGTCGGGATAAGTCACACCAATTTCCCCATCCGAAAACGGGTCAAGAATCTTCTCACTAAATGGGTCGGCAATCCGAATTTCACCATCCACAAAATATTGAAATGCGTATTCGGTCTGTGGCGTCAAGCCTTCAATATCAAGCCACCAAGTAGCCCCATCGGACGAGCGATTCATAAAGAAATCAGCATCAATTTCCCAATCATTAAAATCACCAATTACATACACAAACTCCTTCATGGGAGCGTACAACACCAAACGTAATGTATTGTCATTCAATTCATTTAAGCCCAATTCTGACCCCACAGGCACTTCTTCGATATTCAAATTCGGATTCACCGTGTAGCTGAAAATATCTTCTGCGGTAGCTCCATCAGCTTCCGCCTCTACGCGCACCTCATGTGTGCCGCTTAATCCTGCTTGCAAATTATAATTCAATTCAGTTCCTGCCGCTTGATAAATTAAAATATCATCAATGTACAAAAGAAAATTTGCTTGTACAGATGCTATTGCGGCAACAGGAATTATTTCATTTGGATTGACAAAAAACTCTATTTCGGTGGGATTTGTAAAAGACACACTAAAGGAATTATCAGGATAAACAGGCACAAAAATATCCATTCCGTCCTCCGTTTTTCCTTCTAATGAACCATCAAAATTGCGAAATACAAACGCCATTTCAAGGATTTCCTCCGACTCTGGCACACCATAGTAATCACGTATCTGAAAGGTCATTTGATGGAGATTATTGCCAATATCCGTCATCTCCAAAGTTGGGTCTGCTACGCCCCAATTGCCGACGACATACCGCCATTCGCCGGGTGCGCTCACGTCCGTAATCACGCCCGTATGTATGTACACAGGCGATACGCCGGCAAGCTGTCCCGTACCTTGTGTGGCATCGTATGTGATGGTTACGAGATCATTCGCTGTGGGGAAAAGCGGGTCGGTCGTGACGATTTGTGCCAACAAAATTTGAGTAAAAAACAGGGTGGAAAGTAGTAAGGAAAAACGCATAATTTTAGATTTTTGATTGAGTGATTTTAGATTGTATTTCGCTATGCGAAATATATCATTTTTACACATCAATAAAAATAATTTTACGGAATAAAATTATTTTCAAATCAAAAAAGCATGAGGCTTTGTTTGGAGTTGTTATATTTATTGCGGCAGTTCTCAATGAACTGCCGCAATAAGAGCATGTTTAAATTTTACAATACCACCGATTTGTGACGCACCCATTTAAATTCCCCGTAAAAGGAACGCGAAAAAAATAACTTTACCTTTTTGACAGGATATTTTGCCCTCATTTTGCACTTTAATCCCGATAATTATCGGGAGAAAATATCAACATTTATGCGGGTTCTAAAGCCCAAATTGAGAACAAACTCTCTCAATCAAAAAAGCAAATTTATTTATTTCGTGTTCCTTACAGTAGTGGGCGGGTGGACTTATCAGGCTGACCGCGAACCCGTAATGACAGCTAAAGCAGTCATTACGGGTTCGCGGTCAGCCTGTTATGACGTAAAAACCGGAAAAATATCATGCTATAAAAGCCTTTTTAGCAAATAAAGCTTTAACATATATCATTGATGCTGTCAGCCAAAGCCACCTCTAATATTTGCATTTAGTTTCATATATACAGACTTCATCTAAAGTAACAAAGCTGCTTAGTGTGCATAAAACATGCAAGTCTCTTGGTAATTTACGTGTGACCGCTTCCAACATGGTTTTGTTTACCTATTTACACAGACTACTTTTTGATTAAATAAGTTGCAACTCTGCCGTTTTATCGCTTATTATCCGTTTTCAAGAAACTCTTCAAAAACGGTTGGTGTGATTGAAAGAGACTTGTTTTTGTGACATAATAAGGTAAATGAAAATGTCAATAAAAATGAAAATGAAAATTAGAAATGAGCATCAAAAATCACCTTTGCCCACTATCAAATATTGAGTTTTTCATTGAATTTTCGTTTGAATAAAAAGAATAAACTTTCCTATTCGCCATCAAAATGACAAATAGGTTGTTTACTTTTGTAGTCCTTAATGCAATGTCTTCGCCAAATTGAGAATTGAGAATCCCGTCATTCGTCGGGACAAGTTGTATAATTGAGAATTAATTTGAAATTGTCATTTATAATAAAAAGAAAATGAAATAATTACAAATATTTAAATAAAATAATTATCAATTATCAATTTTTCATTTGGCGAACATATTGTACTGGACTTTGGACATTCGGAAATTGGGGTATTCGAAAATTAGATAAACTTCTGTTTATTAATGTTTTGCGAAAATAAAATTATTACATTCTTTTTTATTTTTAATAAAAAAATAAACTATTAATTATCAAACACTTATGAATATAAACCTAATTTCCCAATTCCCTAATTCCCAATTTGTCCAAAGTCTAGATTGTAGTAAGTATTGAATAATCGTTATAATGAATCGCTTTCTTCCATTATTCCCGTTGGGTTTGGTAGTGTTTCCGGGTGAATCACTCAACCTACACGTTTTTGAACCACGTTACCGACAACTCATTAATGAGTGTGAAAGCGATGGTATTACCTTTGGTATTCCACCTTTATTTGAAAAGAAATTAGCCAATTTTGGGACAGAAGTACAACTTCTGGAAATCTCAAAACGCCATTCTGACGGCAGAATGTACATCAAAACTAAAGGTATTGGCTTATTCAAAATTGATAATTTCTACCATACAGCTCCCGATAAATTGTATGCCGGCGCAGATGTCACCGATGTATCATACACGACCGAACCTGATGTAATGATGAATGTGAAAATTCTTGAATATATCAATGAGTTGTATAGTGTTATGAAGATTAATAAAGAACTGCCTGACAATCCTGCAATATTTTCGACATACACCCTTGCACACCATGTCGGTTTTTCGATTCATCAGGAATTGGATTTTTTGCAAACCACCGAAGAAGCCGACCGCCAACGCATAATGATAGACCACCTCGAACACATGATTCCAATCGTAAAAGAAGCTGAAGAGATGCGTGTAAAAGTCAGCATGAACGGGCATTTTAAAGATATGATACCGCCTGATTTACCGGAGAATATTTGACGGGTTACGGGTTAGGGAACAACATAATAAGCTATTGAAAAACGAAAAATACATCAATCCATGTGCTGTTTCGAGCATACATTCCGTTAGCATGGGTATTGATATGAACAACAAAAACAGTAGATACAGATAGCTTTTTTTCTTCCAACTTAAATATAAAGGCACAGCCAACATCACCAACAAGCAGAACAAACCAACATATCCCAATGAAAGAAAAGTCTGCACATATTGACTGTGTGCATTAGTATCGACTATGAGTAAATGCTGGTAATTTTTCAAGTCGTACATCTGTAGCAATACGCCTTCTATTTCATCGCCAATACCATAGCCCCACATAGGCATCTGCTCCATCGCTGCGACGCAAGATTCCCAGATTTGTCCGCGTGGGTCATTGATATTTATAAAAAAATTGTGGTCGTAATCGTGAAGTTGTTTGCCGATAATTCTGTTCATGCGTGTACGCGTAACAAAAAAAGTGTTCATTAATTTCCAAAGTGCCAAGGCAAACAAAACCGTCGCAAACAAGCCTCTGAAAAACATATTACGTCTGTACATCCATATTAAGAATAAGCCTATCAATAACATAATAAACGTAACACTCACCAGTCGCGCTCCCAACATTATTATCATGTACCCCGCAAAAAATAAGGCTAAAAACCCTATAAATCGCTTACCTATTCCGGTTTTTTGCCAATCTGCTTTAAGCCAATTTATTATAATAAAAAACGAAAAACCCATGTACATGCTCAGATAAGCGGGTAAAAACCCCATTTGGCTCGACAGCCAAGTATAACTCAACCAACTTACTGCTTTTATCTGATAATTGAGTAAAGAACGCACAAAACACACCAAACCCGTCAGCAAACATCCTACCACGAAGCACATCAATATGCGCTGCCCGGCTTTCTTTGACGGCGGTGACAGCCACATGGCTAAAGGGAAAATTAACAGAGAGGATTTTAGTAAAAGCTCAGATAAGCCTGCCTGTATATTGCTTGTGTATATAAGTGCGATGACATGGAGAAAGAAGAATATTATCGGTAGTACGATGGACGGTGGACGGTGAACGGTGGACGAAAAGCGATAAAAATCAAACAAAGCCACTGCCAAAGTCAACCACACCAAGCCTATAGCTACATTCACAGAAAGCGACAACACTAAAGCAAAAAGGCAATAAACGGTAGATGGTAGATGTTGGGCGGTGGACGAAAAACGACCAATATAATCCAATACATTTTTCTTATTTTTTTGAAAATTTTTAAACATAAACACTTATCAGTTCATAATGCATAGTTGATAGTTCGTGGTTCTCAACAACTTGAACTTCAACAAAGTTGAAACAGCATTTTCGTTGGAATTTTCCTGATTCTAAAGAATTAGGGAAGAGGAAGAAAATAATCTACCCTAAATGAAGAAGTTATTTTTTTTATATGTTTGGCTAAATTTGACGCGC
>ENA-ORXR01004412-ORXR01004412.1-marine-metagenome-genome-assembly--contig:-NODE-4412-length-11776-cov-11.864775_pt1 | contig 11776 bp, 15 predicted proteins | sample MGYA00237866_ERZ511479 | MGnify/ENA metagenome assembly ERZ511479 | reverse complement strand
GGGGGGGGGGGGGGGGGGGGGGGGAATATGGGGTTGCTTGCAGGAGACGGGTTTGTTCATGCGGTCACCTGAGGAAATGAATCCTTGACAATAGGCAGCCAAGCACCTACAAGCGAGGACAAGCACAGAGAAAGTGAGTACACGCTGACAACAGAGACTACTAACAGGACCTCGACGATGCACCCGAGCCAGCGGGCACTCGCGCGGGCACTCTCTACCGCTGCCTCGCCGCACGAGCCCGCAGCAGCCGCTTCCGTGGGGATGGGTTTTCCTTGGCGAGGCGGTAGCGGGCCTCCTCCACCGCCGCGGCGCACACAGCACCCCAGGCCTTTGCCAGTTGGGATTTCTCGGCCGCGGCGTCTCGCTCGGCCTTCTTGGCCTTGATGACCGCCACTCGCGCCGCTCTCACCTTTCTGTTGTTCTCAAGCTCCTCCTCCTTGTCCCGCTTCTCCTTCTCCTGCGGCTGCAACTCCGCCAGCACGTCCGGCGCTGTCAGAGCCGTCGGCTTTCCCGCCGTAAACAGCGTGCCCTGGTCGATGGTTCGTGTGTTCAACGACTTTCGTGCAGGGCAGGAGAAAAGGCGTCGTCGGCCGCAAGCTTGACGCAGTTCACAAGGTCTAAAACGGAGAAGTGGCCCCCCGACGAGACGCATGAACCCGATCGGCTTCGAACGTGCCGTCTGATGGCGGGCTGGAAGCTCCCAAAAGCAGCATTGTTGTCGAGGGCCTGGATGAGGTGCGAGAGCTTTGATGGTTCCGCTACCTCGGTGACGACAGCCTTCATCAACGTGAGGATGCCCGGCACCGACAAATGCACCTTGGCCCCGTCCACAAGCACCAACTTGTTGTCCCTGGGGTAGATATTGCTCAAAAACCCAGCGATATGGTCAGCCCATATGTCAAAGATTTGCTTGTCAGACCCGGGCGGGTCGCGCCTGACAACCATGGCCGAGTCGTTCAGCCGCGAGGCCAGAACCACCTTCCTCTCGCCCTTGTCATCTACAACCTTGACGTACGCGTGCCCACTGGCACTCCCCGACACGACCACAAAGTGGGGCGCGACGATACCCGCAGGCGAAACGGTGAATGCCGCTGTGCTCGCCGCCGCCCCGCAGCCAAGGGCCGCCATGATGACCTTCGGCTTCCGCAGCCCCGCAGGTCCAATGATGGTTGAGCGCGCCTCTTGCAGCACCCCCCGCGCCTTTACATGTGTTTCATCCATGTTCCACAGCTGGTGGGAGTGGTGTATCTTGAGGTCACGGAACAGGACGCGAAGCCCAGCGTACCAGAGTGCAACGACATCAGGCCTGGCATTGCCTGCCCGACCTTGCTCAAGGGTCCCGACTCGGTACTCCCGCAATCAGGGCCAGCGGCGCATAAATAGACAGTAAAACGCGCCGCCAGTGGTCAACTTACCACCAAAGTAGGCCCGTGCAGTCGACTGACGCTCAGAGGAGAGCACCACCACGTACTCTCCGACCCAGCGCAGGAAGCCAACACGTGTCAGGCCGCACCCCACGACCGCCTGGAGCTTGATAAAGCGCACCAGGAGCTCCTCCTCGGCGCGGGAGAAGAATGGCTGCCGGCGAGGCCGGGTTGACTTGCCCCCAGTCGCCTTGAAGTGCCGCACTGCACTTCGCGCCACGCCGGCCTCCCGGAAGATGGCGGCGACGGAGGCGCCCTGTGCCACGAGGGCCGCGATCATGTTGCGCTGCGCCTGTGTTGGAGAGGGTTTTGACACCTTGCCCTTGCGGGATCCGGCGGGGGGTCGCCCTGCCATGACCGCGGCACACGGAGCCCCCTGAACGCCGCAGTGGGTGGCAGAGAAGAGGTGGTGCGGTGTTTGGGCCGGAATACCGGCCGACGCTTGGCACTCCGTGGATGCCCCGCGGTTTCTATTGGCGAGCATCGCGCGTAGTGGCCTTTCGATGCAACTGAGGCAGGTTCGATGGGAAACTTGACCGCTTGGCGCGCTCCTGGGGGAGAACACAGAAAAGGCGCGCCGGCCCTTTTCTCCTCACACAGTGGTCCATTTCGGATACGGATGCCACTTTTCGACGGCTGACGACCTGCTGGTTCCATTCATGTGGGTCTCAATGTGTGTTTCTGTCTTCTGACGGAGGGCAAGGGCTGCTTTCCGCCTCTTGGTGGTTTCAAAAACCCCTTGGAAATTCTTCGTGCCCACACACTGTGAAGAAGCGCGCTTTACAGTGGTCGTTGAATGGTCCCAGTGGTCGTTGAATGGTCCGATACGGATATCAACCCCCTCGGCTGGTTGGGAGCACTCGGGGCTGACGCGAGGACTCCCGATGAGAAATTTAACATACTCTTTCTTTTTCGACTCGTCGGGCAGCGTCAGTCTCGTTTAATTGGCTGGAGAAGACCGAGCGTCGTGGCTGTGCTGGTTGCTGTCAGCAGCAGCATGATCTTGCAGTGCAGGAAGAGTGCAAAGAGAACAGAGAATGGCAAAACCGAGCACGGGCGCTACACAGGAACCGCCTCCTGTGTGTGCCACACGATACAAACGCTGTAACAATATCAAGCAGTTCAAGTACAAGAGCCGGCTCTACACCACCGGAAGAAACTCATTCACAAAAGAACGCATGTCAAGCTCATCACACAACGGTGCCCACAATCCAGTAGGATCCGCTTCGATGCCGCGGCGAGCGAGGATGTCGCCGAAGTCAGGGACAACGTGCGCCAGCCGCCTTAGGTTGGCGACTGGGACCTCCCGCACGCTGATACACGCATCACCTTCGTGCACGAGTCACCGTAGCCGTGTGCATCCCCGAGCAGAAAACGGACACCCGGGGAGAGGGTCCACCGGCTCCCACTCGCGGATGAAAGCGACGTCCCTGTCCTGGTACCGCACGATTGCCCGCACCTCCCCAATGTACGTGCGCTCCACGTCGCTTCCAACATTGTAAACGACAGCGTCGAACCATGGCCCGCCACGAAACTACGTGTGCGCGTACAGCAGCTGGGGATGCAACCCCCCGCAGTCGAGGCGGGCCGTGAACGCAGCGCGCGACAAGACCCAAACCTTGTCCTCCGCCGCCAATCCCAGCACCAACCCTGCATTGGCCATTCCCGGCCGTTGACAGAGCTCGGCGACCGACCCCTCGTGAAGGTAGTCAGTGCGCAACCCACGGCCACCATCAGCACGCGGGGCGGCCTGCTTGCCCCGGTTTCGAGCAGCGGTAGCGGGAGGAGGAGAACAGGAGGCTGGAACAAACGCCATCGCTCCTGGCTCCGCCTCGCCCGACACATCTCCCGCCGCCGTCCCCCCAATGGAAGAACGGGCCCCAGCGCGCACCCCCATCAGCGCCTCCGTGCTCGAGCCATCACCGCGCCCGTCACGGTCTCCGCTCAACGTTCCCGCGCCCGCACAACGGCCATGCTCGGCACCCTCCCGGACCAGCGCGGCGGCCTTCACGCTCTCGCGTACCCAATTATGCTTGGAAAGGATCTCTATGCTTCCCTGCGCATGGCGGACGAGCTGGTACGTAAACATCTCGAAGTCCTCGTTTGTGCGCCCATAAAAGGACCGTTCGGTCTTGTGATACGCCTCGATTGCGGAAGTGTTCCCGTTGCGGTGGTTTCCATCGAGACGAACAGCGTCGAGTACATGAAGAAGCAGCTTGTGAAACTTTGTGCTGAAGAGGCGGCCGAGGATGGGCGTCACGTACTTGGTGAAGAACTTGACCGCCTGCTCATGGATTGACATGCCCTTAGAGAGAGTCATGGGGGTTGGAAGCGTGGCGCCTACTTGACCGCTGATGCGGCCGTGCAGGCATGCATACTCACAGAACATCTTTGTGACGGCGTCCTCCCACGGCTTGTCCCCAAAGCCATCGTGGTAGGCCTTCCGGTCGTACAAAAAGTCCTTTCCCGGCTTGTAGGACGCCTCTTCTTACGACGCGTCTTCGTCACCGTCCTCGTCATGGGGCAGTTCGGCTTCACTTTGCTCCTCATCGTCAGCTGCGCCGGTAGTGGCTGGATGGGCGGGCCGCCGCGCTTGTTGCCCTCGGTCTGCGCTGGAACCATCCCACTTGTGTTGGCACGGCAAAGCAAACAGTCTGTCAACGAGAAAAGGACAGACGGGGACGCCAGCACGCTGCTGCGCACCTGTAAAGGTGGTCTGCTTCTCATCAGGGGCGACAGTGTACCTGAAGAACGCAAGATAATCAGGAGCCACGAGTAGTTATCCAATAAAAAGTATGTGGGCGTCAGTGTGCACTCATCTGCGCCGGCAGATGAACATATTTCTCGCACACACGAAGTCCTACCGGCCTGTAGACCGTTAGAGCTCTTCACATATCCTGGTGAGACATGACGCGCCTGGCTTTTCCGGCCGAAAAACCCCATCCGAAGAAAAGCCTATCGAGCAAGGGCGGCCCTGTTCTTGTGTTTCGGCTTGCTGCCCTTGCACACGAAAACGAAGATGCGCATCAGGCGGCGCACCAACATCTTCGTGACTCCCGCTTCAAGCACCTGCCAAAATCAAACCAGAGAATCGACACGGGCAAGCAATACTCGCAAGCAGGCTGACACGTTAGATGCGAGCGTTGGAGGCCGAGCTGGCAGTGCCAACTGAGAAGTGCCGCTCGCACTGCTATCTGACTCAAATGGAGCAAGAAAACGTACGTGCAACACATAGAAGCCAACCATCTTGTAAAGGAGCAATGGTGGGGTCGAAAGACCCGCGAAAGACGCCAGAGCAGGCATGGCGCTGTGGATGCTTTCATGACTCTCAAGCACCATCCGCCGACGCCGATCGTCTCCGTGGTGGACCTGTCAGCGGCTTCCAGCTGCTTTTCGAGAGTCTGCAAAACGTCACGATCCTCTGCTGACAACCCGGCCGACGACACCATGTCCTTCGTTGCCACGGTGCAACAAGAGCAGGTGTGTGCGCTGCCTCCCGACTTGAAGCAGAGGATGGCCCGTTCCTCCGCTTGATCACAAATGTATAGAAGAACGCGTAAGAAAGCGAGCGCCGTTTGGCCGCCTCCGAGAGGCACCTCGACCCCTTTGTGGCTCGCGGAAATGGCCGTCCGAAACACTAGGTACAGTACCCTTTGCAGCACGTTTGCCCGCCGCACCCTTGCCCGCTCCTGAGCATTCGCCTGTTGGAGAGTCTTGACGACAGGGACGTACGCAACAGTAAACCACTCGATCTCTCCCTCAATATTCACGAGGCGGAAGCACACAGGGTAAAGCTTGTGTGCTGTCACAACAGTGAGAAGGAGAGCGGCAGACAGGCGGAAAGGCTCTTGTTAGAAAGCACGTACAATGGGAGCAGAAAATGGCACCCGACATGTGTGTGTACAGCAACAGCAACTGACATCATCAGGAGACGAAAGAAAGCGACGACATACCTCCCGACCAGGAGAGCTGGCAGCTATCCGAGAAGACGTGCAAGCCCAGCACGTAATTACGCCAAGGTAGTTTGTCCACTTCCGCTTCACAAAGGCGAAATGCGTCCCCCTGCATGGGGGTCTCAGGTTGATCGGAAGGCGGAGGCGGTTTGTCACCGCCACTCCACAGTCGCACAGTGCGCGTACGTAAAAGGGCCAGAATCAGGTCTAGAGCGGGTCGGAAGAACGCTTTGATCTTGACGCCGCCTTCCTCCATGGCGCATGAGCGCCACCCCGCCTGGAGCACAGCATCGTCCAAGTCGCCTGAAGCGGCCTTCTTAAAATCCTCAGCCGATTGAAATGTATCCGTGACTGGCACGTCCTGCCCGTCGTCGTGGGGCATCCCTTCCTTCGTGCCCTCAATGACACTGATGAGGTTGTAGAGCGCCTTTAGCTCGTTCTGGGAGAGGCCCCCGCGGCTCGTCTGCAGCGCAAACCGCTCGATCTTTTGCAGCTTGTATGAGTCGAACCGACCAGGAGCCGCCCGCTTGCGCTTTTCCACCATAGCCTCGGAGCGCTGCCAGTCCTTCTTGTCCTCGAAAAAGCCCCTTATGTGCGCCGAATGCTTGGTGTAATTGAAGCGGGTGGGCAGAGGGACCTCCTTCGTCTCCGACGTCTTGCGCCGCTTGCCTCTGTGCGAGGATGGCTGGTCATCAGCTGGCGCTCGTGAAAACTTGAGAAGAGAGGCAATCTCGGTCTCCATGGCATCTCGAACGGCTGCATCGCCTTCGGCCGGAAAAGGCCAAGGGTGTGCGGCGAACCGGTCGGCGGGGGCTCCACGGTGAGCGACGTGATCGTCGCTCTCTGCAGCGCCCGCAGCTCCCCCCCCCGACGTCCCGCGGCCATGCACTCGTTGGGGCAAAGGGTCCGCGCCGGAAAAGCCCGTACCGATGCGCCGACCGACTACACCACCCGTCCGACTCTCGCTGGTACCCCCAGTACTCCAACCGCCATCCTCATGCCGCTCAAGTGGCGCTCGGCTGGCTCTCTTGGCACGCAAGCGCTCGGCCATGGTGGGCGCACCCGAAGAAAAGCCCGCCGACACCGCGTTGCGCGCGGCCCCATGCCGGGACAAACGGTGCAAGCGCAGGCCGGCAAAGGTTGTTGTGCGGAAAGAGGGGCACTCTCCGCACACCAAGTGCCTCAGCTCAACGTCAGCACTGGCGGCAGGTGGGGGATCCGCAAGAGCGGCATCAGTGCGGGAGGGGGGAAGTGGGGGAGACGCGCTCGCCGTAGGAGGGGCAGGTGGGGGTGGGTCGGACGGGGATGCGCTAGGGGGAGGCGTGACCCTGGGAGGCTCCTCAGGAGTCAAGGCGGACACCTCTCGTGCCGGAGGGGGGCTGGCCATCATGCGTCTTGCTCGACACGCGAGCAGTACGAGTGATTCCGACCACGCGCAGGAAGACGTGGCGGGAAACGGCGACGACTAAAGTAATACAGGAAACACGCCACTCGCGCGCGGCACGGCGCGACGCCTCCGCCGCGCAAAAAGAACTTGGCATGCAAGCAAAACGAGTCCGTAGCGTGAACGACCAGGCGTACAAAGCGCGAGGCCGGTGGTGCTCCGCCCGGCCGACAGCGCACCAGGTGGCCATAGCACGAGACCGGTCACACCGTATGCGCCCGTGCGAGGGGACGTGCCCTTCCTGGCGACACGTGGGTGGCAGGAGAACGACCGAGTCCCATCGGCCGTCACCAGTCGCCACCCGGTTGCTGTGGTGGTCGTGACGTCCTCCGATTGACATCGACGGCCATCAAGCCATGCTGTTGGATTTGTAATTGAGACGATTGAGTAAACACGTTTAAAAGAAAATCCAGGTCGGATCCGAGATAATTGGTGTGGATGGCGCAGTTGAAACTCGCAAGGCCTGGGAAAGGCTCTGTACACGGCGCTTGGATAGCGTTTGGGCACAACTTAGCTCTATCGAAGCACGCATGTCATACAGAGGCAGGTATTTTGTTGCGTTCACCGAATTGATCGAGGATCACGGACTCGTTTCCTCGCCGTGGCTTTGCAACGCTGGCAGTCCTGTGCGTGGGAAGACCGCCCAAGCGTTGCGGTGGTGCTCCCGCGCAGCTGCCGCTGTCCCTTCCGGTCCGCTTGGGACCGTTCCTGGCCCCTGCCCCCCATCTGGAGTCAGGCGCTAACGGTTGCTACGATGGTGTTCCCTCGTCCTCAGGGCCTGTCGCAGCGGCTATGACAGTTTTTCCCTTTGCTGAAACTCGTCGCGCCGAAGGCGCTCGGTGGCTGCTGTCACCGTGGCCGCTCGAGCAAGCCCCGAGTCGCCGAGAAACAATAGCGGCTTCCCTGCACCCCGTCATGGTATGTGTCGCGGTCCCTTCCCGCGGCCCGCGAGCTCATGAGCGTGTGACGTTGCACAGCTCTACGCTGAGCTTCGGCCCTATGGCTCGTGCCCGACGCTCCCTTGCAGGGTGAGACGCCAGGGTTAGCTGTTTCTAACGCCGTTGGTGGTTGACGGGGTGCGAGATGACTGTCGCGCTGAGCTGTTGTCTCGCTTTTGTGGGCCTCTGTCGCTTGCCGCTGATTCACGCCAGTGTTATTCAACAGCTCCTTTGAACTCCTTCGTCTTCAGCAACGGGCCACGGGCAACAGTTCGGCCACAGGTGTGTGCTTAAGAGCGACCTGCACACCGCTCGTTGGCGTCGGCACCTGTTCCATCTTCACCATCGCCGCACACCACTGCGCCTCTCAACCTCCGTCCTCCACCTCAACCCAGCCTCGTCCACACCCCGAGCTCGCCGTGCGTCACCCACCCGTCCAGGCCGTTTTCCCTGTCGGTTACTGCCATGGCGGGCGGCAAGCGTCTTGCTCCTGGCAGCTCCTCTGGTGCCCCCCCTCCCTCCGCCTGTGACCGCGCCGCCAAGGAAGAGCTCCGCGACCAGGCCCAGACGCAGCCTGACAACATGTGCGTTGACTCGATGGACGAGATTGTGCCGGCTCGCGCGCCAACGGCCACCACGCCGCAGCCGGAGGACTCGTACCTGCCGTCGCGTGCAGTCAACGTTGGCGTCGCGGTGGGCGGCGCCTCGCACGGGTCGGATCCCGCTGCGTACGAGATGAGCACTGGGGAATCGCTCATGCCCAGGGCTTCGTCAACTGGTGGGGCAGGCGCGTCACAGATTCATCGACCGCCCCCGCTTCCCGTGGGCAACACCACTGCTCCTCCCGGAAACTTCAAGTCTCCTCTCCGGGGCACTGGTGGCCGCTGAAAGGCTCCCGCACGCAAGGCCGACGTCGACCCCAAACGCAAGGGCGCTCGCAAGACGACTTCGAAGAGTCCCGAGATGACGCCGGGCGGCGCTGGCCGCAAGCCTGTTGATGACGGGTCCGCGGGAGGTGGCTTCTCACAGACAGTGGGCGCCATGGCGGCGCGGGCTCCGGCGCTGGGGGGCGCCATCCGCCTGAGCAAGTTCACCGATCCCTCGGTGGTCTCGATTGTGACGCAGGCCGCGATGTCCAGCACACGCAAGGTGCGCGAAGATACCGCTATCTGCACCCAGGCGGTCGGCAACCTCGAGTCCTCGTTCAAGAACCTGCTGGGTAAGGTTGACGCGCAGGGGCAGGCTCTGGGGAAGATAGCGGCCTCGCTCGCTGAGCTGTTCACCAAGATCGACCAGATGCCGGTCGGCTCCGTGGTCTCACCAACCGCTGCTACGGCAGGTGGGATTGTCATCATGAAGACCAACCTGGCCGTGACGCTGTCTGGCCACAAGGGTTGCCAGGAGATGCTGCGGGTGCGCGCCAAGCTGCGCGAAGAAGCCGCATTCACCATGGGCAACACGAAGTTTACTGAGGACGTGTACCCGGACGGGGACATGACGTCAGACATCATCGACGGAGCTGTCGGGTCGGTGCTCAACCTGAGCGGCGACGCCATCAATGACTGGCTCATGCAGTGGATCCCCAACAACGCGCGCTCCCAGAAGGGCAACGATTCGGCGTCGCGCGCGCGCGACCCCCTTCAGCGCCTCAAGCCTCACCTCATGCAGGGGCTTCGCAAGACCGCGCTGGAGGCGTACTGCAAGGAGGTCGGTGTCAACAAGGACGCCATGACGCCAGAGACGGCCCTGATGTGGCTGCAGGGAGATGAGTACTTCCAGTCCTCGCGCGGCGCTAAGGCGATCCACGCTGGCATCGACTCCATCTTCCGCCAAGTTGGTCCGCCCCACCGCATCAAGGCGCCGACTACCCCTGGTGGAGAGCGCGTGACGGACGCCACAGTCGGGCACTACTCCCTGTTCGCAAGCTTTGTGCGCCATTTCCTCGAGGTTCTGTGCGGCAGCCGCTCGCCTGGCCGCTGTGGTATTGCGGATGGTGCCTACGAGGAGTGGCGCGACGAGATCTGCCGCATCGCAGCTTTTTGGCCGTCTGGCGTCGACATGTATCATGGTGTGCGCTTGGTGGACTCTGGGACGATGAAGGCCGTTATCGCGCAGGAGGATGGGGCAAAGGATGCTGACGACGAGGAGGAGGCGTAGGCGCCGCCGATCATGTGGTTGCTGTTGATGGCGGGCGTGAATGCTCCGCTGTTGTCGAGGGCGATGCCGTACGGGCCCTGCTGTTGTATGTGTGGGATCCTTGATCGTTTCTCTGTCGGCGCTGTCCTCTTTGGCAGTGCTCTTCTTTGTGAGCGTGGGGGGGTCTGTGCAGCGCGCCATTGGCACGCCGTTTCCTCCTCGCATCGCGTGCAGCGCTGCATCTCGCAAAAATTTTGTGTGTTTCTTTCTTCCGCGCGCCCGGTGACCAACGCACTGAGTATTGCAGTCTGCTCAATTTTGCCGGTCTGAGTCAGAACAGAACGCAATCAGGACGGAATCCTATTGGCCAGCAGCACCTATCCGGCCAAATGGATGGCTGAGGGTCCGTCGTGATTGCGTTCTGTTCCGACCCAGACAGGCAAAATTGAGCAGACTGCAATACCATTGGCAAGCGCATCTTCAGCAAGGCGTATCAAGATGTGGTTCTGCCCGTCCATCTGCATCGGCGCTGGACGCGAAGAAATCGGAGCACAACAAAAAAATAAATCAACCGATATGCGCCGGTGCTGGCATCGACGAGCGCAAAGAGCGATCGTATGATTGGTCCTTCTCTTTCCGACATCTGCTCATCTCATTGGGTCGTGAATTGGACTTGACACCTTACGTGTCCCATCCCATGTCCCTTACGAGCCCAACAGGAGCCCATCTCCAGCACCTCATCAAATGGGCCCATCCACATCCATCGAACGTCCTGTTATTGTCGTTCCGCCAAAAAGTGGAGAGTCCAGGCCTGTCAAAGAGGCGCTTTCGTGCGTTTGATTGGCCCAAACGTCGATCCGCCTGTCTCGGACTGTCCAGCTTTTGGCGCAACGACCATATAAGTGGGTAATGACACTACCGGGCGTGACAAGGTCGGGGATTGACTGTACCTTTAGACCTCCTTCCACCCCATCCGAGCTCTCGGGGTCCAGCGGATTGGCGCACGCGCCCCCGCACCGCGTCACCCCCCATCGCTCGCGTGCACCAGCGCCGCGTACGCCCCCCCTCGTGCGAGCAGCTCCCGCGGCGCGCCGACCTCCACCACCCGCCCGCCGCCCATGACGACGACCTGGTCCGCGTCCGACACGGACCCGAGCCGGTGTGCAATCGTAATGAGCGTGGCCCCCCGCAGCTGCTGCCGCAGCACCCGCTGCACGCGCGCGTCCGTCGCCCAATCGACCGACGCGGACGCCTCGTCGAGCAGCACGACCGTCGGGCGGGCGGCGAGCAGCCGCGCGAGGCACAGCAGCTGCCGCTCGCCGGCGGAGAGGGTGCCCCCGCCGTCGCCAATCGACGCGCCGAGGCCGCCGGCCATGGCCGCCACGCGGTCGTCCATACCCGTCGAGGCGAGCGCCGCCCACACGGCCTCGTCGGGCAGGCGCCCGCCCGGGTCCACGTTTTCCCGCACGGTGCCGGAAAAGAGGGCGGCCTCTTGGGAGACAACGCCGATGCGGCTGCGGTAGGCGAGGCCGAGGCTCCCCACGTCGACGCCGTCAATGACGATGCGGCCGGCTGACAGCTCGCAGAGGCGGAAGAGGGCGGTCATGAGGGACGTTTTGCCGGCGCCCGTGCGGCCGACGACACCGAGTTTGGTGCCCGCGGGGACGACAAACGAAACGTCTGCCAAAGGAGAACCAGGGAAACAGAAGAGGACAAGCACAGGGGGGGGAAAGCCACAGACGAAGAGTCCGACAGTCGAGTCAGTAGGCGTCCCAGAAGAGGCAACCACCAAACACACACACCAGGCCATCGCCGACGGTCCCACCACACCCCACACCCGTCGCTCCATCCCCCCCCACCCCCCCCCCCCCCCCCCCCCCC
>ENA-ORXR01004410-ORXR01004410.1-marine-metagenome-genome-assembly--contig:-NODE-4410-length-11779-cov-2.679457_pt1 | contig 11779 bp, 11 predicted proteins | sample MGYA00237866_ERZ511479 | MGnify/ENA metagenome assembly ERZ511479 | reverse complement strand
CTTATGATTAATAAGATTAAATTTTTAGTAGTTATTCCGACCTACAATAGAGTTGTTTTATTACAAAGGGCGATTAAATCTGTGTTAAAGCAGACATATTCAGACTTTAAACTTGTGATTGTTGATGATGCCAGTCAAGATAGCACTGCAGTTGAAATAGCAAAAATATATAAAACTTATTCAAAAATTAGCTTAATTCGTAATATTAAAAATAAAGGTGTTAGCTTTTCTAGAAATACCGCAATTAAGAAATTTAATAAAATAAAGTGGGTTGCTTTGTTGGATTCTGATGATGAATGGATTGAAGATAAACTTATAAAGCAAGTTGAGGATATTCAATCAAATAAAGATGTTCGATTATTTCATACTCAAGAAGCCTGGATAAGAAGTGGGAAAAAGGTTAATCCTAAGAAAATACATCTTGATAAATCAGGTGATTTGTATCAAAAATCCTTAAATCTTTGTTTAATTTCGCCTTCGTCAGTTGTTATTAAAAGAGAGCTATTTGACGAAGTTGGATATTTTCGTGAAGACTATACTGTTTGCGAGGACTTTGATTTGTGGTTAAGAATTTTATATGCCGAGGACAAAGCAGTTCTTAACGTCAATAAACTAGTTATAAAATATGGGGGGCATTGTGATCAATTGTCTCAAATGTATCATTCTATGGACTGGTATCGAATAAGAACTCTGTTCAATTTAATAAATACGAATAATTGTCAAAATTCCGTAGAAATTATGAAGAAAAAGTATCACATTTTAATGGTTGGTCGTGAAAAAAGAATAAAGATTACAGTCAATTATGCCGAAAATTAGATTGTGAATATTGAAAAAGAATTAAGTATCAAAAGTATTATGAAGAACTCTCCATTTAGATTTTTTCTTTGGGTCGTTTCTTCAGTGACTCATTCTATTATGTCGAGTTATGGAATGGTGTTAATAATACCGTTAATTTTTTTAGCCTTTAATATTCCATTAGAAAACACAGCAAGTATTAAAAATAAAATAATGGATGTCATGGGTTTTATTGGTTTAGAAAATCTCTCAGAAAATAGAGTAATTGCTATTTCATTGATAGGGGTTATTGCTATATATTTCATGAAAAATATATCTAAAATTATAGCTATTTATTTGTCGGGAAAAATTGTGCAAAAGACATTGGTTTCAGTTCAAAAAAATACTTTGAATAAGGTTTTTTCTTTACCATTTCTTGATTTTTCAAATTTAGGGAAGGGGCGATTTATACAGTTGCTACTTAGCGATTTCACAAAGGTTACTTTATATCTTAAATCTTATTTCAATATCATTTCAAATGTAGTATCAATTTTTTTTATATTAAGTTTTTTGTTGTATAGTTCATTGAAAATGTTTCTTGTTATAGCAGTTGTTGGTATGTTTTGTATGTTTTTTGTGAGAAGACTTAAGGCAAAAGCGAAAAAGCTAGGGAAAATTAATCATAAAAATCAGTTATCATTTAATAAACAACTTTCCTCAATTTATAATAATATGAAGCTTATAAAATTAAATAATCTTGAAGGAAGAAATGTTAAGAGCTCAGCAAGAAAAATTGAAGATATTACTGATGTTGAAATTAAATTTCATGTATTAATGGGCGGCTTATGGTTAGTTTTCGAAGGTTTAGGAATTTTGATGGTCTGCACGCTCTTGATTTTATTTAATTTGAATTTTTTTGAACAAGGACTAAGTGCTGAAAACTTTATCGCATTTGTCTATTTGAGTTACAAGCTGACTCCTGTTTGTACTCAGCTTTTAAGTACCGTTACCTCTCAGAAAAACTTTAAGCCTTCTCTTGATCATATTGTAGAGTTCTCTAACAGCAACTCAAATGAGATTGTTTTTGGTGACAAAGAGCTTGGTGAATTTAAGAAAATAAGTCTTAAAGATGTTTGTTACACATATGTAGACGGCCAAAAAAATATTTTAAACGATTTTAATTTAAATATAGAAAATGGTACAAAGGTTGCTTTAGTGGGAGCTAGTGGTAGTGGTAAAAGTACGTTGCTATCAGCACTTTTGAGGATAATTGAAGCTAATTCTGGCAAAGTGATGTTTGATGATGTGGATTTTAAGGATTTTTCCAAGGAAAGTTATTACAATTCTTTTGGTGTTATTACCCAAGAGCCTTATCTTTTTGATGATACAATAATGGCAAACGTAACTCTTGGGGTTGAAAAGGCTGAAGATGTTGAGGGCAAGGTTATTAAGGCTTTAAAAAGTGCAAAAATATATAAACATTTTGAAAAAACTAAATTGGGAATTCATTCAATAATTGGAGAGCGCGGAATTAAACTCTCTGGTGGAGAAAGACAAAGGCTTGCTTTGGCCAGATTGTATTATAAGAATCCTGCAATATTAATTTTTGACGAAGCGACAAGTGCTATGGATGTGGATTTGGAAGATACTATTCAAAAAGAAATAAATTCTTTTGTAGCTGAAGATGGTAAAACGGCTATTTTTGTAGCTCACCGTTTAAGCACTATTAAAGATTGCGATGTCATTTATTTTATTAAAGATGGTAAGATTAGCGAGCAAGGTAGTTTTGAAGAATTAATTCAAACAAGCGGAGACTTTTATCATTATGCAGAAATTTCTGGAATGATATCTGAGGAGAAAAAAGTTGCTTAAATACATATTCTTAATACTATTTTTTTGTTTTCCTAAAGTTACATATGCGCAGCTGTTTAAGGTTGTTAAACAGCAATGCTTAAAAAATAAAAAAATGGTATCAATAGAGGATGGTGAAATATATTCATTTGAGTTTAAAAGCAGTCAATTGACAATATCTCGGAGTTTTGAAGTCAATTCAAAAAATAACCAATTGTGTTTGGCTCAACTGCAACTTAAATCTAAAGATGATTTACAGTTGGTAAGCCAGAAAAATATAAAATTTTTATATGAAAAGTATTCTTGCTCGAAATTTTGTGCTCAATATTGCGATAAACAAAACTTAGAAAAAAACATTAAGAAATCTCGGTATTACAATATGATTGTCTCAAGTGGACTTAAGCAAAGGCTTCTTTTAAGTAGAAGTATATATTCAAAGAATCATTTTTGTGACAAGGGAGACTCTGAATTAACTTATTTGGAAGAAGTCAAGTTGCCGAAAAAGTCCAAGCCAGAATAATTTTATTTATTCAATATCACTTACTTTAAAATCCTCTAGCGTTGAAGTGTCACCTTGGATTTTTCCTTGGGAAGCTAAATCACGAAGTAACCTACGCATAATCTTTCCACTGCGAGTCTTAGGAAGTTTGTGAGCTAGTCTAACTTGATCAGGTTTGGCGTGTGCTCCAATTTTTTGTCCTACAAACTTTTTTAGCTCATCTTTAAGTTGATTAAGCTTTTCTGTGGAATCCTTTATGGCCACAATACTTGCTTCGTTTAGTGAGATGAATACGGCTAATGATTGTCCCTTGACTTCATCTTTAATTCCAATAGCAGCCGCTTCACAGACATCTTTGTGCGCTACAAGAGCGCTTTCTACTTCAGCTGTACCAAGTCGATGCCCGGAAATATTGAGAACATCATCCATTCGACCGGAAATCCAAAAGTATCCATCTTTATCTTGGTGAGCGAGGTCGCCAGTTAAATACTTTCCTTTAAGAGTTTCGCTAGTTTCCCAGTAAGTTTTTCCAAAGCGCTCTTCGTTGTTCCAAATTCCACGTGCCATACTCGGCCAAGGTTGGTCGATAATGAGGGCTCCTTTTTCATCTGGCTGACATTTTTTTCCAGTTTCTGGATCAACTATTTTTGTGAAAATTCCTGGCAAAGGATGTGTCGCTGATCCTGGTTTTGCGGAAGTTGCTCCAGGAAGTGGTGAAATCATGATTCCACCTGTTTCAGTTTGCCACCAAGTATCAACAATTGGACAAGATTTCTTGCCTACAGTTTGATTAAACCATTTCCATGCTTCTGGGTTGATGGGCTCTCCAACTGTTCCTAGTAAACGTAAAGAATCAAGTTTAGATTGTTCAACATGTTCATTGCCATATTTCATAAAAGTTCTTATGGCTGTAGGGGCTGTGTATAATGTTGTTACTTTATGTCGATCAATGATCTGCCAAAATCTTTTTGGTGTTGGATGAAGTGGTGCCCCTTCATACATCAATATGGTAGCTCCATTGCTTAGTGGGCCATAGCTGACGTAAGTGTGGCCAGTAATCCATCCACAATCAGCTGTGCACCAAAAAATATCATTTTCTTTAAGGTCAAATACCCAGCGAGTTGACCAGTGCGCCCAAAGTAAATAACCCGCTTGTGTGTGGTAGAGTCCTTTAGGCTTTCCGGTTGTACCGGAAGTGTATAAGATAAAGAGAGCATCCTCGGAATCTAGAGAAGTAGCTTCACAGGAATTTTCAGCTAATTGAACAGAATCTTTCCAAAGAGTGTGTAAAGAGTCTGTTTCGGAAACTTCATCAGATTCGTTGTGATATACAAGGATACCGGAAGGGCTATAATTTATGTTTTTGTCTTTAATTTGTTTTATGGCTTGATCAACGGTGTTTTTTAATTCAAGAACTTTTCCTTTTCTTGACGTACTGTTGGCTGTGACGACAACTTTAACCTCACAATCGATAAGACGATCAGCAATGGCTTCCGCAGAAAACCCAGCGAAAATAACCGTATGTATGGCTCCAATACGGGCGCAGGCTTGCATGGTGGCAATGGTTTCGGGGATCATTGGCATATAAAGAGCTACTCGATCACCTTTTTCTACTCCCATTTTTTTTAAAGTGTTAGCAATTTGACAAGTCAGCTCAAGAAGTTCTTGGTAGTTAAGGATTCTTGTCTGAGCTGTTCCATCAGAATTTAATTCTTCTGCTTCCCAAATAATTGCATTTTTCTTAGGGTGTTTTTTTACATTTTTATCTAAACAATTTTTGCTGACATTTAACTTGCCGCCGTTAAACCATTTGGCTTTTGGACTATTCCATTCAAGCACGGAATCGTATTCTTTATCGAACTCAATAACTCGTGCAAGTTCTTTCCAGAACAGTTCATTCTTTTGTTCAGCTACTGAACATAATGTGTGATATTGCTCCATGTTTTTAATGTGAGCTTTTTGGCTGAATGATTTTGGAGGATGGTAAGTTCTGATGTTTTCAGAGCGAGCGTTGGTTTTTTGGCTTGATTCAGTGTTCTGTAAGACTTTTTCCATGGCTAAAACATAGTTCTCAGCGCTCTTATTGAGAAGGAAATTCAAATATTTGGCGCGAGGCGTTGGTGCCTTGAAGAACAATACCTTAAACTAAAAGGGTGAGGAATTTTACATGCCTAGCCCAATAATTAAGAAACTTTTAGTATTTAGCTATTTTTGTGTTTTTAGTCTTTTGGCTCAGGATACTTTGAGTGATTTAGAATCCCAGGTATTATATTCCGATTCGGGATCTGAAACGCTTCCAGTAGACTCGTCTTATAACAGAAAAAAGCGAGTGCTAGATAAAAGTATTTCACTGACTCCTAATAAAAAAGTAATAAAAAGATTGAACCGTGCCTATGAAGGGCCAGAGGAAATACCGCCTGAACAAATTTTAGTGGTTCAACGAAGATTTATTAGAAAGTCAGGCGCCTCTGAATTGACTGCGGGTTTTATGGGGATACAACCAGCTGATGTTTTCCGTAAGCAAGTGTTGTGGGGTTTTTCTTATTCATATCATTTTACAGAAAAATTTGGTGTTGAGCTTTTACACGCTACTTTGATTAATAATTTTGATACTGGAGAAGAAGCTCGAGTAGAGGATCATGCTGGAGTTAAGATTGATCGAAATGAACCAACTTGGAGTATTGGATCAGCATTGTTGTGGACGCCATTAAGCGCGAAGACAGCAACTGCAGATAATATTTATTATTTTGAAGGATATTTCGCTCTTGGTGGCGGGGTGACTCGTTATGGTCGAGGAATTGAAACAATGGGTATGGGCGCTATTGGTTTTCGTAGTTATTTAACTAGACGATCAATTCTTAAAATTGAATATAGAAATTATCTCGACTTCGCTGAAGATGAGCTCGAGCAAAGACCTAATATACTTATTGGTTGGAGTATATTATTTGGAGGTGATGCGTAATGAAAAAGTTTATCGTAAATACTTTTTTTCTTTTCATTTGCATTGGAGTAACTCAACTTCATGCGCAAAAGTGGAAAGCCCAAGCAAAGAATTATATTGAAGATAGAAAATACGATAAGGCTTTAGCTTTATTACTTGAGAAATCAACAAGAGGTTCATCGTTAACTGATTATACGTTAAGAGCAAGTGTTCTGGCTAGGCAGGGGAATTATCATTTAGCTTTAGCAGAAAGAACGCGAGCCGCATTGTCTAGAAAAATTAAGCTAAGATCGACAAACTTAGCGGCTATTGGTGAGCTCAGCTTAATCACAGGAGCTTTGAAGCCAATTACTTTGATTGCCAATCGATTGAATCGTTTAAGAAGAACTTCGAATTTGCCAGCTTCGTATAAAATTGCTTTAGCTTGGTCAAGATTAAGAAAAAATCAGTTAGATCGTGCAAGAAAAGGTTTGCCTTCGTTATCGCAAATCATGACCATTAAATCCAGGTCGGCACGTTCAAGAGCTCTTTTGATTGCAGGAACTATTTTATGGGCTAAAGGAAGTCGAAATAATGCTTCTTCATACTTTAAGGAAGTTGTTGATATGGGAGACAATGCTCTTGATAAAGGTCTTGCACAATTGCAAATGGCACGGATATTTTATGAAAGTAATAATATTGAAGCAACTTCACAGTATTTAGGGTTAATATCGAAAAGATCTCCACAATGGTTTGAAGGATTGTTGGTAGGCTCTTGGGGTGCTTATAGAGCTGGTGATTATAATTTAGCTTTGGGTCAATTGATGACATTAAGAAGTCCTTATTTAGTTAATAAATTTAACCCAGAAATCCATGTGCTTGAAGCAGTGACATTATACGAATTATGCTATTTTAAATCAGCAAAGAGATCTTTAGATATGTTGGTTAAAAGATATAAAGGTTTTGATAGAAGCTTAAGAAAATTTCGTCGTATATATGGAAGAAGTACTAAGGGTTTAAAATACGCATTGTCTTATGCTCGTGGGAATAAGTCAGGTTTGTCTAATTATTCGAAAAATCATTGGGCATTATTGATGGATGGTATTTTAAATCAAGATTATATGTCCTTGTTGGACGAGGGACGAGTAATGATTGAGAAACAGCGTGATTTTCTTGGTGATTTTAGCAAGAAAATAAGAATAAACAGATATTCTGCTCGGCATTTAAAATTCTACAGAGATTTTATGAGTCAATCAAATACAGAATATAATCGTTGGGGTATCGAATTGATGTCTTCGGCTTTGAAAAGAATGGAATCTCAGGTGAAGAAATCCTTGGAGCAAGCTTTAACGATTAACCTTGAAATCGATTATCGTATTAGGGATCGAATTACGGAAAATAAAACAGCTCGTACAAAGAAAGTTGATTATGATTCTGAAATTAAAAGAGGTTATGAATTCTGGCCTTTTGAAGGTGAACATTGGAAAGACGAGTTAGGAAGTTATTATTTCGTGACTCCAAGTGCTTGTGAGCAAGGAGCTTAAAATGAACATTAAGGGGCATTATATATTAGGGTTGTTGATTTTCGGAGCTTGTAGTTCAGGAACTCCTGAAGCAGGACGTGATATTGCCGCACAATCAAAAAAACAGTGGGTTTATCGAAATATAGTAAAAAAGAATTATCAAGCACCTCAGGAAACTCGTTATATACAAAGAAGACGTGTTCAAATTGATCGTTCTTTAAAAAATAAAAAAACTCCATTAATTAATGAAGCTGTTCCAGAGATTCAAAAAGCAAAAATTTATCTACAAGAGCGAAAGACGACTCAACTAATTTCACAATTAGAAAGTTTAATAAGAAGACCAGGACAGAGAAAACGAATTGGCGAGCTTAAAATGCGATTAGCTGAAGAGTATTTTGATAAAGCAGAGTTAGTAGCCTTAAGAGAAGGTGATGTTTGGAGGCAAAGATTATTACAATGGGAGATTTAAATGATAATCCAACCAACGCAAGTGTTAAAGATGTTTTAAAAGCAAAACGCAAAAAGAAAGATGTAAAAATTAAAGGTATCTACAATCCTTTTATTAATATGTTTAAAAAACAAGGTTTAGGAACAGGCGCTTATAGAGACTCTTGGAGTCTTTTTGATCAAATAATGATTACAAAACCTTTTCTAAAAAAAGATTATACTAATTGGTCTTATTACAAAGCTGGTATTTTTAACAAAAATTATTTAGTAAATAAAAGAGGACGCTATAAAGGCTACCCATTAAGAAGCTTCGCAGATGGCGGTTTTACTGGTGGTTTTAGTGATCATTTTCCAGTGTACATTTATTTAATTAAGGAAATTAAATAAAAACTTTAATTTATTTATTTAAAACGTCGACGATTAAGTTGGCGTTTTTTATTACATTGTTTCTTATGAAAAGAATACTGTTTACATCGTTTTTACTTTTGGGATTTTTGCTTTATGGACAGAAAATTGAAGAACAAACAATAACCGATTACACTATTAAATCTATAGTTGTCGAAGGTGATGCAATATTTAAAATTGAAATTAATACATCTAATGCAAAAAGCATAAAAATAAAATCTAGAATAGAAGGTGAATACTCCAAACACACTAAAATAAAATCCGAAATTAATAATGGTACTCTATCAATTACTTGTGATTATCCAAAACTAACTAATAGAACAGACGATAAGTTAAATGCTCACAAAGTGCATTCTATAGATATTAATATTAATATCCCTAAATATTTAAACGTATACATTAAAAGTGCTATAGCATCTGCCAAAATTAGTGGTGCTTTTAAGAATTTACTTTTAGAGTTAAATCAAGGCAACGCTCAAGTATTAAATTTTACAGGAAATGGAATTATAAATACAATGAATGGAAATATTAATTTAGAAACAAATAATGCGGTAATTAAAGCAAAAACAAGAACAGGCATTATAAAAAAAGAAAAAATAGAAGAATCGAAAAATCAAATAGAAATCACTTCCATTAATGGAAATATTAACGTCTATAAAACTAAAAATTAGTCTTATTTTAGCTTGAAATTTTTGCAATGTCTTTAAAAAGAGCCTCAGTATTAATTATCATTATTTTACTTATCGACCAGATTAGTAAACTATATATTAAAACGCATTTTCAATTACACGAATCTGTAGAGGTTTTTAGTTGGTTTAAAATTTATTTTGTAGAAAATGATGGTATGGCTTGGGGAACAAAACTAAGTGATATTATTCCTTTTATAAATGATAGCGTCGCTAAACTAAGTTTAACTATTTTTAGAATTATAGCTATTTTTGGTGTTGGTTATTGGTTAGTAAATTCTATAAAAAAACAGCAGTCTAAGATACTTCTTTTAGCATTGGTTTTTGTTTTTGCAGGTGCTTTAGGTAATATTATAGATTCTGTTTTTTATGGTGTTTCGTTTAACGATAGTTTTGGACAAGTAGCATCTTTTTTACCAAAAGAAGGTGGTTATGAAAACTTTTTATATGGTAATGTAGTAGATATGCTATATTTTCCATTATGGCAAGGAAATCTACCAGAATGGGTGCCATTTATTGGTGGTAGAAATTTTATATTTTTTGAACCTGTTTTTAATGTAGCAGATGTTGTAATAGCTGCAGGTTTTGGAATATTATTATTTTTTAATAAAAAAGCGTTTCCTAAAAATTAGATAAAGACTAATTTATTTTAAAGGTTTGCTATCTATTTATAATAAAATAGTTTCTAGTTCTGCTACTTTTACATATTTTATTAAATAATTTCTGTTTAGGTATATAATAGCCTAACTCTATTTACATTTTATAGTTTATTTAAAACCTATAGATTTTATGTGGAGTTATACAATAATCTAATGCAACATCTAAATCTAGAATAGGAAAAACATCGTTTTCAACCTCAAAAAAAGATAAACCAATTTTTATAGTTTCTGGTTTACAAGTTCCCAAAAAATTATCGTAAAACCCTTTGCCGTACCCAATTCTATTTCCACTTGCGTCGCAAACCAAAAGTGGTACAAAAACAACATCTATTTTGGAATTGCTAATTTCTATACCATTAACAGGTTCTGGAATATTGTATTTGTTTAATTCAATTTTAGTAGCATCTGTAAGTAAAAAATTTTGAAGCGTTCTTGTTTCAAAATTACTTTTAGAAACAACTATATTTTTATCTTTGCCAGACAAAATACTCAATATAAAATCTGTGTTTACTTCTTTTAAACTTGTAATAGAAAGAAAAATATGGTAAAATTCATAATTCCAAATATCCAAGCTAAGCAGTTTATTTGCAATTTCGAGGCTACAATTTTCGATTTTATCTTTAGACAATTTATTTCTAAGATTTTTGTATTTTTTTCTCAACTCGTCTTTAGAAGTCATACTTTTTTTAAACTAATTTTGTTGAAATATGAAATAATGCATCGCCCTGATAAACAATTGGAGATTCGTTTGCATTAATAATATAACCAGTATTAGATGTTTTTATAAAATGATTAAACTTCCCATAAGGATCTGTAATATTGCCTACTACTTGACCTTTTTCTACTTTAGATCCTATGGCTACAGAAGATTTAAACATACCAGAATAGCTTGCACGAATCCAGCGGCTTTCGTTTATAAAAATAACAGGTTTTTTGGGTTTTGAAACTTTAAACTTTTTTTGCAACATACCGTAGTAGTTTAAAATACGCTTTGCACCATTTACTCCAGTATTTGTAACTGTATTATCTATATAAATTGATTTTCCACCTTCGAAAAGTAGAATTGGTTTTTTCATTTTTTTACAAGTATTTCTAAAAGATTTATTTAAGTTTTTAGAATACAAAACAAATGGAGCTCCAAAAATTTCTGCTACAAGATCTAAATCCTTATTACCTTTCGCAATTCTTATTTGTGGTGCGTTAAAACGCAGTGCACCGCCTGTGTGAAAATCCATTATAAAATCGGCATGAGGTACAACTTCCGAAATTAGAGAATAAGCAACTCTACTTGCTAAAGAACCCGATTTGCTTCCAGGAAAAACACGATTTAAATCGCGACCATCTGGAAACTCACGATCCATATTAATAAACCCAAATACATTTAAAACGGGAATACAAATTATAGTTCCTGTTCTTGGCTTATTAATACCTTTTGAAATAATTTGTCGCACGATTTCTACACCATTAACTTCGTCTCCATGAATGCCTGCTGTAAACAAAATAACTGGTCCAGGTTTTTTAGAACGCTCAACAATAATTGGTATATCTACTAATGTTCTTGTATGTAATTTTGCAACATTAAAACTTATTTCTACACTTTGCCCAGGTTTAATGATTTCTCCTAAAATCTTCAAATTATCGTTTATTTTACTAGCCATTTACTTATGTACTTTTCTCTATAAAACCAATAATATTTTTTGCAATATTCCTTCCTGTTGCTTTTTCTATACCTTCTAATCCAGGAGTAGAATTTATTTCTAACAGTAAAGGTCCACGAGCAGATTGTAACATATCTACACCGCAAACAGGGAGCTTTAAAGCTTCTGCTGCATTCATAGCAACTTTTAATTCTTCGTGACTTAATTTTATAATATTTGCACTTCCTCCTCTATGTAAATTAGATCTAAACTCGCCTTCTTTACCTTGACGTTTCATGGCTCCTACAACTTGTCCATCTACAATTAGTGCACGCAAATCTGCTCCACCTGCTTCTTTAATAAATTCTTGAACAATTA
>ENA-ORXR01004409-ORXR01004409.1-marine-metagenome-genome-assembly--contig:-NODE-4409-length-11780-cov-3.337862_pt1 | contig 11780 bp, 11 predicted proteins | sample MGYA00237866_ERZ511479 | MGnify/ENA metagenome assembly ERZ511479 | reverse complement strand
TGGAAAATTACAAAAATGGTTAAAGGTTATTTTTCATTATTTCTTATGCTTCAAGTTGGTATGATGGGTGTGTTTTGTGCTTTAGATTTCTTTTTATTTTATGTGTTTTGGGAAGTAATGCTTTTACCAATGTATTTCTTAATTGGAATATGGGGTGGCGAAAGAAAAGAATACGCGGCTATTAAGCTATTTCTTTACACTTTGTTTGGTGGAGTATTGATGCTTGTGGGGATGTTGGCTCTTTACATTTTCAGTAAAGAGGCCCTTGGTTATTACACTTTTGATATGTTGAAATTAGCTTCAATTGATTGGACTAGTTATTCGATGGATTTGATGGGATATACCTTCCCGTTTCATATTGTTGTTTGGGTACTTTTGTTTATTGGATTTGCGGTTAAAGTGCCTGTTTTTCCTTTTCACACTTGGTTGCCTTGGGCCCATGTACAGGCGCCAACAGCAGTATCAGTTATTCTTGCAGGGGTACTTTTGAAAATGGGTACTTATGGCATGCTTAGAGTTAACTTTTCAATACTACCTCAGGCTACAGAATATTTCGGATATTTTATGGTGATACTGGGTTTAATTAATTTAATTTATGGAGCCTTCTGTGCTTTAGCGCAAAAAGATCTCAAAAAACTGGTGGCTTATTCTTCGGTTAGTCACATGGGATACTGTTTGATTGGTATGGGTGTTTTCACAACTGCTGGTATGAATGGAGCTGTCTTGCAAATGTTTAACCACGGGTTATCAGCGGCTATGATGTTTATGTTGGTTGGAATTCTTTATGATCGTTTACATCATCGATATATTGTTACTCCTGATGGTGATTTAGGTTTTGGCGGTATTGCTCAAAAGACGCCAATTATAACTGCTGCGTGGATGGTGGCTGTTTTTTCTAGTTTAGGTCTTCCGGGGCTTAATGGGTTTATTTCTGAAGCTTTAGTTTTTATTGGAGCTTTTCCAGTTTATAAAACTGAAGTTATTATTGCGACTATTGGAATTGTGTTAACTGCGGCGTATTTGTTGTGGATGGTACAAAGAGTATTTTTAGGTCCATGGACTACAAAAGAAAAGTTGTCTACTGGTGAATTGGTCCCGGCAAAGGGGCTTAAAGAAATAAGTCTTAGAGAATTTGCTCTGTTGTGTCCGTTGGGAGCAATGTGTTTGTGGATTGGAGTATATCCAGGTCCTTTATTAAATTTAATTGAAGGATCTATGAATAAGTTAATAAACTTGTTTGTGTAAAAAGGTTTAGGGAATTGGAGAAAAAATGACTGAAGAATTTTTAAAATCCTTACATCATATAGTTCCTCAAATTATATTGTTCATTGGATCACTGACTGTGATGATGTTGGGGTTATGGAAATCTTCAAAAGTATTTATTACTTCTTTGGCGACATTATTTTTTGTTTTAGCAATTGGAGCTCAATGTTACGTCTCGGAAATGAATCCTGGATTTCTTTTTAAAAATATTCTTGTTGATGATAATTTTGGTCGATTTTTTACATATTTTGTAATTATAGTCATGATGATGAGTGTGTGGGTCAGTCATCTGTCTCAGTCAATAAAAGGAAAAACGTATTCTGATTATATAAGTATGTTGCTTGCGCTCACAACTGGCTTGTCTTTTATGGCAATTAGTAACCATTTGTTGATGATTTATTTGAGTATCGAAACAGTTTCAATTCTAAGTTATTGTTTGGCAGGTATTAAAAAAGATCATTCTAAATCTAACGAATCTGCTTTGAAATATGTGGTTTATGGATCAATGGCTTCAGGGTTGATGGTTTATGGGATGAGTCTACTTTATGGTATGACTGGGGCTTTGGATTTGAATTCAATTGGTACTTTTCTAGGTTCTGCTCAAGAAGGAGCTCCAACGTTATTTTGGATTGGAGTTTTGTTAACTTTTGTTGGTTTTGGTTATAAAATCGCTATTGCTCCAATGCATATGTGGACTCCTGATGTTTATGAGGGAGCCCCAACACCGGTGGCTACTATGTTTTCGGTCGCACCAAAAGCTGCGGGTTTTGCACTTTTAATTAGAGCTTGTGTAGTTGCTTTAGCTAAAGGGGAAACAGAAGGTGGCTTGTTGACGATGGGTTATGCTCATTTGAATACTGAATTAGCTTTGTTTGGTTCTCAAATATTGTGGCCAGAATTTTTAATGTACATTTCTATGCTTACTATGTTTATGGGAAATCTAGCTGCATTATTACAGAAATCAGTGAAAAGAATGTTGGCTTATTCGGCTATTGCGCATGCTGGTTATATATTAATGGGTTTATGTACAGGGGATTTAAAATCAATTTCTGCAATTTTATTTTATTTAATTGTTTATGCAGTAATGAATTTTGGTGCTTTTTGGGTCACTATTAAAGTTGAAGAAGCTAAGGGTGATGAAAGTTTAAATAGCTTTAAAGGATTAATTTTTCAAAAACCAATATATGCAATCTGTATGACTATATTTTTGTGTTCATTAATTGGGCTACCGCCTTTTGCAGGCTTTATGGGTAAGTATCAATTGTTTATAGCAGTGCTTTCTAAGAAAATGTATCTTTTTGCCTTAGTTGCTGGAATAAATTCAGTCATCTCTCTTTATTATTACATTAAGGTTGTTCGGGTGATGTTTATGGACCAACCTGAGGTAGAAGTTTTGAAGGGTCAGGAAAAGGCCTTCAATTGTCCTGTTAGTAAGTTTGCAGTTGTTCTATTGGCGATACCAAATATCTTATGGGGAATTGGTATTTACCTTGATGAAGTTGTTTTGATGAGTAAAAAAATGGTTAGTTTTTTCGTGGGGATATAATAAGTGGATCCAGTTCTTTTAAAATTAATACCTTTGTTTGCGATGATTGGATTCACAATGATTGTAGCTATAGGGGCGACTTTAATTGGTCGATTTTTGGGCCCAAGAAAATATTCCAAATCGAAGATGTCTACCTATGAATGCGGCATCCCTCCAACCGGTGGAGCGCGTGATAGAATCTCGGTTAAATATTATTTAGTAGCGATTTTGTTTTTACTTTTTGATTTAGAGGTCGCTTACTTGCTTCCTGTGGCATTAGCTTGGGATCAACTCTCAACTGTGGGGCCAATAATTCTTGGTTTTATGGGGTTTTTCTTTTTATTCTTTTTATTGAGTTTATTTTATGAATTTAAAATTAAAGCATTAGAGTGGGAGCGGTAAAATTTATGGATACTCCAAATTGGTTTCTAGAGTTAAATAAAAAATATAAGGACTCAATTTTAACGGTTAAAGAATCACATCCTGGTGAATTAGAGATTCATTTATCTCGAGAAAAAATAATAGAATTTTTAGCGAGCATTAAGGAACAAGGGTTTAATCATTTAGCGGACCTTACAGCTTATGATGTTAGTCCTTTAAAACCACGTTTTCATGTTGTTTATGAACTTATTAATATGTCAAAAGCTAAGAGATGTTCAGTTATTGTTCCTCTAAAGGAAGATGACATGAGTGTTGATACTATTGTTTCCTTGTGGAGTGGTGCTAATTGGCTCGAACGCGAAGTTTTCGATATGTATGGAATCAATTTTTCTGGACATCCAGAAATGAGAAGAATTCTTATGCCAGATTCTTTCAAGGGTCACCCGCTTCGTAAAGATTTTTTAGTAGACTATAGACAACAATTTACAGGTGATGGCGCCTATAAAAGTGATGATGATGATTCTAGTACCTTTGATCCCTTTGGGAATAATGAAATAAAAGTTGAATTCAAAGAAGAAAAGAGAGCTGATTAAATGGCGTATCAGTTTCCAGAAGATATTGAAAAAAAATTTCAATGGTTAATTACTCGGTATCCAAAGAAGGACGCTATTTTGCTTCCACTTCTGCATCTTGTTCAAAAAGATGTTGGTTATTTATCAAGTGAAGCTATTGTTGAAGTTGCTAGAAAAATGGAATTAACTCCTGCTCGTATAAGAGAAGTTGCTTCTTTTTACACGATGTTTCGGCTTAATAAAAAAGGACAATATGTTCTAGGCGTTTGTCAGACTTTATCTTGTTATCTAAATGGTAGTGAAGAGTTGATCACAAAGTTAAAAAATATTTTAAATATTAAAGAAGGTCAAACAAGTGAAGATGGTCTTTTCACAATTGAACGTGTTGAATGTCTGGCAAGTTGTGGTACAGCTCCAGTTATGCAGGTTAATGATTGGGAATATCATGAAAATTTAACTGTTGAAAAAATTGAAAAAATTATTTCACTTTTAAAGGAACATAAAGCCGCTGATATATCTTATGAAAAAAGATTGTCTTCAGGGGGAGTAGCTTAGTTATGGCTCAAGTAAAAACAAAAGCACACCCTTTGGAAACAAGGGTATTACTAGAGGGGTTTGATGATAAAGACTCTGCCTCAATTGAAAATTATCAAAAAAATTATGATGGTTATGTTGCTGCTAAAAAAGCGGTTAACATGGAGCCTGATGATGTGACATCTTTAGTGAAAGAGTCAGGGTTAAGGGGACTTGGAGGAGCTGGGTTTCCTGCTGGAGTTAAGTGGGGATTCATTCCAAAGGGAGGAACTAAACCTGTTTATTTAGTGTGTAATGCTGATGAGGGCGAACCAGGAACTTTTAAAGATAGACAATTAATGGAGCACCTTCCTCATAGATTGATTGAAGGTATGATTTGTTCCGCTTCAGCAGTTCGGAGTGAATGTGGGTATATTTATGTTCGTGGTGAATTAGTTCTAGCTATTGAGGTTTTGGAAAAAGCTATTGAAGAAGCCTATGAAAAAGGGTTTTTAGGAAAAAATATATTTGGATCAGGACGTAACTTTGATCTGACTGTTCATCCTGGAGCAGGTGCTTATATTTGCGGTGAGGAAACAGGCTTGATTTCGTCTTTAGAGGGCGATCGAGGTGAACCGAAATTAAAACCTCCTTTCCCTGCCATTGAGGGCGCTTTTGGTTGTCCAACTATTGTTAATAACGTAGCGACTTTAGCTCATGTTCCCAACATTATTAATAAAGGCGCTGAATGGTTTATTGGATTGGGTGGCGGTACAGCTAGAACAGCGGGAACAAATGTCTTTAGTGTTTCTGGAGATGTTAAGAATCCCGGATTTTTCGAATTACCAATTGGTTTTAGTTTGAAGAAGTTGTTGTACGATATTTGTGGTGGCCCCAAAGAAGGGCGAAGCTTTAAAGCATGTTATCCAGGTGGAAGTTCTTCGCCGGTTTTAAAAGAAAGTGAATTTGAAGTTGGTTTAGATTTTGATTCTTTGGCTGCTGCGGGAACTATGGCTGGAAGTGGGGCTATTATTGTTCTCGATGATAGTCGGTCTATGGTTGATATGGCCATGAGAACAGCGGGCTTCTATGCTCATGAAAGTTGTGGACAATGTGTTCCTTGTCGAGAGGGAACAAAATGGACGTATACATTGCTTAGTAAAATACATAATAAGCAAGGAACTAAACAAGATTTAGAAAATGCTGTTTCTGCCTGTAATAATATGCAAGGTAAAACAATTTGTGTTCTTTCAGATGCTTGTGCAATGCCAGTTAATTCAATTATACAAAAATTCAGCCATGAATTTGAAGAGTACTTTATTAAAGAAGAAGATAGGAAAATTACTAAACCACGAGTTAGTGGTGAGATGTCTGGAGTTCTTAAAGAATTAATGAGAGGTAAAGTTTAATTTTTATGGACGCTTTATACGTTTCTTTGATTTCTGTGCTTGTTTCTGGATTATGTTTATTGGTGACGGTACCTTTAATGTTAATAATTGAGAGGCGTGGTAGTGCTTTTATGCAGAGGCGTGTTGGTCCTAATAGAGTTGGCCCTTTTGGGCTTATGCAGCCTATGGCTGATGCTTTAAAATTAATTTTCAAAGAAGAAATGGTGCCTGAAAAAGCACATAAAAAACTTTTTGCATTAGCTCCGTTAATTGGATTATTTCCTCCTTTCTTAGCTTTTGCTGCTTTACCTATTTCTGGTTTTATTAATGTGGCAGGTGTTGATTATCCTGTTCAAGGAATTTCATTAAGTGTTGGCTTGTTGTTTATACTATCAATTTCATCACTACATGTTTTTGCTATTTTAGCTGCTGGCTGGTCATCTAATAATAAATTTTCATTATTAGGGGCACTGAGATCAAGTTCACAAATGATTAGTTATGAAATTGCTATTGGAATTTGTGTGGTTTCAGTGGTTTTGACTTATGGGAGTTTGGACCTTAGAGAAATCGTTCTTAAACAACAAATTGGAGCAGGATTTCCTTGGTGGGGGTGGATAAGTTTGCCATTACCTTTTTTAATACTTTGGATTTCATCTTTCGCTGAAACAAATCGCTTACCTTTCGACTTGCCAGAAGGAGAAACTGAGTTGGTCGCAGGATATCACTCTGAATATTCAGGGTTAAGGTGGGCATTGTTTTTTATGGGTGAATATAGCGCTATGTTGGTAGCTAGTGGATTTTTAGCAACACTATTCCTTGGTGGCTATACGATTCCATTTGTTTCAGAATTAGAGCTTCGAGAATTTTTTACTTCATTTGGTTTAGATATGTTCTGGGCTTCTTTGATAGCAGTACTACTTCAGTTTATTGTCTTTGCTGCAAAAACTATGTTTTTTATGTGGGTTTTTGTTTGGGTTCGTTGGACTCTTCCTCGCTTTCGCTATGATCAATTAATGGATCTTGGTTGGAAGGTTTTGTTTCCGGTAGCTATTTTTAACGCCATGCTGACTTTAGTGTTAGCGTATTTTTTTAAAGGATAAGATGTATGGAACTTTTAGAGATTATTCAATTTATCCTAGGAATTTCTATCGTGGCTTCTTCCATTCTTGTTATTTTAAATCATAATCCTGTTGTGAGTGCTTTGTTTTTATTATTAAGTTTATTTTTTACGGGAGCTTTTTATTTTAGTTTGGGTTCTTTTTTTATTGGAGTTGTTCAAATTTTAATTTACGCCGGAGCAATTGCTGTTTTGTTTGTCTTTATTGTTATGCTGTTAGATTTGAATAGTTTTAAAATTTCTTTACCAGGAAGATTGTTAACTCATTTTATGGGTGTTTTTGTTGGAGTCTTATTTTTTGTTTTAGTGACGTATTGTGTATTAGAAATTCCATTTTCAGGATTCAAAGAAAGTAGTCAAAATGCTTTAGAGTTGTCCTTAACGGCTAAAGAAATTTCAGCACATATGCTTTCGAAGTACATGTTGGCCTTTCAGGTTGCTAGTTTATTATTGTTAGCGGCTATGGTTGGAGTGGTTTTACTTGGAAAACCAAGCAACTTCGCTGATTTACAAGAAAAAGATTTGGAGCACCATTAGTATGGAACTTTTTAATCAATTTCAAGGATTATACTTTCAATTGTTTATTGCTTTAACAGTTTTTTCAATTGGAGTTATTGGTTTTTTAATACGAAGAAATCTACTTATCATGTTGATGTGTTTGGAGCTTATGCTGAATGGGGTAAATATAACTTTAGTTAGTTTTAGTAAATTACACCAAGATCCTGGTGGCTCTGTATTGGTTCTTTTTATTATTTTAGTCGCAGCAGCTGAAGCGGCAGTTGGCTTAGCTTTAATAGTTTCCTTATTTAGACGATTTAAAAATATTCAGGTAGACAACTTAAGGGAGCAAAAGAATTAATGATGACTTCAGCTGAATTTATTTCGCCTTCTTGGTTAACAATATGTGTATTGGCCCCTTTAGTTGGGGCTATTATTAATGGTTTAATATTGCGTTCACGTTCAGCTATGCTTTCGGGAAGTATCGCAACAATAGCTATGCTTGTTTCTTTTGTTTGCGCTGTTATGGCTTATTTAAATTATGGCGATCGGTTTATCGTTGAGACATTGTTTCCTTGGATTCAATTAGGGAAAATTAAAGTTGATTTTGCATTCGAATATCACGCTATTTCGAAAATTATGTTATGGGTTATTACGGGTATTGGAACCATGATTCATGTTTATGCAACATCATATATGAGTCATGATAAAACTCCTTTTCGATTTTTTTCTTATTTGAATCTATTTGTATTTGCCATGCTAGTTCTTTTGCTCTCAAACAACTTGTTGGGTGTTTTTATGGGTTGGGAAGGAGTTGGATTGTGCTCTTATCTATTAATTGGTTATTGGTATCAAGATAAGAAAAATGCTGCTGCTGGGATGAAGGCTTTTATCACTAATAGAATTGGTGATTTAGGTTTTGTTTTGGCGTTGTTATTGTTGGTAACTTATTTTGGTGAACTTAGTTTTAGTGGCATTATTGCAAAACACGAGCAAATAGCGACTTCATTACCTGTTTGGTTAATACCTTTAATTTGTTTTGGCTTGTTCTGGGCATCAACAGGAAAATCAGCACAAATGCCATTATATGTCTGGCTGCCTGATGCTATGGCAGGACCGACTCCTGTTTCTGCATTAATACACGCGGCAACTATGGTCACTTCTGGGGTAATTGTAACCGTTAAACTCTGGCCTTTATTTGTAGCTTCCCCTTTGATTCTTTCTATTATATTTTGGACGGGTTTAGCGACGGCATTGTTGGCGGCTTTTATAGCAATTAGACAAAATGATTTAAAAAAAGTTTTAGCTTATTCTACAGTTTCACAATTAGGTTTTATGTTTGTGGCCTTAGGTGCTGGAGCTCCTGATGCTGCATTATTTCATGTAGTGACTCATGCGTGTTTTAAAGCGTTATTATTTTTAGCGGCGGGATCAGTTATACATGGAGTACATGATGAAAAAAACATGGCCTTTATGGGAGGGCTTCGTGTACCCATGAAAGTAACTCATGTTTGCTTTTTAATGGGAACTTTAGCTATTATTGGATTTCCTTTTTTCTCGGGTTTCTTTTCAAAAGATATGATTATAGCTAAAGCTTTAGATTTTAATTTCTATGGAGGAATACTCTTAGTTTTAGCGGCCTTTTTAACGGCCTATTATATGCTGCGTGCCTATAGCTTAACTTTTTGGGGTAAAGCTAGATCTGATGACTCGAAAAGCGCTCATGAGAGCTCTTGGGGTATGTTGCTTCCTTTGTGTGTTTTAGCTGTTTTAAGTGTTTTTATTGGATGGCTTGAAACTCCACATATTCTTGGTTCTATTCATATCTTCAGTGATCTTGTTAAGAGTTCTTGGTATGGATTAGATTCCTATGGAGAAATGAAAACACATACAATAAGTTATGAACTTATATTGGTGGCTTTGGTAACAGGGCTATCTCTAGTTGTGGCTTTCATTTCTTGGAAAAAAAATCAACACTTATCTAGTGACGAAATAAATGATCAAAGAGGGATTTTAAAAAATATTTGTTTTAATAAATTTTATGTTGATGAAATTTATAGCGTTTCTTTTATTAAATCTTTAAAAGCATTATCTTTTTTATATGACTTATTTGATCGATTTATCATTGATGGTTTATTGAAATTATTTCGCCCCATTTTAAGTCTCTTTGGAATAGTTGGTAATTTACTTCATACTGGAAATGTACAAAGTTATAGTTGGTACATCGTATTTGCTGTCATTTTATATTTTGCTTTAGGGATCTTTGGCTTATGATTATACATGAACTACTTTTATTCTTAATATGTCCCTTGCTTATTTCAGTGTTTTTACTGTTTACGTTTAAAAGCCGTAAAGCAGCTCAAATAACAAATTTAATACTTCAATTCTTTTGGGTATTTTGTTTAATACAAATTTGGCCATTGTATAATTCGGGAATTGCAGCAGCATCAACTCCTTTCCCTGTTTATTTTGATTGGTCGTGGTTGAGCGTTTTTTCATCACGGTTTTCATTAGGTTTAGATGGAATTAATATGCCATTGATTCTTTTAAACGTATTTATGAGTGTTGTTTTATCCTTTTATTTTTTAGGTAAAAAAACAATTAATTACGCTTTTCTTGCATTATTTAACTTGCTTAATTTTGCTAGTATTGGGAGCTTATTGGCAGCTGATCTATTGTTATTTTATTTCTTTTGGGAAATTATGTTGATTCCACTTTATTTTATGGTTGGAATTTGGGGTGGAAAAAATAGAATATATGCAGCATTAAAGTTCTTTTTAATGACTTTAATGGGATCATTACTTCTTTTAGTGTCAATTGTTGCTTTGGTTTATCATAGTGATTTTCAAAGCTTAGAGTGGCATTCACTTGTTAACCTTAATTTAGCTTTTGACGGTATGTTCTCACTTCAGGGTCTATTGTTCCTGGGGTTCTTTATTGCTTTTGCGGTGAAAATACCAATTTGGCCGTTACATACTTGGTTGCCTGATGCCCATTCGGAAGCACCAACAGCGGGTTCTGTTATATTAGCTGCAATTTTATTAAAGCTTGGTATCTATGGAATTGTTAGGTGGTGTTTACCGCTTTTTCCAGAAGCAACAGCCTATGCCTCTGAAGCTATTATGGTTTTAGGTGTTATTGGAATTATTTTTGGGGCTTTAGCGGCTTGGCGACAAACCGACATTAAAAGACTTATTGCTTATTCTTCTGTTTCACATTTAGGGTTTATGGTTCTTGGCGTTTTCGCATTAACTCAAGAAGCTCTTAATGGTGCACTATTTCAAAATGTTGCTCATGGGTTATCAACGGGGGCATTATTTTTAATTTTTGGTATTATTTATGATCGTACTCATGATCGTGAGTTGAAAAACTACGGAGGCTTTGCCTCGGTCAATCCACATATTTGTTTTTTCTTTGTATTTGCAACAATGGCCAGTATTGGCTTGCCTGGTTTACCGGGATTTGTAGGTGAATTTTTAATATTAACAGGAAGTTTTGAACAATATCCTGTTTTAACTATGGTGGCGTCTTTAGGGATCTTACTAGGGGCTATTTACATGTTACATCTTTTAAAGAAGGCTTTTTGGGGCCCCAAAAACGGTGTCAGTGAAAAATATGTTGTACAGTTAAGTGTTGGTGAATGGTTAGCTATACTACCATTAATTATTGGTATGATAGTTTTAGGTTTTTATCCCTCTATACTAATTGATATGCTTAAAGAGCCAGTTGATTTAATGTTGAATAGTTTTGTGAAGTGAGGAAAATATGTTTTTTTTGAAAAATTATTTAGACGTTGATTATAATGACCTTTTTACTTTACTGCCCTTCTTAGCGTTGTTTTTTGCTCTTTCCTGTAATTTAGTATTATCAGCCTTAAAGTCATCTTCATTTGTAATTAAGCTAATCAATCAAATTTGTTTAATTGTATTTGCATTGGGTCTTTTAGATGGATTTAGAGAAGACACAATACTTTTATTTGGGGAATCATGGGTGTTTGGACCACTAGCTAGATCTGTTGGAATAATGGCTTCTGTTGTTGTTTTGTTAAGTACTTTTATTTCGGGTTCTTATAATGACAATCAAAACAAAAATCGCGAGTGGAGTGTTTTTTCAATACTTTCAGTTTTATCGGTTACTGTTTTAGTAATGGTTAGAGATTTTATTAGCTTTTATGTTTGTATTGAAACATTGTCTATAGCTAGTTATTTGATGGCTGCTTTGAATACTAAAAAAGCAAAGAGTATTGAGTCTGGAATGAAGTATCTTTTGATGGGAGCTTTTGCTTCTGCAATTCTATTGATGGGTATTAGTTTTATTTATGGATTAACGGGATCATTTGATTATGCTGTCATTGCTCAATTTTTAGAACAACCTATGTCGTCTGAATTTCGTATTGGATTTATTTTGTCTTTAATATTTTTAGTTGTTGGATTTTCATACTTGAAACATCTTTTAGAGCTAGTTTTTCATGCTCTTTCCATATAAAACACTTATTTTTGGGTATAAATCGGGTTCAATGGGTG
>ENA-ORXR01004406-ORXR01004406.1-marine-metagenome-genome-assembly--contig:-NODE-4406-length-11787-cov-4.416567_pt1 | contig 11787 bp, 11 predicted proteins | sample MGYA00237866_ERZ511479 | MGnify/ENA metagenome assembly ERZ511479 | reverse complement strand
CTGTCCAAGGCGTTCGACTTTCTGGTGGTCCGTCAGATCGTGCCGTCGAATCCGGTGGCCCATGTCAGCGGCCCGAAGCTGGTGACCACCAAGGGCAAGACGCCGGTCCTCGATGATGACGAGTTCCTGGACCTGCTGGCCGCGATTCCAACCGATACGCTGATCGGCTTGCGCGATCGCGCGTTCATCTGTTTGCTGACCTACACGTGGCCCCGCGTGTCGTCGGCCGTCGATCTCCGCGTTCGCGACTACTTCCCGAAAGGCAAACGCTGGTACGTGGACCTGGCCGAAAAAGGCGGCAAATTCACGAGGAAACTCGTGCATCACCGGACACAGGATGCCCTTGATGCCTACCTTGCCGCCCTGGCGCCGGCGCCTGACGACTGGCTCTTCCAGAGCATGGATCGACGACGCCAGCCCACCGGTCGGCCGCTCAGCCGGCGCAACGCACTCCACATGGTCAAGCGCCGCGCCATTGCGGCCGATCTCGATCCGAGTCGGGTGTGCAACCACGCGTTCCGAGCCACCGGCATCACCAACTACATGAGTAACGGCGGCCGACTTGATGTCGCCCAGGAATGGGCCACGCATGCCGATCCGCGGACCACCGGGCTCTACGATCGCACGACCGACAAGGTCTCGCTCGAGGAGGTCGAACGGATTCGGTTCGAGCGTCAAAGTGGCTGACTGATGTTTTCCGGTGTCGATAAGTTCGACACCGCTGCCGATCGATTTCTTTCAACGATGCGTTGATTCGGGTGGTTGACTCGATCAGCCGAAGCCGCGTGGATCACACCGCTTTCCGCACATTGGATCTGATATGGCAAGGTGACGTCCGTCTCATACAGATTGGGTATATCTGCATAAAGGTACGTAACGCGACACGGGCAAGTGGTCACACGGCCGAGTTTCACCGCCTTGAACATCGGAGTTGCCGTAGGCCTCGCACTTGGCGGCGTCAAGAATACGCAGTCTCAGCATTGTGCGCTCCCGTCGCGTCGGTGCGACCAACCGCGCGATTGTTTCGCGACCGGCACCTGAGAACGGCGAGGCTGGACACGCTTGTCGTGGCGCCGCGGTCACCGACGTGGCACTCGCGGCCGTCGCGACAGGGCCGGAAAGCGCCGAATCTGAACGAGCTCCACGGTGACTCATCCGGCGTCAGAGGTGAGCAACCCGGCCTCATCGCCTGTTTCTGGCCGTCTCAAGCCTTATAGTCCATGTCGCGTTACGTACCTTTATGCGGATATACCCCGCTCGGCAAGCAGGCGGTCCTTGGTCTCGACACGTGCCCGCTCGGCATCGACCAGCTCGCTCACGCTCGGCGGCCGCGAGCTGCTCATCAAGCCGTTGCACAATCCGCTCGTCAAAGGGCGTCAGAGGGCGTGTAGTGACGTCATCGGGCGGCTCCGTGGCGTCAGTTGACGTCGTGCTGACAGGTGGGCTGTTGAACGGACCAAACACGCGAAGGAGCTCGGCGGTGTCGATGCCTTCGCCCGAGCGCGAGAGTTCGCCGTCACGAAAACGGTTGTACAGCGTGCCGCGCGAGACGCCGGCGAGCGCCGCCGCTTCAGTGATGGAGAGGATCGCCATGCTGTTCAACCCCTGTCAAAAGCGCCGTGCAGTGACGTCAAGCGTAGACAAACGGTGTGCAATTGCACACGTCAACGGCGTCAACGGCTGACACCGCCGCCAAGTGCCTGATCGGCAAGGGTTCGCCAGTGCGCGTAATCGGTCTTATGTCAAATGCCCGTTCTCGGGGTCTGAAGTCCAACGGTACGGAAACGTACGCTAAGCCCCAGATATTGATCTCCATCCTGCCTCAGATATCGGCAGAAGGTTGAGCATATTTGACTAGTTTTCGAAATTCGAACACTCGAAATCAAGATCGATCCCAGACATTCAATTTGTAAATGTTGGTACTTGATTTAACATACAATGTACGACAAGGTCGAGACTCTACCTTAGATTACGAATTTTGCGGAACCAGCGCTATCCATTCCATAGGCACTTTTTTAGTATCAATCTTTATTTCTTTCTGCGATTCAATTTTATATCTACTTCGGGTAATATTTCCATTAGTATCAGTCAGTATAAAAACTCGGTAGTCTCCAAGTTCCACTTTCCCATCTCTATTCCATCAAGCAATTGAGGACGAATTCTGGACTGCAATCTGACCACCATTGGTTGCTGCTAGTTCGGCATCAAAAACCGTTGTACCTTCTTTCGCATCTGTACGCACTTTTATGGGATAACCTTGATGCGACTTTCTATATTCCAATTGGCACCTAAAGTTAGCGTTTAATCAACAACCATAACATCGTCATTAAGCTGCTTTTGAAGTTCGTCAATCACTTCTTCCATAGCATCTTTTGGCGTTTTGTTATTCAATTCAATTTCCATAACCCCGTTTTCGAATGTGATGCGATTGTATTCTCCAATACTTGAATGGTTTGGCATAAATATTAAGTTCGTGTCTTTTAACAGTCGTTTTGCTTCAAGAAGTCCCCATCCACTATCCATAGTTTCTATCGTCGACCACTGACCATGATTAATTGGGAGGTGTGTTGAACTTATAGCATGATTGTTATTTAGCCCAGGTTGAGAAGCTAAAGCTATTAGCTCTTTTGCCAATTTGGTGGTTTCTTTATTACCTGTATTTCCCACGGTATACACGATTGGGTGAGACAAATTTGTAGATCGTCCCCCTTTTATTCCCGCTGGAGCATTGATCCAAGTGACTCTTTTATTGTACGAATCTTTGTCTTCTCGATCGATGCCTAAATATTCTAATTGATCATCAAGGTTCCAAATACCATGAAATTTTGCAAATGCGCTCCCTGCAATGAACGCCGCGTTGAACTTTCGCCATGAATATCTGGTCATTTTTGCGGGTATGGCTTCGGATTTCACACAACTATGTAGCCACTTGTAATAAGTTAATAGTTTTGATCTTGAAACTACAAGTTTATCTAGCTCCTGGTTATAAAATGTGTTTCCAAATGAAGCCATAGCCATTTGAAACTCTGGACCAAAGTTGGGACGATGCAAAATCCCGATTTTTTCAGGGTCTTTTTTCTTAATACGAGCTGCGAGATCGCAGAGATCATACATTGTGAACTCCCCACTATCGACTTTCCTGGGCAATGACTCAATGAATGTGTCACTTATACCTGCTGCTCGCATCATCTCATTGTTTAAGAAAAACATGCGTACTTCCCAATCTTGCGGAATACCATATCGTTTTCCTTCAACCATAACCGCATCCCATAGAATGGGAATAATGTCGTAGTAATAATCCGGGTTGGTAAGGATATGAGATTCTAAGTCGACTATAAGGCCTTCTTTTTTAAATTTCCCAAGCCATTCATGGCCCGCTACAATAATATCCGGAGTATGTCCTTTCTTATGCCTCTCCAAGACACGCTCGGCATCTATATCATAGCCTCGAACGTGCTTAGCAATTACTTTTACGACCACCTGCCTTTTGTCACCACTATCCTTGAGTTTTTTGTTCAATTGCTTGGAGGCTTCAATAATATTTGTAGTTCGCATTGGACCTGAATTGTCGTGTCGAGACCACAGTGAAATTTTTATAGTTTCTGCCATCACATTCGGTGTGATAATCACGAATATCATGAATAAGAGAACAGTAGAAAAAACGTTAGTTAATCTCATCGAAGTGCCTCCCATTGATTTATCCACCATTAACAATGCCACGGGAGTGATGAGATTTCCAGTAAATATTTTAACGAGAAACTCCGGTATGACGTAGAAATGGGCAGGTTGAATATTTGCCTTCCGAAATATAACAAAATGCTGCAAAAGCTAAGAAAGATAAAATACCAACAAGTAAATAATAAGCAGTAAAAAGAAAAGAAATCCGCAGATTACAAACGCTATAATTCTTTCAGGTTTGTCGTTGACAATTAATATGTCTAACCTGCCAGTTGCAAACACACGTATGAACCACGTTGAAAAGAAATAACCCCAAACCCATACTGATGTGAAAAATGTTGTATAAAAATACGGACTAAATTCACCTGATAATATTTCCCTTATCGTCGCTATTTCCCACGCTAGTGGCAGGTAATTTTGTAAACCCAACAGTTTTTCAGCAACCAAAAAAGTAGCAATCCAAAAACCTAATGCGAAGATGGCGGTTGTGAATACCGTGTCCATAATTAGAAGAATTAAGTGTTGCCACATCTGTGTAAATCTAGAAAACAGATTTAGTAGTAATCGCGTCTCTAACAACGATATGTAATCACATATGACATTAACGACTAAAGCGATTACAAGCATATGTTTAGTGGATATAATTCCATTTTCGTAATCGTTAATCCCTAAAGTGTCCAAAATCGGAAAAGCAAGAACCAGCATGGATACTGATATGCACACAGATTTCAGAATGAACTTTAAACTGTAAAATATATTGCCGAATACACTGTCGAATATTTGACAAAAACTTATCGCCCATTGATCGTTGCTATAATTCGTATTTTCTTTTAGACCCTTTAACCAATCAACCAGATCTTTTTTTCCTTCGGTTGAAATGGCTTGCGAACCAATAACGGTTATTGCACCGTAAACTGCAATGATTAGGGCAAATACAGATATGCTTTCAAAATCAATCGTGGTGGTCAACTAACGTTACCCTTGTGGCTGCACATTTTCATTCTTCGCGAGAGACGCGGGGAATCGACATTCCTTAGCGTACGTTTTCGTACCACTGGACTTCATACGCCCCTTGCAACTGTCCATAAAATGATCTCCGTTGTCGGATTTCGTTGTGGTGCCACGGTCGGTACTGTGTGATGGTGCTGGATCGATGCGGAAGACCACGACCACCTCGTCCTTGTAAATCTCCACCCGCTTTACAAGTGCTCGAATGGTATCGCGCTTGGTGATGAAGTTTGTGGTGGAGAGCTTCACGTTGATGGTCTTGGCGAATTCCTCTAGATGATTGATCACCAGGAACAGCTCGCGCTGTGCCGATTGTGATTGATTCCCCTGTTCGATCTGCTCGTCGATCTGGACGATTCGCGCCTTGATCTGTTTGATCTTCGGCTCGAAATCCTGCTGATCAATGACATCGTTCGCATAGCTGTCGATCAGGCGTGATGCGCCTTTCTTCAATTGTGCTTTCTGCTTGTTCAGTACCGTGGTGTCATGCCTGTCGTTCTCTGACTTTTCCAATACTCCCAGGCGTCGTTCGTACTCGCTTTTCAGTCTTGCGGGGTTCTCCAGCGCATTGATCACCTCCGCCCACACCAGCTCATCCAGAGTCTGTGTTCGTACCTGGGTGTTGTCACAAATCTTCTGACCCCCAAAGCGATAGGCATCCGTGCCGATGCAGCGGTAGTAAGCGTATTGGTGTGATGCCACTCTTGCCTCACAAGCTCGCACGCGTCCGAGAGCGCTCTCCCAGCTCTTCTCCAGTTCAACGGCGATCAGACGGTTGTCCGGATCGCAGGCGGCGTAGCGGCGCTCGGCGAGCGACGCCTCGTAGCGAGTCTGTTCGAGCTCCAGCTCCAGCAGTCGACGCGCTTCGGCCTGCTGTTCATGTCTCATGCATTCAGCCTCCAATGCCGCCTCGATGGCCAGCGGTTGCAAAGCGCGCCGAATCTCGGCACCGATTGCCTCGTCGACGCGCGTGCCCGAGAAGGCCATGCAGCGGTGCTCCTCTCTCACATGATCGGGTTTCTCACAGCGGTACTTCGGGGCGGCGTTACGGCCCGTGTACGCTACCTTCAGTCGTCGCCCGCAGCGAGCGCAGGAGAGCAATCCACCGAGCAGCGCACGACCACCTCGACCGGATTTCACGCCACCAGCCTTGCTGAACGCATTGTGCGCCAACTGCCGCTGGTTGCGCTCGTACTCCTCCCAATCGATGTAGCCCTGATGGTGCTCCTTGATCAACACATCCCATTGCTCGATCGGCTTGGCGTGCTTGTACGTCGTCTGCGCGCGTCCCTCGACCACGGTGATGCGCTTCTCGCTCTTGCCGTAGGCGTAGGCACCGGCGTAGAACGGATTCTTCAACGTCGCGATAACGTTGCGGTATCGCACCACCCGCCACTCGAACGCAACCAGCGAATGACCATCCGATGGGCGCGGAAAATGCAAGCCCTCACCGCGCATCCAGAGAAAGACCTTGCGGGCGCTGCCGAGCTGACGAAAACGCTCGAATACTGTATGAATCACACCCTGCACGCGTAGATCAGGGTCGAGGGCGAGGTCACCGTCGCGCGCCCACACGAATCCCAGCGGCACGGCGATACGCAGTTCGCCACGACGTGCCTTGGCACGGACCGCCTCGGACATCCGTGCGCGGATGATGCCGAGCTCGAACTCGCTGATTGTTCCCTTCATCCCCAGCAGCAGCCGATCATTGGGGAGGCACGGATCATAGATCCCGTCGGCGTCGATCACGCGCGCCTCGACAAGCCCGCAGAGCTCGAGCAAGTGGTGCCAGTCGCGACCGTTACGAGCGAGCCGAGAGGCCTCCAGACATAACACCGCACCGATCTCGCCGGCGCACAGTTGCGCTACGAGTCGCTCGAAGCCGGGACGCGATACGCTACCGCTGGCACTTAGCCCGAGATCGTCGTCGATGATCTCAACGTCGCGAAATCCGTGTACACGGGCCACGTCGCTCAACGCGTATTGCCGGCGTTGACTCTCCAGGTTGTCCTCGACCTGCGCCGCCGTCGACTGCCGCACGTAGATGACGGCCTTGCGTTTCAGCACGGCTTCGGGCAACTGATCAGAGCGATTCATCGTTGTCCTCCGCTACGTCGTTCGCCGCTTCGAGCAGCAGCTGTGCAAGCAGAGCGACGACCCGTTGCCGTTGCTCGTGATTCAGTCCCTCCAGGGCCACTGAATCCAGCGTCATCGTCAGTTGACGCGGATAACTCTTCTCTTGATCGCTTCCCATGAATAACCTCCTCGCCGGCCCTATCGCCGTGATGGGAGGATCGCGCGTATCCAAGTTCAGCTAACAGCACCTTCAACGCTTCGAGAGCGGCAAGGTCCACTCGGGGTTCTCCGATGGTCATTCCAGCGCACACGACCGGATCGAGCACCCAGCCCAGCACCACGATCACGACACCTGGCGATATCTCGATATGAACGTGCTCGACCCCGCCACGAAACTCGCTGTGGCAAGGACGGACCGACCGCTTATATAACGGATGCCAGCGGTAGTGCACCGTGGCGGTCAGGCCGATATGGGCAGAATGATCACGAACTGGTAATCTGGCGCAAACTTGCCTTCGCCAGCCACTCACGGCGTGGTGATTTCTTCCGTGCGCGCGTGTTGAGCGTAGCGACGACCGCACGACAGCTGAAGGTGCCGGTGTATGCCTTCCTTCGTCAGGTCTGCAGCGAGCAGCAACGGTTCGGCGCAGTGAAGACGAAGCTGCCGCTGGACCGGCCGCTGATCACGCATACAGCGGCCTGATCGCCAACCCTCTCGCGAACCCGACGCGGCGCCGTGAACGTGTACCCGCCTCACATGCGCGAGACGCTCAGGGGCGACCCGCTGTTCACGCGACAGCGCGATCAGCTCGGTCCCAGTGGGACCGAAGCACGATTTGATCGCCTGAGAGACGCGCTAAGGCGTTGCAACGGTCCCACCCGTACAGACTGGCACTGGAGCCGTATCGAGGCTTACAGCGTCTCTGAGACGCCTTCCTGTGGACAAACACGGTCCACTTCGGGTATATCCGCATAAAGGTACGTAACGCGACACGGGCAAGTGGTCACACGGCCGAGTTTCACCGCCTTGAACATCGGAGTTGCCGTAGGCCTCGCACTTGGCGGCGTCAAGAATACGCAGTCTCAGCATTGTGCGCTCCCGTCGCGTCGGTGCGACCAACCGCGCGATTGTTTCGCGACCGGCACCTGAGAACGGCGAGGCTGGACACGCTTGTCGTGGCGCCGCGGTCACCGACGTGGCACTCGCGGCCGTCGCGACAGGGCCGGAAAGCGCCGAATCTGAACGAGCTCCACGGTGACTCATCCGGCGTCAGAGGTGAGCAACCCGGCCTCATCGCCTGTTTCTGGCCGTCTCAAGCCTTATAGTCCATGTCGCGTTACGTACCTTTATGCGGATATACCCCATGTTGTTATCCGAATCACGACCATTAGTCGAACCGACGACCGCGGTGTCGCTGTCGATCGCAACTGAGTCGAGGTAGCGCGAATTCTCGAAAAAGTCGTCCGGCAAGAGCGGCCAGTCCGCCGCATAGCCTTCGGCGCAGAGCAGCGCCGTGGCGAAGAGCGAGAGGAATGTCGCCAGCGGCACGAAGGCGCGCGAGCGCGCGAAGGGGTGAGCGAATCGCATGATCGGTGGATTTCCTTGAACGCTATTGAGTGCAGACCGATCACGCATCCCTGTGCTCGGATGCCCGGCGAGCGCTCGAGTCTGTCAGGAACCCTATACGCTGCCGATCGGAGGAGCAACTGCACATGTGTGTATTTGCGTCAACGGCCGCCTTTTCGAACGCCTGTGCGTCATTGCCACGGTCAGGACGCACGATGAGCTGGTGAACCAGCCCGAATCAATGAGAGACAACCGATGAAGAAGATCCGGCCGCTTTCGTCCTGAGTTCGGTGCCCAGCAGGCACACTAAGGTATCGGTAAGGAAGTTGGACGCAGCGTGGTAGAAAACATCGTCCCTAAGAGATCATTCATGCGACCTGTTGTATTTCATAACGTCCTTTATCAAATATAAAGACGAATGCGCTAAGCCAAGAAACCCAATGAACTCGCGCGGCACGCCTTCGAGCTGAGCAACTTACAGCGCCATCAAGCTGTGGCCAGAACGCGCTTTTTGGAGACTTCATTAAAACTTTGAAGAAGAAGGTAAATCGCTTTCACGAGATCGGAACTATAGATTAGCCGACTGCGTCGAGCGCACGGCGCTCGGACACCTTGGCCGAAGCGTCGCCGCGCCTACCTCGCAGAAGCTTGACGAATTCATCGCTTACCGAGTGGTCCTTCGAATCAGCAGCGTGCTCGATAAGAAGTCGCTCGAGCGTTTCGGCCTCGCGTAGTGATAGGAGCGTCGCGAGCTGGAGGTACGTGCCCCGGAATTGCGCATCACCGAGGTGTTCCTTCGGCCGCTCGTTGTCCTCGCCTGTGAAGGCGTGCACCAGAAAGAAGTCCATCACCTTGTCATGTCGAAAGGTCCAGCGAGGCGACACATCGGCGTCAACGCTCACCTCCTGGTACGGAATGACCATCTTGTGATCGGCCATGACAGCGAGCTCGTTCCCGAACTCGTCAGCGGCGAAGGTCAGTGTTTCATTTAATCGCATCTCGTAGGTGCGTTCACAGAACGCCGCCAGAGGAAACTCCTGATTCGAGTTCCGTCGACGGTAGTCGTCAGCCATGATCCCATAGTGCTGCTTCTGCAAGCTGAAGAGATCGGGACTCTGTCCGTGAGCCAGCATTAGCGAAACGACGGACAAGTCCATCGGATTCGATAGAACACGAAGGTTCGCCTTCCTCCTCTCTTCCGACATTGTGTCCAGAGACAACGATCCGATGAACTCTTGGCAACGTTTCTCGTATTCACCGATATCGAGCGCCTCACCAGCCGTCGACGGAGGAACACGACTGCCGAGGAACCGCTCGATCTGATCTTCCTCGAGCGGTTGCAATACGTAGACCTTCGCCAGCGGTGGCGGTTGCCAAACCATGGGCTGCGACGCGAGCAGAAGATTGCCCTTGAAGAAACTCTCGGCGAACTGGATGACTTTGGCCCGCGTGTCCGAGGACACTTCGTTGAGTCCGTCGATGATCACGTCAAGCGAGCCAGCGAAAATCAGGCTACGCAGATATACCTCGTCTCGCGCCGGCCCCTCGAGCTTCGCTTGAATCGCCTGCAAAACACCACCGTCGCACTTCGTGGCGGGCAGGAACACGACGAGCCGTCTTGCGTGACGGATCTTGTGACGCAGGAACATCGATTTGCCGAGACCGGACTCACCTTCCAGAATTATCTGCCCCGGTCGATCACACAGCGCCGTTACCAGTTCGGCGTCCGACCCAAGCCTACGTAATCTCACCTTAGATTGCGAGAAATAGGCCATCTCTGCAAATTCGTCAAGGCGCGCGTCGGCAAGCAGAGAGTCCGAGAAAGGCATGAAGAGACGGCGTCGAAGGTATGGCACCCAAGCCAACAAGACTCCCACGTAGCCGAAGCCAGCGAAGCGGCGTGTCCACTTGTTCCAGAAAAAGAACGCCTGTACCGCAGGCCATCTGGGATAAACGAACACGAGAAGACACCAAAATATCAAGTGCAGCAGCACGGTGATTATGGCGAGGGTCGCCCAAGAACGGACCTCGATTCTGTCGATAGCACGCTCCACTATCGCCACGTGAGTAGAGCCGGCGGCACGCAAGTTTTCCGAGTGACGAGCGAGCAGCGGTTTGTTTTCTAATATCCAGCTGCCGTTGTCGATGACCTTCGCGATCACACGCTCCAGATCATTGCGAACGAGCGGGTAGCCGTCGATGTGCGGCCAGATTTCGTCAAAGAGCTCAAGCGTCTCGACGGCCAAATCGGTGCGGTTGGCCGTTTCAGAATAGGGCACTTCCTTTGGTCTTGCGAGCCACCGAAGAAGACGCACAACTTTTTCGTTACCGCCGGAGCTAAAAATTGAGTAGAAGCGAATCTCCTCTCTGAGCTGGCGTTGGTCGTACGAGATCTCGAGGATTGACGGTAGTTCCGCAAACGCAGTCGGCCCCAATGAAACCAAAACGCGCGCCACCTCCGACGCAGTTTGGTCATTCTTATTACCCAGCTCGCTGACGAGCTGCGCCACCTGCCCCTTCGCGTGCTCGCCGAGCCTCCCAAGCGCCCGCGCCGCCGCCTGTTGAACCCCGGAGTCCTCGGCGCTCAGCAGCGCGCCGAGCTGGGCCGCCTGCCCCTTCGCGTGCTCGCCGAGCCCGCCGAGCGCCTGCGCCGCCGCCTGTTGAACTTCGAAGTCCTCGTTGCTCAGCAGCGCGACGAGCTGCGCCGCCTGCCCCTTCGCGTGCTCGCCGAGCCCGCCGAGCGCCTGCGCTGCCGCCAGCCGAACTGCATCCTCCTCACTGCTCAGTCGCTCGACCAATAGGGGAATGACAGCATCTGCTCGCGCCTGATTGAACGCCGCCAGCAACGCCCCGTCAGAGAGTCTTATCGTTACCGGCAGCACCCCTTCCAGAGGGTCGCGTAGCGCCGCTTCCAACCCATCCAGCTGCCAGTCAGGCAGCTGATCCGCGTTGGCCTGAGTGCAGAACAGGATCGCTACTATCGCGAGCGTGCGGCCAGCGGAAAATCGGTTCCGCGACAACGCATCTGTCTTCAGCATGAATTCGCGTCCGATGGCTCCTACGACATCCTATGCGAACGACCGTTACTAAACGCGCCCTGCTCGCGAAAAGTCTAGTTGTGCGATATACCCTCGCACAAGCTCGTCTCTGCGGCGCAGTTGTATACCCGATACGAGACTATAGGCATCGTTGTCGCGGCAGTCGCTCAGATCAAGCGATGCCGTCTGCCTGTCGGTCATATAAATTCGTTTCTTGAAGCGTAGACCACTTGTTTTAACCCACCGACTCTTCCCGCAGAAGTCGCCGGTTCTACACGGAACGCGGAGGCGTCACACCGGATACTCTCGATCGAGAGCGTCGAGCCGCGCCTCCAGGACTCCAGCGACCGGCGAGCCGATCTCGACGAAAATGGCGGCGGCACGTGTCCAGAACTCCGCCGCCTGCTCCAAATCGCCGCG
>ENA-ORXR01004402-ORXR01004402.1-marine-metagenome-genome-assembly--contig:-NODE-4402-length-11792-cov-88.657704_pt1 | contig 11792 bp, 14 predicted proteins | sample MGYA00237866_ERZ511479 | MGnify/ENA metagenome assembly ERZ511479 | reverse complement strand
TATTTTGTTTTAATTGTTTTGAAATTTATTTTATCTTCACGGTCTGATTATGATATCTCTATTATTAGAAAAATATAATTCCACTTTTGTTAATTTAGTAATGACTTGGGGAATGATTTTTGATAAAAATATTTACTATGGATGATGTTAAAATAAAACAGGCAGCAGAAAATTCAGTTAATCTCATATTCAAGCAAATAGAGTCTGCAATCAAAAATAGTAACAGATATATACAATGGGATGAATTAAAGAAGAAGACTAATGATATGCTTTCAAAAAAAAACAAAGGTGCATCTGAAAAACTTCTTGAAGATAAATTAGAGTCAATTTTTCGATGTCTAATTCATGAATCAAAACGTTCGTCAATGTATTCTGAAATAGCTGAAAAATTTGCAGAAAAGTATATGAGTAGCTCTGTAGAAAAGAATGATGAAACTGGTAATAAAACACATAATTTGGAGAAGACTCCAATGTTGGCATCCAACCTCACTCTTTCAATAATAATTACAATAGGATTTGCAATAGGATTTTTTAGAATGTGTATAGAGAGTTTTGAAATAGGATTAGTTCCTTCAATATTCCTTTCAATAATTTATGCACTTATTCACCCGTATATTGGTAAACTGGTTTATTTCTTTTGTGTACCCATTTTTAAGATAGTGGACAAAAATTTTGAGTTTAGTGATGAAAAGTCTTGGGTAAGAAAATTAGAAAATGATAAGTTATTATATACAGCTTCTTGGCCATTGTTAGGACTTTTTGGGTTCATTATTGGTGGAGTTGCAGCAGCTTTTAGTTGGATATATCGTAATTAGCTCTGCAAAAGCCCTTTCTGTGTAGCGTCGTGCGATGTAGTATTTTCACATCGTATGAGCATATAAGCTTTGATGTCGAAAATCAGAAAGTTAGCGAGACAGTTGAATATCAACAAGGAATTTCATGCGACGAGTTTAGTGATACTTTTTATATCCACCATACGCGCCGCAAACAACAAACAAGCCTGCAAATCCTCCTTTTCCAAATCAGGATAATCTGCCAAAATTTCTTTCTGCGTCATATCGGAAGCCAACATTTCCAAGACATTTACCACAGGATAGCGCAAGCCGCGTACCGTAGGTTTGCCATGACAAATATTGGGATTCACCGTAATGCGTTGCATTAAATCAGTGTTATTCATATCGCTAAAGTACAAAATAAAACGTAGAATTGCAAAAGCCTTGTTTAATCAACCAAGAATGCTTATTTTTATAAAAAAATTACGAAGATAACAGCATTAAATTATCCATTGACTAATGCACAATTAGAACTCTTGAAGTTATTTTCGAGAGATGTACCGGAAGAAGATTTAATTGAACTCAAGCAATTGATTGTCAATTATCTGGCTGAAAAATTAGGGCAAAAAGCCGATGAAATCTGGGAAGAAAAAGGCTGGACGAATGAAGACATGAAACGCATGTCGAGAGAACACATTAGGACACCTTACAAAAACTGAATCAAATATGAGCCAAACACAATCACTCCACCAAGAAGCGATGCACATCGCCCACCAAGCCTACACTGCGCAACGCGAAGGGGACAATATCCGCTATTTGCAATTACTCAAAACTGCTCTTGAAAAAGAAAAAACCGCCGCTTGGCAACTCTTTTACAAAACCGAAACCGAACCTACGCGCTCGATTTTATTTCGCAGTGCTGCATGGCTCGCCTTTCAGTACGGTCAGCCCCGCGAAGCCGAACAACTCATCTCTGCAGCCCTCTCCGGGAATCCGCCGAAAGAGATTATTCAAGAATTGAGAACGTTGTATAAGGAAGTCCTTGGGGCTTTGGAAGTGGTGATTTGATTTACCTTTTGGTATATTCCAACATCTTATCTGCCGTCTCATCGGAAAGACTACCTGACCATTTTCTCGACAATTCGTTCTTCGTTTCCTCCCAATCCAAAGCACTATCGGGATTTGCTCTATAATCGGCAAGTCGTCCGTCAATAATAGCCTTATGAGCATCGGTTATTTCTCCAGGTACTTCTTCCACACTTACAAAATCAAAATTCCGTAGTAGTCCGAGAACAAAGTCCGTTTTATCTGGTGCGATGTCGAGTAATACTTTCATATCATAAAAATACAAAACAAAGCCCGAAATTGCAAAGCCCGAAGTAAATTACTAACTTCGCCCGACAAAGGCATCTGACCTAATTTTGGGCTTGATTCAAACATTCACAATTCAGCATAGAACCTTCTATTTTCTGATATTTAAAATCACAAATTAAGAATTACGCACACCATGCTGATTAGCTTACTCTACTTACTCGGCTCAATTCTGAGCAGCACCATTATTGCCTTAATATTCAAACTCTACCAACGATACGAAGTCGATAACTTTCAGGCGATAGTCTTCAACTACCTCACTTGCGTGGTCGTAGGTAGCTTACTGATTTGGGACTTTCCGGTACAAGCCGGCTTCGCACAAGAAGCGTGGTTTCCAGTGGCTTTGATTTTGGGAGCCGTATTTATTTCGACTTTTTATTCAATTGCGGTGACCACACAAAAGTTTGGAATAACTGTAGCCATTGTTCTACAAAAAATGTCCATTATCATCAGCGTCATATTTGCGATTTGGGTGTATAAAGAGTCGGTCAATGCCTTAAAAATTGCGGGAATACTTTCAGCACTCGTCGCCGTTGTCCTGACAAATATCTCGCCCGGCATTAAAGAAACAAACACGCAAAACCGCAGCTTACTCGTATTCCTCATTCCGGTTTATCTTTTCTTTGCCTGTGGTATGATAGAGTCGCTTCTACTATACACCCAACGAGATTTGTTGGATGGCAGTGGTGGCATTCGGTTCGCTATTTTCCTCTTTGGTACAGCAGGAGTCGTAGGACTTATTTTTTTGATAATCAGTGTGATACGTGGTAAAACCAAAATTCAATCGAAGCACATTATCGGGGGAATAGCACTGGGTATTCCCAATTTTTTCTCCATATATTTCCTACTGCTTGTATTGGGTCGCGGCTTTGGTGGCTCGGTTGTTTTTCCGATAAATAACATATCAATCATTGTACTTGCAGCCATATTAGCAGGGGTGATTTTTAGGGAAAAACTAAGTCATATAAACCTCATCGGCATCTTAGTTGCGGTGCTTTCTATCGCTCTAATCAGCCTATCAAATTATCAATGAATGAATTTTGAATGAATGAAAGAAGGTTCTGCTGAAATAAGGATATTTTTAAATTATTTTATAATGAAAAATATTTATAAATAATTCATTTTTAATAATAAATAAATTACAAAATAATTTTAATTAATTAAAAAATGGCTATATTTCAGTGCGACCAAAGAATGAAAGAATGAGTGAATCATTTGAGTGTGTAAAATATTAGGGGAACTTTAATTTGTTTGAATGTATCATAAGTTCGTGACATTAAAGGTACGTTAGTACCGATTCCGTTTGTAGCAAAGTTTGAATAACAAGCTCATAAGGTACGTTAGTACCGACCCCGTTGGTGCGTATAAACGGAGTCGGTGCTAACGCACCTTATGAGTTTGGGAGAGCTTTCTTGCTACAAACAGGGACGGTGCGCTGCACCTTTTATATATAATTGCCCCTAATATTTTACGCACTCTAATCATTATCAAGAAAGATACTTTCCTACTATTGGCATCCGCCTTCCCATTCCAAATGCTTTATTGGATACGCGCAGCATTGGTGCGGTCTGATAGCGTTTAAATTCACTCATATTCACCAATCGCAATATGCGTTTGACGAGTGCTTCGTCAAAGCCCATCGCTATAATTTCTTTCGGTCCTTGTTGTTTTTCAATATATTGGAACAATACCTCATCGAGTTGCTCGTAAGGTGGTAGGCTATCTGCATCGACTTGGTCGGGGCGCAACTCTGCCGACGGTGGCTTTGTGATGGTATTTATTGGGACGACTTCGCCGTCTTTATTCATGTATTCGGCGAGGGCGTAAACTTCCATTTTGTACAAATCGCCGATGACCGACAAGCCGCCCGCCATATCGCCGTAAAGTGTGCCGTAGCCCACCGCAGCTTCGCTTTTATTGGAGGTATTGAGCAAAATATTTCCGAATTTATTGGACATCGCCATCAACAACAAACCGCGTGTACGCGCCTGTATATTTTCTTCGGTGATGTCAAATTGTGTTCCAGCAAAATGCGGTTTGAGGGTATTTACAAACTCGTCATAAATCGACTCGATATGAATAATATCGTATTGGATATTCAGATTTTGAGCCAATTGACGGGCATCATTGATAGAATGGTCGGATGAAAATTGAGACGGCAACAAAAGACAACGCACATTTTCAGCCCCAAGCGCACGTTGCGCCAAGACCGCGACCACTGCCGAATCTATACCTCCCGACAAGCCAAATATCGCTTTTTTTAATCCTAATTTTCCGAAATAATCGCGCAAACCCATAATGAGCGCATCGTGTATGAGTGCGATTTTTTCTTTTGGCTGAATCAGATGTGTTTTATTTTTTTTATGATGAATAACGGCGTCCAAATCGTAAGTTTTGACCATCTCCTGAAAATATGGTAGTTCGTCAAATACCTTTTCATTGGGCGACATCACGAGCGAGCCGCCATCAAAAATAACCTCCGTTTGTGCACCACAATGATTGACATAAAACATCGGCAAACCATATCGCGCTACATTGGCTTTCAAGACATGAATCCTATCTGCCGCATGGTCATAACTGAAGGGTGAAGCCGACAAATTGAGCACAAAATCAGGCTGTTGTGGCATCAATTCGTCGAGCGGACAGATGGTGTACATCGGATTTTCATTGCCTACATTCCAAATGTCTTCGCAAACCGTTAGTGCAATTTTTTTGCCTTTATAGTTGACGACTTTAAACTCGTCGGCTGGCTCAAAGTAGCGATATTCATCAAAAATATCGTAAGTCGGCAACAAGGCTTTATGGGCAACCTGCTGTATTTTTCCATCGGCTAAAAAGTAGGCGGAATTATACAAATCTTTACCATCAATAACCGGATTTCGCGTAGGCGAGCCCACGACTACGGCGATACCTTTGGCTGCCTTTGCCAATTTTTTGACGGCTTTTTCGGCACGCCGAATGAAGTCGCTAAATTCCAAAAAATCGCGCGGCGGATACCCACAAGTAGCCAGTTCGCCAAATACGATGATGTCCGATTTTTCAGCTTTGGCTTGCTTGATGGCTTGCAGCATTTTGGCTACATTGCCATCGAAATTGCCGATATGGTAGTTGAGTTGTGCGATTGTTATTTTCAAGAGAGACGAGTTGTTGAGTTGAAGGATTGAAGGATTGACGGATTGACGGATTGACGGATTGACGAGTTGTAGGGTTGATAAGTTGACGAGTTGTAGGGTTGACGAATTAAAGGGATGATGAGTTTTTTTGCTTCGCAAAATTCATCAACGCCACAACTCGTCAACTCAACAATTCATCAACTCATCAATTCAAAACATAATACCGAATCGAAAAGTCATGCCATTGATGACGGCTTTCGAATCTTCTTCACCGATGGCATCACCAGCTGCATTGACGAGTTCAGTCTTTTTATTGGCGGTCATATCAAATAATCCGCTATGAAAATAGATACCCGCGACAGCAGATGTATTGTCCGAAATGGAGTACTCTGCACCACCGCCGATGCCCCATGAAAGGTTGAGAATACCTGTATCGGGCGTGATATTTTCTCTGCTGGTATCCAAAAAGTCAGCGCGCGCCTGTGTTTTGATATGTAGCAAAAATGGAATTTCACCGTAGTAGCGTAAGTAACCAAACTGGTTGGTTCTTAACTTGATACCAATTGGAATTTCTACCATTTGAAACTTGCGTTTGATATTTTCATCCGCAGGAATATTTTTATAAATAGTATCGCTAAGTTCGGAAGTCGGGAAAAAGTTGCCACCTGCACCGTGATTGAGTGTACCTCCTTGATTGATAAGGAGATTGAGCCCAGAGGTGATGGCATAATTTTCCTGAAAATAATTTTCGGCAATTAGTCCAAATTTGAGTCCAAAATTTGAACCGCTACTAGTAACAGAATTGTCATTGGTGGTCATCCATGAAAGGGTCGGACTGAATTGAAAGCCAAGTTTGATATCTTGACCGTAAGCTGTGAACATCCCCATCATAAGAATGGAGACTAAGGCAATTTTTTTCATCTTTTGATTGTTTTGTATTGTAAAATTGTGTGAGTGTATGGTTGTGAAATTATATGCGATTCTTGTGTAGGAACAACGCATAAATAACTTTACACTCTTGGACGATTCTTTTACACTTATTTTTCATTTTGAAATCAGTTATCTACCCCGATAAACGCCCTCTTTCAAAGCAAAAACTAAGCGCAAAATAATCTACCAAAGAATATAAACTTATTTATGCCTCATTCCATACAATTCCACAATTTATTTATATAAAATTATGTTTTACAAAAACTGTACTAAGAAACGACGAAATAATAATTTGAACACTTCGACGGCTTCTAAATCTTTATTATTATTAATAATTTCAATTATAATCTTGTTTTCTGCTTGCCGTAAAGGTAAAAATATTCCTGACGTTTCTAATATTATTATTGAGTTAAATGTTCGGCATTTTGACCGTGATTTTTTTAATATTGATACGAATAATGTAGCTGCAGAATTGCATGTTTTGTCAGAAAAATATCCGGAATTTTTTCCGATTTACCTGCAAGTTATCGGGGCAGGTGACCCACATTACGCACCCGAAGGTAAGGAGAAGTATATCGAAGGCATGTTGAAACATCCCGCACCACGACGTTTGTATGATACTTGTCAGATCGTATTTCGAGATTTCGACGCAATAGCATCCGATTTTGAACAGGCATTCCGCTTTTATAAATATTATTTCCCCGAAAAACCAACACCCGATGTAACGACTTTCGTATCTGAATATACGATTGCCAATTTTATTTATGGCAATGACCAACTTGCCGTCGGTTTGGATATGTTTTTGGGTAGCGATTATCCGTATCAAAGCAAAAATCCGGGCAATAGCAATTTTTCTGCCTACCTCACACGTGCTTATAATAAAGAACATTTGGTCGCAAAAACAATGGGTGCTTTGGTCGAAGATTTGGTAGGCACGCCGCCTGGTCAACGCTTGCTGGATTTGATGGTTCACAACGGAAAAAAACGATATATTCTTTCCCAACTCCTCCCCTACGCCGCCGATAGCACTATTTTTGAACATACCGAGAAACAAATGAAATGGCTACAAAATCCCACCAACGAGGTGCAAATGTGGGATGTTTTTATCAAGAATGATTTTCTATATTCTGCCAAAACACGTGACATCGCAAAGTACACCAATCCTGCCCCTTCTTCGCCGGGTATGCCCCTCGAATCGCCAGGCAATACAGGCACCTATATCGGTTATAAAATCGTGGAGAAATATATGGAACGTTTTCCGGAAAAGACCTTGCAAAACTTAATCGCAGATAGGGACGCACAGAAGATTTTGACGAGTTCGCGGTATAAACCGAGGAGGTAAGGGAAGACGAAAAAAATAATCTACCCGTCTGAATTGTTCTTTTTCTTATATGTTTCACTTAGTGAAAGAAAATAAATAACTTCTTCATTTGGGGTAGATTATTTTCTTCCTCTTCCCTAAGCTTAATTTCAAATTCAAATTCAAAAAAAATCAACCGTCATTCTGCGTCGGAGCTCAGAATGACGGTTCTTTTTGTTTCGATGCGTTTGTCCTATTTGAAGTTGAGATTGAGGTTGAAGTTGAGATTGAACTTACGCCCCTTTCGCGTCGTGTTGTTGGATATAATCGGTAATCAATTCATTGACAATATCGCGGATACGTGCTTTTTCGCTTTTGGCAATGTCGCGGAGTTTTTCGATTTTTTCGGTTTCAAAGGTGAAAGAAACGCGTTTTTTATCGGGTTTAATTTCGCTTTGTTCGATGGTCTGACGAATCAGTGAATCCAGACCAAACATAGGTTTAGTACGACGTTTTGTTTTTTTAATCGCCTGTCCTTCAGCTACTTGCTCTGCTTTTTCTTGTACCGCTTCTTCGATGGCATCCTGAAAAATAGACTCCAGGCTATCCGAAAAATTCTTCTTAGATGAGCTTTTAGATACCTCGCCTACTTGCGGTAGAGTCTGCTGCTCCACTACATCATTAAACAGGTCGTCAAAACCCGATGAAAATGTTTTCTTTTTCTTTCTTCCCATAACTGAAGTAAATTTCAAATTCCAAAACACAAATTCAAAAAAATGGGTGTTTGGAATTTGTTATTTAGAATTTGGCGTTTGTTATTTGGTGCTTGAATTTTCTCCTCCTTTTGGTCCATAAAAGAACACCCAAGTCTGAAAATCGTCTGTAAACTCCTCAAATCTATGCTCCACATACGCAGGCACAAACAGGAAATCGCCTGCCGCAAAATCCATCGTCACTCCATCGCAGTAAAATGTACCACTACCGGAAATGATGACATATATTTCGTCTCTTTCGTGGGGTTGTTGTTTATCTATTTTTTCGGGTTTGTAGAGTTCTACACCTAATGTACCATGCTCGTACAATTCAACGAAAGGCGTATCTACTTTCGCTAATTGCTTCAAGGCTTCTGCCGGAGTGATTTTGTGGTATTTAGGCATCTTTGTAAAATTTGTCTATTGTTAAACAGGTCATTGTTTTCGGTTCTTGGAGGTTTTTTAATGTATCACCTGATATTGATTTTATTTCTGTGCCAAATTTCTTAGCTATCAGACTTTCTATTGATGAAGACATTGACGCTAAATTCCCAAGTGTGACCGTCAGTTGTTCGAGCGGACGTTGATTGAGTTCTTCTATATCTGTCAGAATGATAAATCTTTTTGGCGTATCTAAGTACGCTCTTTTTTCATTTTTTAATAATTTAAAATCAATGTGAGACATTAAACTTTCTAATATCAATAAACTATCTGTTATTTTTTCATCCAATCGAAAATTATTGATTTGTTGCTCAATTTTTTCCTGCTCGTCACCATCCTTTAGTTGCCATTCAATAAATTTTTTCCAACCCTTAAACTCTATGAAATCAATCATGTTTTTTGTAGGTATTATTTTAAGTCCGTCACACGATTTGGGAGAATTTAGATTGTGCGCTTTCGACACCAATTCTTTACATTTATCAAAATCATATACTTCCGTAAGAGCTTTTGTACAACACGAATCCTTTACATCTTTAATCGGTATCTTCAGAAACAAACCTTTGCTTTCTCCATAATTTACCAACCTTTCTAAAAATGCTTCTATTTCCATACTAAATCGTGCAAAGGTTGAGAGAGTTTTAAAAACACTCTGTTTAAATCGTCATTGACGTGTTCAATTTCTACTAAGCCGTTGTCATTTCGTTCTGCGAGGTAGTAATTTGTAAATTTTTCTATGCCGTATTCTTTACTGTAATGCCTTAGCCCTTGTATCAAATACGGACTATGCGAAGTCACTAGCACAGGTATTTCATGTTTGACCAATAAGCAAATTATCTTTGCATATTCGACCTGCCATTTGGGGTGTAAGTGCGTTTCGGGTTCGTCTATTATAAGTAGCGACCTGTTATTTAATACCTCCGACAACAACAACAATTGTATGATTCCAAAAGATTTGATACCTGAAGCTGTGTTGATAGATCGAAATTGAGAAGTTTTGTTATTTTTTCCTTTTTTAGAAAAAATAAAATCTCTTTTCTTTCTGTCAAACACCCAATTGCCTTGAATAATCTTTCCTATATTATCTATGATTTCCTTTTGTTTTTCATTCAACAAATCAACTTCTACCAAGTCTGATGAGTTGGCTATCTTATCCATTAAATCTTTTATGTGTAGTGAAACATTTGGTCTGACAGGAAGCCTTGTTCTTTCACCAGTATTAAGTTCAAATATACTTTTAGAATGATTAATAGCATCAAACATTTGAACTAATATAGGAGTCTCAATGAAAGTAACATCCTCATAAGGGGGTATTTCTTCATGAATTATGAAGTCCTTAATATTATTCTTTTCAGCTTGAATCTCAAATAATAAATCTTTTTCTTCAGTAAAATTGATAATTGACTTTGTTTGATGGTTTTTTGTCGAGAAATTTCCATAAAATTCCGCTACAAATGCGCGTTTTAAAGCTTTTTTTAACACATCGCTTTTAGTTTCCGTTTTCTCTAATTCAACCCTGATGTCATTTAGTGATGAAAGTAGATTATCTGTATCGTATAGTTCGGCTGCAGTTCCAATATCTTCAATTAGATTCTGTTTATGTTGAAACAATTCGTCTAATTGTTCACTGTCAAAAACAAAATCTTGAAAAAGAGAAGGTTGCCCTTTAATAAAAAAACTTAGTTCGTGTATAAAATTTTTAGGGTTGAACTCTTGTCTATACAGATCGTTCAAATGAATACTCCTTCTTATCTTTAGGTATAGTTTTTCTACCAATCTCTTAACGTTCCTATCCTTTCCGACCTCCAAATCCTGCTCATACCGCGAAATCGCTTTAATCACAGCAAACACCAATTTCCCTACCGTACTTTTTCCGGTATCATTTTCACCAGCGATCACGGTCAGTCCGTCAAACTTTACGTCTGCGTTTTCGATAGCCCCGAAATTTCTGATATGTAAATCCATGAATATCGTGATTTGTTTATTCGTGATTCGTTTGCTCCGTCAAGCGAAAGCGTCCGTCCACCATCTACCGTCAACCGTTTGCCGCCTGCTTTTCGCTGTCTGCTGTTTGTACGCCATTGCTACGTGTTATAATCTCCTCACAGAGTTCGAGATAATCCTTTGCGCCGTTGCTGTGTTTGCTATATTCAAAAATATCTTTACGTGCGGCGGGTGCTTCTGCGAGTGCGACTGTATCGCGGATATAGGTTTTGAATACCTTTTCTCCAAAATGCTTTTGAATCGTGGAGACGACATCACGATTAAGTACCTTACGGGCATCGTACATCGTAGGAATGACGCCGCCGATTTCAAGTTTTTTATTGATACGAAAACGTACCTTATCAATCACTTGTTTGAGTTTGACGACGCCTTGTAACGCGAGAAATTCGGTCTGTAAAGGAATCAATACATATCGACTTGAGGTCAGCGCATTCAGCGTCAGCAGTCCCAAGGACGGCGGACAATCAATGATGATATAATCGTAATCATCCTGAAGCGGGTCGAGCAATTCGCGGAGTATAAACTCGCGTCCTGCCTCATTGACGAGTTCCATTTCTGCGCCCGAAAGATCGAGCGTAGAAGGTACAACGTCGAAGTTGGGTTTTACTTCCACTGGATTAAAATCAGCTTCGCCGCGCAATGCCTCATACATGCTCGAAGGCTGCCGCCCAACGCCGAGCGATAGCGTCAAGTTTGCCTGCGGGTCAAGGTCAAGTAAGAGTACTCGCTTGCCCAATTCGACTAAGCCCGCACCTATATTGATAGTAGAAGTCGTCTTGCCGACGCCCCCTTTATGATTCAGTAATGAAATGACAACTGCCATGGTTTAGTGATTAGTGACTGGTGATTGATGATTAGGAAAACTTCATGAAGTTTTGACTAATTCAACATTGACTATTCACCAATTATATATTTTTTTAAACGAATTGTAAAGGTAACGGTTTTATTTGGAATTTAGTTGGGGAGGACGAAGAAAATAAGGTATGAAAAGATAACGGCGTGAAGACGTAACGTTTATTATCTTTGGTTCTTGACAAATCCAGTGAAGTGAATAATAATTTGGGCGTATCCCCCTCCTTATCAGTCGGGGGTCGGGCTATCCGGCACTCTC
>ENA-ORXR01004401-ORXR01004401.1-marine-metagenome-genome-assembly--contig:-NODE-4401-length-11796-cov-2.819951_pt1 | contig 11796 bp, 10 predicted proteins | sample MGYA00237866_ERZ511479 | MGnify/ENA metagenome assembly ERZ511479 | reverse complement strand
AGATAAGCGACCGTCAAAAATAGCGGCAATTGCGCGCCAATGGCGGCCATCCAGCTGCGGCTTTGTGGAGGAATTATCATGTCATGACCTTTTTTATCTCTGCGCGTTACATATCTGTCATAACGCTGTGCTTTGCAATCCGGGCGAGTCTTGGTAGGGACGCCACAACGAAATAAGGATAGATTATGCGCGTAGCAATGATTGGGACGGGATATGTCGGATTGGTGTCCGGCGTGTGTTTTGCGGACTTTGGCCATACGGTCACATGTGTTGATAAAGACCCCAAGAAAATTGAAACGCTAAATGGCGGCGGCGTTCCGATTTTTGAGCCGGGTCTGGAAAATCTGGTCGCGAAAAATGTGCGCGAGCAGCGCTTGTTCTTCACCACGGAAACAGAGGCAGCTGTGCGCGAGGCCGACGCGGTCTTTATCGCAGTTGGGACGCCGTCGCGGCGCGGGGATGGTCACGCCGATCTGTCCTATGTCTACGCCGCCGCCGAAGAGATCGCCAAAATGATGGACGGCTTTACGATGGTCGTGACCAAGTCCACTGTTCCTGTCGGCACAGGTGATGAAGTCGAGGCCATTATTCGCAAAACGCGTCCGGACGCGGATTTTGCCGTCGTCTCCAATCCCGAATTTCTGCGCGAAGGTGCGGCCATCGCAGACTTTAAGCGCCCCGACCGTGTTGTGGTCGGCACAGATGATGATCGCGCTGTGGCGCTGATGAAGAAGCTCTATCGCCCGCTCTATCTGAACGAGACGCCGATGCTGTTCACGAACCGTCGCACCTCCGAGCTGATTAAATATGCGGGCAATGCCTTTCTGGCGACCAAGATTACCTTCATCAATGAGATGGCGGATTTGTGCGAAAAAGTCGGTGCAAATGTCCAGGAAGTCTCGCGCGGCATCGGCCTTGACGGGCGTATCGGGCGCAAATTTTTAAACGCTGGTCCCGGCTATGGCGGATCCTGTTTTCCCAAAGACACGCTCGCCGTTGTCAAAACTGCGCAGGATTATGGCGCGCCGCTGAAAATCGTTGAGGCCGTCGAGCAAGTTAATAAGACCCGCAAAAAAGCCATGGCGGGCAAAATTATTGACGCAATGGGCGGTGATGTCAGCGGCAAAACTATCGCCATTCTCGGCCTCGCTTTTAAACCCAATACGGACGATATGCGCGACGCGCCGAGTTTGGACATTATCCCTATGCTGCAAGAGGCCGGGGCCACAATCCGCGCCTATGACCCCGAAGCGATGGATGAAGCCTCGCATATACTGTCGGATGTCGAATACGCCGTCAGCGCCTATGACTGCATCGCCGGCGCAGATGCGCTCGCGATTATCACAGAATGGGATCAATTCCGCGCCCTGGATTTAGGGCGGGTCAAAGACGCGCTTAAAACGCCGGTGCTGGTCGATTTGCGTAATATTTACAGCCCCAAAGAGATGAAGAGCCTTGGGTTTGAATATACCTCGATTGGACGGCCGGAAGTCGGCTAACTTTTTCTTCCCGCTCGTCCCTGTGGAGGCAGGGATCTGTTCTGTGATACGAATTGAGCGGCCCCTCAAAAGATCCCTGCCTGCGCAGGGATGAGCGGGATTGTAGGGGACTTCTAAACCCCCGCAATCACCGCGCATAAATCATCTGTGACCTTCTCGACCAAATCCAGATCATCACCCTCGGCCATAACGCGGATAAGCGGCTCTGTTCCTGAAGCGCGCACAAGTATGCGGCCGCTATCAGCCATCACTGCGCCGGCATGGGCGATCGCCGATTGCACGGCGTCAGTGCTCAGCGGACTTTCTCCTTCATAGCGCACATTCTTGAGCCGTTGCGGGACGGGCGTGAAGACATTGAGCACCTCGGAGGCCTTTTGTCGGCGCCGCACAATTTCGGCCAGCACGTGCAGCGCGGCCATTGTGCCGTCGCCGGTGGGGCAGAAATCCGTCATCAGCAAATGCCCGGATTGTTCCCCGCCAATATTATAGCCATCATCGCGCATCCGTTTGGCAACATGGCGGTCTCCGACTTGCGTGCGGATGAGCTCTAGCCCTTCGCCCGCCAGATAGCGCTCTAAACCGAGATTTGACATCACCGTTGCCACAATACCGTCCCGGGACAACCGCCCCGTATCTTTCCAGCCCTTAGCCATCAGGCCTAGCAGCTGATCCCCGTCAATGACGCGGCCCGTTTCGTCGCACATGATCAGGCGGTCGGCGTCCCCGTCCAGCGCGATGCCAACGTCGGCCTCATGCTCGACAACGGCCGCAGATAATGGCCCCATATGCGTGCTTCCGCAGCCCATATTGATATTCGTACCATTGGGATTAACGCCAATTTTGATCACTTCTTTCGCGCCAAGCTCCCACAAGGTAACCGGCGCCGTGCGATAGGCCGCACCATTGGCGCAATCGACAACAATCTTAAGGCCATCAAGGCGCATATGTTTTGGAAATGTCGATTTCACGATTTCGACATAGCGCGACTGCGCGCTATCATAACGTTTCGCTTTTCCAAGCGCGTCACTGCCTGCCAGACCCTCGACGAGACCCTCATGCATAAGCGCTTCAATTCCCGCCTCGGCCTCATCGGACAGCTTCTTGCCGTCGGGACCGAAAAACTTAATGCCATTGTCATAGTAGGGATTATGCGAGGCCGTGATCATGATGCCCAAATCGGCGCGCAGGCTTCGCGTCATCATCGCCACGCCCGGTGTCGGCAACGGCCCAAATAGGCGCACATCCATCCCGACAGCGGTTAGTCCCGCGGTAAGCGCGGGTTCGATCATATAGCCGGACAGGCGGGTATCCTTGCCGATTACAACGCTGTGACGGCGCGCCTCGCTGCCTCGAAAGTACTTTCCTGCAGCCATGCCCAGCGTCATGATTTCGCGCGGACGCAGAACGCCTTCACCGGCGCGTCCGCGAATGCCATCTGTTCCGAAATATTTTTTGCTCATTTGTGAGATGATTTCCTGTGCTAATGTGGCCTTAATACTGCCTGAAAACCATGAATGTATTATTTAGACCATAAATTATAAACTTCTACGCGGTAAACCCCGCGCAATTATGACACGCGGCCTTGTAGCAATCGGGCAGAATGGAAAACGATATGTGCGGAATTATTGGCATTGTTGGGAAAGAAGCGGTCACGCCGCGTTTGTTGGAGGGGCTTAAGCGTCTGGAATATCGCGGCTATGACAGCTCCGGTATTGCCGTATTAAACGACGCGAAGACCCTAATGCGCCGGCGCGCCAAAGGCAAAATCGTCGCCCTGGAGTCCACGATTTCCGATGACCCTATGGACGGTTTGATTGGAATTGCCCATACGCGCTGGGCCACCCACGGCGCGCCGACGGTCGCCAATGCCCATCCTCATTTTTCAGGCCGAGTCGGCGTTGTGCATAATGGTATTATCGAAAATTTCACGCAGCTTCGAAATGATTTTAACGGCGCGCGAAAATTTGAAAGCGAGACCGATACCGAAGTCGTCGCGCATTTAGTTGACCATGAACTCAGCCAAGGCGCAGACCCCAAGCAGGCTTTTCAGAACACGCTTAAAAAACTTACCGGAGCCTTTGCCCTTGGCGTAATCATTGATGGCCTTGATGGGCATATTTTTGCGGCGCGCCGCGGTAGTCCGCTCGCCATTGGTCTGGGTAATGGCGAAAACTACATTGGCTCGGACGCCATCGCGCTGGCGTCATTGTCGCGCAAAATCATCTATCTCGAAGAAGGGGATTGGGCGATTGTAACAGCGGCAGATGTGCACATCTTCAACGCCCAAGACGAAGCGGTCACGCGCAAAGTCACCCACACAACCGGGAGCCTGGCGGCGGCGGAAAAAGGTAATTATCGCCACTATATGCTCAAAGAAGTCAATGAGCAGCCGGAGACCATAGGCCACACGCTGACCCATTATATCGACGTGTCACAACACAAAGCCAAACCGCTTGAGGGCGTGGATTTTACAGATATTTCGCGCCTGTCCATCATTGCGTGCGGCACGGCGAGCTATGCGGGACATGTCGCCAAATATTGGTTCGAGCAGATCGCAGAATTGCCCTGCGAAATCGATATTGCCAGCGAATTTCGCTATCGCCGGCCCGCGCTCGATACCGGCGGCATGGCCATGGCCGTCTCCCAATCCGGCGAGACCGCCGATACACTTGCCGCACTGCGCTATTGCCAATCCAAGGGGCTGAAAACCGCCGCCTTGGTCAATGTCATGACCTCGACCATGGCGCGCGAAGCTGACTTTGCCTGGCCGATTAATGCCGGGCCGGAGATCGGCGTGGCCTCGACCAAAGCCTTTACCTCACAGCTCACGGCCCTGCTCTCGCTCGCCATTCTTGCGGCGCGCCAGCGCGGCGTGATTGATCAGGCGCGAGAGACGCAGCTCTGCACCTCGCTCACTCAAGTGCCGCGCCTGGTCGCCGAAGCTTTGCTGCTTGATGATGATATTCAATCGCTGGCCTTTGATTTGTCCAAAGCCAAAAGCGCTTTCTATCTGGGTCGCGGTGCGATGTTTCCGCTGGCCCTTGAAGGCGCGTTAAAGCTCAAGGAAATTAGCTATATTCACGCCGAAGGCTATGCGGCCGGCGAGCTAAAACACGGCCCCATTGCGCTGATTGAGGACGGCACGCCCGTCATCGTGATTGCGCCGCATGACGAACTGTTTGAGAAAACCATCTCCAATATGCAGGAAGTCATCAGCCGCGGCGCGCGCGTTATCCTGATTACCGACTCCGAAGGCGCAGATGCCGCGGGCCATATGGCGGAAAGCGTGCTCATCAATCCAAGCTCCAGCGTTGAGACAGCGCCGATTGTGCTCTCCGTCGCCGTGCAGCTCCTCGCCTATCACACCGCTGTCGCGCTGGGCACAGATGTCGATCAACCGCGCAATCTGGCCAAATCCGTTACGGTGGAATAGATGTTACGCAGTTATTAAACTGTAACACTTAAGGCGTATCTACGGGGCAGTAAGATTTTAAGAGGCTAATATGACTCAAACTATCCGCCCGGTTCGCAAAGCCGTTCTGCCCGTTGCCGGTTTCGGCACGCGCGTCCTGCCCGCAACGAAAACCATCCCTAAAGAAATGCTGCCGGTCGTGGATCGTCCGGCCTTGCATTACGTGGTCAGCGAAGCCTTAGAGGCGGGCATCGAGCATATCATATTTGTGACGGGCCGAAATAAAGGCGCGATCGAAGATTATTTTGACAGCGCCTATGAGCTCGAAGATCAGCTGGCCAAACGCGGCAAAGACGAGATTCTCGATAAAGTTTTAACCACCATTACAGAGCCCGGCTCGATGAGTTTTGTGCGCCAGCAAGCCGCCAAAGGCCTCGGCCACGCCATATGGTGCGCCCGCGATGTGGTCGGCGATGAGCCCTTCGCTATCCTGCTGCCCGATGTTTTGGTCAAGGCCGAGCGCGGCTGTCTCGCTCAAATGATGGACGCATATAATGAAGTGGGCGGCAATATCATCGCCGTCGACGCCATCCCCGAAGAGCGCGTCAACTCCTACGGCGTTATCGCCCCAAAAGAGGGCGCAGAACGCGGCGGCAGCCTTATCCAAATGTCCGGCATGGTCGAAAAGCCGCCGGTCGGGCAGGCCCCGTCAAATTTGAAAATTACGGGCCGCTATATCCTGCAGCCGGACGTAATGGGCATTTTGAAACACCAAGCGGCGGGCGCAGGCGGAGAAATTCAGCTCACCGATGCCATGGCCACGCTGATGAATGTTCAAACCTTCCACGCCTTTGAATATGATGGTCAGGATTATGATTGCGGTTCAAAGCTCGGCTATTTCGAAGCCGTCGCCGCCTACGCCGCCGACCACCCCGAGATCGGCGGACCCGCGCGCGCAATTATGAAAGAGATGAGCGGCGGGGGCTAATGTGTCCATTGCGAAGATATTTTTACGGATGCCAAATCCGGCGGTGTATTTATAACCGCTTGATCGGTCATGCGCGCAGCCTAAGGTTCCTTGGATTGTTCGTCCCAAAGTTCCTCAGCCATTAACAGAAGCTCTGCTGATGCGAAGGGTTTTTCAATCGTCGCAGACACGCCGAGAGACTCGGTTTGTTGCAAGAAAAAATTCTTTTCATCCCCGAGATCTGTATAGCGTCTTGTGCCTGTCACGGCGATGACAGGCGGCTTGCGCTTTCTCATGGCCAGTAATCTGCCCAGCACATGCAGCCCGCCTTTTGCATTGGGAACGAATAAATCTGTGATCACAAGATCAAACTCTGTCGTCTGGAGGCACGCGACAGCTTCGTCACCATTGTGGGTAAGGGTCACTTTATGACCATTGAGTTCAAATGTGCTTCGCCAGTCCTCGGCAAGCAGCACATTGTCGTCCATTATCAAAACATGCTTCATAGTTTTGCCGTAAAAGTAACGCGAATCATTATTCCAAATACTTCTAATATTAGATTAGGACGCGCAATAGTATTTATGTGAAATTTTTAAATAATTTTACCTTACCACCCTCAGCATGTGTTTCAGCTTGATATTAACGAGGCAATTGAGTAGTTTTAGCAATTGAGCGTTTAAAATGCTCTGATATCCGGAAATGCGAAATTATGCCTGATGCTGAACTTACGGATCACTCCGACAACCCACGTATTTCCGACACTCAAATTCATCGTTTGTCCGCCGCGCTTGAAGCCGCAAACATTGGTGTTTTTGAATATGAGCCGCAAACTGAAAAAGCGCATTGGGATCTGCGCGTGGGTAAAATTTGGGGAATACCCAACGATGTAGAGATTACATATGAAACTATGATTGCGGGTATTCACCCCGAGGATGTCGGCAATCATAATGAAATGATGATTAATGCATTTGACCCCAATACGGGTGGCTTGTTTGATTTAGAATACCGCGTCATTCCCCGTAATGGAGCGCCCATGAGGTGGGTGCGCGCGGTTGCCACGTGCTCTTTTGAGGACGGCGCCCCTGCCTTTTTACTCGGCACAATTCAAGATGTTACCGTCAGACGGAAATTGGAGGAGCAGAATCAGCTCTTAATCAACGAGCTTCAACACCGCGTGAAAAATACACTTGCAACAGTCTTGTCCGTAATCAGCCTGTCAAATCCCGAAGACAACGATATCGAAAAATACATTCTATCTCTGGAAGAGCGGTTATTATCAATGTCGGCGACGCATTCCTTAGTTAATCGGAATGACGGGAACAGCATTGATATAAAATCTATTGTTGAAAAAGAGTTTCTTGCCTATGTCGGACCGAAGAAAGAGAGATATGACCTCACAGGCCCCTCCGTGTATATTATACCGTCTCATGTTCAGGTCATTTCAATGGCCATACATGAGCTAGTCACCAATGCGTGCAAGCATGGAGCGCTCAGCATGCCCAGCCGAAAAGTCACCATAACAACATCCATCAATGACGGGATTGCAAATTTCAGTTGGGCAGAAAAAGGGCAGTTTGAAAAAGGGCAGCAAGGACAACCTGAAGGCGGATTTGGAAGTTTTTTATTATCCCGTGTTGTCGGCGCCGAAGTGCAAGGCAAAGTAAAATATGAGATAACCTCAGAAGGCTTATTTTTTGATTTGACCTTCCCCTTATATGAGGCAAGCGAATGACAATTTCACCCAAAGTTCTAATCTTAGATGACCAGCAGCTAGTTGCATATAACATGGCCAAGATGCTGGAGAGAAACGGATTTGAAATTCTAGGTCCATACGCGAATATATCGACTGCGCTGAAAGGCCTTGAACTTTCGGAACCTGATATTGCTATTCTGGATATTAATATGGGCGATGGCACGACAAGTGAACCGTTGGCCGATATATTGATTAAAAGGAATGTGCCGTTTGCTTTTGTGACGGGTTATGGAAGCGTAGAGGTTATTTCGCCGCGCTTTAAGGATATAATCAAAATGCATAAACCTGTGGGTTCAGCTGAATTTGTCGATATGGTCCAAAACCTGTTATACTGAGTCCTACGCGGACAACCCTAGTTTCGAAACTAGCGAAACAGAAATGAGATCGAAGACAAACAAAATGCATCTTTTATAACCTCATAAATCTTTCGTCATATCGCCCCGGCGGCCTTCGCCCCCTCGCCGATCTGTGTTATGCTTTGCGCGTATAGACCGGGAGAGAGATATGGCCATACTCAATATTAACGGCAAACAGCGCGTTTACGAAGCGGATGAAGATAAACCGCTCCTGTGGGTTTTGCGTGAAGATCTTGGCCTGACGGGCACGAAATATGGGTGCGGGATTGCGCAGTGTGGGGCTTGCACCGTTCATATTGACGGCGTGGCGGTTCGCTCTTGCGTTATGCCCGCCTCGGCGCTCACCGAAGAGGAGAAAATTACGACCATTGAAGGCCTGTCCGGCGCTGCTGACCATCCCGTGCAGCAAGCCTGGGCCGAGCTGGATATTCCGCAATGCGGGTTTTGTCAGGCCGGAATGATCATGGCGGTCTCGGCATTTCTCGAAGAAAACCCCAATGCCAGTGACGACGATATAGACGAGCAAATCACGAATATTTGCCGCTGCGGAACATTTGCGCGGGTGCGCAAAGGCATTCATCTCGCCAAGAAAAAGAAAGCGTAGGGGACGGTCATGAGCATTACATTATCCCGCAGAAATTTCATCATCGGCACCACCGCCGCAGCAGGCCTGTCGATTGGCGTTCTGGCATCCTGCGCCCCCAAAGAAGAGGCCGCGACCGGCCCCGTCACCGAAAATGAAGTCGGGGCGTGGGTTCAGATCGCCTCTGATGACACCGTCACTATCCGCATTGCGCGCTCGGAAATGGGCCAAGGCACATTGACGGGTCTGGCCCAGCTTGTCGCCGAAGAGCTGGAATGTGACTGGAAAAATGTCACGACCGAATATCCGACGCCGGGCGAAAATGCGAGGCGCGACCGCGTTTGGGGCAGTTTCGGGACGGGCGGGTCATCCGGCATTCGGCGCAGTCACGATTATGTCCGCCAGGGCGGAGCCGCGGCGCGCGAAATGCTCAAAGCGGCGGCCGCGCAGACATGGGAAGTGTCTATAGATGATGTGAGCACCGAGAATGGATATGTGCTTCTGAACGGGACGAAAAAGAAACTGCGCTATGGCGCGCTGGCGCAGCTTGCCGGAACGATGGAGCTTCCCACAGATATTACGCTGAAAGATCCTGATGATTGGACGATTATCGGGCAACCGAAAATGCGTTTGGATACATCAGGTAAACTTGACGGATCGCAGATTTACGGCGCGGACTTCACCCTGCCCGGCATGTTGATGGCTTCGGTCAAAGCCTGCCCGATTATGGGCGGCAAAATCAAAAGCTATGACGCGAGCGAGGCCGAGGCGCGCAAGGGCGTGACTAAAGTGATGAAAATCGGCGACAACGCCATTGTCGTCATCGCCGAGAGTTGGTGGACGGCCAATGATGCGCTCGAAAAGATGCCAATTGAATGGGACGGCGGCAAAAATGCCGATTTCTCCAGCGCCGATGTTCACAAAATGCTTGATGAAGGCCTGACCGCAACGGACACATTTACGGGCAATAAAGCGGGCGATGTCGCCGCTGCGCTGAAGGCGGCAGATAAAATCATCACCGCCGAATATGGATACTCCACGCAGAACCACGCCACGATGGAGCCGATGAATGCCACGGCGTTATGGACAGCGGAGAAATGCGAAGTGTGGTGTCCGACGCAAAATGGTGAAGCGGCGCTCCAAGCCGCGGTCGCGGCCAGCGGCCTGCCTGCTGAGAATTGCGATGTTTACAAGCTTCATTTGGGCGGCGGATTTGGACGGCGCGGCATGAGCGATTTCGTCACCCAAGCCGTGACAATCGCCAAAGAGTTTCCCGGAACGCCGATCAAGCTGATGTGGTCACGCGAAGAAGATATGGCCCACGGCTTTTATCATCCCGTGACCAAAGCCAAAGTTACCGGCGGATTATCTGCGGACGGCAAATTGACCGCGATGGATATGAAAATCTCCGGCCAGTCTATTTTAGCAGGACTGAATTATATCAAGCCCGGCGATATGGACCCAGCCGTATTCCAAGGTCTATTCCCGAGCGGCGTCGATCCGCGCATGGAAGATCAGTCGATGAAATATACCTTCCCGAATGTGCATATTCATCACGCCATGCGTAACCCGCCCATTCGCCCCGGTTTTTGGCGCGGCGTGAATATCAACCAAAATGCGGTTTATCTGGACTGTTTCCTTGATGAAATGGCCCACGCGGCGGGACGCGACGCATTGGAATTCCGTCTTGAAAATATGACCGATCATCCCAAAATGGCCGCTGTCCTAAAGGCCGCTGCCGAGGGCGGCGGATGGGGCAAAAATGACGGCAAGCATCGCGGCCTCTCTGCGCTCTATGCGTTTGGCAGCTATGTTGCGGCCTGCGCCGAGGTTAGCGTCAATGATGAGGGCGATTTGAAAATTCACAAAATCACAGCCGCCACCGATCCCGGTCACGCGGTCAACCCGCAACAAATTGAGGCGCAAGTCGAAGGCAGCTTTGTCTATGGCCTGACCGCCATGCTTTACGGCGAGATTACCTACGCAAACGGTCAAACGGTCGAGCGTAATTTCGACACTTATCCGTCACTGCGCATCGCGGAAATGCCCGAAGTCGAAACCATCATAATGCCGTCCGGCGGATTTTGGGGCGGCGTCGGAGAACCCACAATCGCCGTCGCCGCGCCCGCCGTGTTGAACGGAATATTTGCGGCAACGGGGCAACGCATTCGCAGCTTGCCGATCAAGGAGCAGAAGCTCAGGGCGATATAGGGTGGCATTTACATAACATGAATCGCATAACAGAAAACGAGGACTACACATCGGATTAAATACAATCACAGGCTCTTATTATGGACATGGTCGGACTTCATTTTGAGACATCAAAAGTCGGGGCATCACCTGCGAAGCGAAAACTTGTATATTCCACTTTGGAACAAGCTCTGAAAAGACACGGTATATCCATAACTTACTATGCAATGTGGGCACTGGAGGGCAAGCGCGGGCAATATAAAAAATATGGCAATCACTGGCATCAAAAACGCCTTGCAAAAGGATTTGATGACATAGATGGATTGGGGTTTTGCGCTAACCCTTTAGGGAGTAACGCACCGGCTTATGATTGGACAGCAAAGGCGGATTTCAGCTGGACAGTCACTACAAACGTAACACTGCTAATACCAAAAGAAAATTGCGATTTTAACGGGCCAGAGTACCACGAAACCATTGAGGCACTCTCTAATTTAGAGCCTTGGGATTATGGGTGGGCCTTAATTGGTGACCGCAATAAAGGCGTCGCACCCTATACTTCAGGAGATTGGAGCGATGGGTGCTTGTCCAAACAGGATAATGACAGATTAGACCTCTGGTACGCGTCATCCTACCCGGAACCGGAAAAGCGGCTTACTCATCTACGGGATATATTTCACCATAATTTCGTAACGAACAGACATCTTGATTTTCCGGTATTTGGAGGCACTCTAGCAACGTTCATTCAGAATGATAAAAACTCTACACTCACGCCGATTTCGGATACCCTGTCACTCTGGGCCGTAAATCGAACATATCTCAAAAAAATTCGTAATAAACTACAACCCTCGGGGCTATTGATATCCAGGCCTTCAACGGGGTCCACCTCTTTATTCAGACGGGTGTTGAACAATTTGTCATAAAGTCGTTTTGCAGCAATTGAAGAGCGCGATTTTAAATCCAATTCTCCAAATAAATTAGATTCCAAGGAATTTAGAACTTATAATGAAAAACTGTCTTATCATCGCCGCTCTCTGCC
>ENA-ORXR01004400-ORXR01004400.1-marine-metagenome-genome-assembly--contig:-NODE-4400-length-11800-cov-8.298047_pt1 | contig 11800 bp, 4 predicted proteins | sample MGYA00237866_ERZ511479 | MGnify/ENA metagenome assembly ERZ511479 | reverse complement strand
CCCCCCCCTCTCACCATGGACCGCCACGACGGCGGGCAGCCACCCAAGTCGAGCAACAGCAGCGGCGTCGAGTACCAGAGCGACAGCGGCCCGTCGCATCCGTTTCGGTCGCCCGAGGCGCCGTCCCCCCTGGGCGGCGGGGGCGCCTTTGGGGGCCTCCCCGCCTGCCTCGCCGACCTCTCCGTCTTGCCAACGGTGGACATCGACGTGGACGCCTTCCTCGCCCGCACCGCGTCGTTGGAGACGGCCAACAATGACCTCTTTGCGGCGCTGGCAACGGTCATTTCCAAAAGCCGCAAGATTCCCCCGTCGGCGGGCGTGCCGGGGGACGCCGGCGGCGACGGCGCCGCCGCCGCGGGTGCGACGGCCAGTGTCGGTGGCGGCGGTGCCGCCGCCGCCGCCGCCGCCGCCGCCACCGCCGCCGCCGCCGCCGCCGCCGCCGCCGCCGCCGCCGCTGCGGGCGCGGGCGTGGGCGCGGGTACGGCCGGGGACTCGGCCTCCCCCGCGTCGGGCGCCGCCTCTGGCTCCGCGCCCGGCACGGACGGGCTCGTCGAGGGCGGCGGCGGGGGCTTGTCGCGCGGCGGCCAACCCAACGTCTGGTCCCCGTCGAGCGTCGCGATGCTGACGACCCACATGAAGGCCGGGCGCAAGCGCCTCGGCCTCGACGGCGCGGGCGTGATGCTCGGCGGCGGCACGGTCGGGGCGTTACCGCTGCCGCTGCCGGCCGACGAGGGGGGGCTCGGCACCGCCATGGACGGCACGCCGGTGGGCGGTGGCGGCGGCGGTGGCGGCGGCGGCGGTGGCGGCGGCGGCGGCGGCGGCGGCGGGCGCAGGCTGGCGCACGCGCGCGTGGCGGCGGGCCGCTGTCGCTGCCGCCGCCGCAACCACGGCCGCCGCCGCTGCCACTGCCGCCGCCACCGCCGCCGCCGCCGCGCGTCACTGCCGGCGGCGGCGGCCGCGCGGCGGCCGCACGGCGCGGCGGCGGCCGCGCGGCGCGCCGCCGCCGCGGCCGCGCCGCCCCCGCCCGCCGCGGGGCACACCGGCCGCGGCGGCCGTGGCGGCGACGCCCCGCCGCCGCTGCCGTGGCGGCGGCCCCCGCCCGTGCGGGCAGCGGCGCTGCCGCCGCGCCGCGCGGCGCACGCGCGCCCGCGTGGGGGGGGACCCCCGCCCGCGCCCCGACGCGCGCGGTCGGGCGGTCGGCGGGCGCCGCCGCCGCCCACCCCCCTCCCCCCCCCCCGCGCGCAGCGTCGAGCCGCCCGCGGGGGGGGGCGCGTCGGGGCGGGTATCCAAAACCGCAACGTTTGGTAAATACCAACCTTATTGCGGGCGGTGGCGGCGGCGGCTGGCGTCGGCGGGGGCGGGCGCCCGTCGGGGCGGCCGCCCCCGCCGCCGCCGCCGCCGCCGCCGCCGCCGCCGCGGGGGGGTCGCCGGCGGTCGGCGGTGCAGCGGCGCCACGAGCGCCGTGCCGCCGCCGCGGCGGGGGAGGCGGCGCCGCACCCGCGCGCGCTGCCGTGCGGGCGCGCGGCGGCAGGCAGCGGCGGGGCGCCGCCGGGAGGGGGGGCGCGGCGCGGCTCGCCGCCGCCGCGGGCGGCGGTCACCCGTCACGCCGGTCAACGCGGGATATCCCCCTGACCCCCGCCCAATGGCGGGCTGCGCCCCGCTGCCCGCGCGCTTGCGGGGGTCGGTTCCCCCCGACCGCCCTGCACCCTCGTCTGTTTCTTTTTTTTTTCTGATGCGCTGGACGCGGCGGGCCGCGTCGTGCGGCCCCACGGCGCGCGCCCGTGGACGAGGCGTGCCACTGTGTGGTTGGCGTACGTTAGCCGCCGCGCCACGCGCCCCGCGTCGCCCCCAGACGGGGCTCGTGTGGGGATTACCGCGCACGGCGCGCGCCTCCCGACGAGCGCGGCGGCCTTGCATGGACGGCAGGCCCCGTGCATGCCGTCGGCCCGGTCGCTGGACGGCGGTCGTCAGAGGCGGCGGGCGGGCGGGCGGCGTGGCAGCGGGGCGCGTCGGTCGGCGAGGCGGCCATGGCCACGCCAGCCGCGGGCAACGCGACGGCGGTGGGGGCGGTGTGGGAGCAACTCGCGGCGAGGGTGGACGGCTTGCAGGGGACCAACGCGCTCCTGCTGGAGACCAACGCGCGTCTACTGCAGACCAACGGGCGTCTACAGCAGGACAATGTGGACTTGCAACGGAGCGTTGATACGCTGCAGCAGGACATCGGTGAACTGCAACACGAGGCGGGGCGCAGCTTTCTCGGCTATGGACCGTTTGAGACGACCGCCGTGATTGTCGCCATTCCTGTTGCCGCCTATTCGCTCGTGCGCCATCCGACCGGCGAGCAAGCACGCACCAACGTCTCGGAGCTGACCATCTACCGCCAGTGGCGCACGGCGGCGGCGTGGCTCCTCGTCTGGCTGGGTCTGACCATTGCGGTGACCGCGCAGCAGCTGGTGGCGGGGTGGCGGGGGCGAGACGTGTTTTGGCTACTGGCATTGATGGTGGTGCCGTGGGCGCCGTTGGCGGGGAGCGCCTGCCGCACGATCGCGTCGACGCCGCGGGTGTGGCGCATGGTACGTGACCGGGGGGCGCGCAACCAGTTGACCGCCGTGCTCCGGGAGTTTCTCCACACGGGTGACCATTGCCTGTCGGTGTCTGTCGTGGCGGCACTGCTCTTTGGGGAGGACCTGCCAGAGTTACTCCGGGTCTTGACGATATCCGGCAAGACCAAGAAGCAGGGCTTTGCAGCCGACATTGGGGGGCTGACCGTCCCAGTCGAGCGCGGTGCGTCGTACGTGCGGCTCCTCGAGCTCTGTGGCCGACGCTCCTGGTGGCTCTGCATCGTCTCCCGGGCTGACCCGCTGTTGTGGTGCTTCAGCGGGTCGCCCGTGGAGCTCGAGGTGAGTCTGTTCCCGCGCGGCAACCCGGCCGACGCCCGTGGCGCGCACGCGACGGCTGGCGGCGCGGCGCGGGGTGAGGAGGCGGCCGCGGCCGCGTACGGCCGACCACCCCTTGTCTCAAAGGCTAACGAGCAACTCGTCCTCGACGTCATTGACCTGTTGCAACCCGGGGGGACCATGTCGGAGCGCCGCGTGCGCCAGCTCGTCAGACCCCGAGGGGTAGGGATGTCGGACCACGCACCCCTCTGTAGCAAGTGCATCCTGGCCGCGCGGGCGGCGGTGGAGGCGTTTCTCGAATCGAGCAGCCGCGGGCACGTGGGTGCCCGCGCGGATGTCTGGTTCCACGACGTCGTCATTTTCCCCGCGGTGCTTTGGAATAGTGCCAACTGTTTGGGGGTGTTGCAAGTCGCGGTTTTTGTCGACCATGACGGGCGATACGTCCAGTCCGACCGGGAGACATCCGCCAGAGTGTTGTGGCTGCTCTTTTGCCTCGCCCGCTCCGCGCTCGGCGCGTCGTCACGGCTAGCACCCGTTGCGACGCTACTCGACGGCCGTTTGAACCGCAACCCCCCCCTGGGCACCCGCAAGGTCGACCTCAACGGCCCGACGTTGGAGGACGGGGCCGAGTATGAGCTCTACATGCACATTTCGCGCTCCGACACGTACTTTGAAAGCGACGGTAGCTTGGCCGAGGCATCCCGCCACGCCGTGGATGCGGACGTGCGCGCGGCCGTCGATCTGCTTTGCCCGTCGGTGTCGGACGAGCCCTTGGCGTCGCGCCTGGGCTTGCCCGGGTTTTGTGACGCGGCGGATGCCGAGACGGGCGCGTGCGCCCTGACCCGCGTGTGGCCGCCCTTTGTTCGGATGGAGCCCGCGGACCGACCCGCGGTCTCGTCGTCCGTCGGCAGCGAGCACGCAGAGTCGGCGGTGACCCCCCCCGCGGCGGCGGCGTCGGACCTCGCGCCCGAAGCCACTGACGCGGTACACTTTGGGCGGTGGATTGCCGCCGACTGGTCCAACAAGGCGCAGGCGCTGGAGAACCCCCCCTTTTGGGCGCACATTCACGTCGTCTTCCGCCCCCTCCCGTGGTCCCTCCTCGATGGCATCTCCTTTTACGCCGAGTCGGCCTATGACTACATGCTCGGAAACCCGTACAAAACGTCGGTCGTTAAGGTCGTGCCGACGCCCGACGGGCGGGCGCTCGAGTTTGAGAACTACAAAATCAAGGACGCGGACGAGTTTTGGCTCGGAGGCCACGAGCCGGAGCTGCTCGACGGGTTGACTGCCGACCGCTTAATCAAGATGCCCGCCTGTTGCAACACGGTGTACACGTGGGACCCGGCCGACCGGGTGTACCGGGCGGCGACGCGGCCGGGCAAGGAGTGCATCATTGTGCGTCAGGGCGCAACGACCTACCTCGACTCGACGGCGGTGCTGTCGGCGGAAGGGTACTCGCCATGGGACCTCGGGCGCGACCCAGAGACGGACGAGCGGGTGTGGGGGGGGGCGGCAGGGCCGTTTGACTTTGTACCGGAAAAGCGGTTTGCCGACGACGTGCCCACGGGACCAGATGCGTAGGTGGGGGTGCTGTCGAGGGCAAGCGGGGGGCACACTGAAGGCGTCATGGTGTTGTGGGTGTGATGCCCATGGTTGGGAGATTCACACACACGGCTGTGTGATTTTTGGCAACGTCCCGTACTCTGTCGCACCCAGCACTGGACAGTGCCGATATGTAGCGCGGAGAGGGCGGCTCCGCGCAAAGTTCACCACCATGGGTCCAAAACAGCACAACACCATCTGTTCACACCCCACAGCACCAACGATACGGACGAGCCCCTCCCCCCTGCTCCACACCGCATCCCGTACGCTGACAGTCGCGGCGCGGTCAACACCCCGCAACCACGCACCCGCAGCGCACCCTCGTTCAGTGGCCCCCATCATGATCTCCGCCGTGCGCGTGGTGGTCCCACGGCTTTTCCCAGCCCTGCAAAAGGTTGGACACGCACGAATTGGCGCGTCCAGAGACGCAGCAAGAACGACCAGGCCAAGCACAGTGCGGCACCACAGCAAGGAACAAACGTGGTGAGTACAGCAGAAAGCGGCAAACAATCCCCATCGCGCACATATTCTCGTCTTCCCTGCTACAAACCACATGCCACCCTACACGAGGAAGCAGGTGCATCCGTCACACGGAAACGCCGCGCCACCTCGACCCGGAATCCACCCAACACCCTCGCATCCATTGACGTCCACCACCGAAGCTATCGCCCGTCGACCCTTGCTTCACATCGCGTGCCAGCCGCCCGCCCGCCCACACTTGCTTCCTCCCCCCCCCCCCCCGCCTCCTCACGCCACCCGCCCGACCAGCTCGTCAACGTACCAGCATGTGGGGAAGATCGTTCTTGGCCCGGTAGAAAATCCACAACCACATTACCGCGCCCATGGCGGTGCCGGTGCGGGTTTGCCACTTGGGCACCGCGGGTGGCGCCCACCCGCCAAACGGGCGGCTGCCGCCGGGGGCGTACGGCGGCGGTGGGCCGGCCATGCCGCTGACCCGCAGAGGGGAAGGGGATGGACAGAGGGAGTGTAGTCGGAAGAAAAAGAAGAGATGGAAACAAACCAAAACGACACTTGAGATGGTATCGATGTCGAAGGCAATGTAGGGGCGGGGGAGCGGCACTGGCGCTGAGGGCGACAGGCCTCGTGCAGGAGAACGAAGGGCGTGTACAGATCGACGAGGCAACGGAGAGCACAGTGTCGAAAAACTGAAATGACACGTGGATAAAAATATGAAAAACATAAATGTATTTTCTATCATCTCAAAGAAGTCTCTGCAGAGTTCCAGAAGTACATAGCTTCCACAGAACAAGCATGGCTCTTCTCCCAGCTCCCACGTGCTGGAGTGGTCCCCCGTGGCTGCATTGGAGAGCTCTTCCTCTGCCCGAGTGCGCTGGCAGCACACGGGTCGCCGACAGAGCATGACACGGGCGTAGAGCCTGCACAGCGTACAACACATCTCACTGCTGTTCAGACTGCGGTTCCGCCGCCGACGTCTTCCTCCCGAACGTGGTCTCTTTCCTCCCTCCCCTGTCCCTTCCTTCATCGTCCGGCAACTCCTCTTGGACCCCGCGGCAACTGCCAGCAGCGGCTGGCCGACGGCCACCGCAACGGTTCCACCATGGGCGGCCACTCTGTCACCACCGCCGTGCGGCCCGATGGCATCGCGGTGGTGACGTTTGCCAACCCCCCCGTCAACGCCCTGTGTACGGCCCTGCAGCGGGCGCTCGGCAATGAGCTATCCCGCCTGGCGGCCACCCCGTCGGTCCGCGGGGTCGTGCTCTACGGTGACGCGCGCAAGGGCTTCTTCTCTGGCGGCGCGGACATTGCCGAGTTCGCGTCGATTGGGTCGGGTGGCAGCGCGGACCCGTTTGCCGACCCGTCCACGACGGCGGTGTACGGGGTGGCGGAAGGGGGGCGCCTGCCGGTCGTTGCCGCCGTGGGGGGGGTCTGCTTTGGCGGGGGGTGTGAGTTGGCGGTCTCGTGCGCCGCGCGCGTCGCGACACAGGCCGCCTCTTTTAGCCTGCCAGAGCTCAAGCTCGGCATCATCCCGGGGCTCGGCGGTACCCAGCGCCTGCCGCGGTTGATTGGGTTTGAGGCGGCGCTGACGGCGATACTGCGCTCCTCTGTGCTGCCAGCGCCCAAGGCAGCGCAAGCGGGGCTGGTGGACGTGCTGCTGCCTGCGGGCAGCGACCCGGCGGCACTCGTCGACGCCGCCGCGGGGGTGGCGCTGGAGATTGTTAGCGGCAAGCGGCGGCGGGTGGTGCCGCTGGAGGAGACTGCCCGCCTCGGCTCCCTCGCGGCCTGCCGGGCGGCGGCCGCCAAACTCCGCGGCACGGACGTGGCCCGCCTGTCCAAGCGCGGGGCCATGCCGCAGTACGAGGCCGCCGTGGCGGTGGCGCTCGAGGGCGTCGCGTCGGGTGGCCAGGCGGGGCTCGCCGCCGAGGCGCGGGCGTTTGCCAAGCTGGTCGCGTCGCCCACCTCCAAGGCGCTCATCCACTTTTTCTTTGCGTCGCGCAGCGCGTCCAAGCTGCCCCCAGGCATGGGTGGGGTGAGCGCCCCGGCGCCGCGCCGGCTGGCGGTCATTGGCGGCGGCCTCATGGGCGCGGGCATCGCGACGGCACTGTTGGAGAGCGGCGCCTCCGTTGTTGTCAAGGAGATTAACGAGGGCGCGGCGGCGGCGGCGCGGACGCGGGTGACCAAGAACCTCGGCGCCCGTGGCGCGGCCGCGCTGTCCCGCTTTTCGGTGACGACCACGTACGATGCATCGACGTTTGGGGCGCTCGACATGGTCATTGAGGCGGCGCTGGAGAATGCCAAGCTCAAGCAGGCCATTTTTACCGAGCTCGAGCGCGTCACGTCGCCGACGTGCGTGCTCGCGACCAACACGTCGACGCTGAACTTGGACATTATCGGTGCGGCGGTGCCGGCCGCACACGCGGCTGGTCGGGTGGTCGGCGCCCACTTTTTTGCGCCCGCCCACCGGATGCCGCTGCTGGAAGTCGTGCGCGCCGACGCCACGTCGCCGGCGGTGTTGGCGGCGGTGTTGGCACTCGGCAAAAAGATGCGCAAGACGTCCGTTGTCGTCGGGAACTGCCCTGGCTTTGCGGTGAACCGCATGTTCTTCCCGCAGGGCAACGTTGCCCACTTTTTGGCCGTCGAGTGTGGCATCGACCCGTACGCCCTCGACGCAGCGTGCGAGGCGTTTGGGCTGCCGATGGGGCCGTTCCGGTTGCAGGATTTTGTCGGCCTTGACATCACTGTGGCCGTGGCGGGCACCTTTGGGGCGGCCTTTGCGGACCGCGCCTACCGGTCGACGTTTGGGCCGCCTATGATTGCAGCGGGGAAGCTCGGTCGCAAGTCCGGCTCGGGCTTTTATACCTACTCGTCGTCGGACCCGCGTGCGGCGGGAACCCCTGACAAGACCGTCGTCGGGCGCTTCATTGCGCCGTCCGCGACGGACACACCGGTCTTCCCCCAGGGCCGCGCGCCGCTGTCGCCGACGGACCTTGTCGACCTGACCCTGCTGCCTTGCGTCAACGAGGCGTGTCGGCTGCTCGAGGAGGGGATCTCGTCTTCCCCCTCTGACTTGGACGTGGCGTCGGTGCTTGGGATGGCCTTCCCGGCCCATCGCGGGGGGCTGCTGTTTTGGGCGACGCACGCGCACGGCGGGCCAGTCGGCATCCTGGCGCGGCTGCGGGAGCTTGACGCCCTCACCGGGCACCGGTGTGCGCTGCTCAAACCGTCGTTTGCGCTGCTGCGGTCGGCGGCGGCGGCTTCCCCGCACCTCGGCCGGCCGCCGCGGCCATCTCGGACACCCGGCGCGCCCGACGATATCGTCATTGTCGCTGGCGCCCGCACGGCAGTTGGTCGCGCCGGCCGCGGAGGCTTCCGCAACACGTCGGCGGACAACCTGCTCGCGCCCGTGCTGTCAGACCTGCTCCGCCGCACGCAGCTGGCGCCGTCGGACATTGGGGACGTGGTCATGGGCAGCGTCCTCCCCCGCGGCGACTCGGGCGCGGTGCAGACGCGGGTGGCGGGCATTCTGGCGGGCCTCCCCGTCACCGTCCCCGTGCGGACGACCAACCGCCTTTGCTCTTCGGGGCTCCAGGCGATTGCCGATTCGGCGGCGGCGGTGGCGCGCGGTGACCACGCTGTGGCCATTGCGGGCGGCTACGAGTCGATGAGCGAGAATGCCTTTACGAACAAGTCGCTCATGCCCAACCCCAAGGTGCGGGGTAACCCGACGGCCGCCAGCTGCTACATGTCAATGGGGCAAACGTCGGAGAATGTGGCCAGCCGCTACGGCGTCGGCCGCGTGGAGCAAGATGTGGTCGCGGTGGTGAGTCACGCGCGCGCCGCGGCGGCCATGCTGTCTGGCCGCCAGACCGGGGAGATTGTCCCCGTCAAGACCCGCGTCAAGCCGCTGCCTGCCAAAGGTGCCCCGCCCCCACCCAAGGGCACTCCCACCACGTGGGAGGAGGTGACGGTTGCCCGCGACGAGGGCGTGCGCGTCGGCATGACGCTCACGCAGCTGTCGTCGCTCAAGCCTGTCTTTTCCAAGACCGGCTCGACGACTGCCGGCAACGCGTCGCAGGTGTCGGATGGCGCCGCGGGCGTTGTGTTGATGCGCCGCTCCGAGGCGCACACGCGGGGCCTCCCCGTGCTCGGCTGCTTCCGCGCGTATGCAGTCGCGGGCGTCGATCCATCCGTGATGGGCATCGGGCCCGCCGTGGCCATCCCGGCGGTGCTCGCCAAGGCGGGTGTGCAGCTGGAGGAGGTGGACCTCATCGAGCTCAACGAGGCGTTTGGGAGCCAAGCGCACTACGTGTCGCAGCAGCTCGGCCTCAATGGCGACATTGTCAATGTGAATGGTGGGGCCATTGCGATTGGGCACCCGCTGGGGATGACGGGCGCGCGGCAGACGGTGTCTCTGCTCGCCGAGCTCGGCCGCCGGGGCGGGCGCTACGGGGTTGTGAGTATGTGCATCGGGACGGGTATGGGCGCCGCCGCCCTATACGAGATTAACTCGGACGCCCCGGCAGTGGGGATGGGGCGCGAGGCGGTCAACGGCAAGCTTTGAGAACTGCGACGCGGAATAAGCGTGATGGCATGACCATGGGAGGTAGAGTGTTTGATGTGGTGCAGCTGCGCAAGTATGCCTTGGTTAATCTTTTTTTTTTCCTTTTCCAGCGGTCGACGTGTCGAACGCTCTTATTCGATGTGACGCGACACGTCGAGAACCTCTTTCGAACGGAAGATCGCGATGAACGCTCTGGTAGTCATTCGTGCTCATCGTCCTGTAGCCATCGTCTTCATAGCTGTGTTTCTCTTTACGCAAGCACTATATACACCCTCGCGCATACAGCCGTTCTCTCAAAAATCCCGCACTGCAACTGTTGCAAAATAGTTCCAAATCGGCCTCTACGACCCCGCAGAGGCCGATTTGGAACACTTTTGAAACTGTTGCAGTGCGGGATTTTTGGGAGAACGGCTGTAGGGAAGCGGAATGTCCCACCCCTCCATCAGCACCCGCCCCACGATTGACTACACACCCATCCCAGAAAGCTACGCAAGGCGAGCGTCTACACAGCCGCCACCACGGCCACCTCCAAAGCCGCCGCCGCCGCGTCAAGACGCCACGTCAACCGGCACGTGGATCTCGTTGGTTTTGGCCGACGGCAAACAAAACGGCGGGTTGTAACCCTGAAACGTCCACGGCCCGGTCGTGTCCACGCCATCCCGCGCCAGCGCCGCGTGCAGCGCTTTCACCTCGCCGCCACACGTTGCGAGCGACGAGTTGCCAGAGTACCGCAGCACCCCCACCGTGTGAGGCGCGACGGTGGTGAGGTGCACCTTGGGGTCGGTCGGCACGGGTGCTTCCGAAACCGCCGCGTACTTGGCGGGGAGCAGAAACGTCATTGTGTACCCGCCGCCGTCGCTGCCGACGGGCCCGTCGCCGGCGGCGGTGCCGTCACCACCCATCACCACGGGGGATGTCATGGCCACCCGCTCCGGCTTGCCCCCGCCCATCACCACGGGCGATGTCATGGCCACCCGCTCCGGCTTGCCACCGCCCATGACGACGGGTGCGGTCATGGCCACCTTCTCGCCGGTATCGCCGGCGCCACCCCCAGCGGCTACGTTTCGGGGCTTGGTGAAGACGCCAATGTAGCGGGCGAGCGTGCGAAAGCCGACGTTGCTAAACTCCTCAACCGTCAACTCCTCGGCCCAGTCGGCCGAGCGCACCTCGGCGGCAATGGACTGGTCGTACCGCCGCACTTCGTACGCGCCGTCAGCGGCGGTGCGGACGACGGTGTAGGCGGGGCGCTCAAAGTTGATTTTCCCAAAGACGACGCCCATAGCGGCTGGCAGTGGTGCGGGGGTGGGCGGGGGAAGGGTGCGCCGTTGAGCACCGACCACGGTGAAAAAGGCTGGGGGGATGACAACTCGAGTTGAGCAAAGTTGCAACGGATGCCCGCAGGACAGAGTGTGGTGAGGAACGAGACTTAGAAGAAGCGACACACAGCCGACTGTGTTTATAGAGGAAGAACAAACATCTTCGTGCCAGACCAGGAATGCAGGGACGTCGTTGCAACGGACGCAGGAACCAGACTGTGAGTAGCTCCAGGCATCGGTGCGCAAGTTGCCACCAGAAGGATGGCGCTGCCCTCTCTCTCGTTGCCCAACCAGAACCCCCACATCCGTGGCATGGACAATCCCCAACGGTCTTGCACGGCACAGCCGCACACTGCTGAGTCAGAGGCGGTCTACTCGTATCTCGAGGTCAACGTCTTTTGTAGAAAAAACGTAGTTTTTCCAAGTAATTGGAATCCCTCTCGCGTCTGACGCAGATTCATACCAAACGCTGGAAACCAACGGCACGTTACAACTACACGAAACACCATACAAAGATAATTAATTGTTGACAAGACCAAATTGACGCGATCCCGAAATCATGGTGGATCCGCCCTGGGTGTCTCGCCATCGACAGCTGTGGGGCACACGCGCACTCGGTCCGCCCCCACCCCCACGCGGCCGTGGCGGTGTAGGTGCGGGCGCCGCGCACCTCCCGCCGCCGCCGGGCCTGATGCGCCAGCGCCACGGACGGGTGGCGCGCCCCTCGTCTCCCGATCGCCCCCGTCTCGGCGGCTCTGCCGGCAGCGCTTGTTTTGTTGCCACCCGCTGGACACCCGCCGTCGCCACTGCTCCGACCGCCGCCGCCGCCGCCGCCGCCGCCGCCCCGTCGTCGGATATGCTCGCCCGCACCCGCTCCATCGCCGCCGCCGCTCGCCGCCCGCTCTTCCTGGTGTCGTTGCCCGCGGTGCCCCCCCCCCCCCCCC
>ENA-ORXR01004398-ORXR01004398.1-marine-metagenome-genome-assembly--contig:-NODE-4398-length-11806-cov-69.969307_pt1 | contig 11806 bp, 7 predicted proteins | sample MGYA00237866_ERZ511479 | MGnify/ENA metagenome assembly ERZ511479 | reverse complement strand
AAAACGACCAAAGTGAAGGGGTGACGGGTGGCCGGAGACCACCCGTTCCAACACGGGTCACAGCCCCGTGCTACACATACCGACCGCCTCTGAAGGACTGGTCCATTTATTGAGGATCGCCGACAAATTGAAATCCACCCTTTGCTCAATACGATGTAACCGCCTCGGAATATTCCGAGGCTATGGCATCCGTATTATTGGGCAGGATGAATTCTCAAGACAGGGGCTCACTCATTTCACCGTTCAGTTTTTCCCAGATATTAACTAATTCTGCGAGACGATCGGGGTGGGCAGCGGCGAGGTTGTCTTCTTCGGAAATGTCGTTCGAAAGATCGTAGAGTTCCCACATCGCGTTGCCTGTCGTTGTTCTTTTGCCCATACGCACCAGTTTCCAGTCGCCGTGACGCAGGGCCGTCTTTCCGCCCTGACGCCAGAAGAGGGTTTCATGGGGAGCGCCGTCGTTTTTGCCGGTGAGGTAAGGTATCAGGTCCACGCCTTCGAGTTGTTTCGGCGCGGTGGCTCCAGTGCTATTGGCCTTCGCGGTCGCGAAGATATCGAACGAACTGACCGGCTTGTCGTAAACTCTGCCGGCGGGAATCTCGCCCTTCCACTGAACCATGAACGGCACGCGAATCGCCCCTTCGTACATCTGCCCCTTGGATCCTCGTAACGGCAGGTTCGAGCAGGTGAGTTCTTTGGTTGGGCCGCCGTTGTCGCTGAGGAAAAAGACGATGGTGTCCTCCCCGAGTCCCGATTTGCGCAGCTGCTCCATGACCCCGCCGACGCTGTCGTCCATGTTCGCCAACATCGCCGCGAAAATGCGCCGGTGGAGATCTTCGATGTGGGCGAACTTCTTCATGTAGGCGTCCGCGCCTTGGAGCGGGCTGTGGACCGCGTTGTAGGCGAGGAAGAGAAAGAACGGTTTGTCATCGTGACGGGCGATAAAGTCGACCGCTTCGCGGGTGAGGGCATCGGTCAGGTATTCGGTTTCGACGACGGGTTGTCCGCCCCGAACGATGGGGTTGTTGGCATCGTAATCGGGTTCGTTGGTTCGCCATGTATGATAGTGCAGGTTCTTCTTCCCGATCCAGCGCTTCTCGGCCTGTTCACCCTGAACTCCGCCCGGGAGCGTCTTGCGGCGGAGTAGGGTGGTTACCCCATCGTATGGAGGCGGAACGAAATAATACCCCTCGTGCGTGAAGCCGAAGAACTCGTCAAAGCCGTGGCGAAAGGGATGAGACTTGGCCGTTCCGCCTTGGTGCCATTTTCCAATCAGGCCGGTGGTGTAGCCTGCGTCGTGCAGCGCCTCGGCGATGGTGATTTCCTCCGCGGGGAGGCCGAACCCAGGTTCTTTATTCAGTGCGCCGGTCGGGTTGAACTCGTAGCCAAAGCGGGTTGGAGTGCGCCCGGTAAGGAGTCCCGCGCGTGACGGGCTGCAGTTCGGTCCCGCCACATAGCCCGCCGTAAATCGGACCCCGTTCTTTGCGATCGAATCGATGTGGGGCGTCTGGATTTCAGGATTCCCCTGGCAGCTCAGTTCGCCATATCCAAGGTCGTCGGCGAAAAGGACGATAACATTTGGCTGCCGGTCAGCAGCCTTCGCGATGCTGATTGGTGTCAGCGCAAGTGTTAGGAGGAGGGCACAAGTTTTCTGAATCTTCACGTTGTCTCTAGCGTCAGGGGCGAACAAACCGGCTCGCGGCATCGTAGGCTTTGTGACCGGTGGACGAGGCGGGCAGCACCTCGGCCTCTTTTGTGGGCAGGTGTTGACGGTGCTCTGCGATCACAGCGGCTTGATCGTCTCGCTTCGCAAGGTTGTCCCACTCGTGTGGGTCCTTGCGGTGATCGTACAACTCCTCCGAACCGTCCAGATAGCGGATGTAGCGGTAGTGCTCGGACCGCACCGCGTAGTTGCCTTTGCCGAACGAACTCAACGACACGTGTGCCCACTCACCCTGTGGATCGTTCAACAGCGGAACCAGCGAGTGGCCCTCTTGGGTTGGGTCCGCCGGCAGGCCGGTGAGTTCGAGCAGGGTGGGAAAGATGTCGAGCAGCTGGGCTGGTTTGATCGTACGCTGACCCGCTTTGTACCCGGGTGCGGCAACGATGAGGGGCACCCGGTCTCCGTCCTCCCAGATGGTTCGTTTGGCCCAGCGTTGCTTTTCGCCGAGATGGAAACCGTGATCGGAGAACAAGACGAGAATGGTGTTGTCCCGATGCGGGGAGGCGTCGATCGCGTCGAGAACCAAGCCGAGGCAGTGATCCGCGAACGCCACCGAAGCGAGGTAGGACTGCACCGCGTGCTGCCACTGTCCGGCGCCGACGACCCAGCTGTGTTCGGGGGAGACATGCTTCTCGTTGGTGAGGGCGATGGCGTATTCGCTGAGGTCATCGCGATCAGTCGCCAAGACCTTGGGGAGCTGGATCTCGTCCAGCGGGAACATGTCGAACCACTTCTTGGGGGCGTACATCGGCACATGCGGCCGGTAGAACCCGACTCCGAGGAAGAAGGGTTTATCGAGGGTCTCGGGCATCGCTTTCAGCTTCTCCACCGCCCAGGTTGCGATCTTGTGATCCGGCATCTCATCGTCGCGTTCGGGGTAGGCGCCCCAGTCCCAGAGCGGATGGCCGTGGGGCTGCGAGATCTTTGTCTTCGGGCGCGGTCCGAAGCCTCCCATGGATCCGCCGTACTCCTGGAAGAACCTTTTGTCGCCGGTATGGAACAGCTTGCCGGCCGCGAGGGTGCGGTAGCCGTTGTTGGCGAAGCGCTCGGGCAGGGTGTCGACGTCCTGCAGCGAGGGAGCCTTTCTCAGGTCCGGGCCGAGAAAGTAGATGCCCGACGAGTGGGGGTGAAGCCCGGACATCAGACTGGCTCGGGAAGGATTGCAGACCGGAGACTGGCAGTGGGCATTCGCGAAGAGCGTTCCCTGGGCCGCAAGCCGGTCGATATTCGGGGTCTTTGCCTGCGGATGACCTTCGAGGCAGCCGGTCCAGTCGTTTAGATCGTCGATGGAGAGAAGAACGACATTGGGATGTTCGGACGCGAGAGCTGCGATCGAGAGAGCGAGCGACATCAGAAGAGTGAAGAGTGTTCGGTTCATGAGGGTGAGGTTATCTGTTGAAGTGTGTTTGCCTTGCGCAATGCGCCCAGAATTTCGTTTTTCGTATCAGGATGTTGGTTCCTGGCTCGATTTGTTGAATTCCAGAATCATATCGCCCTGGGTCCCAGATTTTGCCGTTTATTTATCCAACGTTCTGCATGGAGTTCGAAAAAAGTAATGATCAGGCGGGCAATTTTCCCCAGGGCCGAAGTATCCGAGTAGAACAACCCTACATGTCATCATCTTATTCTGGCCAGGCCTCTGCGCGGAGTGGCAACTCATTGAGTTCCGCGCGGGCATCGCGCCATGTCGGATAGTGCAGCTCAAGGATCGTGAAAAAACGGTCGTTGTGCGTGGGCTCAATCAGGTGAACTATTTCGTGGACCACGACGTACTCAAGCAGGTCGAGCGGTTTCTTAACGAGTTCTGTATTCAGCCGGATGCTGCCGGCGCGGTGATTACAGCTACCCCATTTTGTTTTCATGCGCTGGAGGAAGTAGGCGGAAACTTGGACGTCCAACTTCTTCTGCCACGTCTTGATAATGGGCGGAATGGCTTTGTGTAGTAGATCTTTATACCACTCATGAAGGACTTGGCCACGCTTCTCTTGGGAGCTGCCAGGTCGCACCGTCAGGTTAATCCGCTTATGGTCGAGCCTGACGCTGGGTTTCTTTTCCTCGTACTCCACGGACATCAGATAGCGGCGCCCCCATACATAGTGCGACTCCCGTTCGATGTACTCACGCGGGTTCTCCCGCGCCTGTTCCGTAAATTTCGCTTGTTGCTGACGGATCCAGCCCAACCTTGAGATCGCATATGCCCTTACCACGTCGAGCTCGGTTGCGGAAGGTGCCGAAAGAGTCAGCCGGCCATCTGGTGGATGCACAGACAAATGGACATTCTTGATCTCCTTCCTCGTCACCAAAATATCGAGGTCTCCAATCTTAATGGTCTCGGACATCAGTATCCTTGCTGATTCTTAATGATCTCGAATACCAGTTGTGTGGCCTCGCGGTCCTTCAAGATACGATGCAAGACGTTCAATACCTCACGCTCTCTGACCTCGTCCCCGCGCCACTCTGCCGGAATTTCTGCGCGCAAGGCGCGGTCAATTTGCATCGTGACTGCAAGTCGCTCATTTCCATATGGTGGTCTAGGGCCCTCACCCACCGTCTGCCCCTCTGACGCGGTCGGTGTGAGCACGTTGTCCGGCAGATTCCGGTATATACTCGTGGCCTCTGGATTCCCATCCAACTGGACGGGCACCTGCGTATCCGAGACCCCTCTCTCGACCCGTCGGACGAGTTCCTCCATCTTCTCAAGGAACCGCGCGTAGGACTCGGTATCCGTCCGGTCCTGTATGATGAGATCATTGAGCAGCTCGGACATCTCGGCATAAAAGCGAGGGTCGGTCAGTTGTCCGCGAATAATTTTTTTGCGAACATTGTTGATAATTCCCTCGGCCACTGAGTCGTTAGAACGCTTACCCTTTTTATTGATTCGTTGGGCGATCGCATCATGAATGCCCGTGTGGATAATTAGCTCAGTCAATGAGAACGAGTCCAGGTCGCCCAACTCCTCCGCCTCGTCGGCCTGAATATACATGTTGATGAGATGGCGCATGTCCGCTTCGTAGGGCTTGATGTCGAGTTCTTCTGCGGCGTGCTGTTTGATCGCGCCCCGGATGTCTGCGAAGAAGGATGTCTCTTTCTGCAATGCCTCGATTTCCGGCTGGGTATAACCCGCTGCTGGCAAGTCCGAAGCCAGCGTGGCATACGCCCGCAAAAGCGAGACGCAGGCCTTATAGAACGAAATCCGCAACTCTTCGGTATCTTCAAGGCCGTTCGGGTCTTGGGCGTCCCCGCAGAAGTAGCGGAGATATTGCTCCACCTCGCGCGGTGCGTCGACCGGATCGCACAGATACCGAAGGGCCTCGCGAGCTGTATCGAGCCGGATCTTTCCTTCTTCCAACCAATTTCTTACCTTAACTTCGCCAGTCGAGTCGTCTTGATCGTCGGGTTCCAATTCGTCCGAGGTGTAGATTGCGATGGCCTCCTGCAAATCACCGAACAGCTCTTTGAAGTCGACAATGTAGCCGTAGTCCTTGTCATCCCCGTCGAGTCGGTTGGTCCGGCATATCGCCTGAAAGAGGCCGTGATCCTTCATCGCATTGTCGAGATAGATATACGTACACGAGGGAGCGTCAAATCCGGTAAGGAGCTTGCTCACTACAATCAGAAGTTTGCAGTTTGCCGGTTCCTTGATGAACCGCTCCTTCATTTTGTCTTCGTAGTCCTTTGTCTTTTGGCCCGCTCCCAAAACATGCTGCGTATACGTGTCGAACTTGTACCGGTCATCGCTGTCCGGCGGCTCGCGCGAGATGGCGTTGTGATTTGGTTCGAAGGAGGTGATGATCCCGCAATGCCGCCCGAAGTTAGTGTTCTGAAAGAGGCGCAAGTAATGACAAGCATCGTAAATGGAGGCCGCCACGAGCAAGGCCGTGCCACGATTGTTGTTTAGGCGGGGCCGCAGCGCAAAGTCTTGTATGATGCTGGCCACGATCCGCTGCTTGCGCTCGCCGGCACTCATGAGCTCTTCCATCTTGGCCCAGCGCTTGCGGAGGAGTGCCTGCTGGTAGTTGTTCAGCCCCTGTGTTTTTTGAGCGAACCAATTGTCGACCGACTGCTTCGAGGTTAGCCGCTGTGGTACCGCACGTGCCTCGTACTTGAGATCGAGAATCACACCGTCTGCAACCGCCTCGTGGAATTTGTAGGTGTGGATGTTCCTGCCGAACACATCCCGCGTCGTTTTACTGTCTCTGCGTAACAAGGGCGTGCCAGTGAAGCCGATGAAAATGGCATTGCCCATCCATTCTTTCATCTGCCGGTTCATGTCACCGCCTTGGGTTCGGTGGCATTCATCCACGAAGATGTAGAAGCGCCCGTGGATTTCCGGGGCAACTGCTTTCAGGTCGGGCTCGAACTTGTGGATCAAGGCGCAGAGCAACCGCGGTGTTGGCGCGCTCAGCTTTTGGACGAACTCCGCCCGAGACGTGATACGTGGCGAACTCGCATCCGCGCCGATAACGCCAGCGTTGCGCATGACACCTTCGATCTGTTTATCCAACTCATCGCGATCGGTGATGATGAGAACCCGTCCATTCGGATCATGCTCGAGCAACCACTTGGCCAACAAGACCATGAGGATACTTTTGCCGCTTCCCTGAGTATGCCAGATCACACCGCCCTCCTGCTTTTCCACCCGGGCCTGCGCCTTCTTGAGACCATAGTACTGGTGTACTCGAGGTACCTTTTTGATGCCTGCGTCGAAGATCACGCCATTGCGGATGAGGTCTAGCAGCCGCGCCTTCTCACACATGTGCGCCAGTGGTTGATCCAGCAAGTAGCCCGCCGCAGGCTGAGTTTTCGCATCTTTCTTCCAGATGAGGAAATACTTCTCCGGTGTCCCGGTGGTGCCATAACGAAGTCCTTGCGAGTCATTGCCAGCAAAGACAAATTGCACTGTGCTGAAAAACCCTTTGTTGAAAATCTCCTCCTGGTTGGTGATAAGCTGGCGGATGCCATCGATTACATCCACAGAACTGCGCTTCAGTTCAATCACTCCGATGGCGAGACCGTTGAGATAGAGCACGAGGTCGGGACGTCGCTGAAACCCGCCCTTCAGCGTGACCTCTTCGGCGATTGCAAAATGATTATTCTCCGGCGTCTCCCAGTCGATCAGATGCACGTCTTCGTGCGGCTTCCCTACACCAAGCTGGACCTTCACCGGGTATCGGAGCAGGTTGTACGTCCGCATATTTGCTTGGTAGAGGGTGATGCCGGTGCAATCGGCAGCGGTCACCAGCTTCTGCAAGGCAGCGGAAATGTGTGCCTCAGTATAGCCGCGCTTGGCTAGGTTGGCCCGGAGCAGGTCCGGCTCGATGCAACGGTTGTTCTCCCGCTGCTGCCAGTCGCCGAGGAACTCGTAGCCAAGGCAATCGGGATGGCCGGGGTCAGTAAATAGTCGGATCACACGCTCCTGCGTGCGGCGTTCGGATCGGGGTTGCTCAGGCATGTCACCCTCCTTTTTCTAAGTTCGAAACGTATTTATCAAAGGCAGAAATCATGGCGTACTCGTAGCTCCGCTGATACGTATCCACCGCCACCGGCAACGGCGAGTCACCGAAGAACTCGGCGAAACTCCGCACCTGAACCTTGACCGGTGTGAGCTCACTCATCGGCAGTTGCGGATGGAGTTGCGGCTTCGGGTTCAACGAGGCGAATATTTCCGGTCAGCAGCTCCTGCATCATCCCCTGCTTCACCTGCCGGGCTTTGCTGAGCTTGCCTTCGAGGGCGACGATCTCGGCGTCCATGTCGCTTAGGATTTCGGCGATGGCGGTTTGTTCGGGTAGGGTCGGAACCAAAAAATCGATTTCTGAAAATGTTGCTTTCGAGATAATACTTGTCGCCGTGGTTCCGGCATTTGCGAGGAGTTTTTCAGTGTTAAACTCAAACAAGTAGTAAAGGAATTCTGAATCGCAATCTTGGGCAGGGATAATGGCATTAATCTGTTGGTTACTGGCTCCAACAGATCTTAAAATAGCGTTTTTGCCAATACTCGCGATACATGTGACCAAGACTGAGTTGGGAGGAAGGCGACGCACTGCGGCAAGTCCCAATGGAGTTACCATGCGTTCAGTGGTAAACATATCCCTCTCCAAAGATATGTCAGTTGGGGTCACCCAAGGATACTCTCCATGCCAAAAATCAGGCATTGATGTAGATGGAGTCCCACCGGTCACAATGTCGCCAAACTCATCAACACGTTTACTCTCCCACTCCCCACTAAACCCGGGGAGGCGTTTTTTCTCGGTGAGGAGTTCCTGCATGGCGCCTTGTTTGATCTGGCGCTTTTTGGCGATGAGTTGCTCCAGGGATTCGATGAGGGCATCCGCATCGCTTAAGGCCTTCGCAATCGCTTCTTGTTCGGCTTTGGTGGGGGGGAGCGCGACGGGGCACTTTGCGAAAGCGTTGTTCAATAAGTGCGTCTGACTGACCCCGTTATCGAACTTTAAGAAATATCGGTTTCGGTTGAGTATGTAGAATAGGTAGGGAGATGATATCGCATCGCTCGGGGTAAGAGCGCAAACCCGCTGATTCACGGCATAGTAACCCTCTTGGTCTGCAATATATGCTTTTGCCAGTGCCTTACCGTTTGGAAGGTCGCTCATCACCATTAAAACGTCTCCCACTCTTGCAGGACAAAAATTGGACGATGTAAATTTTCGAACTTTTCCTTCCGAAGAAATGAACTTTGAGTTTACGCAAACATAATCACCCGTGTCCGAAATATGCTGTTCATGAGCTTTACCGCTACGAAATTGACAAACATTTGGTAGAGGCTTCACCTCCCAATCCTCAGGAATCACCCCCACCTCCGTCTGCTTATATCCCTCTCTCACTTCCATGCGAACCCCATCCGTTCGAGGTGCGCGCCAACCTTGGCCTCAAGTTCTGTCACCCCGTCCGCCATCTCCGGCAGTGGCGCATCATAGCGGTCTGCGAGTTCCTTCACTCGGGTGGTGAGCCCTTGGTTGATGCGGTCCATTTCGGATCGGACGGCGGTCTCGATCGCGGCGAGCCATTTTTTCTCCACCACGAGTTCCTTCACTTCGGCTTCGGTAAGCTCCGGGTACTTATCGTGGATGTTCTGGTCGAGTTCCGCCTCGGCGGTTTTGATACTCTTCTTCAGCCCGGATTGCTCCTTCTCCAGACCGAGCCAATCGTTGAGCACCGATTCTTCGTCGGCGAGGTCCGCATCGCCCTTGATCACCTTAAGGCGTTTGCTGACTTCGCCCTTGTTGATCTTTTCCAGTTCGGTAAACGCGCCCTCCTCGCCAGCGTGTTCCTCTTCCAGCTCAGTCTGCTGGGCGGCGATCGTCTCCAGCTTCGACTTTAGACCGTCCAAGCTGGCGATTTCTTCGGCAAAGAAATGGGCCCCGACATAGGCCTTCGGGAGGAGTTCGCAGGTCCAGCCTTTGTCCTTTGATTTGCCAGTCTTTTTATTGGTCTCGAGAACGCGTTGGGTTTTCGCGGCCCAGCCGTCGGCGGCGATCAGGTAGCAGTCGTCCTGCATCGTTTCGGCCCAGTAGTCCATGAGGTGTTGGTAGACCCCGTAGGCGTCGAGGAGCGGTTGGCCTTCGTAGTGGGCGAGCAGGGACTCCGATTGCTCCTGGATGATCGCCTTGGGCAGGCAATCCACGTCGAGCGCCAGCAGGCTGCTCGCGGTGGAGGCGCGCCAGGCACTGAAGTGGGTGTTCATGCCGTCGATAAAGCCAGCGAATTGCGGATGCTCATGAATGGCCGTTTTCAGCTCAGCTTTCTCGACCTCGAGCGTGCGGTAGCCGGGGCGCTGCTCGGTGAACAGCGCTTGGCGGAGTTTTGGGCAGATCTGCCAGTAGGCATCGAGGGCGTCGATGTCGCGCATGGGGATGCCGCCATTTAGGTGGGCGTCGATGTCCTGCAAGTCGTCGGCCTCGCGGGTGTCGATGTAACGAGGGAGATTGAGGTTGTAGTCGTTTTTTGGGTCCGCGATTTTGTCGTGGGGAACGAGGCGGGAGTAGCCGGGTTGGCTCTCGGCTTGGTTGAAGGCATCCACGACCTGGTGGATGTCGCGTTCGCGCAGCCGGTTCTTGGGACCGTCCTTCATAAACCCCTTGCTGGCATCGATCATGAAGACGCCCTTGCGGGCGGTGGCGTTTTCCTTGTCGAGCACCAGGATACAGGCCGGGATTCCCGTCCCGTAAAAGAGGTTGGCGGGCAGGCCGATGATGCCCTTGAGGATACCGGACTGGATCAGCTTGCGCCGGATCACCGCCTCGGCATTGCCGCGAAAAAGAACCCCATGCGGTAAAATGCAGGCACCCTTGCCGTCGCTTTTCATCGAGCGGATGATGTGGAGCAGGTACGCGTAGTCGCCCTGCCGGGTCGGGGGCTCGCCCCACTCGAAGCGCTGATAGAGGTCGTTGGCGGGTGTGAGGCCGGTGCTCCACGTCTTATCGGAGAAGGGAGGGTTGGCGACCACGTAGTCGTAGGTGCGAAGTTGTTGGCCGTCTTTGAACTTGGGATTGGCGAGGGTGTTGCCCGAGAGGACATTGGCGGTCGGGAAATCGTGCAGAATCATGTTCATGCGGGCGAGACCGGCGGTGGTCACGTCCATCTCCTGTCCCTCCAGGGTGATTTGGGCATTGGCTTCGGCGGCGACCTTGAGGAGCAGCGAGCCCGAACCACAGGTCGGGTCGTAGGCGGTCGTGGCGGCGACGGCATTGTCGGCGGAGATGCCGATGACCTTGGCCATGATCCGGCTGACTTCGGACGGGGTATAAAACTGGCCCTTGCTCTTGCCACTTTCGGTGGCGAAGTGGCGCATGAGGTATTCGTAGGCATCGCCGAGGAGGTCGTCGTTGTCGGCCCGATGTTGGGAGAAATCGAGTTCGGGTTTTTCGAAGATGCCGATGAGGTTGGAGAGGCGGTCGACCATCGCCTTTCCCTCGCCGAGTTTGTTGGGGTCGTTGAAATCGGGGAAGTCGGTGCGGGCCAGGCGCGCGTTGGCGTCGATGAGCGGCTGGATGATCTGGGTATTGATCTTATCGCCGATGTCGCTCTTGCCCTTGAGGGCGATCATGTCTTTGTAGCTAGCGCCTTGGGGGATGGTAACCGGTGGGGCGAAGTCATCCGAATCCCCATACTTGTCGGAGACATATTTGATGAACAGCATGAAGAGGACGTAGTCCTTGTATTGGCTAGCATCCATGCCGCCGCGCAGCTCATCGCAGGAGGCCCAGAGAGACGAATAGAGTTCGGATTTTTTAATGGCCATGGAATTTTCTCGGTACGTTTCTTACACTTCTGTCTTGGTCAGCACGATCGGGAAAATTAGTCATCCTTAGTCAGCCGCCTTTTCCTCACGCGGACTTGGACCTCGCATGTTTCAGGTATGCTGGCGAGGCCATTTTCTACTCGATACTCAGCATTCGGGTCGTTGGTCTTTCTGTCCGTTCACACGACAACGCCACGCCGATCTGCATTGAGGATATAGAAGCGATGATCGACAAAGACAGGTCTCAAATCGATGGCCAAACGCTTATCGAAGAATGGAGGAGGCAATGATCCTTGGCCTGATATGGCTTGGGAAAAGGCCCGTGAGCAATCTGGACGAAACCCAAAAGACGGCGATTCGCTCAACGCCCCGTTCGTGCAGTTCGATAACCTTTCCGATGATCCGGCGGAGTCCCAATAACCTCGCGGCTGAACATCCGGATCGAGTGCACCCGGCAGAAAATTGGGCAACTTTAAAAAAGCATGAGAGATAGTGAATGGGTGCCGGTCGTTCTCCTGACCTACGGTTTCGCCTTTTTGACTTCCTCAAGCGTCAGCTTGCCGTCGCCGTTCGCATCGAGTTTCTTAAATATTTTGGTTCGCCCGGGCGCTTGCTCGACCGGCTTATCCGCGTATTCCCGCAGGGTGAGCGCGCCATCTTTATTCGTGTCGCGGGCCTTGAAGAGTCTTTCCGATATCGGGCCGCCTGCCTTGGCTTTTGGTTTTGTTTTCGGCTTCGCTTCGGTTGCTTTCTTCGGAGACGCCCCGGCTCTTTCCGGAACAGGATACTCGGCGTTGATCCCGGAGAAGTAGTCGATCAGTTCGGT
>ENA-ORXR01004397-ORXR01004397.1-marine-metagenome-genome-assembly--contig:-NODE-4397-length-11807-cov-7.448167_pt1 | contig 11807 bp, 6 predicted proteins | sample MGYA00237866_ERZ511479 | MGnify/ENA metagenome assembly ERZ511479 | reverse complement strand
GGGGGGGGGGGGGGGGGGGGGGGGGGGGGGGGGGGGGGGGGGGGGGGGGGGGGGGGGGGGGGGGGGGGGGGGGGGCCTCGGCGGGGGGGACTGGCACCCCGCCGCCGCCGCCGCCGCCGCCGCCGCCGCCGCCGCCGCCGCCCCCGGGGAGGGGGGTGGGGCGCTCCGCTGGGCGCCCCGCGTCTTGACGCTCGGCGCGCCCGGCGGCGTGCCGCGCACGGGCGACGTGGGCGGGTGGTACGCCGCGACGGCGGGGGAGTTTGGGCGCCTCTGGGCGCACCTCGCGTCGTGGAGCGCCGCGCGGGAGCGCGTGCTGGCGGGCTTGGCGGCAGACGCGGGGCGCGTCTTGTGGTTCCCGTTTGCGCAACACGGGCCCCGGGGGGGGGCGGCCTACGTGCCCCTCCCCGTCGACAGCGCGTCGGGCGACACGCTCACCGTGTACGCGCCGGCGGCGGGGGCCCCTGCGCCCGCACCCGCGGGGGGCGACCCCCCGCCGTCGCCGCCGTCGGTGGTCCTCGGCACCGACGCGGCGGCGGCGGCGGCGGCGGCGGCGGCGCCGGCGGGGGGCCTGCGGGACCTCGTCGACGGCTTTGGCTCGTGGTGGACGGTCGGCGTCGGCCACGGGTCGCCCCGCGCGGCCGCCACCGCCGCCGCCACCGTCGGCCGCTACGGCCACGTGCCCGTCGCGGGCCTCGCGCACGCGCCCGCGGTGCGGCTCGCGCGCACCCTCCTCGACGGCGTCGGCGGCGGGTGGGCGTCGCGCGTCTTTTATTCCGACAATGGGAGCACGGGGGTGGAGGTGGCGCTCAAGATGGCTTTCCGCGCGCGCCTCGCCGCGCTCGGCCGCGACGCGGCGGGGCGGCCGCGGCGGGGGGGGGCGCCCGCCGCTGCCGCGGCGCCGCCGGCGGCGGCGCGGGACGCCCGCCCGCCGGCGGTGGCGGTCGTCGGCTTGACCGGCTCGTACCACGGGGACACGCTCGGCGCCATGGACGCGTCGCCGGCGAGCGACTTTAACGCGGGGCAAACGGCGTGGTACGTGGCGCGGGGCGTGCACCTCGACCCGCCGGTGCTTGCCGCCCGCCGGGGGGGGTGGTCGGTCGCGCCGCGGGGGTGGTACGCCGCCGCCGCGGCGGCGGCGGCGGCGGCGGCGGGCGGCGCCGCTGCCGTCGACGGCGGCGCCGCCGGTGGGGCCGTCCCCTTTGGCAGCCGCGCCGACGCGTTTGCAGCCTCCCGCGACGGCTCCCCCGCCGCCGCCGCCTACACGGCGTACATTGAGCAGACGCTCGACGGCGCGACGGCGGCGGGTGGGGGGGGCGCCGGCGCCGCCCCCCCCCCCATCCTCGGCGCGTTGCTCATGGAGCCGCTGCTGCAGGGCGCCGGCGGCATGCGGCTCCTCGATCCGCTGTTTGTGCGGCTGCTCGCGGCGGCGGCGCGGCGGCGCGGCGTGCCGCTCGTCCTCGACGAGGTGTTTACGGGCTTCGGCCGCCTCGGCGCCCCGTCGGGGGCGGCGCTGGCGGGGCTGACCCCCGACGTGGCCGCGTATGCCAAGCTGCTGACGGGCGGCTCGGCGCCGCTGGCGGCGACGCTCGCCACGTCGGCCGTGTTTGACGCCTTTCGGGGGACGGCCCTGACGGACGCGCTGCTGCACGGGCACTCGTATTCGGGGCACCCGACGGGGTGTGCGGTGGCGGTGGACGCGCTCGCCACGTATCCGCCGCACCTGGTCGGGGGTGGGGGCGGGGGCGGTGGGGGTGGGGGTGGTGCCGCCGCCGCCGCCGCCGCCGTCGGCGGCGGCGGCGCGGCCGTGTCGCCGGCCGTGTGGTGGGATGAGGACGCCATGGTGGCCCTGTCGACGGTGCCCGGGGTGGCGTCGACGACCACCCTCGGCACGGTGCTCTCCGTCGAGTTGGAGGGCGCCGCCGGGTATGGCGGCGGCGTCGCCGCCGACCGCGCGCGGGACGTCACTGGGCGCTTGCGGTCGCAGGGGGTGCTGGCGCGGCCCCTGGGGGGGGTCGTGTACCTCCTCGCGTCGCCCATGACCGACCCGGTGGCGTGCGCGCCGCTGCAGGCAAAGCTCGACGCGGCCGTGCGGGCGGCGTGCGCCGGCGGCAAGTGAGCACCGCCCGCCGACGTTGGCGACGCCGAGGAAGCGCCCACCGCGCGGTCGCTCCATGCCAATTCACTCGGTCGGATCGATGTGGTGACATCGATATAGATTTAGGTCAACATCGATCCGGCGGTAAATTCTTTCAGGCTGTTTCAAGGAATCCACGTGGCTTCACGGCACCTCCAGCTGGATGGCCGCCCCGCATCGGCTTCCGCCTCGCCCGGCTCAAGCGTCACCATCCCTCTTTTTCCTCCCCCCCGCCCTGTGCCCGGCACCTGGACGGCCCTCCCGCTCTCTTTGGCACCCTCGCACCTACATTTTTGTGTGTCCACCCGACGCCCATCATGAACGCTGCGGTGGTACGTTGGTTTTGCACGCTCGGGATCGGCCAGACCCCGCCATCTCTGGACGACGGGCCCGGCCGGGACGGTGCGCGACGAGGGTGGCGCTCCTCTTGGCACCGATTGCAGGAGTCTTCCATACTGCTACGTCTGTGTGGCCTCATCTACGTGGCGGTCGTGTCATTGGCGAGTCGGTGAGCGGTGTGGGCGGACACGTCCGCTTTGGTGAGCATTGACGGGGCCCGACGGCGCCGGACGCATCAGTTGGCGCAGAGCGTGTGCTGACCGTACTGTTCCTGCTACTTGTTCGGTCCCTCGATGCTGGTTTTCGCTGGTCAACTGGCGTTGGTTTGCTCTCTCCTCCCGCGATGCTTCTTTGCTCCGCCCTTTTTTTCTCTGTTTTGGCAGGCCCGGACCGCCGCGCGGACTGCGTCCCAAGCTTCCCGGTCCATGCACACGACCGCCGTCCGCCAGGGCGGGCACGGTGGCGACTATGTACGTTTAACGAGTTGGTAGCGCCCGTTGGGCCCGTGTCGTGCAGTGGGTGTGCCGTGTCGTGTGCGCTGCGGATGGTGTGCATCTCTGGGGCATCGTCGTGCTTTGGTCACCGCTGCGACGCGACGCTTTTCTACGTGGTGCCTCGTCGGTCGGTGTGTTGTGCTTTTTTTGAATTCTGTGATGCATTGTGTGTGTGCCTCTGTCCTGACACGGTTTGTGTTGGTTCCCGTGCATGTGTGGCACCGTCTCGCTGTTCTGATCGTTTTGCGCTCTCTGCGTGAAACCGGGACCGACGACTCCGTGGCTTGTCGATCCATGGCGACATGGGTGCGGTTTGTATGTCTTTGTTGGCACCCACAGGAGTACCTTCACGCAGCGCGTATGTACTCGGACAAGCCGAAGAGCAAGCTGACATGTGGGGCGGCCATCTTTGGTGGCGTTGCGGTAGGCCTGTACATCCCGTACTTCGCGGTGCAGTTTTCGTTGAAGAAGGCAGGGCTCAAGTGATGGGTGGACGCGCGGGCTGGGTGTGTTGCCATCTTGATTGCGTGTCGTGCCAGCAGTGACGTGGACGCTGGCGTTTCTTTTTTCTCTTGCTATTCTCGGGGAGCAACATGAGTCGAGTCGGTCGCCATTTTCTCCCGATGATTTGATGTGATGGCCGTGTTTGCTAGATGTTGGTATGCTGGAGCCTACTGCGGTTCGGGTGTTCCCCATCGGTATCGATTGCCTACCAGACTGCTCGGGGTGCAGGTCATAAGCAAGGATATCGTGGCGTCAGTCCACACTGGCATTGCGAAGGCGTGACATCCTCTCCTTCCTGAAACGCCCCTTGTCCTCGCACTTTCTCTCTCCCGACTCCATTCAGCTTCCTGCTTCCCTCCCGTCCGCTCTTCTGTACTCCTCCCCCGCCGGCGGCAATGGCGGCGGCGCCCGGCCTGACCGCACTCTCGCCCTGCACGATCTATGCCTCAGACCCCATGGGCATCCCTCGCACCTTGACCCACGGCCGCCTGGGCACCGCTTGTGCTGGCTGCAGTGGGTAGCGACTCTCTCGTCCACGTCCGCACACGTGGACGGTCGTGGCGTCCTGTCGGGTAACGGGTGATTGATATTGGCTTCAACTTTTGTCGTCATGAGTTATGACATAGAACGTCGCGAGTGCGGGTCCGACACACTCGTGGTGGTGTCGGCTGCCCAGCACAGGGCCGCCCGCTTAGCACCGCGGCCACAGGTATGTATGCCAGGCGCCCGCGACGTGCAGTTGCTGGACTAACTGAGTCGTGACGCGTGCATTGCGGCCACTCGTTTTGTGGATGGTGTAGAAAGGAACCAGCGAGACGGCGAGCGGCAAGCATGAGCGTAAGCGTCGCACACCGCTCCCCGTTTACAAGAACCGATCCAAAGGTCCATCGCCGGCTCCCGGAAACAGCAGACCCGACGGGTGGGCCGCTTGGCTGGACGAGGCCGCTCCCTGGTCTTGCCGCATCGACGAGGCGCACGCCGGCGCCGATACGGCTGGCCAGTCGACTGCTGTACACGACAAGGGTGACGTAGAGAACAGCCCCTCCGTACCCCACGGAGGGACCAGGAGACTGTCGGTGGCCGCGGACGACGCGCTTTGGAAGGGAGACACCGCCACCGAAAAGGTTGGAAACAGAGAGGACAGCAGCGGGGACGAGATGTCCCCAGCCACGACTGCCCGCTGCCGCTCAGACGTCCCCCGGCACGTGCCCGTTGTGGTGCTGCACTGGACGTCCCCATAAATGTGGCCCTTGTCTGCCTCACCGAGCAGCAGGGACCGGGTGTTGGGCGACGGTCGCGACGCCGAGGCAGCGCCGTCGGCCTCGTTAAATGGCGACGCCGACGTTTGTAGGAGGGGTGACAAGTTCGATGCCATCAGCGGAGATGGGAGGGAGCGAGCGAGCTGCGACGGCAGCGCGACAGCGCCGACAGGCACGCCAATAGAGGCTGCCAGGAGGGCCCGGCCACCACTCGCATTGTCGATGGGCAGATCCTCCTCCTTGGCTCGTCTATGAGTGGGTGACGGGGTGGCAAACGAATGTGAGTTGCCCGACGCCATGCCCGCGGAGGACGCGTCGTGTGCCCCTCCTGCGCCGCGGCCATCCATGTTGCGAGCAACTGGCTCCGCCTTGGGCACATCGCTCCCCCACAGCGCCGGAGGTGCCGAGCACGCCCCGTCCCGCGCAATGCACGGCGCTGGCCGAAGCTGGAAGCCACTGAGCCCGCCTGCGTCACCACCCGCCGCAAATGTGGGCCTAGTCGCCACCTCTCCCACCCCGGCCGTCCCGTCGTCGGCCACCGGTGGCCACACACCGTCCACTCGTCCCTTATGACCAACGGCGGCGCGGGGCGAACGCGCGAGGGACAGCGACGGCGGGAAAGTCCACGGCTGCCCTGACAGATTGCGGTCCATGACACGGTCACTCGGGGGCAGCCCAGACGACGCTTCAAGCGGCACATCGCCCGCTAGTGGCGCAGCCCTGGCCCCCGTCGCTGCCGATTGGCCCTCGACCGAGGAGCGGCGGTTCTCCTCGGAGAAGCGCTCGGCCATCCGAGCCACCGCCTGCAGCAGCTGCGACGGCATGGGCGACGGCACGGGGGGCTCGTGCGATCGGCGAATGGCGCTGCGCCGCTCGCTGTGGCCCAACGGTCGGCCGTCGCCATCGTCGGTCTCGTCGTCAGCGGCCTCGTCGATTCCGGAATAGCCGGGGTACGATGCGCCTTCTGAGACGGAGGCGTCGACACCACCCATCTGCGGGACGCCGCCAGTTCCGCAGCGGCGGTGGCCGTCGGCCAGCACCACGCCGCCCGCCATTGCGGGCAGCGCCACCGCCATGGCGGCGGCCGCCAACCCTCCCGCGTGCGCCGCCGCCTCGGCCGCCCGCTCCGCCGCGCGCTTCTCGTGGGAGCGCTTGTGCCGCGTAAATGACGATTGCCACATGAAGCGCTTGCCGCACCCACTGGCGCTCCCCGCATCGCCGGTGCACACAAACGGGAGGGCGCCCGCGTGGCGGCGGAGGTGGATCTTGAGGTTGTACTTTTTGGCAAACCGCTTGCCGCACCCGGCCGACGGGCACTGGTGCACCTCAGAGGGGAGGAGCTCCGCGACGCGCACGCGTGTGTTGCGTCGCTTCTTAATCACTGGCCCAGGGGCGGCGGAGAGGGAGGGCGAGTCCGACGGCGGCGCTCCGATTGGCGCCGCAAAGGGGCCGGGCACCCACGCCACCCCCGTAGGCGACAGCACCGGCGGGTGGGGCGCGGCCATGCCAAGTAGCGCGCGGCCGTCGCCCGTAAAACCGCCGCTGCCGTCACTCCCCGTCGACCAGCAGCCGACGCGGGGGCAGTCACCAAATAGTGCGCCAGCGTCTTGCATCTGGGAGGCACGTGGCCCGACGTCCATGCCGACAGGCCCGCGCGTCAGGACGGCGCGACCGCCACCGCCGGCGCCGTTCAGGTTCAAGTGGCCAAGTGGCCCGCCGTCGCCCATGCCGTCGCCACTGGCCCCTGCCATCGTGCCGTCCGCGTCATCAACGCCGCCGACAAACCGCGTTGGCCGCCCGTCGCCGCGGTAGAAGCTGCTCTCCCTCCCCTCCCCACGAGGGAAAAACTGCGCACCGAGTGCCGTTGCCATTGGCGCCCAGCCGCCCCCACCGCAGCGCATCGCGTCGCCACCGTCCATGGCGTGGTCGTCCACGCCACCGTGACGTCAAGACAATCACGCTGTTGCCGACCGCCGTCGCAGGAACAGTCGCACAGCAGGTGCAAAGAGAGTCGGTGATCAGCACCCCAGCCGTCCCCGTCTCTGCGTGACGACGCCACATAGAGACGCGTTCCGGCACCGACTCTGCCACCTGGGCGTGTACCTCAAGTACTCCAACCAAGCGCTCGGCGTCGCCCCCCCCCCCCCCCCCCCCCCCCATCCGGCAGTTACAAGAGCGCTCCCAACGGGCGGTGCCGCGCATCAACACACCGCCCACCGGCCGCCATCGAGCCCCACAGGCGGCCACGCGGCTGCGATCGGACCACCGCCAAGCGACATGTAGCAGCTAGCTGCACGGCTGCCGGGCACGTGCAGGCTGGTGCAGCCGCTGGGCGCACTTTCTTGTGGAAAGGACGGCGGCCGGTCGCCGCTGCCACCACCTCCTCTGCTATAGATGAAGCGCTCGCCGGGCTGCCATGGCTCCAAGTGTTGCAAACCCCTGGTTGGATGGCCACAGGCACCGCCTCAGCCATCCGCCAGGCTCTGCGGAGGTAACGTAGGGTGCCAGCATCAGTCGCCGTACACACCTCAGGACGCACGTGGGCATCGGGGCAGAGCGGCGGCTCCGACAGTTCGGCTAGGTGGCGGCCGGGACGAGAGGGAACCCAGTTAAAGGCTCGACGGCGGGGCTGGCAACCACACGGCTTGCCACGTGCTTCGCGGTGCGCACCGGCTAAATGCAGACAGTGTTGAGACAGCAGTTCCGAGCTTCATGCGGGTGATCCGCTCCAAGGTGTGGGGTGTCTGCAGCTCTGCCAGCTGGCAATGAAGGAAACAGCATGACCGAGGAACGACCGATGACCGGACGCTTGATGAAGAGCCGGGGTCTCATAAGACTGCGTCCAACAGCACCAACTTCGTCTCAGATCCTAGAATAACTACATATTTCCAGAAACTGAGTGCATTGTGGCCTCCATACTCACTTGACTCAAAAGTGGCCTACCAATATGGGACAAGGCGAGACGCATGAAAGCTGAGATCACACCCGCACATCAAGAAGAGATTTTCAAAGCTTTTGGGGCAGTTTCCTGTGCTTGCCGAATCGTGCTGCCTCAAAACATGAAGTTTCTTCTGAAGTAAAGCGCCACAGGTACACCGCCAGGTGTACACCCAACTGTCTTTGCTACAGAAGATGCACCTACAGGTGTATCTTCTGTATGGTCGTTGCGCCAAAAGCTGGAGAGACCCCAGTCAAGCCGATCGATGTCTGAGCCAATCAAACGCAGAAAAGAGCCTCTTTGTTAGGCCTGGACTCTCCACTTTTTGGCGCAACGACAATAGCCAAGACTGGGTTGCGTGCTGCACATTGAGCGGCGCTGCAAGTGTCTATTTTCACAGCAGCCGCGTACAGTACATGAGAAGTGACGAGGTCTATCTTAAACAGACACAGATGTTTGCCGCAGTTTTTGCATCGTCCACATGTGGCAAGTTGAAAACACACGAGGCACGATCGATTCTTTGAGGGGCGAAAGCTGGAGCCCCCCTGCCCTGTGTTTTTCTTGGAGCATAAGGCGGCCGCGCCCACACGGCGGCAAGCGTCGAGGCACCCGCTGCATCCGCGTGGCCGCGCCCGCACGGCGGTCAGCGTGGAGGCGGGGCGTGCCCAAGCCATCGCGCCTGCTCCGCGTGAATGCGCGGATGCAAGACCCCCGGACGGACACGGCCGGAGAGGGCCGCTCTACGGCCGCACCGACAGGCACGGTGGGAGGAGACGGTGGCGCACGGGCGCGTGAGGAGACGGTGGCGCGCGGGTGCGCGCGCATGGGGGATGGGTGAGCAGGCGTGCCGCTAGCAGCTGAGGGCGGGGGTTGCCTGAGGATACAAGGAGGAGAGAGAAAGGGCAAGGGAAGATCCGGGGGGACGGGCAACAAGAGAGCGACCCTTTCTCTCACCCTCGGCCGTGCCTGGCCACCCTCTCCCGCGTCGCGCCCGGGGTCCTGCCAAACCGCCGCCGCGGCGCACGGCGTCGCGCGCGGCTGAAACGGCCGCTGCTGGCGGTGGCGACAGCCCCACTGATGGCTAGCGCATCCGCACCGGGTTGCTCGGTTGCCCGTTGCGCTCTTTGCGCCACCCACCCAGGCGATGCCAAGCATGCCAGCTGACCTACGATCGCGTTCGCGCACGCCCTCACCATGGCTGCACCCGAAACACTCCGCTGTGGCGCTCAAGCTGTGTCCTTTAGGCAAGTAACAGAGAGTCGCCGTCATCGAATCACATCAGCACCTGCGGCCGCCGAGCCCCCCCTCACTGTCGTCCCCGTCGAGCACGTGCATGTCGGGAAAGTCAGCGTCGCCAAAGTGCGCTGCAGGAGGGGTCCAGGCCTCGTCCCGCGCGTCAAGGACAAGGTACGAAACGGAAACCGCGCCCGCGTCGGTCTTCCTCGGCACTCGTGTTACTTTTCCTTTACACACACACGCTAGAGACGCAGGCAGCCACGCTCCGCTGTCGGCAACATTGACGTGCCAGACGTCGTGACGGGCGCCCCCCTCGCGGCCCACCACCCTCCTTCACAGCCCGCACCCAACAAAAAGACCACAACAGAGCCACCGACTGCCGTCCCGCTGGTTGTTTGCTTGCATTCCTTGCCGCCCACCTCGCTTGCCACGGTGGCGCCACGTTGGTCCCCGCCCCCCAACCGCGGCACGCCCAGTGACCGCCCAGGCGACCGCCGCCGCCACAACCGCGGCAGCGTCGACCCCCCCCCCAGCGCCCGCCACGCGCCTGGGCCGCACCGGCGCCAGGGCGGCCCCCCTAAAACCCGTACTTGGCTTGCGACAGCATGTTGGCCGCCAGCTCCGTGTTCCCCCCACACGCCGCCAGCGCTTGGACGGCTTCCGGGCGTTCAAAGCCGAGCCCCACCAGCGTCGCCACCGACGCTTCCGACACGGGCGCCGCCGCCGGCCGCGCGGCGGCACCCCCCCCACCGCCCGCCCCCGTCGCCGGCGGCGCTGCTCTCGGCGCAGCCGCCGCTGCCCGCCGCGGGGCGGCGGCCGGGGCCGCCGCCGCGCCCGTCGCCGCCGCCGCCGCCGCCGCCGCCGCCGCCGCCGCCGAGAGCCCCCGCGCGGCCGCCGCAGACGGCGGGGCGCCGAGCGGCGCCCCCCCCCCCGCCGCCGACGATGCCGCCGCGGCGCCGCCGCCCGCGGCGGTCGCCGCCGCCGCGCCCGGCGGGGCGGGCGCGCCCTCGCTGCCGAGGAGGTTCTTGGGGATGTCCCGCTCGGGCAAAAACGGCACCGCAATCCCGTGCACGACGAGCGCGTTGCGGCCGAGGTCAATGACCATGCGGTGCTTCTTCAACATGTCCAACCCGAGGAGCATATCAAACGACGCGTCCTCCATCACCGTAAACGAGGCGTCGAGCACCGCCGACGGGGGCGGCTCGGACCCGTGCTCCCCCGTCGGCGCGGCGGTCGCGGCGGTGCCACCGCCACCGCCACCGCCGCTGCCGCCGCCGCTGCTGCTGCTGCCGCCGCCGCCGCCGGCGCCGAGGCTCGCCGCCCCATCCCCCCCGAGCGTCAGCAGCGCGAGGTGGACTTTGCCGAGGATTTTGGCGGTGCCGACGCCCCGCGCCACCCCCGAAAAGCGCGTGTCGAGCAACCGCCCGACGCCACACCGCTCCGCCGTGGCGCGGGAGAGGATCGTCGCTTGCGCGCCCGAGTCGACAAAAGCAACGACGGGCACGCCCGCCACGGCGGCGCGGACGTAGAGCATGACGACGGGCGCAAAGGATTCGGGGACGTGCTCGATGGCCGCCTCAAAGTTGGCCGCCACATCCTCGAGGCGCTCCCGCTCGCGGGGGTCGACGACCGCGCCCGCGGCGGCGGCGGCGGCGCCACCGCCGCCCTGCCCGGGCGCGCCGCCGCCGCCGGGGACGCCGCCCCAGCCCATGGACGCGGAGAGCATGTCGAGGAAGCCCTGCACCGCCCGCACGTCCCGCCGTCGCACGGCGGCGGCGGCTTGCGGGGACATGGCCTCGAGTGCCGCGACTAGATGCGGCTGCACCGTCGCCTGCTCAATCAGCTGCGTGGCAGAGATGGGCATGCCCCGCCCAGACGCCATCATGCCCCCAAACCCCGCCGCCGCGCCGGCCGGCGGGCCCGCCGACGGCCGCGCGGCGGCGGCGGCGGCGGCGCCGCCGCCACCCCCGCCGCCGTTGGCCCCGCCCGGCACGGCCAGCAGCAGGTCCCCTTCCGACACGCCCGCCGACTCGAGGGTCGACGCGTCGGCGGCGAGCGGCGACCCGTTGAGTTGGAGCGTCAGGGGCTGGCGGAGGCCGAGCTCCGCGGCGACCATGGACGCCAACGCCGACGGCGTCGTCCCCAGCGGCACGCTAAAGGTCGCAATGGCACCCGCCGGGGTGGTGACCGTGATGACCGCCATGGTGACCCGCGCCAACGGGGGAGACGGACGCACGAGGCGGGGAGCGGCGCACGCCGGGGGGGGGGCCAAGCGGGGCGGCGGAGCGGACCACGCCGACACTCGACAGCCTTTGGCGGACCCCGACCGCGCTGAAGGGGCAACACCCCGACCGCCGGCACAGGTGGAAGGAGCCGCACCCGCGCCCGTCGCGCGGGGATGAGGCCCAGCGAGGCGCGGCTGCCCAGCCGGGGGGGGGCGCGGCAGGTGGGCCGGGCCAGCAGGCGTCAGGGATGCGACGAGCTGCCACGGGGGGGGCGGGTCGCCGCAGTCCCCCGCAGTCCCCAGACCGGTCGGCGCGCCTTTGGTGGTGCCAGCAAGCAGCCCCGTGTAGCGCGCAAGTGCGACTTACAAAGTCCACCACTGCCAGCACCACTGGTATTTGATGCAAGTCATGGACAAGAACCGTAGCTTTTCGTTGCGACGGATCTGGCTGGGAAAAAAAAACAGCCGCCCGCCGTCGCCGTGGGGGACCGACACGCACGCCCCGTCCAGCAGAGTGCTCCGCGCTCGCCGGATCCCGCCCCGTCCGCCACTGCCCGTGGCTTGGCCTCGTCCCCACCCTGCTGTCCACCCCCCCCTCCCTTGTTTCCCTCGTTCCCCCTCTCCCCCCCATCCCCCCGCTCCCCCCACCTCCCCACCCCTCCCCTCCCCAGCAGCTGCC
>ENA-ORXR01004395-ORXR01004395.1-marine-metagenome-genome-assembly--contig:-NODE-4395-length-11811-cov-17.954747_pt1 | contig 11811 bp, 11 predicted proteins | sample MGYA00237866_ERZ511479 | MGnify/ENA metagenome assembly ERZ511479 | reverse complement strand
ACGCCTGTTGGGCGCTTGTTCGGCAACAGACGTCCGAACAGAATGGCGTTCTGTTGGGGCCGTCGCCTGCACCGACGGTGTGGCGGGCGCTGCAGCCCCCGGTGGCCCGGGGTCAAGGCGCTCGCCGCCGCCGTCCCGCTGCGGGCGTCGCTCGATACACACCCCTTCGCGCGGCGTGATTCGCACCGCCCGCGTGCGGTGCGCCGCCGTGTGGGGTGTCGCTGCCGGCGACGGCGCCGCCCTCTGGTGGTGGCGGCCATGAGACGGGCGCGGCCACCGCGGTGGCGGCGGCGGTGGAGCTGCTGGTCGTCACCGTGGTGGACGCATGGACGGCGACGGGGGCGCGCTGCCCCCCACTGCGGCGCGGCGCCTGGCGGCTGCCTCCCTCAAACACAGCGTCGGCGGTTAACCCGCCGGTGGGGCAACCGCGTCTGTGGCACGTCTGGGGGAGGGGGGCGGCCACCCGTCGAAGGTGCGCGACCTGCTCGTAGGGGAGGGGGAGGGGCAGACTTGGCAGTCGCCTGACTGGCCATGAACGCGTCAAACGACCTGCCCGTGCCGAGTCGCGCGCCGGCGTGCCCCCTCGGCCGCCGGCCGACCGTCACCGGCTGGTGCGACCGCGTGCGCTGGGCATCTGCGCAGCGGGCCACCTCTTGCCGCTCTGATGGCATCTGCTTTCGCCTGCGGGTGTCTGTTGGCCCGCCCGGGCGGGCCGCCCGCGGCGGCACGCCGTGTCTTTTAAAATACAACAGTGGTCGCCTCGCGGACCGACGACATGCCGCGCGGATGCGCACCAACAGCTATCATCTCCCTCGTGTGCGGGGACGGTGGCGGCGGGGGGGGCGTCTGTCGGCCTCCACCGTCACCCCCGTCCGGGTCGTGGTCGGCGCGCCGCTGCCCATGGTGACTGGCATCGTGTCGCTCCTGCCACCGGCGGTCGCGCTCGCGCCGGGGGACCGCGTGACGATGACCACCACCGCCCTACCCGCGATGCGCGACGGGCAGGGCGCTGTGGCGGGCGTCGACCCGCTGCCGCCCGTCGTCACCCACCTGGTCGCCCTTGTGCGCCGCGTCGACGGGCATACCCGCCGATCGGCGGCGGTTGTCCATGCCACACGGGTAGCGGTGGACGTGCAGGCAGGCGGCGTGACGCTCGCCGACAATGGCGCAACGGTGACGGTGGAGGTGTCACGGACAGAGTGCCCCGCGGGGGTGGACACGGCCGTTGTGGTGGTGCGGGAGACCACCCTGACCGTGTCGACCGCCACGGCGACGCACGTAGTGCAAGACGCGGCGCTGCTTTCGTGTCCACCGCTGCGCCCCCGCCGGCTTGGTGCACCTCGTCCGACTGCAGCTTCATCGCCCGCCGCGACTTACACACCTGCTCTTCCGCCATCTCGACTCCGCCGCCACCGCCGCCGCCACCGCCGCCGCCACCGCCGCCGCCAACATGGCGGTCCCCTGACCCAACTCCAGTCGGAAAACAATGACGTCCGTTTTAAACCCCACCATGCGCACTAGCAGCAACTGCCCCCAGGCGTGGTCCAGAGGCGAGCCCCGCAAACCACCCGGTATTGAAGCCGGTAGTCACACAACATACCGCAACAAAAAACCCCAACCGCCCCCACGCCGCGCCCTCGCCCACAAGCCCACAACTCGCATCATCTACAAACGCCGGGCGCCCAAATGACAAGAGGCAATCTGAGTCGCCGCCGTTGCCCGTCGGGCGGCGGCCGTAACTACACCCCTCGGGGCCCCCGCCGCCGTGGGGCGGCGGGGGCACGCTCACTCTGGGTCCCCGTCCGCGCACGCAGGAGTCTCCGCCGACGGCAGCGGCGGGTGGCGGCCGGCGGGCAATCGCCGGCTGCCACCGCCACTGCACGCCAGCGGAGCAGCAAATGGTGGCACTAAGGCGCCGGCTGCCGCGTGCTTCGCTTCTTCAGGGACCGTGCATTAAAGCAGGCAACGCAACATGCGGGTGAAAATCAAGGGGAAGGGGTAGGATACATGTGGGAGAGGGAGATTGAGTGATGGGGCGGGGAAAGAAGGTAGACGGAGAGCACGGAGTCGACGTCACCACAGCTACAAGCGGAAAGGGCAAGACAGTAGAGTCGTAGGTCTCCACACAAGTGAGCAGATGCACAAGGTCCAACGCCAGAGAGTCCCAACTGAGAAAAACGCAACACCACGACAAACGTTTACGACCGTAAAAACGCGAAGGGGAAGAGACCGCGAGAGGATGTGGGCGGGTGAGTGGGGAAGGGGCGAGGAGCAACTATGGTAGGAGCAACGCACAAAAACAGGGCTGATGCCGGCGCGGCCGGTGGCAAACGCACGCGCGACCTCTACGCACACGCGGCCGCGGAGTAGCCACGCAGCCATCCGGCAACCTCAACACCACCTGCGCAGCTGCCCTGACGACGGCGTGTCGGCGCCACGGCGCGTGGGGGCGCCCAACTGGGCACCCAACGTGGCCGTCAACCCGCACGCCGGCGGCAGCCGCGCGTCCACGAGCCTTACCGCGGGTGCAGGAGCGCGCGGAGTTTGGCTTCCACCTTGGCCTCCACTTGGCCCTTGAGCGCGTCCACCGCCGACGGCGCCGCGGCGGCGGCGGGCTTGGCCGGCTCGACCACCGCTGCCGCCTGGACGGGCGGGCGGCGGGCGGGCGGCGGCGCCCACGGGCGGCCGTCGGGCCCGCCCGGCGGCCGCGGCGCCGCCGGCCAGTGGGTGTGGGGACCTCTGTGGCCGCCACCGCCGCCGCACCCGCCGCCGCCGCACCCCCCGCAGCCGCCGTGGCACCACCCCCGACCCCCGCCGGGGGCGTGCGGCCGCCGCGGCGGCGGCCGCAGCCCCGGGTGGGCCGACCACGGCCGCCCGTCGGGGCCCGCCGGCGGCGGCGGCGGGCGCCGCCCGCCCCACCCGCCGCCGCCAGGGTGGGGTCGGGGGGGGCCACCCCACTGTTGGGACGGCGCGACCGGCACCGTGCCGCCACCGGGCATGGGCGCGGCGGCCAAAGACGCGACGAGCGCCTCCCGCGCATACTCTTCGAGCTTGTCCATGGGCGGGGGGGCTGGCAACTGGGCGAGAGGGCAAGGAGAGAAGGGCACGGAACGCAGAGGGGGAGGGGTGGAAAAAGGGGACACCGGCGGGCGGGGAGGCAAAGGAGGGGAGCAGGCGGGCCCGCCGGCAGACGAGGCGAACCGCGTCAGCGAGGCGGGAGCATCTCGGCGGCCCGCACGTGCACACGGAGGAGCGAGGCGCTCAAGGTGGCGCGGAACTGTACGGAGAACGAGGCGCCACGGCGGCGGCTCCGCCGGCGGACGAGCGGCGTCCGCCCGCGGGCGTAGCGCGGGGGGGTTGCAGCGCGGGGAGAGGGGGGTGACGGTCCCGCGATGTCTGTCGTGGGCAGCGAAAGACCGTTCCGCCTGACAGACACGTGTTGCATGTGCGCTGAGATGCGGCCGGATACGTAGGCCAAGCCTGGATGGAGCCTTGAACAAGGGTTGCTATTCTGCATGTACAGTACAGGCTCGTGACCCACACGCCCGACTGCAAGCACGTCTCTGCGCAACGACGTCCCGATGGCCGGCAGACACTCGTGTCACCGACATCGTGCGTCGCCAGTGAGGTGGCGCGCCGCGGTGCCCCGCGCGGCTGCAACGGCCCCCGTGTCGGTGCGGCCGCGCGCCCCAGAACGGCGGGGCACGGGCAGGGCGTCATGCACACGACCGCAGGCAACGGGGGCGCAACCACACGAGCGCGTTTGGCAAGGAGCGGCGGCGGCACCCACAGCGGGACCCGCAGCTCCCCGCCGCCCCCACGGGGACCACCACCAAGCAGGCACAACAGGCACCAGTCGAACCGACAAGACGCAACGAAAACAAAAAACAGTTAACGGAGCCGTAGGGACCCGCGACGTGCGCGGCCGCCGCCTCCCTTGCTAGCGCCGCTCGGCTAGATGTCCACAAAAAAAAAGAAAGATAAAGGGAAGGGAAAGCCGGTGAGAAAAGCTTGCGACGGTGGCGCCGCGTCGGGCGCCCGACACGGACGCGGCGCGCGCGCGGGTGGGGAGCGCGGCGGCACCGGCGCGCCGGTCGACCCGACGCGACCCGGCGGGCAGCGGTCAAAGCGCCTCCTTGAGCTTTTTCCGCAACCCCCCGAGCTTATGCGACTTTTTGGCCGTCCGCCCGCCGCTGCTCGCGCCGCTGGCGCCCGGCCCGTCATCGCCCGCGTCCGACCCACCCGACGCGCCTGGCCGCAACGCCGCCGCCGGGGGGGCGGGTGTTGGGGCCGCGGCTGACCCCTTGGTCGCCGGCCGGCCGGCGCGCCCGCCGGGCTGCACGGGCCGCACCTCGGGGCGGAGAAAGGGCACGAGCTTGGGCTTGACGTTGTAGCCGTCGCCATCGGGCCGCGGGTCAAAGTACCGCGGCTCCCACTCGACGCCCGCAATGTCCCGCTCCTTGCGCAACGTGCGCTGGTTGTCCTCCACCGCGCGCTTGAGGTCATTGGCTTGCTTGGAGTTGCCCGTCCATATGGCCTTGGAGCAAGCGGACCACACGCGCAAGCTGTTGTGCTCCTCGCGCGCCTCCTCAGGGGGCAGCCATACGTTCATGCCGTACTGCTCGGCGACGGCGTCGTAGTCAAACAGCACAGACGTCTCGCGCTTGGCCACGTCCGTCACGTGCACGACGCGGTCCCATTGGCCACTAATCTCGTACAGCGTGCGGCCGGTGGCCATCTCCGTCACGCGCCCGCCGACGCCATTGATGTCGGTGCTCCGCAGGTTAAAGGTGCCCTTGGACTTGAAGTCAATGACCGCCTCGAGGCCCGACGCCTCGCAGCGGATGGCGCATTCCCCCGCAAACTCCATTCGTTGCTTGCCGATGCCGAGATAGCCGCTCGTCAAGATGGTCGGCCGCGTCAGCACGTACTCTTCTGTCTTCACGTTGGCGCGCGGAGAGGGTGGGGCACTGCCGTTGGCAGCCGCCCCAGACGCGTCTGCGCCTGGTAGCGTGAGCGCGATGCGCACGAGGCCTTTGAGCTTGATCTCCAGCGAGTTGCCCCAGAGCTTGGGCTCGGGCGTCGCGTGGGAGCTCATCGCAAAGCCCAGCGTGGGGTTGTTCAGGAACAACGCCGTCATCGGCGGGTGGTGGCACACCTGCTCCGCGAGCATCACGGTAGTACCGCCGCCGTCGCGGTGTTGAAAGGCGGCGCGGAACACCTCTCCAAGGACAGGGTTGTATGGCTTCTTTCCAAACCGCTCCTTGGGGAGCCCCGACAGAAAAAACCGGACCAGCTGCAGGAAGCGCTCAGAAGGCGAGGGCGCGGCGACCAACTCCCGGATCAGTTCGCCGCGCTGCATACTCTTGATACCCTTCTCCAGAGATGACACTGGGTCCAGCACGGACGCGGGTAGGGGCACATTGGTGAGCTCCGCGCCCGCCTTGACGGCGCTCAGCAGCTCCTTGGCCACCTTGACCAGCGACAGGTCTCCGCTGTCGGGTGCGCCCTCCCCGTACGTGGCGGGCTGTTCTACGGTGTAGAGGCGGGAGATGACACCACCCGCCGGCAAGACGCCACGCAACGCGTCGCCCGCGCCCGTGAGGCTGTCGCACGACGTAGCCGATGCTGGGTCATGAGCAGACAGCTTGAGCGCCCCATACCGCACGCCGCCGCCGTCGCCGCTCCCGTTCGGGCCGTCGCCACCACCGCCGCCACCACCGCTCGGGCGGCTGGGAAACGCGGCAGGGACATCGAAAAACTCATCGTCGGACGAGTCAATGTGGGAGGCGTCGGCCAGCGACGCTGCCACCGCCGCAGCCGACAGGCCACGGTGTTGCGGCAAGGGAGGGAGGACGGCCGCACCGTTCCCAACCCCACTCGCCTCGGCGCCCAACCGGCTCATATCGTTGACGCCGCTGCGCCGCACGCGTCCGTCGACCATGCCCCGACAGGCGAGGCAAAGATCTGCAATGTCAAGGTCGTCAGCAGCTGCTGCTCACCAAATGGTCGGGGTCTCACCAGAGCCCTACGCCTCCCCCCCCCCACCGGCGCCGTCACCGTCGGTGGCGGGCCGACCACGCCCACGACCGTGCCGCACCTGCCGGTACTCGGGCGGCATGCGGTGGCAACGACGCGGCACGCCCGATCAACGGCAGCCCCACGCACGCGCCGAGACCCACCACCGACACTGCGTCGTCACGACCCCAGCCGCGCACAGCGTCCACACAAGCGCCCACACGCGTGGCGCGGCGCTTGGCCACCCGCAGGCGCTCCCGCTCCCCGACTCTGCCTCGGCGCTCCTCTACTCGACCGATTCCCCTCTGCGCGGCCGGCGGGCAGGCGCGACAGGGACTGCACGACAGAGGCACCAGCCGACGGGCCGCCACCACCCCACACCCGAGCCGCGGGGCGGGCGGGCGCCACGCAAAGCGGGAGGCACACCAGACACGTGCCTGCACGTCAGCCGGTGTCCACGTCCCGGGTCCACGAAGGAGCCGACAGACGACACGGCCGAGCACAGGGGGGGCGGGGGGGGGGAACGGGATGGCCGGCGTCGCGGGGGCCAACGTGCGCCTTGGCCGGCAAGAGCAGCTGCGCGGCCGCGGCTCCCCAACACCAATGCGCCGGTGCGGGGCGGGTTGCTGGCCGCCACCCCGCGGTGAACACTGCGTGCAAGGGCGGCGGGCCGCTGGCAAGAGCATGCCCGCACCGCCAGCCTCCCACTGGGTATATAGAAAGACACTCCGGTCCTGACAAAATTCTCGCACCTCTTTTCGACAGTGTGAAGGCGGGGGAGGTGCGAGTACCTCAGCTGGCTCAAATCGACGTTTCTCTCACCCTCTAATGGGTCCTTCGGCCCAGACAAGGTCCACGCCCGAGAGCCTGTCTGGCTGTGGAGTTGTCACCCCTCCATTTACTTGCTGCGCGGGTTTGGCCAGTGTCCTTATCGCCAGCGGCCCTATTCCTGCCCCTCCCGTTGGGATTGCCCATCCCCCAGACCAGCTGCCTGGCACCAGCGCCCCCGCCACCGCCCGCCGCCCCCGCCGCCGGCCGCCCCCCCCTACGGGCGCCGCCCCCGCCGCCGGCCGCCCTCCCCCCCTACGGGCGCCACCCCCCCCTACGGGCGCCGCCCCCGCCGCCGGCCGCCGCCCTCACCGCCGGCCGCCGGCCGCCGCCCCCGCCGCCGGCCGCCGCCCCCTCCGCCGGCCGCCGGCCGCCGCCCCCGCCGCCGGCCGCCGCCCCCGCCGCCGGCCGCCGGCCGCCGCCCCCGCCGCCGGCCGCCGCCCCCGGTGCTGGCACCAGCGGCGGCACCGCCCCCGCTGCCTGCCGCCGCCCCCCCGGCTGGCAGCGGCGGCACCGCCCCCGCCGCCAGCCGCCGCCCCCCCTCCTGGCAACGGCAGCGCCGCCCCCGCTGCCTGCCGCCGCCCCCGCTGCCTGCCGCCGCCTCCACTACCTGCCGCCGCCCCCGCTGCCTGCCGCCGCCCCCCCTGCTGGCGACGGCGGCGCCGCCGCCCCCGCTGCCTGCCGTGGCCCCCCCTGCTGGCGGTGGCGGCGGCGCCGCCCTCGCCGCCTCCCTGCTGGCGCCGCCCCCGCCCGTGCCGCCTGCCGTCGCCCCACCTGATGGCGACGGCGGCGGCGCCGCCCCTGCCGCGTGCCGCCGCCCCCTCCGCCGGCCTCTGCCCCCGCTGCCGGCCACCGCTCCCGCCCTTGGTGGCCTCCCCCGCCGCTTGCCGCCCCGCCCGCCGCTGGTGCCGCCCTCGCCGGTGGTCGGTGGCGGCGACGACCCCGGCGCGTGTGCGGCCGGCAGGAGGGCGGGCCGTCGGTGGCGGGTGGCGCGGGTGGCGGGTATTGTGGTGGACGGTCGGCGGCCGTTGGGTGTGGGTGGGGCGACTGGTGGTGGTGGCTGGCGGTGGGAGTAGCCGGTGGCGCTGGAGGCCGTCGTCGGTGGAGTATGCTGGTGACGCACCCGCCCATATCTTTTTGTGAGTCACGGCAACCTGTGTGCAGGGTCTTACGGGACTTTTAGCGAGGGCCTATAGTGCTTTGGCTGCACTCCGCCTCCGCAAGGAACTCGTACGTATGATATGGAGGTGGGTGAGTTGGCTGAGTGCAGACCACGCGTTGTGAGCATCCTACGACCTTCCTTGTGTTTCTTTGTTGCCTCTATTGAGTGTATGGGATGTACAAAGGCCAATGGACACACCAAGTTGGCCAGCAGACTGGCAGGGAACCATAGGGAGGTAGCGGCATATCTGGTCGGTATGAACTTGGAAGAGCAAGAAAAGTATGAAGGAGACGTCGGTACATTTAGCCACCTACTTTTCCGTTCCCAGGACCCTTCAATGCACCAGGAACGGTTCTTTATGAAAAAGTGATGTCTTGGTCGAGTTCGCCCCAGACGTGCCGTATGCTTCTCTTCTTGTTTGACCAGATGCAAGTGGGAAACACGGCGGTGACTCGACCACACTGTCTCCCACAAAACTTGACCAGAACGGGCAAGGGTACTGTAGGAGGTATGTAGTGCCTTATTTTCTTGCAAGAAGACATGCAAACCTGTTGTAGGCAGCAAGAGAAGCGCAAGGTCGCCACCCACTGGATTGAGCAGTGTCAGAGGCAATACATAATCCACTGGACTGGGCAGTGTCAGGCCCGGTCCAGGACACAGGAACAGGTTTGTGATGGACGTTTGTTACGCAGGTACCACGCACTACACTGTTGGGGGCATTCTGGGACACCGGATGGGAGGTAGGTTTGTGACGGCCAGGAATTCAATATGCCATTCATAATTGCGTTCGCACCATTTACTGATGACCGTGCCTTGGTCGTCGGCTTGAGAGGCCGTTGATCAGCACGCGCACCGCAGGGTCCCTCTTCGTGTAGACACTCTCTGCCGTGGGTGGTGGACCTATCCGTACGACTGACTGCAACGCCTGCTCGCCCCAGAGAAGCGAGTGCTCACTGGTGTGTGCCGGTGCTCAGGCGAGACGTGACTATGGTGCGGGCTACCGATGACCGGAAGGGGTGTGGGACACGAGAGCGGGAACGGCTGGTTTACCACCGAGACGCCTCACGCCCACCACAAGAGAGTATGGAGTCTTCGGGAGAGTCCGCGGATGGGGCTTTTATGCTCAACATGCATCTGGCTGCTGCTCTTGTTGGGTCCGAGAGTGTTCCGGAACAACGCCCGTTGCATGAAGAGCGTTCCGGGCAACACAGCAATGAACACGTTCTCGCTTCATACACGCCACGTTTTCACCGCGCTGTGCGGAACTCAGAGCCATTCTTTCCTAAATTGGTGGATGTGTCGCGCCCGCACTTGCTCTTCTCACTCCATGGTCTGTACCCGGTCCTGCGCATGCTACTTGCCTCTCGAAACTTTGCATCCTCTGCTGTCGGTCCCACTCGAGGCTTTCCCGCCGCCTGTCCCCTCACAGAGCGCAAACGAAGAAAACGTGCCGATGGTGGCGGGAAACACTGGTCATTGATGCGGTTGACACAAACTGGCCGATGCAGCAGGCCTCGCGCAGCGTCTATGGATGCCTTGGGTGGGTGCACAGCTACAGAACGCTTCTTGGAATGCCGCGTCAGCGCGGCGGCGGCCGGCCGCGATCGGCTTGCAGTTTACCTGTTCTCACAATCAATTGCGATCGAGAGCTCTGATTGCACTTCTTCACGCGCCTCACAGAATCCTCCGGGCAGCCAGGCGTGCCTGCTTCGTCACAAGGATTTGGTCAAGTGGCGCAGTCCAGACAAGCCCAGGATCTACTTGGCCAACACAAACGCGTGACTGATTTCAACCAACCAGCGTTCGACAATGTTCGTCACAAACGCTATCACAAACGCCTGCCTATGTCCCGGAACGGGCCTGACAGCGCGCGGCCGGCCTCCGCCGCCCGTCTTCCGGGATGGAAATTCACCTGACGTCGCCGTTAGAGTCGCTGCCGCACCAACCAGCGCCCGCAAGCAGCTGTGCCCCCCCCCCCCCGCCAGATTGCAGATATGGTGTCTGTTTCAGGTAACCGACTTTCACGGTTGCGGGCTCGTCGCCGCACTTTGGGGCACGCGCTGCTTGCGAGCCACGCAGCGGGCCGTTGTCTGATCGATATGGCTCCTTTGATGCGGAAGTATCGTCGGGCTCAGCGAGACGTTGCTCTTTCCTTGGACCGCCGTCGTCGCATCGGCGCGACTTCCTTTAACCTTAACGTGTTCTCGTGATAGGAATGCCTTTCTCTTATACGTTTTATTCCCCGACACCTTAGTCGACTGGTTGACCTTCTGGCTATATAAGTTCCTTTTCCTCGTACTAGTGTGTCTGTGCCTCCAACTGACTGCCTGGCTATCGTGTTGCGTAGGCTGGCCTCGCCGATCCCGTGGGTGGACCTGGAAGACTTGTTTGGGAGGAGTGCGTCGGCTTTGTGCCCCATCTTCTATGCCATTGTTGCGATGATGTTGGAGAAATGCGGTGCCAACTTGAATGAGAGGCGTGTGGAGTTTATGAGGGAGAGGGCTGCTCTGTACGCAGAGAGAGATCGAGGGGACTGGTGCATATCTCGACCGGCTTGTTGGGTTCATCGACGGCCTTGCTATTCTTATCACGCGGCCGAGTGGGGGTTTGCAGCAAACTTGCTACAGCGGCCACCAGCGCAAGCATGCAGTGAAGATTCAAAGTGTACTCACCCCGGAGGGCCTCATCTTTCATCATTTTGGCCCATGGGAGGGACGTCGCCATGATATGACATTGTACTTCGAGTCTGGTTTGGATGCTGTCTTGCCTCATGCATTGGTGATCAGTGGTTTGCAGTACTACACTTACGGGAATGCCGCCTACATGGTGCGGCCATGGGTGCAGGCGGCGTTTATCGGGGTCATGACAGATGAGCAAAGCGCCTGCAATACGACTATGGCTGGACCCATAACGGCGGTGGAGTGGGGGTTTAAGGATGTCAAGCAGACATGCGCCACCATCGACTACCCGCGCAAGCTGAAGCTTCGCGAGGGCCCGGTGGGCATGCTAGACATCACGGCGGCCTTTGGTTGGAACCTCCGTTTCTGTACCTATGGTTCGTCCACCTCCTCTGTTTTTGATTGCAACCCGCCGAGCACAGACAAGTACCTGGGGCTTGCCCCCATTGGCGGGGTGGCCGGAGCACCGGGCGGCACTGTTTTGGATGGTGAGGACGACGTTGAGGCGGACGGGGGTGATGTCGGGGGTGTTGAAGAGGGAGGCGATGTCGTGGGCGCTGGTAGTCCTGTCGGTGGTAGTGCAGTCCGAGGCCAGTAGCAGCTTTGCTTTGTGGGCGGGCAGGGCGGTTGCTGGGGGTCGTGTTCTAGGGTGGTGCGGCAGTCAATGTGTGGCCATCACGGCGACTGTTTTTCGTTTATTTACATTGGCCTTTCCTTCTCGTTCCGTTCTCGTTCCTTTCTCGGTCCTTTCTCGGTGCTTTCTCTTTCTTTTCCCCTTCCTTTCCCTTTCCTTTTGTTGAGGCAGCCCCCCAAGCCCGCACTGGTAAGTCGGAGTTACCGCGGACTGCCTTGATATTTCCAGGAGTACTTATGCGGTGATCGGCTTGTTTGTCTGTGCCTTTCACATGCATTGCTGTATGAGTGTGTTGTAATTTCTTGTACTTGTATCTCGAGGGGAGCTCATTTTGGAGCTGAGCTCGGGGAGACTCTCGTGGGCTCCTTGAGGGGCGTCGCGATTTGTGGGCCCTGTCACTGCGTTGGCGGGGGGGTGCCTCCAGGACGTTGAGAGAGGGGCACACGAGGGGGGTAAGAGGCCTCTGGCCTCGCGCCTCAGACCGGTCTCGA
>ENA-ORXR01004394-ORXR01004394.1-marine-metagenome-genome-assembly--contig:-NODE-4394-length-11824-cov-10.597599_pt1 | contig 11824 bp, 14 predicted proteins | sample MGYA00237866_ERZ511479 | MGnify/ENA metagenome assembly ERZ511479 | reverse complement strand
GGGGGGGGGGGGGGGGGGGGGGGGGGGGGGGGGGGGGGGGGGGGGGGGGGGGGGGGGGGGGGGGGGGGGGGGGGGACTCGAGCGCCCCGCTGGGAGATAAATGAGCGGGAGACACGGGGCGCTGCAGAAAACGACGCCAACGCTGGGAAAGTGCACTCACTCAGGCACGTTGCTTGTCGGGGGCCACCAGCGGGTCGCCCCCGACAAGCAACGCGCCGTCTGCAGACGTGGCGGTAGGTTCGCCCCCCCCCCGCCCCCCGTCACTGTCCTCTTGTCCCAGCAGAGCCGAAGGGCAGGTCCTCCGATGCTGCTACTGGTCGTCCTTGCTGCCGGATTCACACAACGAGCGACCTTGGAACGGCACACCTCTGAGTCTGGTCAACACCTACAACTCCGGGAGCCATGCCACGAGCGGCCGGGAAGGCGAGGGGGGGCCCTGACGAGGAAAACCGGGGCGGGGACGCGCGCGTTTATGTACTACTCTGTGAGCTAGCGCTAGGGCAGCACCTTCCTGTTTTCCCGGCGACGCGCGTAGAGGATACCCCCCACCGCGCCCATGAGGAAGAAAGCAGCCGCGGTTTCGCCCGAGCGCAATGATACGAGCGGTGGGAGAGGCATCACCGCGACGGCGGTGGTTGGGAGCGCGAGCGTCGTGCTGACACTAGCGTACATCAAACTGCGCTCGGTGTCGGTTCTCACGTGCACCCGCCGTTGTTCTGAGTCACGCAAGTGAAGCAGACTGCCAGGTCGGCGACCCACTCCAGCGACGAGCTCCAGACCCAACCCCGTTCCTCGCTACACAAGGGGAAATGTCGCGCCTCGCTGAATGGCGATAGGTTGCGTGGCCAGGGGTGCGACCGCGACCTCCTCCGCCACACCGGAGCGGCTGCCGCGTGACGAGCTCTGGGGCAGCGACAGCACACATCAATTGTCGATGCATCCATGCCAACGGATCCATTGCTTTTCACTCGCTCAGCAAGTCGATCGATCTCGATCGCCCCATCGCTCCGAGCGTGCATCTCCGCTGTGGATCACCCACCAGATTCACCCAGAGAGGGTGCACAGGGCCTGTGAGTGGACAAGCAGCCGGATCAGGCGCGCATGCATCTCACATCGCTGTGGGAGGGGGGGTGCGCCCACAGTGCCAGGATCGGCCCGTCCCACCACCGCCCTTGACCACCGCCTCGACAGACCGTGCCAGCTCTCGCTCCCCGCATCCCGCAACCTGCATCTTTTCGTCCCCGCCCGCTTCCACCCGACCCCGCTCGTCCAGGCCTCCCCATCCGCGCTTACTCGTATCTCTTGTCTCCTCATCCCCTCTGGCATCATGGCGTTCGCTCTGCCCCCGCTGCCGTACGCGTACGATGCCCTGGAGCCGTACATCGACTCTACGACGGTATGCTTTCTTGTCAGCAGTTGATGGTCGCCGAGGCGGTCCGCAGCCTCTTGGGTCGTCTCTTCCTTTGAGGGATCGCTATGTAGCTCAGGAGCAGGAACGTGTGTGCCGATAGTTTTTGACGGGATTGGCGATGACTGCCACTCTTGTTTTTTTTGCTGGAAACTCACCCTGGAATGCCGCCTGTCAATTGATGCCCTTGCTCTTGTGGATCCTTCCTGTTGACGGCGTGATGTGCATGGGCCTTGGACACACACTCTCTCGCCTTGTATCGCTGACGCGCAGATGAACATCCATCACGTACGTTCGGTGCCCTTCGTGTGGGCATTCCTTGTGTCGGCAGCCTCTCAGTATGCTTTTTCTTGTCCGGCGAACAATTCTATACCAAGTATGCTCGATGCCGTGTGGGCTATTGTCCTCTGTTCATTCGTGGAATGACCGACTGCTGACGTGCTCGTGTCTCGGCTCGCCTCGGACACTCCGCCCTTTGACCAACCCCTGGTGTCGCCGTTCCCACAGACTAAGCACCACAACACCTACGTGACGAACGTCAACAACGTGCTCGCTGGTGAGAATGGTGGCAGCCTGAAGGGCCTGAGCCTGAGCGCCATCCAGAAGGAGGTTGTCTCCCTGCCTGACTCGATCAAGACGGCGGTGCGCAACAGCGGCGGCGGCCACTGGAACCACTCCTTCTTTTGGAGCGTCATGGGCAAGACGGGCTCCATTGCCGAGGCGCCCTCGGGTGATCTCAAGTCGAGCATCGAGTCGACGTTCGGCTCCCTCGACGAGATGCAGAAGAAGTTCAACACGGCGGCGGCGACCCGCTTTGGCTCGGGCTGGGCGTGGCTGTCGGTCAACGCCGACGGGAAGCTGTTCATCAGCAGCACGCCCAACCAGGACAACCCGCTCATGGAGGGGATTGTCGACCAGCCCGGGACGCCCATCCTCGGCCTGGACGTGTGGGAGCACGCCTACTACCTGAAGTACCAGAACCGCCGGCCGGAGTACATTGCGTCGTGGTGGAAGACCGTCGACTTTGACGTCATCGCCAAGAACTACACGGCTGCCAAGTCGGGTGGGCTGCCGGCGTTCGACACGCCCCTGGCCTAAGCCGCACGTCGGCGGTTTGGCGCGGCTGCGCTCCGCTTGCGCTGAGGGCGGGGCAGGCGCTCCCGGAGTGCAGCAGATTAGTTGGGGGTGGTGGCGATCTGTGTAGCACTTGTTCATACTCTTTTTTCCTAGCCTTGTTCGTCCCCACGTTGCTTGGTGCTGCTCCTGGTCCTCCCCTTCTACGCTCTGGCTGGACTGCAGCGAAGCCATCTCCATCGCCCAGGTTTCTCTGCACGTTGCCTACCACTCGGACTTACGTGTACAGGCCAGCGCTCGTCCTCCGCGACCCCATGTCCCACCAAGCGCCACAGCCAAAGCGCGGCCACCGCTCCCATACCCACATGTCACCTCGATCGGACCCACACCCGCGCGCCACCCACACCCACGCATGGCCACTCTCGCGCGCCTAGGATCCCACCAGTCCCTCCACGAACATCACCGGGTCAAAGTCCCGCAAGTCGTCCACCGACTCGCCAACGCCAATGAGCTTGACTGGCAGCCCGAGCTCGTCCACAACGGACACGACAAAGCCCGCTCGGGCGGTGCCGTCCAGCTTGGTGACGACCAGCCCCGACACGCCGACCTCGTCGGACCACGTCCGTGCCTGCGCGACGGCGTTGCGCCCAATGCTCGCGTCGACGACGAGGAGCACCTCGTCTGGCGGCGCGCCGTCCCGAAACTTGCCGACCACACCAACAATCTTTTTGAGCTCCCCCATCAGGTTGATGTTGGTGTGGAGGCGCCCAGACGTGTCGACAATAATAACGTCCACGCCGTCCTTGACGCCCTTGGCCATGGCGTCGTAGCAGACGCCGGCGGCAGACTTTTGGCCGGTTTTGGGCACGACGACCTCCGCGTCTGCGCGCTCGGCCCACGTTTCCAACTGCGCCACGGCGGCCGCGCGAAAGGTGTCACAAGCAGCCAGCAGGACGGTCTTGCCCTCCCGGCGGTAGCGGGTGGCAAGCTTCCCAATGGTCGTCGTCTTGCCCATCCCATTGGCGCCAATAACGACAATGACGGTGGGCCCGTCCCCCTCGGGGCGCACCGTCAAGTTGGCAGACCCGTCCTTGCCCCCCCGCCGGAGGAGGACGCGCACGAGGGAGTCCTTGAGGCACGTCGTAATGTCCCCCCGCGCAGTCAGGCGGGCGGCCTTGGCGTCTGCCCGCAAGTCGGCAAGCACCGAGTCGACCGTGTCCACCCCCAAATCCGACGTGATGAGCACCTCCTCCAGCTGGGCGAGCGTCGCGTCGAGGCCCGCCGAGCCGCCGCCGAGCGCAGACGCGTCGAGGACGCGGGTGAGGTCCCGGGCGAGCGCCTCGCGGGATTTCGCCAGGCCGTCACTAAACTTCTTGACGGTGCCGAGGTCGCGGGCGGCCTTTTCTTTGGCGTAATCGAGGCCCCGCCCGGCCTTGAGGGCGTCCCAGGCGTCGGCGCGCTCCCTCGCAGCTTTTTTGAAAAACTCGCCAACGCCCATGGTGGGAGCACTACGGGTAGTGTGGCCAGCCGCACAGGGGGGGGTAGCGGTGGAAGGGCATCGCCGGGTGGGGATGGAGGCGGAAGGGCAGCCAGCCACGGGCTGGCCGCAGACAAAGGCCGAGTGACGAGCGCTGGATACTGGCGGCGTCGCCTGCCGCAGCGTACCAGCAACGGGGGTGACAAAGGCCGCACCTTGCAGCGAAGATGGTGAGGATGACATGGTAGCGCCAGTCGGGGGCGCAGCACGGCGCTGCGGCCGCGAGTGCATCGGGAATGGAGGCGGGGAGGATGACAAGCGGAGGTTCAATCTGCGGAAGCAAAGCAATCTCGGGCAATGCAACGGCCTCTGCGCACGCAGTGCGATGCATCAAAATATTTTTACACAAAAGAAACGTAGAACATGGTATCTGACGTAGTTTCGGAGCACGTGGCAGTGATGAAGTCAACAACCTGGCAGTACAGTCAATCCTCGTTGATGGCCCACCCCTATTGTCGTTCCTCCAAAAAGTGGAGAGTCCAGGCCTGTCAAAGAGGCGCTTTCGTGCGTTTGATTGGCCCAAACGTCGATCCGCCTGTCTGGGACTGTCCAGCTTTTGGCGCAACGACCATATGGCGCGAATTGAACCTGCCAGCACTATTGCCACAGCCAGTTTAGTACGCTACTTCATCAACAATCGTGGCCAGAACCTGCCCTCCTGATGCGATCAATGCAGGTCGATCTCTGAAATAGTGCTCAGAGCCTTGCGCGACCTGAGATTGTGCCTTGATCGCCTCTGTGGTGGCGATCGGCGGTCGACTCGTTAAAGACCCACTTGGGCCTTTAGCAGGCGTGACAAGGTCGGGGATTGACTGTACACCGCGTTCTTGTTACAAGAGACAGCTGATTCAGCTCAATATAAACAAAAGTGGCCTATATGGACTGGAATGGAAGACTCGCGACCACGCCGGCTACTGGCAGGTGGCCATCGCACCCGAGGACCGGGGGAAGACAGCCTTCGTGTGCCACGAGGGGGCCCACGAGTACAAGCGGATGCCGTTCGGCTTGATGAACACCCCCGCTACCTTCCAGCGAGCGCTGGATATGATCCTCTCCGGGGTCAAGTGGAAAAGCTGCCTCATCTCCCTCGACGATGTTATAGTTTACTCCAAAACGGAGGAAGAGCACGTCGGCCACGTCGACCGCGTCCTGCGCCTTCTGCGGGACGCAGGGGTCACGCTCCGCCTGCCCAAGTGCCGGATCTTCCGCAAGACCGTGGAGTACCTCGGGCACGAGATCAAGCCGGGCCGGCTCGAGGTGATGGACGCCCACACGCGCGCGCTGCGAGAGGCGCCCTTCCCCACAACCCGCACGCAAGTATGGAGCTTCGTTGGAATGTGCAACGTCTTCCGGCGGTTCGTGCCGAATGTCTTCCGCATGGCGGCGCCATTGACGGACCCCATGGGCTCCCCCGCTCCGGTGCTTGTGCCCCCAGCCACACGGCTGCAGCAGCAGGAATTTGACCCGCTGAAGGAGGCCCTCACGGCTCCCCCGGTCCCCGACCTCCCACGACGCGGGCAAAAATACGTCCTCGACGTGGACGCGTTTGGCACCCAAGTGGAGGCCGCTTTTCTCCAAGAGCAGGACGATGGCAAGCTGCAGCCCGTCGTGTACATCAGCCGCCGGCTGTCGATGAACGAGCTTTCCTAAGGGGTCACGGATCAGGGGTGCCTGGCGGTCGTATGGGCGTCTCCCAAACTCCGCCCCTACCTCGAGGGTGACCGCTTCCTCGTGCGCACGGACCACGAATACCAGCGGTGGATCCTCAACATCAAGGGATCGGGGAGCCCTCGCCTGGCTCGCTGGCGCTTGCGCCTTAGCCAGCTGGAGCTCTACGTCGCCTACATTCCAGACATGGCGCACTACATGGCGGACAGCATCTCCCGCCTGGAGTCGCGGGGAAGCGACGAATCGGCGTTTGACGATGCCGTCCCGGTGTTCGCCGTGCGCGCCAACACGGTGCGGGGGCAAGATGCCTCCAACTACGTCGGCGGCCCCACGGTCCAGGGAGTCAACCGCGATGCGGTTCTCTTGGCCCAAGCCGAGGATGGCTACTGCCGAGAGATCTTCAAGGCCCTGAATGCTGGAAAGATCATCCAGTTCTTCGAGGACCACGACGGGATTCTCCGTCACCGCGCAGCTCCCGACGGTGCGCACCAGGTGGTGGTCCCGGTCTCCTTGCAGGAGCAGGTCCTCCACCTCGAGCACGACGCGACTCTCTCAGGCCACCCCGGGGAATCCCGCATGTATGCGGCGATGCGGCGGTACTACTACTGGGTGGGGATGGCAGCTGACGTGATCTCCTACGATAGGAAGTGCAACAGCTGCGCGCGGCAACGCGTCCGCCTCCTGGCTCGGAGGTCTCCTCTCACCCTGTTCCCCGCCACCACGCCCTTCCAGGACATCGCGGTGGACCTGTAAGGGCCCCTCTACCGCACGGCAGCCGGCCACCGGTTCATCCTAGTGATCACGGATCGGTTCACCAAGCTGGTGCGGGACATACCAATGGACGGGACAACGGCCGTGGACTGTGCCTCGGTCGTCCTAGACTACTGGGTGGCAGCTTATGGTCCGCCGGACCGCCTCCTCTCCGACGGGGGACCGGAACTCACCAGCCAATTCTGGGGGAGAGTGTGCAACTTGCTCTCCATTGAGCTCAAGGTGACGTCGCATTCCCGCAGACGAACGGGCAGACGGAGCGACTCAACCGCACGATGCACACGATCCTCAACCACTTTGTGGCGGAGCATCCACGGTTATGGGACCCACTCCTCGGGGCGCTCACACGGGCTTAAACAGCCGGCCTCACCGGAGCACTGGGGTCGCCCCGCTGGAACTGGTCAACCCCATGGGGGTGCCGAGCTGGGCCTTCATGAACGTGCTCCGACTTGGAACGGAACCACTCACGGCGCAGCGCGGCACTGCCGCCGAGAAGCGGGCCCAAGCCACCCTGCTGACCCGCCTCTTGCAACTCATCCCGCATCTCAGAGCGACTCTCAGGGCGACGCAAGGGCGCTACAAGCGCGACCACGGCAAACGCCTCGCGCTGCGCGCAAAAAGGTTGACCGTCGGCTGCTGCGCGTGGCTGCGCGACCACGCCAAAGAAGAGGGAACCGGCGGAAAGCTCACGCACGTCGCGCGGGGTCCCTACCGCGTGGTTTCCTCGGACGGACCCACGGTCCTCCTGGAACTCGACGGCGAGCACCGGCGCGAGAAAGTGGCTCACGTCGTCCGCGCCTCCGCGGCAGCCGCCACGGACCCCGCCCAGCATCCTGCCCTGCGGATGGCCCACTCCTTCCACGGGAACGAGACCGACGGCCAGCATTACGCCTCCGACCGCATCGTATACCACGCCACGCTGCCCCAGTGGACGCTCCGGGTCCAGATTTACTGGACCGGGTATCCCCATCCCACATCGATGGACGCCGCCGACGCGCAGCACAAGACGCTGCGCGTCTACCTTCGCCGCGCCGCGCGACTGGGGCTCGCGCACACCTCTGACGACCCGCTCCCAGCGGCGGGTCCTCGCGTTGGCACCCCGGCTGCCGCTGGCGACTGCGACCCCGGCGTGCCGCCCCCGTCCCCCCGCGCCTGAACCATGAGTCAGGCGGGGTAGGCCAATGCGGGGGGTGGGCGTGCTGGCTTCGGTGGGGAGAGCGGCGGCCGCGCCGCTCAAGAGCGCGGCTGCGGGAAAAGGGCACAGGAGGAACACGGGCTGAGCCCAAAGCTATACTACGAGGCAAACTACGGCCTAAAGCCGCCCTATCTAGGAATCCATCTGCAGGCCATGGCGGTACGCCGAGCGACGGGACCGCACTCGTACGCGGGGCGCGGGGCGCCGACAGCTAAGGGCGCCTTCCTCAATCGCGGCAGCGGTACGCCTGCAGGTGGACGAGGATGCCAGCTTGACGCAACACGCGCCGCAGGGCAGCGTGGAAACGCTTGGCCCATGTGCGGGGCTCCTGCAAGAATGGCGGCAGGAGTGTGGCAAACCCGAGAAGGGCGTACTCCACCATCGCGCCGATGATCTCGTGCGGGCCCACGTCGTCCTAGTTGATGCACGGGTCTAACCCGAAGAGAGTCCGGACGCGCTGGGACTCCAGGGAGTGACGCAACGTCGTGGCCGTCACCCGGGCCGGCGGCTCCCACGACGGTTTAAGCCACCAGTCGTGCTCCACGTCCGGCTGCCCCGGCACGGCCGTCGCGGCGGGCCCCACGACCCCGAATTCCATCAGCGGCTCCGGCGGATCGTCGTCCGCGGGGCCGGCGCGCGAACTAGCATAGCCGGACACGTAAACCGATCCCCCGGGATGCATCCCAGCTTTAGCGCCGCCGTCGCTGCGGAGATATCCCCCACCGGCGCAGACGTGGTGGACGCGCCACTCTTGGCCGTCGTGACCGCCGTCGGCGGACCCGCCGCCATCGAAGCGCCCGCCGTCACGTCGGGCGCGGCGCTCGTCGTCGCCGCTATCGCGCCCCTCGCGGGAACCGCTGTACTCCGGCTGCAAACCTTGGGCGTCAAGGCCGCCGGCACCGCTGCCGCGGCCACCGCTGTCGGACCGACGCCACGCGCAGGTGGCGCATCCGCCACAGACGGGTCCATCGAAGAAGGAACCACCATCTGAGCGGCCGTCCTTTGCGTACCCGCCGATGGGCGGCCCGTCGGCGTCGTAGCCGCCGCCGGCGCGACTGTCGTCGGCGTACCCGCCGTCGGTGTATTCACCGTCGGTGTATGCACCGGCGTCATGGGCGCGTCGGCCACAAAAACAACCGCCAGCGGCGGACCCACCACCGGCGTCGCGACTCACGGGGTCGCATTCTCTAGCCTCCTCATCGTCCTCCTCGGGCGCGAGCTCCCGGGAGGCAGCGGGTGACCCAACCGTGCGGCGCGCCACCGGGGCGGCGTCCCGCGCCCTGGGCGCGGAGGAGTAGGGCTCGGCAACGCCGGAACCGGCCTCGGCTGGGTCGGTGCGTGCCATCTCGGCGTGACGCCGCTTCCTCGCGCTGTAGACGACGGCCGAAGTCGCCTCCTGCGCCGACGGCGGGATACTACCCGGGTCGGGCACGAAAGCGCCCAAGGGCACCGCCCTGTCTTCCCTGGTGACGGGCAGCTCCGGTGCAGCGGTGTCGGCGAGCAGGGGCTCTGCCAGCAGAATGCCCAGCGGGGCGCTCGGGGACGGGAGCACGCTCATCACGCGTACGTAGAGACAATGGCTGTCGGCGACCGTACCGACTTGGCCGGCGGGGCGGCCGATGGGACAACCACCCCAGGTGCGGGCGCGGACCCGTCACTGCCGGTCGCGGGCGTAATCGAGCACGGCTCCATCTTTGCCGGGGGAGATGTCGTACTACGGCGCGTCCCCGACCAGGGCGCCACGGGGGCGTCGTGGAAGTCGGAGGGCTCACGTCACGCCCGAGGACCGACGGGACGACGGGAGCCACGGCACGCGGGGCGGTGGTGGCCCCGGGACGACGGATCTCGTCAAGCGACGCTTGGCCGGCACAACGACGGGGGGGCCGCGGGCGCGCGCCCCACTGGCCGGCGGCGGGAGTGGCTCCGCCACACCCGCGAGGGGGCTGGGCGGGAGCAAGCAGGGTAGCCGACAGGCGACCGGACGCCACGCGGTGGTTGCTGCATGCAACGCATGGAGCAGTTACTCCCCTTCGTCTTTAAATGATCGCTTCAGGGGCCTTGATGTGCATGGAGGGAATTATCTGCATGTTTTGGTGGTAGCCCGGGTAAATTCACATCAGGGGAATTGAGCCCGAGAGACGGTTTCCTCCTTTTTGGGACGAAGGGCGAAGAGAGTGGGAGGCACCCTCGTCGCCGGCAAGTAGACCGTGCCTGTTTGTCTTGGCGACCGATCGGCCTCACTTCCTGGACCTCGAGTCACATGGCGGGTGTCGCGCGAGCGGCTCGAACGGCCGTTACTTCCCTCCACCGGATGTAACCCCGCGTTTTGTTGTACTACAGCGGGAGAGAGCGAGAACGGGCGCACGAACTCTAGCCGGGCGCGCTCGTGAGAGACCCAGCCTCTCACAACAGGTTATGGGCCCAGGCCCTCCATTGGGTCTGGCATCGGCCCCTGGGATCTTGCTGCCGTCGGCGCGTTTACAGGCGGCTGGAGATTCGGGGTGTACCGGGAAGACGTGGGTGGTCTACGCGGACGACGTCCTCGTGCTGCCCACACCGGGACCTACGACTTTGGGGACCGAGGTCGCTGATCAGTCGGCGGAGGCGGAAGACGCTATCGAAGGCACGACGGTGACACGACGTCAGTAAGCCGGGACGGAACAAGGCGAAGCGGTGTGGCAAGGCCACGCGCGGCGCATCCGTCAAGATCTCGCCATTACGAGGCGGGAGATCCAGTCGATTGGCGCACGTAGCGGCCGGTGATCCGGGAACGACGTGACAAACGGGATCAACCGTTCGGCAGAATGACGGGCGACGGCGTCGAGCGCGTCACCAAGTTGGAAACTGACAAATATTTACAGTGGGCGATCGAGATTGAACACATTATGCGATTAAAGAGCTGCTGGGTGGCTGTGGCCCTTGAGGGGGACTCGACCCCCCATGTGGGCGCGACCCCTCCCCGCGTCGGTGGGGAGGTGGATGCCGGGGCCGATGCCTCTACTGACGCCGGTTCGAGTTCCGCGCACGCTGCGGCCTTGAAGTTGGCGTCCAAAGCAGAGGAGGCCCTGGCCATCAAGGAGGAGCAGGCCATGTCCCTGATTTTTCTGAACATGAAGCCGCACCATATGTCCACCTTTCGCCGCCACGCTACGGCGCGTGGAGCCTGGGAGGCGATGGAGCGTGAGTTCCGTTCCCGTGACCCGGCGCGGATTCTCAACCTACTCCGGGAGCTCACTACCTCCAAGATGGGGCGCAACGAGTCGGTCTCTCGCTACTTCAACCGTGGCCGGGCGCTCTCTTGGGAGCTGGATGCTCCCGGCGCCGACGTCGGTGACGAGCAGCTCTTCACGGTGCTGGTGGTGGGACTACAGGGCAACTACGACCTCGTCGCGACGGTGCTGGCAGTGCAGCCAGGCATCAAGGTGGTCATGGCGCGAGAGCAGCTCCAGGTGACGGAAACGCGACTTGGCCTGACCAACAGAGCTGACGTGGGGAGTGCCCTCGCGGAGGCTGATATGGCTCGCCCCCGAGCCGACAAGCGCGGACGACGCGGCGACCGCCCGAAGCGCCGAGATATGGCGGTTGTGACTTGCCACCAGTGCACCCAGATTGGGCACTACAAGCGCGACTGCACCAAGAGGGCCAACGGTGGTCTCCCGGGAGGTGATGGTGCCGGCGCAGCGAACCTCGTCATGATAGCGCTCGTCACAGACGTCACACCCGCGCTGGGCACGTGGAGCATGGACAGCGGAGCCTCCCACCTTATGATGGGGGAAGCGGGGCTGCTCACGGACGCCAAGCAGTGAGCGCCGGTGCACATCCTTCTCGCCGACGGGGGGGGGCGCGTGGCCACCACGAGTGGGAAGGTGCACTTGACCATCCAGGTCGACGAGGGAGAGACGGCTATCTCGCTCCTGGACGTGCTGGTTGTGGCCGGTGTCGCATTAAGCGGCACCGGTACGCGCCCCTTCGCTGGCCGGGATGTCTGCGCGGCACCGGGCGGCGCGGATGACGTGGCGTGACCCGGTTTGCACAGGTGCCTCTGTCCTTGCTGGATGAGATCTTTATTAATTGTGCGTCGCTTGCATTTGAGTGTCAATTGCTTGAATTATCTGCTTTACGGTAGGGGGGTCCACTGGTATGGATCCCCAGGTCTCCCCCTCGGGAGGCT
>ENA-ORXR01004393-ORXR01004393.1-marine-metagenome-genome-assembly--contig:-NODE-4393-length-11825-cov-9.744893_pt1 | contig 11825 bp, 20 predicted proteins | sample MGYA00237866_ERZ511479 | MGnify/ENA metagenome assembly ERZ511479 | reverse complement strand
TGGCAGTGTCCGTTGCTCAGGCGGGGGCTTTGGCGGGGGCATTGTCCGGGGCGGGGGCGGGGGCGTTGGCGACGGCGTTGGCGGCGGCGCTAGCAAGGGCGGGGAAGGAAGAGTTTGCGCAGTTAGGGGCGGGGGCGTTGGCGTTGCAGACGGAGGGGGTGTTGGCGGGCGCGCTGGCGGTGGGTTTAGCGGGGGCGGGGGCGGCAGCTTTGGCGGGGGCTTCAGCCTGGGCGTGGGACAGGGCGTTGGCGTTTGGGCAGGCGTCGGCAGACGCGGGGGCGACTGCGGGAGTCGGGGAGGGGTTGGGGGCGGAAGCGCTGGCTGGGGCGTTGACGGGTCCAGTGGCGCGGGCGTTATCGGGTGCGGGGACGGGCCGGGGTCGAGGCGTCGGGGGGGGCGGGGGTGGGGGCGGTGGCGTTGGCGTTGGCGTTTGCGCAAGCGTCGGCGGGGGCGGGGGCGACGGCGGGGGCGGGGGTCGGGGCTGGGGCGGAGGCGTCGGCCGGGGCGCTGGTGGGGCCGGGGGCAGGGGCAGCGGCGATGGCGCTGTCGTGGTTTCGCGCGGCGGACTGGGCCGGGCGGTGGCGTTGGCGGCGGAACAGATAACACCATGGTCCGTCTCGCTCGGGACTCGATGAAGCACAGAGACAGAGTTCTTTTTCGAGCTTTTCTTCACAATTGCATGACACAGTGGAAAGCAGTGGGCGCAGGTGCGGCAAAGGAGGGGATGGGGGGAAGGGAGCGGGTCGCGGCAATGGGATGGTTTGGGTGGGAGCGAGTCACTCCGAGGAAGAGAAACAGAGCTTGGAAGGCATGTGCATGCGAGGACTGCCCGATTCTTACCGTTTCCCGGCCTTCGCGGCCAGTTTCCTTGAGTCTCAGCCTAGAACCCGGCAGGGCTCGACCAATTTTCTGCGGCCTATGTCGGTATCATCCCTGTTCGCCTCGGATGTCCACCAAAGCGGGATCTGGCTCCACAGAGCGCGACGATTGCGTCCAAGGCACACTCACATTGCAAATGAAATATAGGAAACAGGTATGCATTCCAATGAACCGCGCAGCAAACGGGACAGCTGTCGGAATGCCATGCGTGAAAGGTCGCAGAGGCTCGAGAACTCTCCACAATGACAAGCCTGGGACGACTTTCGAACTTTCAAACGACGTCTGATTGGTCGTGCAATCGTCAAGATTGCAAACATTCATGATTAGATGAATTGTATAATTGTTCTGTGCTCTTGGGTTCCTGTTCAGATCGGCCAAAATTGGGAAGACTGCAATACAATCCACAATCAGACTTGATTGGCTATTGCAGTGCTGTTTGTGGCCCCAAACGGAGCCTTCTGACTGGTCGCTGTCTGAGTTCATACAAGGTGATACGCAGCGGCCGCACATAGGCGGTTCTTCCGGCGCCTCCCATCACAAGGCGTCCGCTGGTGCGCGTCCGCCGCACACACGCCCCACCAAAGCCATTCGTGGCGCTCTCTGGGTCGTTCTAAGAACCCAGCACGGACCTCAAATTCATCAAGGACTGCTCATTTCCGCTGGGGCCCTGGCGCCCTCTGCGAAGCGATCAGGCCCCAACGGAGAGAGCGCATTGCACCTCTCATGCCCTGGGACCCGGCCGACCACCTGCTCGACCCTGCATTTTTGCTTGGGTTTCTGTTGACAGCATCTCGCACGTTCCGCTCGTGCCCTGCCGATTACAACCAACACTGGCACCCTGTGCGTCCCGGACTTGGACTGCCGACATCTCCCACACGGGCGCCCTGTGTGTCCCTGCCGTGGACTGCCGACGGCGGCGGTACCGGCGCCCTGTGCGTCCCCGGGTGGACTGCCGACGGCGCCGGCACCGGCGCCCTGTGCGTCCCTGCGGTGGACTGCGGACGGCGCCGGCATCGGCGCCCTGTGCGTCCCCGAAAAGGACTGCCGACGGCACCGGCACCGGCGCCCTGTGCGTCCCCGCGGTGGACTGCCGACAGCACCGGCACCGGCGCCCTGTGCGTCGCCGCGGTGGACTGCCGAAGGCACCGGCGCCGGCGCCCTGTGCGTCCCCGGGTGGACTGCCGACGGCGCCGGCACCGGCGCCCTGTGCGTCCCCGCGGTGGACTGCCGACGCCACCGGAACCGGCGGCCTGTGCGTCGCCGCGGTGGACTGCCGAAGGCACCGGAGCCGGCGCCCTGTGCGTCCCCGGCTGGACTGCCGACGGCGCCGGCACCGGCGCCCTGTGCGTCTTCGGGTGGACTGCCGACGGCGCCGGCACCGGCGGCCTGCGCGTCGCCGCGGTGAACTGTCGAAGGCACCGGCGCCGGCGCCCTGTGCGTCCCCGGCTGGACTGCCGACGGCGCCGGCACCGGCGCCCTGTGTGTCGCCACGGTGGACTGCCGACGACTCCGGTACCAGCGCCCTGTGCGTCCCTGCGGTGGACTGCCGACGGCGCCGGCACCGGCGCCCTGTGCGTCCGCGGCTGGACTGCCGACCTCTCTGGCATCGGCGCCCTGTGCGTCCCTGCGGTGGACTGCCGACGGCGCCGGAACCGGCGCTCTGTCGGTCCCGCTGCGGCCGTCGAGGCGCTTAGCGGGTGCCGCCGGCGGGGCCGGGCGCCCACACATTATCTTGGTTGGAACGCGCGCCGCGTATGTGGCGCGCGCTTCCGTGCGCTTTCATTCATGGATCCCCGCATTTCCACCGCCGCCACGGGGCTGCATAAGTGTCCACCTCCACGCCCGGCTGCCTGTGGCGTGCCAGCGGCGGTCGGCGACGGCCCGCAGGCGGAGATGCCGCCGACGGGGAGTGCCCATGAGCCACCGCCCGTGCCACGGGCGAGCGGGCTGGCGGTCGGAGCTCACAGGGCCTGGGGGGGGGCCGTCCGCTCCGGGCGCGCGTGGGAGGCCCCCCCCCGGCGGGGTTGGAAAGCCCCGAAAGCCGCCGCCGCTCCACCAACAGGCGGCGGGCAGAAGCTGCGAGGCGGCGGCGTGGGACGCACGCGCCCCCGCCGCTCCCGTCGCCGCGCCCGCTGGCTCCGCCGCGAGCGGGTGTCTGGCGGCAGCGTCCATGCCAAATGGTACTTCTGCCGCATCGGCGCGTGCCGCTCGCGCCGCCCCCGTCGCTGCCATGGCCGACGTCGACGGCTGCCTGAAGAGGAAATCAATGCCAACCAGAGACCGCGTCTGCGGCAGGAGCGCCACCTATGGCAGCCCGCTTCGGGTGCGGCATGTACGGCCTGTGCTCGGCGGCATCCTCCTCCCCGTTTGTCACGCGGCCGCCGGCGTCCGCCGTGCCGCCGGCGTGTCCGCCACACCCCCACCGCGCGGCCAGCGAGGTGCGGCGCTCGGCGGGCGTCGGCTCGGCTTTCCCCACCCGCCGGCCGTGCGACTGCTGCCGCCATGTGCGACGGCAGGTGCGTCTGCGGCAGATGACGTTGTCGCCGCCGGGGCTGCCGCGGTCGCGACAGCGGTGGGGGCGCCGCAGCCATCGCCGGCGGCAGCGCCGAGAGGCGACAATGCGACGGTTGGCGGAGGCGGCGGCCGTGGCGGCGGTCGGCAGGACCTCCAGTTGCGGCGGCAGCGCGCGCACACGGGGTATCGGCGAGCCGCGACCGCAGCGTCATCGTCGGAGTCGGAAGCGGCTGCGGCGGCTGCGGCGGGGGGGGAGGTCGCCATGGCCCGCCCCCCACCCGGCCAGGACGGAACGGTGCGAGCAACCCCAAGGGTGAGATGTCGCACGCGATTGAGGAGGAGGGGATGCCCACGGGATGGAGTGGGGGAAGGGGGGGGATGCTGGCGCCTACGCATTGGCCGCGCACACTCTGCCCGTGGCGCGCACGAGGCAACGGAGGGGAACAGGGCGCATCCCAGAGCTTTTCCGCACCTCATTTCAAAGCGTGAAAACAGAGAACAACACGGAGTGAGATCATTTCATTGCGGTATCATTGTAGTTCGATGCAATTCTGTTTCGTTCCAGATCCCTTCAAGGCTTGATGAGAGTACAGTAGGCGACAGCATGGCAAGGTGCTGGTGGCATTGAATCGCCTCTGCGGTCATACACACTGTATTCGTCTTCAGGCCCCTCCCGTCTGCATCTGTCGATTGATCGAACAGCAAGGGAAGAGCGCACGTATGCAGGCCGAGCGGCTCGCACGTACTGGTGTCAGTGATCGTCGGGTACAGTATCACATCAGGCTCCCGTGCTTGCTCTTAGGGACCCGGTGCCGGTCCACGCACATGCACGTGTTCTCAATGAAAGAGCGTAGGCGTCTCTACTACCGCTGCTAGTCAAAACACAACAGCAGCCACGCGTCCTTGAGATCGTAGGGCCCCATGTTCACCAGTCTTCCCGTCTCAAGTCAGACTTCATGCCTGACTCGGGAAAGACTTTGTCAGACCCCCTTCTGTCAGTCATGTCAAATGCGCCGGTGAGTGAGTGAGTGCGTGTGTGAGGGAGCCACTCGCTATCAGGAACCCCCTATCCCGGAGATACTGGGTCGCTGCGGACGAATCCCAGGATTCCAAGAGCAGTGCGCATCCAGCGGTCGACATGTGATGAATCTGGGAGACTTCTGCGGACGAAAACCCCGGCCTCTGGATCCCCACAGCTGTCCGCCGGTGAACGGCCAAAGCACGCGTTGTACTGTCGTTGTACAACGGAATTGGTTGTCTTGCGCTGCTGAGCGAGATGTGCTCTTGAATCACTTGACATGGAGAAGCCCTGTCCCTCTTCTCAATACTGGCAGGTCCGAGAGGGGCTGGCCATCAACAGAACAGCGGAGCAATGGAAATGTTCCTTCAACGATAAACGGGAACCAGCGCGCCTCACCCAGACAGTCTCTCCACGAAGACATGGAACGAACGATTCGAATAACCATCGACTGTACGCACACCAGAGGGTGCCACCCTACATGAAAGAAGGCGCAAAGGGAAACTGACAGCCTCAGTTGATGCCGTCCCATGCAGTAAGGCGAGCTCCAAGGAGAAGAAAATGAATAAGATGAGCAACAGAAAACACGTTTCGTGCAGGTGCGAACCAGCTGCTCCGACACAAAACTTCCGACTCTACAGCTTCGCTAGACCCCCCTCGTCATACGAAGCCACCACCACCGCGTGCACGTGTGCCTCCACGCACCCGGGCGGCGATTCCCCTCTTCGTGCCGTCGCCGTCGGCCGCCCTCCTCCACCGCAAGCGCTCTCTGTCGCGGCGCTCGCGGTGGACGGACGCGCGCATTGAGCGCCACGCCGGCCGTGTGTGGAGGCACACTGGTGCAACCACATTCAGTGCCGCCGCCGGCCGCCATCACCGCCGCTGTGGCTGACATTCATTGGGCCGCAGCCACACACTTACGCTGCACGCTACCAGCAGCACACGCACCGCCGCTGAGGCGACAACGGACGCGGCCGCGGCGGCCACGACGCCTGGTATCGCTGCCGCAGGTGCGGCCGGCCGCGTTTTGCCAGCTAGTGAGCGCGTTGGCAGAAGAAACAGCACCGGCAACCAAAGGCGACGGCGGAGCTGCACACGAGGCCGGTTTGCGATGCCCTAGAGCCTGTCGCGGTCACCACAGGAAGACCACCGACAGCCCCTGCACGCTGCTACGCATCCCTACAAGCGTGGCGTCGTTACACCACACCGCCGCTGGAACGGCGCGGTGGCAATGGCAGCCCCCATCCAAGTGATGACGCCGGCGACTACAACAAGGTACTACCGCCCGTTGACCCCTGCTGTTGATGAAGTGTTGAAAACATTTTGGGGGGGAGAGTGAAACCGAGATAGGGCGGCGTCTCCATGAACGGTGGCACGGCGCCAAAGCGGGCGTGGAAGCTGCGCCCCACGCCGCCCGACGCCGTCATTGCGCAGCTACAGGGCAGGATGCGCCAGCGGCCTTGCAAATTCTCACAACCTACGTCCTCCGCGGCTCCGCCGAAGCCTAAGCGCCGCATACCAAAGGCGCTTCCGCCATGGAGGCAGCGGCAGCGACTGCCCCAACCATTTCTGGTGCCGTCGTCGGCCAGTACCAGTGGTAAGACATCGCGGTCAGGGTCGGTGGACGCAACCGGCACCTGTAACCTTGCTGGCGCTGCGTCCACGTCACGCCGCGCCATCCGCTGCCCTGCCTATATTTCCCGCGGAACTGCTGTCAGCACGCACAGGTACAAAAGGTCACCCTCCCCCCATGCTCCAGCCCGTTCCGATTTCCGCCCGCCCCTTTCCCCCAAGTGCCGTTCGGTAGGCAGCACGGCAGCCGCGCGGACCCGCCGCCACTTCCGGATACAGCAGTGGCCGAAGCCAAAAGCTGTCTCGCAGCCGCCGCACGCTTCGCGCGCCCGCGTTGGTGGCAGCCGCGAGAAAGTATTCCGCCTTTCGTTTTGCGTGCGCCGCCACCGGCACCTTTCCCGACGCGCCCTTCCTGCCACGCACAACCACGGCGCCCCACACTGTGACGCCAGCCGCAGAAGACGTGGCAGCGGCGGCGTAGCCAATGCCCTGCATTTGGTTCGATCGCCGCCGCGTGCGACGCTGCGGCCGTTTGGCCGCCTCATCATAGAGGACGGCGCGACCGAGCAGCCGCCGCGTCTGCAAGACGCGGCGTCTAGGCGTACTCGCCGAGCGCAGCCGCAAAGGGGGAGGCGAATAGCCTGTCGTTCTTCACAGGTGGGGGGGGTGCGAGAGGCGAAGGCAAGGGACGTGCACCACGAAGCGAGTGAAGCGCAGGGGGTGTGGGGGGGGGCGGGTAGAGGGCAACGCCACACGTCACTGGAGAGGCACTGCTCGCTCGCCTCTGGGACGTGAGATTTGCAAGAAGAGAAGGGACAAGTCAAACCGGCACCGTGTCCCAGAAAAAGAGCTACACACGCACAATTGGCCATACCAAGACCGTCACGTCACGGCGAAGCTCAACGTAAAGTAGTGCCCTTCCGACCTGCGCGGGCTGGAAGATCACACGGCGTCTGTCGAAGGTGCTACACACACACATACTTGAACCATTCCTTCACCTCGAGGGCGCAGCAGAACAGCCACTGAGCTCCCCCCCGCTTCACGAGGCCTTCCAGGCCTTTCCCGTTCTACAGAGAAAAAGTATTTTCGCATCCTCCATGCGCCTGCTCGTGGTGGCTCGTCTGAGTCGTCTCTTGACACGCGCCAGGGGTTGTTTCTCTGACGCCGGCCGCGCGGCTGTTGAAGGGAGGCTGGTGGAACCTGAGGAGCCCTCCGCCGTTGACCGCGCGCCCGGAGACGGAGACGGTGCGGCCGGGAAGGCGAAGCAGGCTAGCGGCCAGGGTGGCAGCCGCGGCGCCAACGGAAGTATTCCTCTGGGCCCGACCGACAATGATACGGGCGGATCGGTCGGCGGCACGAAGTCACCGTGTACGCACCTGGCTGGGTGGAGAGCGAGCGGGGGCCATGGTGGAGGGGCCGTCTGCCGACAGGCCTGAGGCCTTCCCGACAGTACGTGGCGGGCAGGCCCCACACGCGACCGGGGACGGGGAGCCGGCACGCGGGGTCGTTAGTGACGACAGGGAGGGGGAGGCACGGCGCGGACGGCTGCTGCAGCGGGGAGCTGCCGTGGCTCCGACGGTGGAGTTTGAGGCCCTGGGGCGGCGCCCCCCCGACGCCGCTGTACGAACGGCTGAGTTGGAGCGACCGTAACGCCCCGTGGTGTCAGGGGCGGGTGCAGGGCTAAGGCCGCCGTGAGGGGCACGACCGCTCCCCCCGGCGCCATGGGCGGATGCGGAGGCTGGCCACAGAGGGGGTGAATTAGACGGGAAGCGACCGAGAGAGGACGACCCGCGGTGGAGGACCTGGGGGGTGGGGGGCCGAGGAGGGCCCGTGGATGCGCCTGTTTGAGCGTCTGAAGGGGGTTGACCCCGGGAGGGAGAGGTGGACTGGGAGACAGGACCCCGACCCGGGGGGAGCATATGTCCGACTCGGGAGCGGGGGAGGGAAGGGGGGCATGACGAGACCAAGGCCGTAACCCTCTCCTATCGCCGATGAGGTGAGAGACAGCGGGGAGGCGGCCAACGTGCTGGTGACCATCTTCCCCCCGCTGGTGTGTTTCTACAGCGGAGAGCGGCCGTTCCAACTCGACGGCCGCGGCTGGCAGCGAGTGCTCGGCCCCCCCGCCGTCCCCTTCGCGTCTCGGTCCCGGACGTGGGCGCAGCAGCTGCGCTCCTCCCAACTCCTGCGCGCCTCGCTCCCGCGGCGGCCGGTGTCAATGCTCCCGTGATTGCGTCGCCGCTCCCGACCTCTGTGGCCGTCGCGCGCACGCTCGCCCGGCCGCCACGGCCCGCAAACGCTCCCGCCGCTGTCGCACTGGCCACTCATACGCCCGTCTGTTGGCAGCGGAAAGCGGACGTCGGTGTAGATGATGCTGGTGCCGTGTTCGCGGCGTGCGCCGCGGTCGCGGCGGCCTTAGCGGTCGCGCCCGCAGCTGCGCTGACGGCGGTCGTGCTTGGCGCCCCGCTCCTCACCGCCGCCGTCGTAGGCGCCGTTGCGCGCACGCCGCCGCTCATGCCGAAAACTGCCGATCATGGCGCCCGCCGCCACCGACGGCAGGCTGCGGCGGCAGCAGCGGCGGAAGCGCCGACATGACGGCCCCTGGCGGCGGCGGGTCGGCCGACCCGCGGGTACGCGCGTCGCCGCCACGGCGGCAGCGTACCCCTCCTCCACCGCCCAGAGGAGGGCCGTCGCTACCGCCGCCCTCGCGCGTAGGATGCGCACGCTCGCCTGCGGCAGCGCCTCCGCCGCGGCCGCCGCCGATGGGGTCCCCTACCATCCGGCCGTGGTAGATCTTCCCCCTCCCATGGGCACGAAGGTGACTTAGGCGAACACGCCGCGGACCCCCTCTCAAAATACGAAGGAGGGTCGCCACCGGTCCCACTTGTCGGCCACCCGGAGGGCGCCAAGGAGCGCCGCGGACGCACAGCTGCCAGCGGCAGGAGGTCCGAGGGCGTCGGCGAGCGCCGCCCACGCGGCGGCGCCGTCGGCCTAGGTGACTGAGTAAACCGGCGGGCGCCATCCGTCAGCCACGTCAAGTTGACGCGCCGCCGACGCCGCGGCCGCCGCCGCTGTGATCGCCTACGCCGGACCGCGCAGACCGCCCACCATTGCCGCCTCCGCTGGCCAAGGAGGAGGAGGAAGACAACTCGGCCGGCGGGGAAGTCGGCATGCCACCCTTGCCTACCGTCGCGCGACGAGGGGCTCTCAGTGACGCTCGGCGTTTCCGGGGATTGGGAAAGGCCAACTGGGAACAAGAAGGAGCGGAGGAGGGGGGGGGGGGGAAGGGCAGCGACGGACGGGCAAACACCGAGCCGGGCCGACGCGGGCTTGTGCGGGAGGCCACTCGGCAACTGTTGGCACAAGGATATGTCGACCCTATCTTCTAAAAATTGAATGTGCGCCCCTCGGGGGTTGGAGATGAATGCCGACCTCGTGAGAGACTGCTGACGCTAGTCATACGCTTCTATTTCGCTGGGTTTCATGTTAAGACAGTTTTCTGGCGCAGTTGCCACGAAGTGGCACATGATGGATACCTCCCAAACGAGCGGCGCATGTTGCTGGCCGCCGTATCGGTGCCCTCGTAACCCCGACCCTTCCCCACGCACCTAGACGCAGTGACCTGCACCAACCTTGTCGCGCGCAGCCCGTCGTGCGGGGTCGCAGCCGCTCCGTGGTCGCTGCAAGGAGCCGCCACAACACCGCAGCGGCGTGCCGTGGCGCCCACGCCATGGATAGGGACGACCGCGGCGGCGTAAAATACTGAGCAAGCGCAGATGGCTGTCTGCGCCGCTGCCGTCGCTGCTAAACCGGCTTGTTGCTGGCAGGCAATGTCGTGCGGATCGCTGGCCGCAGTGGCCGCGCTACCAAACGTGACAGCGGGTGCCTAAGCACCTTACGACTCGTGTCACTGCACCACAAACTGTGGCGCTACACGAGCACTCTTGCATACGTATCTCAGTGACGTGCGTTGAAGAAGACAAAGCAAAGTGACACAATGAGACTGGCACAGCTCTGAACGCGATGCCGAGAGAAGTGACCGCACTTTACGAAGGCTTGTAAGTCCCACGGAGCGCCGCGCTACTCCTGCTTCTCCACTCATAGGTCGAGACTCCTCCCTTTTCCTCATCGCCTAGGGCCCCCTGCGGCTGGTAACAGGTCTCCGTGCCGCATGAGTACCACCCGACACTGTCTCAGTTCTTGGACAAAACGATGGATTGAGAGGCCTCACAGAAAATGATATCTGGCTCATGGGTCTGCCGGCTACATTGTACTGCGCTCGTGGACCTCAACTATGCACAACAGGGCTGCACTTCATCCTGCCACCCTTCCGAGACTAGAAGGCTGCTTACTTTCAATTGGACAAGCCATTGTTGTGAATCTGGGCTCTTCCAATGAGCACTCATAGGATGTTTTAGTCAGACGAGAGACTATCAACGGTCTCCTACCATCAGATTGCGTTCTTACTGAGACTGCTGTTTGATGCGCTGCATTTTCGGTCGGACAGTGACATGAGAAATCGTTGGGCCATCAATCCGAGGATGCTGGGTGCGGTGTCTGTGTTGAGTGACGTTGCCGGCGTCCCGTTCCCTTTCGTGGCCACCTCGTTCCAGTGCGTCACGACGCAACTCCCTCTCATTGTTGAAGGGTCATCTGCATTGTGAACCACTGCTCCCGTGCAACTCGAGCTGCGCACCATGCGCACTCGGAGTGATGCAGAGCCTCGCCGTGGCCTCCTGGACCCGCCTGTCTCTGAGGTGCGTCGTATAGACCGCGTCGCGTCTCCTAGTGAGGCTGGCGACGCATTGAGTGACGACGGCGACATCGCGTTCGTGTACTCTCGCGGGCCCTACAGTGGTATCCAGGTCACTGGCGTCGACGTCCGGAGTTTGGGCGCTGGTCAAGAGGCCCGCGACGCACTCATCGACGCTCTTGCGCGCTACATCTGGAAAGAGGAGCTATCTTCAAGCGATGCCCGGGGCTGTCTTGTGTTTTTGCAGCGTCTTTTACAAGATTCTGCGGGATCACGGGCCGGCTGCGGTGCGCTCGACGACGCAGCGTAACAACGTGTTTGACTACTCCACTTGGGTGTTCTTTTTTTGTGAGGATAATCACTGGTGGTGTGCTGTCGTCTACGACGTTCATCGCCTGGAGAGAGCTCTGAAGATGTCCTCGGACCGATGGGCAGCCCATACGGGTCTACCTGTCGCGATATTGGCGTTCTTTAACTCGCTTGGCGGCGGGGGTGCCCCCAGGTACTCCCGCGTGCGCACCACACTTCTTGGTTGGGTTCGTACCTTGGCGCTTGAGAGTCTCGGCGCGGGGACCACCATGCCGACTGAACGGTGGGTAGCGACCTGTCTGTCAGTCGTCTCGCCCTTGGTGCCTCAACAAGGGTCCACTGTTGACTGTAGAATGCATGTTTCGTCGTTTTTTTCTTCATTTTTTAAGTGCTCTGTGGCGGACCGTCAAGCTTTGCTTGGGTCGGGTGCGGCGGGGAAGTCCGTGTGGTCCTCTGGGTTTGTCTTGAAGACCCGTGAGGAGCTCCAAGCCGTCTGCAGCATCCTGAAGGCAAGACACAATGCTGCAGCTGATCGTGAACGGGCATCTCGACTGCTCAGGGCGAAAGACGCACCAGAGGCGCGCAAGACCGGGGGTGTCTCCAGCAGCGCACCATCTGCACAATTGGCAGCCGCGCCGAGAGCGGTGAGCTTTGCGAAGGCGCTACACTCTGATTCATGCACCGAGCGGCCGACCTCCACTACTGCCTGTAGTGGATCCTGCCCTCAAAGCCAACGGGGTATAACCCCGTCAGAAAACCCAGCACAGGATGCGGATCGCTACG
>ENA-ORXR01004392-ORXR01004392.1-marine-metagenome-genome-assembly--contig:-NODE-4392-length-11830-cov-31.177061_pt1 | contig 11830 bp, 15 predicted proteins | sample MGYA00237866_ERZ511479 | MGnify/ENA metagenome assembly ERZ511479 | reverse complement strand
CACAAAATTAGGCCCTTAACTGGGGGCCTACCCGGGGATTTACTAGTCCCAGGAAAGTCTCGAGATCGCGGTTGTGGGTGGTGAGTCACGGGGCGATCACAAGTGGATCGCCACCGAGATGATTCGAAATATGCGTTAGTAGGACATATTTCCCTCGCGAGAGCCAGTGACCGTTTCGGACTGACTGGATCCGATCGCTCCTGACGCGAATCCACGTGTCCCCCGTTGACTGGGAGGGACTGGTTCCCCGAGTGTGGGGGCCGGGCGTCCGGCCGTCACACATTCAGCGCGCTGAAATGGTCCAGTCACGTGGCGCGTGTACAGCATCTCCTCATCCCCCAGCAAGTATTGTCCGGCCGAGAAGAACACATTGGGGTGCTCACTCCACTCGGACAGCGTCTTCAAGAGCGTATCGGGGGCGACGCCCGCGCACCCGACGACAAAGTTGGTCATGGAGCAGTCCCAGTCGCACGTGCTCAGTCTGTTCAGGCTCTACTGAGACTTCCTGTCATAGTACGTCCACGGGTGTAAGTCAGGTCGGTACGCAAGCGGGAACATGTTGCTGTTGGTGGCTCCGATCCAGCTACCAAAGCCAACTTGAGCGCCGAACAGACCGACAGCAGTTCGCGTCGCTGCACATTCGGCCGCATGATGTGCTTTGGTGCAAGAAGAATGAAGGCCCTCAGCACCTTGCGAGTACGCTGAACCACATCGTCTACCGATGCCGCCTCGGCTTCCACAGAGCACGCGTTATCATAGTGCCCTAGGAGGTTCAGAGCCATCGCCAGCTGTCGTCGCAGTGGCACTTGTTACGAGCCGCGTTGTCGGTACAAGATGGACCGCATGTCCTTGCGTAGAACCAACCTCAGAGCGGAATACGTCGCGTGGTCGACACGGAAATAGCCGCAGAATCGCTGCTCAGACGAGCGCTGAAAGGCAGGTTTAAACCCGGCGGAGGATTTGAAGAGGCCTGCTCCCCCCCGGGACAAGTAGCGGCGGCCTGTCGTCCTTCTCAAAGAGTCGAGAGACAGCGCCCAGCCGGGCTGCAGAGCCATCTTGAATGTAGAACTACCATCGGGAAAACATCTGCTTCGTCCACCCATCCGATATGGAGCGCAGCGAGAATATGGGCGCACGGCGGAGCCTCTGGCAGCGTCAGAAAGTCTATGTGTGCAATGCGGTAATGCCAAACAACTTGTGCGTCCCAAGCGGATGTGGTGACAGAATCTCCCGCCGGCGTCAGAATCTCCTGCGTTCGTGCAGCAGCATAATTACCTGCCACCGGGGGCAGCCTCTGTCGAGGCCGCTCAGTGTAACCTCAAATGAAGCCCGCCCATCAGCCAACAAAACGATACATGTTCAAGTCCTGCCCGACTTCTGTCTCGGAAAGCAGCCGTGGCCACGTTCTAGACACGTCAGGCTCCCCTCTCCACCTCACGCACCTTTGCAACCCGTTTTCTTTGGTGCGGCCGCTCTCCGGCTCCGCATGTACAAAGAACACGTCACCAACACGTGCACGTGGCACGAGGACGGGAGCGGCTCCACTCCAGCGCTTTCCAGAATTCTCTTGGCGTCAAAACTACACCTGAAACCCTGGATTCGGAGAAGGTGCCCCTCGCCACCCCTTTCTGCCTTCAGAAATTACTCCCGCTCGTGCACTGGCAGAGAACAAATTTAGCCTGAAAGCTAACAGTATTATCAAACTGCTATCGTACGATGATGCTAACCAATACTCTGAACTTAAGTCCATGGAGCGACATTTCGCTTATCCAACCGTGCGTCGGATCCGCCTGACCCTACAGTCGATCCTACTCCAGGTGTGCAAGGGGGTTGCTGGCCAAGGGTATCCACCCGAAGAGCAACTCCGACGCGTTCGTGACGGCCTCCCGGATGGCCGATGATGTGTTCAGGGGCATGTCGTTTTTTGTGGAGTTGGCGAATAGGGAAGCGTTGATCAAGCCGACGTCCACGTCCCTCAACGCCGAGATCTTCAGACAGGCTGTGTGTTTTAACACGCGCACCTCCCCCAACACAAAACCAAGCGCGACTGCCCGATCCTCACACCCACCCTTGCAAGTCACCGTCATAGTCAAAGAAAATCTACTCCCTAGCAGCCAGCGGCGCATGGGAAGTCATGACCACCCTGTTTTGGGCACTCACGTTTACAAGCTTCGCCTCAGCGTTGTCGAGCTCCATTCTTCGGTGATTGATGAAATTGATCCCGTTTCCCTTGTACCTGGCATCATTGCTGACCGTTTTAGTGATAAAGTAAAGAAAACTGACTCCCAAATCATGGTAGAAGCGGCCTCCCGAATGTGCCACCCCACTGGAGAGTATCTCGCCAGTATTCTCGCAGAAAAAAGCCCGCGGCCGCCGCCGGATCAGCTGCAAGGAGACCAATGCCATGTGCGCCTGAGCATACGAGCACACAATGGCCTCGAGATGACCAGTAGTTGACCATTTAGGAAATGAAGGATTCGGACAACTCCTTCAGCAGCCATGTCGCCGCTAGCAACTTCTGCTTCAGTAAAAAGCCTAGCCCCACCCAGAGGCGGTACACCAGCACTTGGACGAGCGCGACCGAGTGATGTTGCCAGCCCGTCCAAAACAGCATCGGGGTTTCGGAGTGCACCACACGTGACACACTCGTCAGGGTCGCATTCCCGGTCGATGTGGAAGCACGGGCACTCTCCCGTCGCACACCGTGACGGCAGCGCGTATGCACACCAGTTGCGCGGGGTGCAATGAATAAAATCAGAGGCCGGCGCAGCGTCGATCAGCGAAAACGGCGTGCCCGGTCGCGACGCCGACCGTCGCGCCGCTGCATCATAACCGCGAGCGCACCAGCACGACTTCTCACACGAAAATTCTGCCCTTGCGCACATGCGGCGCTCCGTCGTGCACGAACCGACGTGGAAGCACGGAAAGATGTCATGCACCTCTTCAGGCGCGTCGGGATCCTTCTGATTCACAACTTTTTGTAGTTTTCCCTGGTGAGGAAGACGCACCCAGGAACAACGACGGCGAAGCCGGACGCGCGCTGGTTAGCCGAAGGACAAGTGCATCCGCTGCTCCATCCCGTGACACGGACGCGCAGCTATCGCGTGTTGCGCCGCCCACGTAGACATACTGATCAGGTGGCTGTAAGTGTGACGCTCCGCGCCCATTCCACCGAGCCGCCCCCGTGTACTTGCAAAAGGCTTGTACTTCACGCCCTTTACGTGATCAGGAAGGCACGTTATACGTGATCACATGCACGTTTTTTACGTGATCACTCACCACGCCCCAGCTGAAAAGGGCGTGAACTGGGGCGTGATCTCATGAAACAATTTCTCCAACGACGGACTTAACACTGTGCAACTAAATGCACTGGAGACGAGGGCCGGGGCGCCCTGGTGCGCCCCAAGACGATAGCCTCGCCGGTCCTCGCAATGCCCCAAACATTATGGGGTACGCTCTCTTCCAGATTTGTACAGTACACCTCCCATATGGTCTTCGTCAGTGGCTGCGGCCGCGACGGCAGCTTTTGCGAATGCGGCTGTCTCGTGGCTGTGCGTGTGTTCTACAGGCCGCCACGGCATGCCTTCAGACGCGGCGTGGGCGGCTGCCAATTCTGTTTGCGATGCCGCGGCTGTCGCGGTGGCGATTGCCGCGGGGCCTGCTGAGTCTGTGGCTGCACAGCCAGCCAACAAGGCTGGGCCCGCGGCACCGGTCAAGCCCGCCGCCCCGCCGGCGGCAGCGGCGCGGACAGTCACTGTACATCGGGTGGTCTCTGTACAAGCATCCGCAACCGATGCTACCGATGCTGCCGCGCTGCAGTACGTTGCGGCGCCGGTGACCGCCGTGGAAACCGCGGCGAAGGAACTCAGCGCGGAGGCTTGCAAGAGGCTCGACTGGCGCTTCACCCACAAAGGCGTGGTCCCGACACCGGCGCAGCCGCAGGAGTTCACGCGTTCAGCAGCGGGAACCGCCACCGCCTCGCTCTTTGCCCGCAACGGCCACAACTAGGGAGGGTGGCGTGGCGTCATCCAGGCCGCGCTGGCTACCATCAATGGCTGTACTGTGATGGCCGTGTCCAAGTTGGACGCCGCTACAGCGGCGGCTGCAATGCCCACGGCAGCGGCGGCTATGGCCACAGCCTCCGCAGACGTGCCCGCGGTCGTATCCAGGGCCGCTTTTCGTAGGTTAGCGGCAGCCTCGGCCACGGTTGCTGGACTTTCAGTGGCAGCCGCCGCCCTCCCAGTGACGTACGGTCAAGGCCATCTACATGTTGGCCACCCACGATGGGGGATGCGTCCTCCTCTTTACCCTGTTTGACACCGAGTGGTCTTTGAAGGATGCCAAGGCAACCTTCGGTCTGTGATATTGCTGATCCCCGAATTTTGTCCTGGTGGACCGATACTGAGTTGCGGACCGACTCTCTCCACCAATCAGATGCGCCCCTGGGGATGACTTGGAGCTTCTGAGTGCTTACATGTGCCCATACGGCCTGGAAATCGACATCAGCTCCTCTTCTTTTCTGCACTTCTGGCAAGGAAACAGGAGAAAATCTCAAGATCTCGCCTGGGCAGCTTGCTCCGTGGCAAGACAAGCGGATCAAGCGGCGACAAACAGTGAGTTCTGCTGGGTGCAAGGTCCTTGTACCGAATGCGGGCTTTCTATTGGCTTCGATGTCCTCTTACTGTCGTTTTAGACCAATAGAATGCTCTTATTCACAGTCAGTCTCTGTCCTTGTCCCCCAGGACAAAATTCGGGGATCAGCAATAGTAACCCCACAACGCCCAGACCCAAAGTGGTCCCCGACCATTCTTGGCGTGTTTTCAAATTCCCACGGCGAAATTCGAATCACACTGAGCTGGCTTAAGATTAACCAATCTAATTCCGTTCAGGAGAATTTACCGATTTGTTGGGTTTGACTGACATTACCCGAACGGACGCGTAATATCCCTCACGACCCCTGGTTGGCTCTCTGGCGCTTCGCCGAGCTTTCTGAGTGGCACGGGCCGTATACCTACATATGGTCCTGCCCCCCGCCCTTACAGGACGATGACGCGCCACCCGCGTCCGTTACCCAAGGGGTCGGATCCGAGCCAAACGGGCTACTCCTACCCTCCGTCCATGACCTAACGACCACGGTCGAGGACCAGGTGTACCAAAGTACAGAGGCGACGCTTATAGCCCCCAGATGGGAAAGGGCCCCCTGGTGCAGCGACGCTAAAGCGGCCTGTGCATCGCACGACGAACTGCCTCACGCTTGAAACGACCACGATGGTACCACCACGTGGGCACTTGTTGCCTGTCACTTTAACAGGAAAACCAACAGCGCTACACAAGCCATACCCTCTCTGTCCAAATGAAAGCAACCCATGAGCGGGCAAGGTGTATATAACACCGCCACAGCATCATGTGCCGACGGGCATCGGCAGTAACCAGTCTAACAAAACAAAAGACACAAGACGCTCCCGCACCGGTCCTAGACCACCCCGCCTCAGTTACGGGCAGGCCCCCGGCTACCACCGTCCACCGACGAACTGCGACGGCGCATATTGCGCGGAGGCTCCTCCTTGCCCTCTTCGTCACGGCTGAGACGCCGTCCAAGGATGTCGCCGGCGTCAAAGCGCACAGGCGAGGGAGGCACAGACGCCAGTCGGCGAAGACGTTAGACCTCCTGGAAGACCAGGTCGAAGGCCACTGCCGAGTTCGCCGCCACGCTCATGGCCCGAGCCAATACCGGCATGGCGTCCTCAAGGACAGACCCATGGGCATCTAGAACCGCCCGGCCCATCGCCTCCGTCTGGCGATTCCACGCCAAGGCCAGGGCGGCCGCCCCGACACCACGAGGCACTCGCTGCCCGTCAATACGACGGCTCGGCCCATCGCCAAACGGCGCCACGGCCGCCTGAAAGGCCTCAGGCGAAGTCAAAACTTCCTCGAGCGTTGAACGCTCATGTCCTCCGCACGTGGCGGCAACGCGTGTTTCGCGCACTGGCGACAGCGAGCCACGACGGCTGGGAGAAGCGGCCAGACGCGAAGGCCCACCGGCCGACCGCGTCCCTTGACGGAAGAAACCGCCACTGCCTTGAGCCGCCGCCACTGGCGTCTCGCCATCGTCGTCCGAGCCCTCGCCGAATCCGGGCAGCGACGCAAAGTCCCGGCAAGGGTGGTTCAACATGAACCCGTATTCGGCCAACGAGTCCAAATGGACGTGCACCTGGCGCGCCGCGCGCGTCTGCGTGTCCCGTCAGATGACGTCCGTGACAACGATGGTCCACGGGAAGACCTCCGTGGCCTTTTGCATCTTATAAAACGTGTCCAACATCGCACGGCCGCCCGGCCCACTGGCCAAAAGGTGCAGGTCCAACTTGGACATGAGCCGAAGGGCTGTGGCATCGAGCCAGGCAAAGACCTTGGCCGTCATCAGGGTGTGCACCCACCCGGCCGCCAAGAAGTAGTAATACTCCGCGTTGACGAGTTGCCAAGCGGCACTGAACTCGTCGACAAGCTTGTGAGCCAGGTAAGACAACGCCTATGGCATTTCCATCCACACCTTGCGGTGTAACCACCAGCGGGGGTAACGTGGGAACCACCGCGACCAGTTGGAATGAAGAGGCGCCCGGACTACACCGGCACACGAAGCGGTAGGAAGAAGCCCGCGGCTCGAGCTTCGAACCGCGTCTTGAGCGCGCCGATGGGCGGGGGCATAACTCGGCGCCCGAAACGGGGAGGTCAACGCCACGGTGCGCGCGTCAAACTTCTCCTCCACGGCGTGTTCCTCCTCGTGAGATACCTCGATACCTCTATGAGCTCATCAAGGTACTCCTCCATGCCCGCCTCTTCGGCAAAGGGAACCGACAACTCCTTGGCCATACGGCGCGACAGGAAGACGGCCTCTGTCCAAGCGCGACGAAAATGCCCGAAGTTGTTGGAGGCCACCTCAAATGTCTCCATCTGGTGGACGGGGAACAGGAGGGCCCACGCGTAAAGACGCATATGGAAGTCTTGGAACGGCCGTCCGTAACGGACCAACTCGTTGGCATACGCCAGGACCTCGTACGCTTGTCGCACCTCTCCTTGATTGCCATAATTGGCGTTCCCGTGCACTTCCGCCTCGACGGCGTCGACGTGGTCGTCGGGCACCTCATTGAAGATTTCAATGAGCCCCGGTGGGGTGCGCCAATGGCCTTGTTCAATTCGAACCAACGCCACACGGCGGTTGTTGGTCTCCGCGACCATCAGGTCGTCGTCACTCATGACGGGGACGCCGTCTCGTGTCCCAAGGGACGGCGGGCTGAAGTACGTGCGCCGAAAGAGCGACGGCCCCGCCCCATCTATGCGCCGGAGCCCCGTCGGGATCTCCCGCAGGAATGCCACCGCCACGCGTGTCACGGCCAGTATCGGCCGAAGACCCGTCCTGATGCGACCTTGAGTCACCGCTCGCCACCGACCCGGCTCGCCCAGCTCGGCTCCCCGCGCCATCGGCACCTCTACCCACCGCGCCGGCCGCGTCGGCCATCTGGGCGTCGCTGCCGCCGTCCGCCATCTTGACCGTGTCCTTCCCGTCGGCACTCCGCGTCGAGTGGAATACCTGGGCCACCGCCACGCCCCCCCCAACCACAAGTCCACCACGCTCCACCCTCACGACCTAGGGACAATCGGCTAGGATGCAAGACGCGCTCCCGACACCTCAGTGGTTATGAGCCCGACCCTGTTACCCCGCCCACGGTGTGCGCTAGCGCAACTACCCTCACCCGCCGAGAGCAAGGCCGTGACCGCCTCGCATCCCTACGGACGGGGCACGGCGAAAGGAGGACCCAGAGTCCAACAAGTGCGCAAGCGCAGGCCACCGCAACCTGTCCAGGTGGGCTGCTCAACCCGGACGCCCAATGGCATGGGGAACCGGACGAGCCCTCGCCGTGCCCGCCACCCCGGTATATATAGCTCGCGGCGAGCCCAGAGGCCCGCCGTGTCGCCCCCCCTCCTGCGCCCCTTGCGACACGCAGGCACAAGCCCCCCCGCCCCTGTTGGGGCCGATCCGACGCCTGTACGGCCGTGGCCGCCCCCTGGGTGCCCAGAGGCTGCCCATGCCCGCCCCCTGGCCCTCCGGCCCGCAACGGCCATTCTGGGCCGCTCGTGACCGTTTGCGCCGCCGGCTGCATCGCCACGCCTGGCGCGAGAGTGTCAGGGGTCTCCCCGATCGCCTTTGCAGTCCCTGGCCAAGGCGTAACGCCCTCTCGTCCGTTCCCACGTCAATACGCGACATGTTAATTGGCTGCCACTTGCGGCGTTCGTGGTGGCGGATCAGTCGATCTGTGCCCACTCGCCGGGACGGCTCGAATCCCGCTACAGGGGTATGTAGCATATCTCCTTAATATGGGGATATTGGGCCCGGTAGCCCCCCTGACTGGTCAGTATTCACGTGGAGGACAGAACGGACTTGTGGCTTGCCTTTTGGGAGGCTACTTCCGTCTTTTATCTCTGTCTTTTCTTTTATCGTCTCTACTTTGGTGGTTATTCGATCGCTATGATCGCTCGGACGACCGACCCCGCCCCTTTACCGTCTGATAATAAAGGCACCATGGGACCGGGGCTCGTCGTCGCTGGCACCCCCGGCATCCCATCGGATGTTGCACGAACAAAGGTTCTTCTTCCTCGCCTCTTGGGCGATAGTGTTCGCTTTATCGTGCGTATACGGTCGGTCGCTACTCACTGTAGTCAACTAACGTCAGCAATACCACAAAGACCATGCGAAACATTGACCGGGTCACCTCGTTCTTTGTTCGAACGCTAATGGTACCCACGAGTTTCCTGTGGCCATTATTGGTCAGGCCAACAACCCAATGTGCTTCCGCGGGGAGGGCAATGATTGCCCTCTTCCGCCTTTCAACCAAAAACGGGCATGGATGGACAAGCACTTCCACGAGCGGCGATGGAATACCTTCTTTCTCCCAGCTGTGCACGAGCGGCACAGGGGTCTCAAGTGTGCCCTAATAATGGACAATGCTTCAACCCACAACGTAAATATGAGCGCTGAGGATGTGGAAATCTTTTTCTTCTCCCCCAACAGCACAGCGGTGTACCAGTCAATGGACGCGGGAGCGTCTCTCAAGCGGCGATATAAGCGGCGCCTTTTGGCCGTACTTGTTTGGTCTTCGCCTGTTCCTCTGGTTCCCCCTTCCCCCCCCCCACCACCAGCCTCCCTGCCTGCTCCGCCGGCAGAGCCGCTATCAGTAACCCCTCTGACGCCGCCACACTCCGCGCCCACAACCCCCCCCCATGGCCGCTCATGGCTGTCGTGAAGAGAACGACGATATTTGGCGGGCGCCAGCGGTCAATGTGCTGAAGGTATACGGTGCGCTGCGGTCGGCAGAGATGGAGGCGATGGACGAAGCGGCGGATGCGGCGGCCCAAAAAGGTCTTCTCGTCGCTCTGCTTCCTCCCCTGGACGCGACGCCGCTCCGAGCTAGAAACTCTGGGCTGGCTGGGCGCAGCGCTTCTCACCTGCCGGAAGCGGCAACGTTGATTGCGGAGGAGTGGGAACAGGTGACGGCGACCCCTGTACTGCATTGCTGGTTGAAGTCTAGTATCCTCCCTGTTGCTATGTCCGCTTCTCTTACTGCATCTCAGGGTGAGTACCGTCAGACGCTTGCCAGTGTGGAGACTTATTTGGACGAGGTGCTTGCTTTGATGCGGGGTACCTCCCTCGAGAGAGAGGTGCTTGGGGGGAAGAGTGAGGGGGATGCACGCGAGGGTATGCGTGCGTTGTTTCGCGCTGAGGACGAAATAGATACCATTGTGGACACGGTGGACATGATCACCTGGTCATCTGACGACCGTTCTAATGCTGAAGCATAAAAAAAATTCCACAAAACAGTACGCACAGACGAGGAGGCGCGATGGGAAAGGGGGGCGCGGAGAGATGGCAGCGATGGAGAGAGGACCGCGACAAAGCAAAAACGGACATAAAGCGAGAGGAAACCAGTACGGCATGGCCAGGGCATTGCTGGAAAGATACGTGAGTGCTGGCGCCGGGGGCGATGGGCACCCGCAAGTTCAGCTGGCCTTCCTTGATGAGAGGAAATAAGGGAGATTCGCGAACAAGAGGAGCAGTAGTTCGCCCTATGCACCGCACAGACACCAAGTCCAACTCCAGCAACACGCGCACGTATGTTAACCCTCTCCGTTGCACTCGCACGTCCGCACCTATGGACCGGTTGGTCAGCTGAGTGATCATGCCCTCTGTTCCGCATTTGCGAGTCTCCCCGTCGTCCATTATCAACGAAGGCACGTGTTCTATCCCCTCTCGATCCCCCTCCACAATGGCACCTGACTGGGGCTCCAGCAGTCGGTGGCAATGCGCACAGAAAACAGTCATGAGGGGTGAAAGTGTCTGCATGGTATAGGGTGCATAGGACTGCAGAGGCAGACGGGATACGGACAGGTGGGCAAAGGACAGTGCCATAAAGCAGCGGGGCACACTCCGGGCACCAATTCGAGAAATGTAATGCATGCCCGCAAGGGAAGTGGGGACCCGCACGATGCGCGGTCGCATGGCGGAAGAGGGAGGTAGGTGGAAAACCAAGGCACCGGGATTCCCTCACCCAAAAGACGCTCGCGACGCACTGGGTCCCCGTGGGGGAGGAGGCAGCACAGGAGACACATTTTGGTGCAGCTAGGCGCCGTGGTGTGCTCACACTGAAAGTAGAAAGATGAGAGTGGGCGTCTTGCAGCTGTTTCGGGCCCTGTTGCAGGCCGGGCGAAGCCGTCCGAAGACCAACCAACGCAGGGGACAGATCAATGGGATGCAATTGGATAAGCCTCAGCAGAGCTGCAGTCATTGAAATTCCACGTCTGGAAGCATTGCGTCGCCATTAAACTCCTGGGGGCATCGCTTCTTGGCCGGAAAACTGCGATCAACCGCGCCTCACTCCTTCGATCAAACCACGATCACGTGCGGAAAATGACACGATTGGGCAGGATCTATGTCTCACTGTTCTCAGCACGATCGTCGGGAAAGTGGGGCGCATACTAGACGTGTACTAAGACGCGTACTACAGCACTTTTCGTGCACTACAGGCCCGATATCCTTATTGGCATCAATTCAGAGGTGAACTGGATCAGAGGCCGAGCGGGGGGGTCCGAACGCATGTCATCTGGGGGGGCGGGGGTCCAGATCGTGGGCTAAAAGTCCCACGTGCTGTCCCTGGTGCGGTGTACCAGGAAAACCGGCCCAGATTTGTGCGCTTGTAGCCCTTTCTGAAGCAGGCTACAAGTGACGCGGACACAAGGATTTCGGGTGTGTCGTCGTCGTTTCGGAGCGTGCCTGGGCCGGTCGGGACGGCTTTTCACACATCAATCTGTGCCACGCGTCCCTGGACTGCCAGAAGCCACGTAGCACTATCCAGATTTGTTGACGCACATCAGTCTAGGAAAGGCGTCTCTGGACTGCCAGAACCCACCAGCGTCCAGCACGTAGAAGCAACATCTCAGGGGGTCACACATCAACTCTTGTGCCGCGGTCTGGTGGCCGAAATTGCTCTACGACTACGCACCTGGCTGACCCCTGCCCTGGCGCAGTGCTGTCAAGCATGCCGAGGCAGCGGTCCTTTTTGCCTTAGCCGGGCCTGTCCACGGTCAGACACAGCCGACCCTTGCCTCTGGCACACCCTTTCCCACATCAGAGACATACATAAGGCCGGACCACGGGCGCGTGGCGCCCGCCGGTGCGGTGCGCCCCGCGTTGTGGCTCGGTGGGACCCCCCCCCCCCCCCCCCCCCCCCCCCCCCCCCCCCCCCCCCCCCCCCCCCCCCCCCCCCCCCCCCCCCCCACCCCC
>ENA-ORXR01004391-ORXR01004391.1-marine-metagenome-genome-assembly--contig:-NODE-4391-length-11835-cov-8.968277_pt1 | contig 11835 bp, 6 predicted proteins | sample MGYA00237866_ERZ511479 | MGnify/ENA metagenome assembly ERZ511479 | reverse complement strand
GCGGCGGGGTGGAGCGGGCGGGAGTGGGCGCCGGCCGGGCCGGCTCGCACAAGAGACACAGACTGCGAGTGGCGCCGCGAGGTGGACCACGCGCATGCGTGCTGCCCTGCCGAGCTCCACTGGCAGTCTCACAGCCAATCAGAGCTCGCAGCGCCGGATCAAGCGCGCGGTGCGCGTGTCACAACCGCCTTTTGCACGCTCGTTTGTGGAAGCTGCAGCGGGCGGGGGGCCTCATCGATACGGTGCGCGGGCGCGCGCAGGTGGCAAGACGACGCTAAAAAAGAAAAAAAGAAAAGGATTGACGCCCCAAGGCTCCACCACATAACAGTCACGGTGTCCTAGTGACACAAGCAGTCTTCATCCAACAAATCACACACGGGCAGACGGGCAGCCGACAACGCCGCCGTCGGGTGTCCCCCCCCCGCCGCTTACGGCGGCCCTTCGCTCTGCGACGGCCCCGCGCTCCCGCGCTGCGGCAGCAGGCTGCGGGCCTCCTGGGCGCCCTCGCGCGCGCGCAGGCGGGCGGCCTCAAACATGCCCCGCGCCTCCTCGCTCACTTCCTCAAAGTCGCTCGGGGCGACAAACCAAAAGGCCGCCACGCCCGCGCACGAGCCCACCGCCTGCGCCGCAATCAACCACAGCAGGTACCCCACCTTGAGCCAGTTGTGGGTGAGGACGAGGCCGGCCCCGACCGCCGGGTTGAGCACCGCCCCCGAAATGCCGGCAATGGTGTAGGCGGCCACCGTGACGACCGATGCGATGGCGGCGCCAAAGTAGGGGTTGCCCTTGGTGTTCTCCGACGTGGTCACCGAGAGGAAGACAAACGCCAGGGCGCCGGTGAAGATGGCCTCGGCCAGGAAGGCTTGGAGGTGGTTGGAGGTCGGCCCCATCTTGGGCGCGATCGTGTGGCCAGTGATCAGGCCAGCGACAAGGCCGGCAACGACGGCGCCGGCCAGCTGCGACGCCATGTACAGCAGCATGTCAGCCATAGCGATGCCGCCACGGAGGAAGAGCGCCAACGTAAGGGCTGTGTGAGGGGAAATCAAAAACAGACCCAAAGGCGATGGCAAGCAAGCGCACAAATCCAATGGCCAAAACAAAGGGAGCGCAATAACGGAATAAGACAACATGGTCAGACACCCGCAAGAAGCGACGCACAAGCGGGCAAAGAAGCAACAGGCAAACAACAGAGACACACAACCAGACGTCGCCCACATAGTGCACAGGCATACCTGGGTTGTAGTGGGCACCCGACACATGGCCACCGGCGTAGATCATAGACGCCAGGATGACGCCCACGGCAATCGGCGCCGCTGCCGGCGCGGTCGTCGCAGAGATGGAGATGGTCGCCACCAGGAAAAAGGTGCCGAGCGCCTCCATCCCGAGCTGCCCAAAGCGGTTACGAAGGTCCGACATGATGTTGATGGGGGGGGGGCACGGACGACAAAGGGTGGGCGCGCGGGATGGGGCGGGCAGAGGGGGCGGGACGGTGGAGGGAGCGCAACGGCGGGGGTGGAGACCGTCCGCGACGGCTGGTTTCAACAAGACGGCCGTTGCTGGGTGCTGACGGAGGCGCCAGGTGAAGACGTCGCGGGGTGATATCCAAAGTGTGGCCGGCAGGAGGTGCGCACCAGCCGGAGGCAGGGCAGCCGACACGCGACTCTCACCTCGGGCAGCCTGTGCCGGGAGCAGGCGCTCCAGGTGCTGGTCAGTCACGTCGCCCCTCGATTCACAGTCTGCTGGTGGGGGGTTGTTGCTCCCTCAGGCGCCTCATGAGAGGACTGGGAGGGGGGGTCCGCCAGCCCCCGCTGCACGCAAGGTCCCGCGCACACCGGCTGTTGGGACGTGCAATCGATGGTCGGCCCCGCCGTCTAAAGTTTAGTCCAGTCTGGTGCGCCCCGCCGCAGCCGGCTGCATCTCCGAATCTGGGTGGCAGGTGCATGATCCCGCGGCACACACGCAGATGGTCCACGCTCCGCTGAGCAGAAACACGAGCCAACAGGCTCGGAGCTGGACTGTAATCCGAGTCCTCGAGTTACAGTTTGCAGCCAGGCATCGTCCTCTTCGCCATCGTCCAGGGCACAGGTGCTCTCCAAAAGGATTGAGAGCGAAAATGGAAAAAAGAGATTCCGACCGTCATTATGGGGGCTACGTTCTGTACGTTCTGTACAAGCATTGGCTGTGCTTAGCATCAGGTCTGACACCTGGTGCACCAGTGCCGACACCACTTCACCGCGATCGTCATCGCACCCACGGGGCCCGTCCTGGCCCGCCGCGGTGCCCGGCGTTGCGTGGAATTCCGCCGGCCGCCCCTGTGGCTGTCGCCGAAATGCTGGGAGACATCGGTAGCAGACGACCTGCCGTCGGGGTGCGCGCCCGCCCGTCTCGCTGCAGCCGCCGCTGCCGCCTCTGTCGCTCCCCCCCCACACTCCGCGGCCCGAAAACGCCCTGTGATGCACACGGCACCCGCACCCGGCCCTGCCGGTCGGACACACCACCGTCGGCGGTCGTGGCGTGGCCGCCTGGTTTCGTGACCCGCCTGACCGCCACCGCCTGACGGGCAACATTGGACTTTGGCGGCGCCCGATCATGGTTTTAGTGGGCGGCGGCATAGCCGCCGGTGCACCGCGTCGCACTGGGGCGGTGAACGCCAGCGCCGGCCCCTCGACCTGGTTGGTTGCCCGTGACGGGCATTTCCCACTTAAGCGGTGACCGGCGCTCGCTGCTCCCCGCTTCACCCTTCCGCCGCTGGGTGGGCGGCGGCTTGGGCCCGCCGCGGCGTGAGTCCTTCCCCCCTCCCCCCCTCTCCCGCCCCCCCCTGACCAGATGCCGCCACCTCCGGGACCACCGCGGCCACTGGCGCCCCCCCCGCGGACATGCCGGCAACGGTGGGCTCGCCCTTGTGGTGCCTTGCGGCTTCTCGTGGCGGCCGCCGCTGCCGCGACGGTGCTCGTCGTGGGGGTGGCCGGCGGCGGCAGCGGTGGCGGCGGGCCGGCTGTGGCTGCCGCCGCCGCCACGTCGCCGTCGGCCGAGCAGCGGGCGTCCAAGGCGACGCCGTCACCGACGCCACGGGCGTCCAAGGCGCCTCGCGCGTCGAAGCAGCCGCGGCCGTCGCCGCGGCCGTCCGCTGCACCCCGCCGGTCGCAACAGCCGCGGCCGTCGCCGTCGCCCGTACGCGTGGCGGCGCCGCGGCCGGCCCATTCCAAGCCCCCCCCCCGCTCCCCGCCCACGCTCGGCGCGCGGGTGATCGGCACGGCACCTGCTCGTCCTCCGCTACAGTACAAGGACGGGCGGCCGTGGCGGCCGCCCCCCCAGCGTCGCGGCACACCGCCGCGGTTCCCCTACGCCGTCGAGCGGTTCACGGGGTCGGACCTGCCGGCGCCCGTCTGCCGCTTTGCCGGCGCGTGCGTCTCGTCGACCGGGGCGCTCGCCCTCCACACGTCCGTTCCGCCGCGCGTGGCCGCGGCGTGCGGCGTCGGCGGCCGGGTGCGCCGCTTCCGCCGCTTCCCCCCCCCCGGCGCGACGGTCTATGCAGGGGAGGACGTATTTGGCGGGGAGGTCGTGCGCTTCCACATGCCCCACTTTTTGCGCGACGTGCTGCCGGCGGTCGTGGCGCTGTCAACGGTTCGGGGCGGCGGGCGGGCGGTCACCCGTGAGTGTTGGCGGTCGGCCGCCGCGGGCGGCGGTGGCGGCACATGGGGCCCCTGCGCGGGGGTGCCGCGCCTGGACGCGACCGCCGCCGTCGGCAGCGTAGTCGTGGCGCCGCAGCTGCGGTCGCTCGGCCCCATCTCCTGGGTCGCCAGCTTCCTCGGCCTCATCCACGCGCGCGCGCTGTCCGCCGACGATGTGTTCCCAGGCGTGGCGGGCGTGTCGACGGGCGCGCCGGCGCGGCCGGGCCGGTCGACGCGCGGCCGTGTGGGTGGGGCGACGGGGGGGCGTGGCGCCGCCGGGCGGCTCGCCTGCTTTCGCTCTCTCACCCGCACGCGGTTGCCAAACCCGGCCACGCCGACGGCGCCCATCCTCCCGACGGCGCTGATGTCCACGCTCGAGCTGTTTACGGGCAACAACATTACCAAGGCGCCCCTGCCGCCCCAGTGGCCGAGGGCGTGCGGCCGTGGTGGTGGCGGTTGGGCCGTCAACGGCACGGACGGCGGGGACGTGGATGCTGCGGGCGTCGTCCACGGTGGCGACTGTGGCGACCAAGGCGCCGCGGGCGCGGTCGAGGCAGTGCACGCAACGGGCGAGCCGTCCCCGCCCCCTACCCCCGCCGCCAATGCCACATGCACTCTGCGGGTGACGCTGCTGAACCGGCTGGCCGGGTACCCCCGTCACATTCCCCACTCGGCGGCGCTGCAAGCCGCCCTGCGCGACGCGTCGACCCCCCGCCTGCGACTGAAGGTGTCAACAGCAACCTTTGAGGGCACCCCTCTGAAGCACCAGATCGGCGTCATGCAACGCACCGACGTGCTGGTGGCTGCCCACGGGGCCGGCATTACCAATGCGCTCTTTCTCCGCGCCGGCTCCTCGCTGGTGGAGGTGTCCCCCTTTGGCTACGCCGCGAGCGTCTTCCGTTGGCTGGCCGTGTCGGTCACCTCTGTGCGGTACGAGCGGGTCGTTGCCGCCCCCGACTCGGACGTGTTTGTCGGCTGCATGCGGCGGCGCCACCCTGACGGGGGGGAGTGGCAGTCCCAGCGAGAAGAGGCCGTGCGACAGTTTGTCCACGCCGCCAAGATGTACCGGGCCGTGCGTCGTGCGCCCAGGAAGACAGTGTTGGGTACGAGGCAGACGGCGGACGGCGACTGGCGGCAGCTGCGCGAGCGCCGGGCGGCGGCCGAGGCGCAGGTCAAGTTGGCCGACGACCGACAGGTTGGGTTTGCGGGACGCGTGTGCGCGCGGGCGCAGCAGATGGTGGTGGACGTTGCCGAGGTGGTGGCCATTGTCCGCGATGTCGCCGAGCGGCAGTGTCGAGGGGTGCAGTGAGGTCAGACCCCATGTATAGTGGCTCTGAAACAGGAGGAACGGAACGACGCCAGGTCAGACACCAAAGGTGAGTCCAGCGTCGCAGAGCTCCGCAAAGCGTTTTATCCAGCGTTATGGACGCGCTGTCCCGACTGCCGGCCCGGCCATGGCAAGGCCCATAGTTGCATGCGCTGCCGCGGATCGTGTCAGCGTCGCGCCAGGAAACGTGAGTCCTGTGCAAAAGCCGCCGCTCAGCGCGTCCTCTCTCTCATGCAAAGGGGCTCCGAGGGGGCCACTTATGGGACACTTGCAAAGCAGCTGGAGGACGAGCAACGCCACCCTCGCTCGGTCTCCGACCCGGGAAGGCACGCGACAGCGAGTGACGTGGTCTGTGGCTTGGCGCCTCTGGCCGTGGGACGCTGCACGGCCGCTGACGAGTAGTGTCTGTTTCGCCGTGCCAGGCGGCCTTGGAGCTCACTGTCGAACCTTGTCTCTCACCACCGCCGCATTCTCTCCCCATCGCCGCCTGTTTGTCCTCACGACTTCACTGCCCTCCCACCCACCTGCCCTCCCCGCATCCCCGCTGACCTCACCCCACCGGTGCCGAGACGCCCACTCCTCCGCTAAGCACCCCCCCACCATCCCCCCCGCTGCTGCTGCCTTCTTCTCAACATGGCCTTTGTCGGGGCGCCTCTGCTGCCCAGCCACCGGCTGCGGCCCGTCACGTCGGCCGTCTCCCCGTTGCGGAGGCTGCATCCCACCCCCAGCAGCCCGCCGCTGACACAGCAGCGCGTGTCTCCCCCTACCGCGGCGGGCGTGCGGATGAATTTCTTGGTGGACCTGGCCACGCAGGCGGCCTTTGGCGTCGCCGCCGCCACATTCACGTCGGTCACGGGCATTGGCAAGGGCAAGGGGAAGAACACGGCCAAGGGCGGGATGGCTGGCAAGGCCGCCGCCAAAGTCGCCGGCACCGTCCTGTCGGGCGGCAAGGGCGGCAAGCGCCGCTGGGGCGGCGGCGGCCTCAAGGGCGGCCTCGGCAACAAGGCGGGCGTGACGGCGGCGCTCGGCTTGGCGTCTGCCGCCGGGATTGGGGGGCGCCTGCAGGCGCTCAACCCCGCCGTCAAGCTGGTGTTGTGTCTCGGCCTGGACGGCGCGGGGTTCTTGTTGGGCGACACGGCGGACTTGGCGTACGCGCCCGTCATGGCGGCGGCGCTGCAGGGGTTGTTTGGGGATGCCCGTGTCACGGCGGCGGGCATTGCGGAGGAGAGCGTTCCTGGGAAGGGCAATGTACCGACAGCCACACTCGCGTGGTGTGCAGAGCGGGCCGGGCTACTGAAAAAGCCTGACCAGGATGAGGAGGCAGAGGGGAAGGACGAGCTCGAGAAGACAAAGAGTGAGCTCAAGGACGAGCTTAAGCAGATTGAAAAGGATGAGAAGCTCAACGTTTAGGATTACTTAGAGAGTGGGGGGGGGGGTAGTGGTGCATGGGGACTGCGCCTGGCATTCTATATGTTGACTGAGGATTGTTGTAGAACTGCCTGCCTCTCAGTACACTACTCTCTGTACAACACGGGTTACAGAGATGTGCGAACGCAAGCTGTGGTGCACGTGCATGCATCCACTCTTGCCAACGCCACGCTGGTGCCGCGACGGACGAAGAGCCGCTGATCTTTGCTGCTTACGTCCTGCATCCATGAAGACCACCATGGATCTCGGGACAGCGGTGCTTCGCAGTCGACCTCTGACGCTGATCCCAAAAAGTGGCCCGATCAAACAGTGGCTCTCACACGCCCAGTTATTGCTGTCTTCCTAATTTTGGCCGATGTGGTCGAAGTCAAGACAGGGTCTCGGTCAACTGCCCATTGGCGGATCCACTTTATCCGGTCGAATGGATGGCTGAGACACAGTTTCGCACAGTTGATCACTCTTCTTGACATCGACGGGATCGGCCAAAATTGGGAAGGCAGCAATAGGTTGCGGCGCGCACCCCCGCTGTGGCCGCCTTTTGGGGGGGGACGGGGCTCTCGAGAGCTCCTCGCCCAGCCGCGGCGAGCGGAGGGGCGGCCAAAGGGGCACGGCGGCCGCCAGCGGCGGCTTGGGATTGGCGGGATGGGTGCTTGCCGCGGCCGGCCAACACCTCTGGTGTCGGCCGTGGCGCGAGCGACGTGCGGCCGCCGCCGCGCACATGGCGCGGTGCGCGGCGCGGGGTGGCGCGCGCCGGCCGGCATGGTCATGCTCGTGGTGCCGCTGGTGCGGCCACATGCTTCTTGGCATGCTTCTTGTCTGACGGCGGGCCGCTCACGTCAGCCGCGGGAGCAGGGAAAGTGCACGTTCGGGCGGTCGACAGACACAACCGATATGCAGGCGAGGCGAAACCGCGAGGTGTGCATGTCCGTCAAGAAGCCTGGTAGAGCGAGTTGGCGTCAGGGTGGTCTGATGTGCGCTCCATGGCGTTGTGATGGAGCTGGAGGTGTTTGACGCCTCCGCATACGTTGTGGATCGGTCGGTCCCAAACGCATCACACAGCACCGCGCCTACGCACGCGCCGAGCCGCTTGCTGGCCGTGGGAGTGCAACTCGGCGGCGGCAAAGGGAGGAGCGCAACAGCCTTCTACTATGGGAACCACCAGCAGCTCAACACGGATACAAGGATGCAATGCATACCTCCCAACCCTCTTATCCAGTAGAGTGTCGACGAGTCACACGGGCAGCAGCGCGCGGCGCGCTCCCGCCCTCCCACCACTAACGACCCCTGATATTTCCCCGACCGCCTCACAACGGCCCGCCCAGGAGGGCCAGCGCCTCGGCCAGCGCCCGCCGCGCTGTGGCCACGTCCTGAAAGTCCAACGCGCTCGCCGCGTTTTTGGCCAGCTTCTGTGCCGCACCCATAACGGGCGCAGCGGGCAGGTCCGTCGCCGCCGGCGCGTCTTCGGCAACTGACGGCAGGCGGGCCGCCGGCGGCGGCGGCGGCTGCCGCGGGAAGCCGTCTCCCAGGGACGTGTGCGCGAGCGACTCGTACAGCGGCAGAGGAGGGGCAGACGGAAACTCCTCTGCGTCCGATCCATCGCCGTCACCACCAGTGGAGCTCTGCGGGGGGGGGGGGTCCGCCTGCGGAGGCGGCGGCGGTGGCCGCCGCGGCGGCAGCGGCGGGGGGGCACCGCCGTAACCGCTGCCATACCCGCCGCCGCCGCCGCCGCCGCCGCCACGGCCGCCGCTGCCGCCACCATTGGCGCTCGGATAGAGCTCCTGCCCCCCGCCGCCGCCGCCTGCCCGAGCCGACGGAAATGCATCCGCCGGCGGTGGCGGCGGGCTCAACGGCCGCCGCCGGCCGTCGCTGCTGCCGCCCCGTCCACCCCCGTCGCTGCTGCTGCCGTCGGCGCTGTGGGCGCCGTCCCCTCCCCGCCGCGCGTCATCGTCAGGCCGGCCGCCCGCTGGCGCCGCGGCCACGGCGCCGCCCGCCCCACTCACCCCCCCGGCGGCGGCGGCGGCGTGTGCATCGCGCTGCCAGTCGGCGGGGCCGCCCTTGCGGGGCACGCGGCCCTCCCGGACAGCCTTGCTAATATCCGCCACCTTCCACCGCGCGTATGCGAGCCGCTCGGCGAGCGCCGCCGGGAGCTCCCCAAAGTAGCCGCACACCTCAAAAAAGCAGACGGCGGCGTAGAAGGCGCGGGCAGTGCCCCGGTCGCTCCCGCGGCCGCGGTCCTCCGCGTCGGCCGCATCAAAGACCGCCGACGCAAAGCCTTGCACGACCGGCGCGTTGGCCGCCGCGTCGCCGGGCGCAATCTTTAGCGGCTTGTTAAGCTCCGAGATGGTCGACAGCAGCGCGTTGAGCGCGGTCGTCGCCGCCGGGGAGCTGGTGTCCCGCAGCTCCAAGCCCAACTGCAGGGCATACAGGTGACCTATATGGAAACAAAAACGAGTGGGTCGACGGCGAGACGACAAAAAACGTCGGTGAGGTGCCATGAGGGAAGCAGACACAACAACAAGCAGCAGCACAACGTGGCTGCCAAAAAGTGCATTGTCAGACCAAGGAACAGGCGGAGTCAACGCCGAAGAAGCGGGCGCCGGCGACAAGCGATACCGAGTGACACTAATCCAAAACACCTCCGTACGTTCCGCCGCCAAACGTACAATAGTAGGCAACGACCGGTTGGACCTCCTTAATCTCTGCCGCCCGAGCAATGTACCGGCCGATGGGAGCAAGGCACGGCGGCCACGCCGCGGCGCTCATCGTGTCGCGACACGACGAACGACCCCGCACGAAGCAACCCGTCCGTCGCCTCGGAAGAGGAAGGCGGTGTTGGCGGCGGCGTAGGTGGTGGCGCCACGAGGACGGGGCCTCCCCTTAGTGAACTAAACACGACGGGGACGGGCTGCGGCGTGGCGACGGTGTATGCTGAAGAGGCCAACTGCGTGAGACCAGCAATGCACCTAAACGCTTTGTCGCTGTACAGCTGTGCACGAGACGGGGAATGCTGGTGGATAGATTCCGTGCGCGCTGCAATTGCTGGCTGTCCGCAAGCGTACTTTTCTCAGATGGCGCGCAAACAGGTCGAGGACCTTGCAATCGCACGCTGACGGCTTCAGCCACTTTGCCAGACGCAGACCGCTTCGTCGCGCGGTCTCCGCTGGTCTGCTGCCGGCCCCTCTCGTCCCACAACCGCCCCGTTCTCCCTCCTGGCCGCTGGCGTGACAGCCATGCCAATCCCCAATGGTGGGAGCCCGGCTGTGGCGGCCGCCGCACGCGATGGGGTCCCCCCTCCAAGCCGGTTCGCGCACCTGCTGCAGCCCATCCGGGACGTGGCCGCTAACTGGGCAGTTGACGTGGCCGCCGAGCTCGAGGCCTACCTGACCGACATTGAGGCTGCGGAAGCAGCACTATCTGCTACCGACTTTACGACGGCCGCGCTGCTGGTACAGGGCTCTGCCGGCGTGTACGCGCGAAAAGTGGAGCACCTCTACTCGCTGGTCTTCCGCGCGCTGGACTTGGTGCGGGCGCATGCTGATGGCGGCGGGGGGGGGGGCGCCGACGGTGCCGGCCGGGACGGCGAAGACGGAAGTGGCCGCGCCGGGGCTGGTCGTGACCGTCGTGCCGCGGGAGACCTGTACGACGTGGAGGTGGAGTGGCAGCCTCTCGACGTCGACGTGCCGCAGGCGGGAGACGGCCTCGACTTGCCGCCGCCCAAGCCGGTGACGGGGCTTGGCCGCGACTATGTGCTTGCCGTCGTGCCGATTGCGCTGCTGCCGCCGCCGCCAGTGAAGCGTGTCGCCGTGTCGGGAGGGGCAGGGGGCGCGACGCCCGCCGGTGGCGGCGTCGGAGGCGGGAGCGGTGGGGGGAGCAGCGACTTTCGGCTGGACGTGGCCTCCGTCCACCCGTCGGGGGCGCTGTTGTTGGACGAGGATGTGGGGGAAGGTGGGCAGCTCGATGCTGCCGCGGGCACCGCCGGTGGCGGCGGCTGGTATATGGGCGCCAACGCGTATGGCAGCGCCGACGATGGCCATGATGGCGGCGCCGGCGGTGGCGACGCGGAGAGCGCGGACGACTGGGGAGATGACGGCGGTGGCGGAGGCGGCGAGGATTTTGACGACGATAGGCCACCCGGCGGTAGCCCCAGCGCGTTTGGGTCCGCAGACGCCATGGACGTGGATGGCGGCGACGACGCTACGGGCGGAGGGCCTCTTGGCATCGTCCCCAACGGAGGCGGGGTGACCTCTGCCATGGCAGCGGGCCGCACATCCCTCCTCCACCCCGCCCTGCAGCGGCTGCCGCCGGCCGACGCGTTTCGGTTGCACGACCCCCACGCGCGGCCCGCGGTGGCGGGCCACCCCCTCCGGCGGGCGGTCACGTACAAGCGCCCACCGGCTGACGCCGGGCGGGCGCTCGCCACCCCCGCCGTGCCCTCACTGCTCGCCGCGCTGGCGGCGGATATGACTTCGCCGTGTTGGCTCCTCGCCGCCGCCGTCGGCCCGCCGCCGGCAGCGTCTGCGCGGGGCGCCCGCTATGTGGGGGTGGCGGAGCTCGGGCCCGCCCTCTGCCGCCTCGCCGCGTCCATGGCGGCGGCGCGGCGGCGGGTGGCGGCGGCGCTCGCACGCGCCGTTGCCGCAGCGGCGGCGGCCGCGGCGGGCGTCCCCGCCGCGGCGGCCGCCGACGACGGCCTCGACGGCGGCGACTGGTTTGACAACGCCCTCGACGGGGATGATGGCGGCGACGGCGGCGGCGATGGGGGCTTGGACGACGACGACGGTGGCGCGCCGTTGGACGGGATGGGCGGCGGTGGGGGCCCCGGCGGGTTCGCCGGCGCCCCCGGCGCGGCGGGGGTGTCGCCGTTTGACGCGGTCGATTTTGACTTCTCCGCGGCGGACGAGACGGAGGACGCGGTGCGGTCCTTGGCGGCCGCCTATGACGCTGCCTGCCGTCGGTACGTGGCCGAGTCGGCGGCGGCGTGGGAGCGCCACGCCGCCGACCCGGCGCTCGCGTCGCGCGTCTCTGAGTGGGCCGCCCGCGTGACGCCCGCGCTGGAAGCCGAGTCGACGCGGCCGCCGTTTGACATTGCCGCCGTCGGCGTCGACGTGCTCGTCCGCTTTGGCCACCTCACCGCCGCGGCGGCGGCGGAAGAGGATGCGGCGGCCGCCGCGGGTGCGCCCGAGTCGGACGGGGGGGCGTCGACCACGTCGGCCGAGGGGGGGGACGAGAGTGACGGGAGTGGCGGGTACGCGGGGCGCCGACCGCCGCCCGCGCCGCCGCCCTCCCCCGGGCGCCCCAAGCGGGCCCTCTCCCGCGTCGTCGGTGGGGCGCCCAAGGTCGACGTTTGCCGCCGCTTCTTGGCCGCCCTGCAGCTGGCGGCCGACGGGAAAATTGTGCTCGACGTGCAGGGGG
>ENA-ORXR01004390-ORXR01004390.1-marine-metagenome-genome-assembly--contig:-NODE-4390-length-11836-cov-13.040310_pt1 | contig 11836 bp, 16 predicted proteins | sample MGYA00237866_ERZ511479 | MGnify/ENA metagenome assembly ERZ511479 | reverse complement strand
CCCCCCGGTAGGTTGTCCGGCGGCCTTGTCGTGGGGTGGTCCTTCCGGCCGCGCGTTGTCTTCCGGCCGCGTTCTTCCCGTCCACCACGATGGCGGCCGATCTCGGTGGGGACCAGCGGTACAGAAACGTTGTGGAGGACAGTGCCCGACGTCGTCGGTTGCGCGGCGGCTTGACCGCGGGAGAAGACGAGCGAGTGGACCCAGAGCATGCGGGCCCACACCCTCTGGCGGGACCTCGATGGATGGGCGGCTGGGAACGCCTTCTTGACGCAGTTGAGGCTCTTGCCGGACACGTTGGTGCCCGCGGTGGAACTTCTGACGGAGACCATCACTGTAGTCCTGAGTCCCTTCACGGTTGGAAACATGCGGTCCTACGTCCAACGTCGGATGGAAATGACGGCCTCGTCCTACATTACGCCGGTGTGGGAGTTCATCGTGCTGTCCCCGCCGTACCCCAGACGTGCGTGTGACCTCCGGCCAAGGGTTCACAGGGGCCATGTCCGCTCGTGGACAGGTGCGCTTGAGGGAGGAAGGGACGTCGCCGGGTCACGGTGGGCCGGCGCAGCGTTCCCGGGTCCGGGCCCCGTCGTTCTGGGCGACTGTCCGTGTGGTTGGCTGGCGTTTCCTTCGTGTAGCGAGGTTTTGTGTTACGTTGGCGCCTGTGCATGTATTCATAAAATCGTCCTTCTTTCTTGCACTGCCACTCCGGACACCTTGACGGCGTCTGTCTTATGACTGCACGGAGTCTCAACACCCAGACATTTGAGTGTCGGGAGGCCTGTAACATGTAACGGCCGCCAGTTACGCCCGTTTTGGCGTTAACAAGCCTCGCGTGTTCCGAGTCGATGCGCGCCGTCCTGGATGGAATTGGCCGGGTACGACCGCCGCCGGCCGGCCAAGGGAGACAGACGGAGGTGCCGCAGGGAGACGCCCGGCGGATCAAACGACGATGGTAGATCTTGGGCAAGGAGAGGCCGCTCTGGGACTTAGCCACAGCGGCCTCGGACGGGTCACCAAGACAGGAAGGCCGCCAGTCCACTAGGGTCAGAGAGCCGCTTGCGCCGGCAGTACTGGCGAACCTTGCGGGGATCTAACTTGCACGCGCGCTCCCAGGTGTCCTCCTCGGGCCCATAGCCCCGCCAAAGGACCTTCAGCCATAGGCCTTAGTCGTCGTCCACCTCGTGCGTGAGGAAGCGGTCCGACACGAGCGTTGGACCGTCTGGCCCATGCCCCTCCGGGACGACTACTTCCGGGACTGTCCATCCGTTCACGTTTGGCTCTTGTCCCGTCGGGGGAGGCGCCCACGTCACGTGGGCGCTACTCACCGTGTCCAGCAGCCCATCCACGGGGACCGTGTAGGTGTGCCCGTCCGTGCGGACAATCACAAACGGGCCGACCACCTTGTGGTCCAACTTACGTCTGTCCACGTCCTGTGCGTCCAGGAAGACCCAATAACTTATCTTGAGGGCCTTGTTGACCGGGCGGACTCGCTTCTCGAAGTTCCGCATGAACCGTCGCTGGGCCGTGGCCAGGGCGGCTCGGACCTGCGTGATGAGGTTCCGTATGTGGCATCGTTGTTGTTCCCTCGTCTCGAGCGCCGTCCTCGGGACTGTCTGCGGGTATGGGACCTTGGAGAGGCGCTCGAGGGCCAATGTCCGGACTCGCTCTGAGACAACGAACTCAAGTGGGGCTACCCCAGTGCTCTGTTGTGGCCGTGAGTTGTAGGCCAACGTTTGGACAGCGACCAGCTCGTCCCACGTGTCTAGATGTTCCGCGACGTACGCCTTGAGTTAGGCCACGATGGTTCTGTTGTACCGCTCGAATTGTCCTTGAGTCTGATGATGGTAAGTCGTGGAGTACAGGTTGGTAATTCCCATCAGCCGGCAAACCCCCTGGAAGAGCGTGGAGGTCAATTGGGGCCCATTATCCGTCGGGAGGGTGTCCGGGGGACCGTAGGACGCCACCCAGGAGTCGCAGAACGCCGAGGCGACGGTCTCCGCGTCTTTCCGCGGGAGTTCCACCACGCGTCTCAACTTGGAGAAGCGGTCCACCATGACGAGGAGTTACCGGTTGCCCATGGCGGTCGTACGAAGTAGTCCCAAGAGGTCGAGGCACACAGCGGACAACTGTTCGTCGGGAGAAGTAGTCTTAGCGGGTTGGTCCGTCGGAATCCGCTCACGCGTCCCTTGGCACATGTCCCACAGTTCTCCACGTAGGCGTACGCGTCGGCCACCATGGACTCCCAAAGAAATAAGCGCCGCATGGACACGAACATCCTGTCGGCGCGAGGGTGTCCCGCATGGGCCGGCGCGTGCTCCAGGGTGAGGATCTCCATCCGTAGGGACTTGGGGACGTACACTTGCGTGGCCCGATCCAATGGTGCGCGCCTGACCAGCAGGCCCTGGGCGTTCTCGGAGTAGCGGGAGTGGGCGTTGCGGTCCATCTCCTGTCGGAGCTCATGAAAACGATTGTCCTGCGCTTGGGCCTTGACCAGACGGTCCACCGTGACGGGGCGATAGTCCCTTCTGTCCCTGTAGGACGGCATTGTCCAAGCTCGCGAGCAGTTGCCAAGGGTGAGGCAGGGGATCTCCTCCGGGATTGGCCTTGTGTCAACCGCGGGTGTTGCGAGCTGGGACATCGTGTCCGCTGCGTGGTGAGCTGCCCCCGCGCGGGTCTCGACCAAATAGTCGAACTCGGAGAGTCTTAACCGCCAGCGGGCCAAGCGACCATGGGCCCCGTCCATGTGAAGCATCCATCGGAGGGCCGAATGGTCTGTCCGGAGGATGAACAGGGTCCCTGCGACGTACGGACGCTACTGAAAGAGGGCCCAAACGACCGCGAGGCACTCCTTCTCGGTCGTGCTGTAGCTCTTCTCGGCCCCTGTGATAGGCCGACTTCAGTACCCAACCGGCTTGTAGGTCTTGTCCGGCTGTACTTGTGTCAGGACGCAGCCCACTTGGCAATCGCTGGAGTCCGTGCCCAACACGTAGGCCCCTGTAGACCCCGGGAGTGCCAGGATCTGCGTGTTTGTGAGCCGCATCTTGAGCTCCTCAAAGGCATCCCGCTGGTCTTTTGAGAACGGGGGAAGTGGGTCCGACACCTTAGGACTTTTTTGGGCCGTCAGGGGTCTGGCCACTTTTTTGTAGTCCTTCACGAGCCGGCGGTACACGTTGCTCATGCCTAGAAAACTCCGTAGGTCCTTCTTGGTCCGGGGCGGTTCGGCAAGACGTAGGCCCAACAGGTTCGTCTCGTTCACGCGGATGTGTCCGCGGTTCACGATGTGTCCCAAGTAATCGAGCTCTCCATGGAAAAGGAAGCACTTGGACGCCTCGGGGGACACTCCAGCGCGGGACAACAGACCAAAGACCTCGTCAAAGTGGGTGAAGTGCTCCTCGACAGTCCGGGAGAAGACAATCACGTCGTTCAAATAGACCGGGCAGGTCTTCCACTTGACGCCCGACAGGATCATAGCAATGGCCCGCTGGAAGGTAGCAGGCGCTTTGGTCAGACCAGAGGGGAGCCGGATGCACTCGTTGGTCCCCTCGTGCCACGTAAAGGTCGGCTTGTCGTGGTCCTCGACGGCCAACGGGATCTTCCAGTAGCCGGAAATGCAGTCTAGCATGGAGAAGACCGACGCCCCGCCCAGGAAGTCAAAGCAATCGTCCATGCGGGGCAATGGGCACGTGTCCTTCACCGTCACGTCGTTCAAACGGCTGTAATCCACGCAGAACCTGGGGGAACCGTCCGGCTTGGGGACGATCACGACCGGGAAGGACCACTCGGACTGCGACGGCTTGATGACGCCCATCCGAAGTTGCTTCGCCACTTTTTCCGCCAGGAGACGACGGTGGTGGAAGCCCGTCCGACACGGTTGGGACCAAATAGGACGAGTCCCAGGGTCGAGGGCGATCCGGTGGGGTTTTACGTCCATTTGGCCCGACATGCCTCTCGATAGGCCCTGATACCGATCCATGAGCGGATGTACCGCGGGATGTAAATCCGGCAGGATCAGCTCATAGGCCACACTGGGAGACTGTTATGGTTCCGACGGCTCTTGATCCGGCGGGACCCGATCTTGCGGCGGCCCCTTAGTTTTCGGGGCGTGCGCTTCCACTGTGACCGACGGCGCTTCCTTAGGCGGGTGATCTTCCGTCGGCCCAGCCGTACAGAGCGGGTCCGCTCCCACCTCAGCGTGTTGGTCCTCCTCCGTGATCTCGTTCGTCGGGCCCGCGTAGGGCTCCGCCAGGCCGATCGCGCAGTTCTTCGGTAGGCTGACCTGCCAGTCTGAATTGTTGGTCAGGTAGAGGACGAGTTCCCGGCGGGGCATGAGGAAGGCAAGGGCATTATGTAGGCGGAGTCCCTTCTGGGCCAACACCTCAGGTCGTTCCACGAGACGACACGGCCCCGCGGTCCCACACACCACGGAGACCGCTTGGACGGTGCGAGGGGCCACGGTTACGCCCTGTCACAGGTAGATGGCCCCCTTGTCCCGACGGGATGGGTTGCCCTTGACCGGGATGGGCTACTTCTTCTTGACGTCCCCCGCTTTCTCCGCCATAGTCCGGCCACCGTGGTTCCACGCGACGGTCTCACAGCCCGGGTAGATGACCTTCACGTGCTCCTTCTGAAAGTCCATGCCCAGAATGACAGGGTCCGAGAGGGCGTTGACCACCAGGACCTGGACGGGCATCGAGGCGCCGTCCACAAAGACGGACAACCCAAGTTGGGACTTGACCTCCAGGAGTTTTGCGGACACATCACACATGTACGTTGACTGAGGGGCCCGCCGAGCCTGCCGTTGCCACCCAGGGGGCACGAAGTCCTCCCGCACGACACTTCGTCCCGCCCCGGTGTCCAACACGCATGGGGTCTGGTACAAAGGATGGTCCGAGGACAAACGCAGGGCCGCCGAGACCAAGAAGTTCCGTGTAAGCCAAACAAGCAAGGTCCCCTTAAACGCACAGGGACCAGAGAGACCACGCCGTCGAGGAGCTTGTCCCGCCGGACTTGAGAGTAACTTGGGTACGCAGTTTGAGGCAGGGCCCGCGCACGGACTAGCCCACAAAGGGGGTTCGGACAGCTGTCCGCTCCCCACTAAACGTTCCCCGAGCCGGGCTTGTCCTGCTCGTACCCCGACCGGTTCCCAGGGTCCAACTCTTGCTTGTCCTCTGCGTTCGACTTGTAGATGCCGTCACAGAGGGCCTGGACCATAGCGATCCGGATCTGTCGGTTGTAGGTCCGCGGGACCCGCCCCTCCTCGTCCTGCCCGGCCCCAAGACTTCGTGTGGCTTGTAAGAAGGACTCTCGGGCCTTGTTCACGAGCGCCTTGTGCTGGTCCTTCAGGATCGGACACGTGTAGGACATGTGTCCCGGTGTCCAACATCGGAAGCGAATGCGGGGGCGTCGTCGGCCTTCAGGACGCCTCGTCAAGAACCGAGGGAGGTTTTCCTGCCGGCCCCAAACGGGCTGGGCCTGCCCGGGGTTGGCAGCCGGAGCAGGGGCGGCCACGGGGGGCTCCGTCTCACCGAGGGCCATCACAGGAAAATCCGCCCGTGCAGGACGCGCCCGCGGGGTCACCGAGAGACGAAGGGAACCACGAGAGGAAGACGGAGTCGAGGGCCCCTGTCCATCACCGGCCAGATTCATGACCTCCTCGGCCGCCTGATGCTTGGCCAACGTGTAGGTCACCAACTGCTGGAAGTAACAGGCCGGTGTGTTGTGGACAAACGCGTCCGTCCGGATGTAGACCTGTAGTCCTTGAATCACCTCATGGTCCTTTCCGTATGGATGTGTGCACACCGGTCCGACAGACCGCGCACGCGGGCCGAGAAGGACTCGATAGTCTCGTCGGGATCGATGATCGCCCGACTAAATGTATCCTGCGAGAGAGCCAGCGTGTGCGGCGCCGCGTAGGTCTGCAGGAACCAACTCGCCGCAATCGGATAGGACGTGATGCTCGCGACGCCCAGCGCCGTCCCAGAGTCCGGAAGCTCGCGGGTGTAGCGTAGATCCGCGTCACCCGACAGGAAGTGTGGGACCGCGTAGAAGGCCATCCATTCGGACACGTCATTGTCGTTGCACGCTTTGACCAACTTGCGCAGCCAGGAGAAGACCTTGAGGGGGTCCTTCCCAGAGAAATTCGGGAAACCGCCGAGGGAGCGCTTCACGTTTTTGGTTCTTTGGAGCATCTTTCGCGCTTGCGCCGCCCCGTAGCCCGTCCGACGGTTCCGTAGGCGGTAGGTCTTGCAGTCCAACACCTGCGAAAACCGATCGTCCGAAAATTGTACAACCGGAATAGGAGAAACTGACGGATTGGCCGCATGGGACGTAGTAGCCTCCCTGGCATCATAACCATCGGTCGACCCGGAGGATGATTCGTCCCACAAAGAAGAAGAGGAGGATGGACGGCGACGGCGGGAATGGTGCCGCCTCTTGTGGGACCGGCCGGTCCCACCTTGTTCCGACGCTTGTCCGCCCGACTCCGCCCGTCGAGGGGACTCGGTCAGGGCCGCGTCACGTCGGCCAGCATGTCCGATCGGAACGCGTTCAGCAAAGACCTTAGATCAGTAGGCATCAGGGACGATCCACCACGGCCAGGCGGGTCGTCCACCCTAGAGGGAGGGGGCGAGGGCGACACACGAGGGCGAATCCCGGTCTGACCCCCGTCGGAAGTAGTCCGTCGAAGACCTGTCCCTCCCCCTCGGCCATCAGGAGTAACTAGCGAAACGTCAGGGGGCGCACACCGACCCCGTCCAGCAGCAGGAGGGTCCGGCATATTGGCCCCACAGCACTCGACTTGTCCCCTAAGGATACCAGAGGGAAGAGAACCCAAACGGACAAAAGCAAAGAGGCGCTGCGCCAAAGAAGGAGGAGAGGCGTCCCGGGACAGGAAAGAAGTATGTCCCGCCCCTGCTGCTCCACCATTAATGCAGCGGTTTTATCTCTTGATTCTGGACGGGAAATGAACAACCCCTGGGGCCCAAAGGAGGAAGGCCCGGAAGGAATCGGCACGAGAAAAGTGCAGTCCACGCCCGTCCCGAGGAGGGGGACAAAGGTATTACGGCAGAGATCCGAGGGAGAAAGAGACCGAAATCACGGTTGGTTTTTCTTCGGGAGACGAGGGGGAGGCCGAGACCTCCCCTTAAGAGCGCCCACGGCGGCCCCCTAGCGGGGCCACAGCGGGCCAACACACGCCAGCACCCCGGCCCTTACTGGGAAAACGTGGCGCCTTGCATGGGTGGCCGCTATTAGGTCCCAACCCGCGGAAATATGTGGAAGCAAGCGACCCGCGGAAGCACATGGCTCGGCCTCCAACCGGAGCCGGCCAATGCAGCTCACCCGAAATGCGAAAATCAGGTCTCTCCAAACAATGCGAAATACAATCGAAGAAAAATCAAGTCCGACAACCGCAACCAGCAGCGGCCAAGATGTCCAAGCGCACGTCGCCCAATCAGAGGGTGACATCACACCCCCGATCCGGCCGCGGGGCGAGGCCAACGTTGGGCCCGCGAAAGCCGTCCAGCCATCATCACGCCCGATCCGCCTGCCACGTACCCCACAGCCCAGGTCGGCCCGCCACCAGAGGGACCCAACCGCGACACCCTCGACATCTCACATGTGCCTCTTTTTCGATGCAATGCTCTTCTTTTTGTACAGGCGCTCTCGAAACTCTCTCAATCCTGACCAATCCACGATTCTGGGAGACGCCCAGCGGTCGCGGGGGAACTTCTCATGAGGAACTTGAGATTTCTGAAACAAAGTTTTTGGGACAGCCGACGCCGTGCCCAACTTCGGCGTTCATGGCAGGTCCATTGTAGACATGGCTCCAGAATGTCGCCCGCGTTCACACGTGGTGGGCACTATCGCGCAGGCCGGCAAATTGTTGCCTCGATAGTTCCCACGGCTCTGCGCCCTCATTGGCGCGAGGGTTTACCAGGCACTGCGCACTCTGTCGGTGGTCCGAAAGACCAATGAGAGAGCGCCAAAGCGTCTCTATTGAGAAAGGGCCGAGGGCACTATTCATCCCGTCGGAGTGCTAGGAATTTTATGGAACGGCTGTAGGTGGCTGTAGCTCTGTTGAGATCGGTGCAGTTTTTGGCGTGCACCCCGCCACGCTGTACCGGTCTTTGTGCGCGGTGATTGACGTGATCAATGCGACCCCATGCCTGGACTTGGAGTTCCAGCTGAGCTAATACGAGAGGCCATGGGTGGTTTGTGAACAGATGGAAGGGATGCGATTGTCGGCGGGGAAAGACACGAGAATGGGTTTGCGGTGACGAGGAGACGAGAGTGGTTTGCCGGGCGTGGTGCTGTCGCCTTCGGTCACGGAGACAGAAATGACGCCTGCATGTACACAAATTAATCTTCACCGCAACCATTTAAAGTGTTCTACTCCTGCTCATTCGCGGGAACTACGTGCAGCGCGGTGCATCCCGTGTTTGGCAACATACGCGGCGCGGCTGCGTATGTTGACAAATCGGGGATGCGCCGCGCTGCAGCGCAGCCCGAGGTGGCCGTCACGAGCCATAAAGAGCTTCGAATCGCGGGCCCCATCTTCTGCGAAAGCGGTCTGCGAAAAGGCCTGAGAGTGCAACCCAGACAGCCGAGTCCGGGCTCAAATGTGGGGGTGAGGCTGTTGCCACAAGCGTCGCAGGTGTGTCCTGTTTTTGTTGCCAGCTCTCACAGCGAAGCTGCGAATACACTGATACTGGACACTCCCTCGTTCTGGGCTCCGAGAGGCGCCCCGAGGGGCATGGAGCGAGGGAGGGTCCAGTCTCAGTGTACTCAGCTACTCGGCCCCGAGGGGCCCGGAACGAGGGAGTGTCGAGTTTCAGTGTACAGCGGCGAACGATAAAGATACCTGCACGGAAGTGGCGCTAATTAAACGCTGGAATATAATGGCGAGGAAGAATAAATACAACCAAGTCGTATACAGTTTGGTTTGGTTCAAATCTTGAAGTCAATCTGATTCATCAAACCATCTGTACATTCAACATGAACTTTCAACCCTAAAGAGAGCCCACTCAAACGACACTATGAACACGCGGAAAGCCTCGTTTCCGAACAGATTTTGAGGCGAGGCGCGGAGTGGTCTACCATTCGTCGTCCTTATCAAAGCTTTCATGGGTCATGCAACGACACCAGTCTAGTGACGCACAAGACCCCAGCTGATTCTCCAGGTTATTGAACGGATCGCGCCTATAAAGGAGAACAAGGCGATAGCGTGGTTACGCAGTAGGTCGGCGCGTCTAGCAAGGACTGTTGCTCCGTTTTTCGGCTGGATACCCACTCTTGAACATACGAGCAACAACGTTCCTGTCCTATCCTCCCTCCCTCCTGTATGACCCCCCGCCTCAGAACGATTCTGAGGCCACTCCCCTCATCATACCGCGTACGTCTGCCTTGATTTCGCCGACACCCCCCCGCACTCATCGCCCACTCCTCAACGTCTCTGCACCCCGCCGAAACACCAGAGATGTGATTTGACGACCAAAGCCAAAGGAAACATGACAATACCAACCAGGACGGCATCAGAGGGCAAAGAAGGACCACGGCACGAGAGGGCGGGAGAAAAGATCACAACAACAAAGGGGGGGGAATGCCGCAACTGAAGGAAGAGCGTTGATGCAGTGAGCAAATGCTAGTAAAGCGGCCTTTACAGAAGGCCCGCGTACGGTCCCATGCTCAATCGAATCGCCATGAGATGCGGGCTCCGAAGCGACAAACCTGAACATCAAAAAGCAACTGCTTCACTCTGCTTCACGGGGAGGGTGGGGGGGGGGGGGGGGGGGGGGGCAACCGGGCTCGTACAAATAATGGAGCACGACAAGCGTCAATGCATGGGCATCAAGGAGCCACCTGTTCCTGGAAAGGATGCGGAAGGCATCATCCAGGGTGCCAAACGCACGGGAAGAGCGAAGATGATCGGGGAGGCAGGCGTCCCCCGGAATCTGCGTCGGAAGAGGTGGTTGCATGAGCTTCGCAGGAGGACGACGAGCAGGGGCTTCTGAGGGCAGTGGTGGGCGGGTGGCTGTATTGCAGACAGAGACATGGCACCTGAAATCATCAAATTATTCAAAGCCGCATGTCCGCGCTCAACCAGGCGTGCCTGTGTCCTGGACCCCTTTCGATGCGATTCTTCGATGCGCATCTGGATACAACCACACACAGCGCATTTTGGTCCGACCAGGTTTTGGCGGGGCGTCATCTCGCTAAGTTCTTTCAGGGCAAGTCGGACTCCATAGTCAGAGTCTTGGTACCTCACCTGAATACAAATCATCCTGGGTCTTGCTGAAGCTCCGCCCCGCCCCCGACCCACGGTAGCCAGAATCATAGTCCTGGCTGCAGTCCTCCTCGGCCACATATAACAGCGGCCCTCAGAAGGTCGGCGGGTTCGCCGAGGGGCTCGAGTAGACCCCATAAAAGGATTGCGAAGAAGAACTAGAGCCCGCCCCATAGTGGGGAGGGGGAGGAGGCGGCGTGCGTTGAGGCGCCCCAGGCAGGACCGCCTCTCGGGGCGGGGCCGACGAGCCGGCCAAGTGTCGAAAGGACGACCCGGCCGCGACCGGACTGGTGTCCGCCACGGCAGTACCGTACTCGTCCGTCAAGAGACGCCGGAGCGTCTAGACTGTACCAAGATGGTACAGGCGCTCGACGTCCCGTTATTCCAAGGGGCGGGTCACAATGGTAGCGAACCCATTGCCAAGCCGCACCAAGGTGCGGCTCAACGCCGTAATGAGGGTATGGTCGACCCCATTATTGAGGATGGACGGGAGCTCCCCTAGGGAGCGCCCCAAGCTCGACCATATCGTTCAGTTGGCGGGGCGAGGGGTCCCCAACTGGGCCGACCCCTCCCAAGTGAAAAGACTAAGGGGCGCCAGAGGGGGACCCGGGAGTCCCCCAAGATGAGGAGTCGTCCCACTTCTATCCCCGAGGGAGTAGGCCCGACGGGTCCGCGCATGTCGGCCTGGCCATCGGGGCAGGTAGGCCGGGCGCGACACCGCGCGCCACAAGGGAGGCCTCAGGACGACAGGGGCGGAGACCGAAGCGGTTGGGGCCGACGGGGGCTCGGAAGCCACCACGAGGCCAACACGGGCCGACCCAGGGTCCACCAAGTCCCGATCCAAGGGTTGTATGCGGAGCAGGGCTGTCACGTCTCTCCCATAGGGGAGACAGGGGTCCCCCAGACCCTTCGAGAGGACCAAGGTCCCCTTTTCGTCCGAAGTCTTGGCACATCAGAAGACCCCTCGGGGTCCCCCAAGCCACTGAAGCCAAAAGGCTGTCGCCCGCTCCCTGTTCGTTTTCTCACGGTGGACTTGCTCTCTTTGTCTTTCCCTTAGGTGTTTCTGGCTGACTGTTTGACTGGATTCTCCCACGGGGCAGTAGGGCTTTCAACGTTATGGATAGCATGAGGGTGATGTTGTCCCGCGCAGAAGGCGCGGGCTCCTCTTCACGGGGCGTCCATGACGGAGCTAGTGAGAGCTCAGGGCCAGGTGGCCTTCTGGGGGATTCTCCTCATGTGGAGGGTCGCGCGCGAGTGTTCACGAGAGTGTGGGGCACCGCGAGCGACGGAGGCGGGGGCGGTGACGGATTCCCGTTCCCCCCGTCAGTTGAGACGGCCACGAGTGGTCGAGAGAGAGTCTCCCCCAGAGTGCCGGGACCCCTGGGGGGTGGAGGACAAGAGCGTCGGCGGTTCTGCCATCGCGCTTCTTTGGTTACTTTCAAGCGATTTGAGGGCGACACAGTGTGGTGCCCCATGCAAACCGCAGCCTACGACTTGGAATGGCCGGTCGGGGATCTGGCGACACAATTATACGGTTTGGATGGCATGTCCAAC